>Ga0137428_1000342_pt1 | contig 20704 bp, 16 predicted proteins | sample EasRivERMZT718_2_FD_102305 | JGI IMG/M metagenome (GOLD analysis project Ga0137428, IMG submission 102305) | Soil microbial communities from meander-bound floodplain in the East River, Colorado, USA - East River MetaG ERMZT718_2 | ecosystem: Environmental > Terrestrial > Soil > Floodplain ...
CCACAACGACCACTGGACGGCGTCGTTCCGCGTCGAGAAGCTGGGCCGCTACCAGTACACGGTGCGCGGCTGGACCGATCCGTTCCTCACCTGGCGCCGCGACCTCGTCAAGCGGCGCGACGCAGGCCAGGACCTGACGATCGACTTGCAGATCGGCGCCGGGATCCTCGGCTCGGAGATTCCGAGCTACGAAGCTGCGATGGAGGTCGAAGCGCCTCCCGCGCAGGACCACACCGTTGTCGTTTTTGAGAAAACCCTCGAGGTCGTGGTCGACCCGGTCCGCGCGCGCTTTAGCTCGTGGTACGAAGTGTTCCCGCGCTCGTTCGGCGGTTTCCGCGGGATGGTCGAAGTCCTGCCGCACGTCGAGCGCCTGGGCTTCGATGTCCTCTACCTGCCGCCGGTGCACCCCATAGGCACCACGGCGCGCAAGGGCAAGAACAACGCGGTGAAGGCGCAGCCGGGCGACACCGGCAGCCCCTGGGCGATCGGCTCGAAGGAAGGCGGCCACAAGGCGCTGCATCCGGAGCTGGGGACGTTCGAAGATTTTCACGCCCTGGTCGGGGCCGCAGAAAAGCGCGGCATCCAGATCGCGCTGGACATCGCCTTCCAGTGCTCGCCCGACCATCCTTACGTGAAGGATCACCCGGAGTGGTTCCGGGCACGCCCCGACGGCACCATCCAGTACGCCGAGAACCCGCCGAAGAAGTACCAGGACATCTACCCGTTCGATTTCGAAAGCGAGAACTGGACCGAGCTCTGGAACGAGCTGAAAAGCATCTTCGAGTTCTGGGTCGGCCACGGCGTGAAGATCTTCCGAGTCGACAACCCGCACACCAAGGCGTTCGAATTCTGGGAGTGGGCGATTTCGGATCTGAAGCGCAAGCATCCCGAGCTCATCTTTCTCTCCGAGGCGTTTACCCGTCCGCGCGTGATGCACAGGCTGGCAAAGCTGGGCTTCACGCAGTCGTACACCTACTTCACCTGGAGAAACACCAAGCGGGAGCTGACGGAGTACTTCACGGAAGTGACCCAGGATCCCTCGCGCGAGTATTTCCGGCCCAACTTCTGGCCGAACACGCCCGACATCCTCCACGAGACGCTGCAGCACGGCGGCCGGCCGGCGTTCATCGTGCGCGCGGTGCTCGCGGCCATGGCGGCGGCGAACTACGGCATGTACGGCCCGGCGTACGAGCTACAGGAACGCGCGCCGCGCGAGCCGGGCAGCGAGGAGTACCTGAATTCCGAGAAGTACGAGATCAAGCGCTGGGACCTCGAGAGCAAGGCCAGCCTGGGAGGGCTCATCGCCCGCCTCAACAAGATTCGCCGGGAGAACGCGGCGCTGCAGTCGGACTGGAGCCTCGAGTTCCACGCGATCGACAACGACCAGCTGATCGCTTTCAGCAAGAAGGAAAAGGACAACGAGATCCTGGTGGTGGTCAATCTCGACGTGCACAACCCGCAGTCGGGCTTCATCGATTTTCCGCCGTGCCAGGTGGACGATCTTCTCTCCGGCGGTCACTACGTGTGGGGGTCGAGCAGAAACTATGTGGAGCTCAGCCCGCACAAGCTTCCCGCGCACGTCTTCCGGGTGACGAGAACATGAATCAGCTCGTGACCACACCGCTCGAGACTACGGCAGCGGTGGAAACCGACGCCCTCTGGTACAAGGACGCGGTCATCTACCAGCTGCACGTCAAGGCGTTCTTCGACTCGAACAACGACGGCATGGGCGACTTCGGCGGGCTGATGCAGAAGCTCGACTACATCCAGGAGCTCGGCGTCTCGGCGATCTGGCTGCTGCCGTTCTACCCGTCGCCCCTCAAGGACGACGGCTACGACGTGTCGGACTACACCGGCGTGCACCCGCAGTACGGCACGATCGACGACTTCAAGGGGTTCGTGCGCGAAGCCCAACGGCGCGGCCTGAAGGTGATCACGGAACTGGTCGTGAACCATACCTCGGACCAGCATCCGTGGTTCCAGGCGGCGCGCCGCGCGCCGGCGGGCTCGACCAAGCGCGACTACTACGTGTGGAGCGACTCGGACCAGAAGTACAAGGGCACGCGCATCATCTTCACCGACACCGAGACCTCGAACTGGGCCTGGGACCCGGTGGCGAAGGCGTACTACTGGCACCGCTTCTTCAGCCACCAGCCCGACCTCAACTTCGACAACCCGAGCGTGCTGAAGGCGGTGTTCCGCACCATGAAGTTCTGGCTCGATACGGGCGTCGACGGGTTCAGGCTGGACGCGATTCCCTACCTTATCGAGCGCGAAGGCACGACCAACGAGAACCTGCCCGAGACCCACGTGGTGCTGAAGCAGATCCGGGCGCTGATCGACCAGAGCTATCCGAACAAGCTGCTGCTCGCCGAGGCCAACATGTGGCCCGAGGACGTGCGCCCGTACTTCGGCGAGGCCGACGAGTGTCACATGGCGTTCCACTTCCCGCTGATGCCGCGCATGTACATGGCGATCGCGCAGGAGGACCGCCACCCGCTGGTCGAGATCATGCAGCAGACGCCGGAGATCCCGCCGACGTGCCAGTGGGCGGTCTTCCTGCGCAACCACGACGAGCTGACGCTCGAAATGGTGACGAGCCGCGAGCGCGACTACATGTACCGCACCTACGCGACCGACCTGCAGGCGCGCATCAACCTCGGCATCCGGCGGCGGCTCGCGCCGCTGATGGAGAACGACCCGGAGCGCATCCGGCTGATGAAGAGCCTGCTGTTTTCGATGCCGGGCTCGCCGATCCTTTACTACGGCGACGAGATCGGCATGGGCGACAACATCTATCTCGGCGACCGCAACGGCGTGCGCACTCCCATGCAGTGGAGCCCGGACCGCAACGCGGGCTTCTCGCGCGCCGATCCGCAGCGCCTGTACCTGCCGCCGATCATGGACCCGGTCTACGGCTTCGAGGCGGTCAACGTCGAGGCGCAGCAGCGCGACCCGAGCTCCCAGCTCAACTGGATGAAGCGCATGCTCGCGACGCGCAAGGCGAGCCGGGCCTTCGGCCGCGGTACGCTGCAGTTCCTGCGTCCAGGGAACCGGAAGGTCCTCGCTTACTTGAGAGAAGTGGGGGAAGAGGCGATTCTGTGCGTCGCGAACCTGGCGCGCACCGCGCAGCCGGTCGAGCTGGATCTCAAGCGCTTCAAGGGACGCGTGCCGGTCGAGATGCTGGGCCGCACCTCGTTCCCGCCGATCGGCGAGCTGCCCTACCTCCTGACGCTGCCCGCGCACGGCTTCTACTGGTTTCGCCTCGCCACCGACGCGCCGGTGCCCGACTGGCACAAGGAAATGATGGTTTCCGAAGAGGCGCCGGTACTGGTGCTGTTCGACAATTGGACCAGCTTCTTCCGCGACAAGGTCGTGCCCTGGCGCATCGGGATGGCCGAGAAGCTGCGCACGCAGCTCGAGAGCGAGGTCCTGCCCCGGTTCATCGCCGCGCAGCGCTGGTATGCATCGAAGGGCGAGCCGATCCAGCGCGCGCTCCTGCAGGACTACGTCATCTGGGACGTGGGGGCCATCAGCTGGCTTTTGTCTTTGACTCAAATAAAAGATTCCCTGTACTTCCTGCCGCTAGCCCTGGGCTGGGAGGACGACGAGGATCATGTGCGCGCGCTCGCCGCGGTCACGGTGGCGCGCGTGCGCCAGCAGGCGAACGTCGGCGTGCTCGCCGATGCGATCGCCGACGAGGGGTTCTGCCGCCACGTGGTGAAGGCGATCGGCGTCGGGCGCAGCGTGCCCACCGCAAACGGCTCGCTGCGCTTCACGCGCACGCGCGCGTACGCGGAGCTCGCGGGCGAGGAGGTCGCCTCGCTGCAGATCGGGCCGCTGCACACGCAAAGCACCAATACCTCGGTGCAGCTCGGCGATCGCCTCTTCCTCAAGTGCTACCGGCGGCTGCGCGCCGGCGTAAACCCCGAGTTCGAGATCGGGCGCTTCCTTACCGAGCAGGCGCATTTCCCGCATTGCGTGCCGCTGGCCGGCGCAGTGGAATACGTTTCCCAGAAAGAATCGTTCACGGTTGCGCTGCTGCAGGGCTACGTGCCGAACCAGGGCGACGGCTGGGGCTACACCCTCGGGTACCTGGAGCGATTCCTCGAGTCGCCGCCCCAGCAGCAGCCCCACGGCGGCTACCTCGGGCTGATGCAGACGCTCGCCACGCGTACCGGCGAGCTGCACCGCGCGTTCGCCATTGCGTCGGGCGACCCGGCGTTCGAGCCCGAGCCGATGACCGCGCAGGACGCGGCGGCGTGGAAAGCGAAGGTGCGTCAGGAGGCCGCGGACACGCTGGCGTTCGTGGAGAAGGCGGACGCGGAAAGAACCAAGGCGTTGCTCGCGCAGCGCGCCGAGCTTTTCGCGCTGATCGACGCGTGCGCGGCGCCAAAGGGCGCCGGGCTCAAGACCCGCCACCACGGCGACTACCACCTCGGGCAGGTGCTGATCGCGAACAACGACTTCGTGATCATCGACTTCGAGGGCGAGCCGTCGCGCCCGCTCGCCGAGACGCGCCGCAAGCACTCGCCGCTGCGCGACGTCGCCGGCATGCTGCGCTCGTTCAGCTACGCGAAGTGGAGCGTACGAAGCCGGCAGGACGGCGGCGCCACGGCGAAGGATTCGGCGCTGCTCGATGCCTGGGAGGCGGACGTGCGCCGCGCGTTCCTCGCGGCGTACGCGGAAGCGACGAAAGGGAGCGGGCTCTACGCGTCGTTCGAGGATGTGGCCGGCCTGCTCGCGCTGTTCGAGCTCGAGAAGGTGCTCTACGAGCTGCGCTATGAAATCAACAACCGTCCCAACTGGGTCCACGTGCCCCTGTCCGGGGTGCTCGCCATGCTAGGAGACGAACAATGAACCAGATCGACTGGTCGCTCGAGCCGCTGCGCGGCTTCCTGATGCGTGTCGGAGACTTCCTGCCGCGCATCGCGCTCGCCATCCTCATTTTCATCGCGGGCTGGATCGTCGCCAAGATGGTGCGCTTCGCCATCGTGAAGGGCCTGCGCGCGGTGAACTTCAACGTGCTTACCGAGCGCGCCGGCATGGACGCCTTCCTGCGCGACGGCGGCATCCGCTCCGATACCACCGAGATCCTGGGGCTGCTCTTCTACTGGCTGGTGATCCTGGCGTCGCTGGTGATCGGCTTCAACCTGCTCGGGCTGGACTACATCACCGACCTCCTCGGCCGCGTGGTGTGGTTCCTGCCCAAGGTGATGGTGGCGCTCCTGATCCTCGCCTTCGGCGCCTATTTCGCCCGCTTCGTCGGCAACGCGGTGATCGCCTATTGCCGCAACGTGCACATCCAGGACGCCGAGATTCTTGGGCGCATCGCCCAGTACGCCATCCTCGCCTTCGTCGTCCTGATCGCGCTCGACCAGGTGAACGTCGGCGGCGACATCGTGCGCCAGACCTTCCTTATCGTGCTCGCTGGGATCGTGTTCGCGCTCGCGCTCGCCTTCGGCCTCGGCGGCAAGGAATGGGCCGCGGAAATGCTCGAACGGTGGTGGCCGCGTCGCAGGAAGCCGTGAACCGGCCGACTCGCGTTGCGAGAAGCCATTCCATGCCCTTCGGCGCGCAGGTCCTGGCGCAAGGGGGCGTGCGCTTCGCCTTCTGGGCGCCGGGCGCGAAAAAGGTCGAGCTCGAGATCGCGGGCCGCTTCATGCCGCTGCATGCCAGCCGCGAGGGCTGGTTCGAGCACCTCGTGTCCACCGCCGGGCCCGGCACGCTCTACCGCTACCGCATCGACGGCGAGGTGCTGGTTCCCGATCCCGCCTCGCGCTTCCAGCCGCGCGACGTCGACGGGCCGAGCGAGGTCATCGCGCCCAGGTCGTACTCCTGGGGCGATCACGCGTGGACCGGCCGCCCGTGGAACGAGGCCGTGGTCTACGAGCTGCACGTGGGGACCTTCACCCCCGAGGGCACTTATGCAGGAGCCGTCAAGAAAATCAATTCGTTGAAAGAGCTTGGGGTGACCGCGATCGAGCTCATGCCGCTTTCCGACTTTCCGGGGAAGCGGAACTGGGGCTACGACGGCGTGCTGCCCTACGCGCCGGACTCGGCTTACGGCCGCCCGGAGGATCTCAAGGCGCTGATCGACGCGGCGCACGCCAACGGCCTGATGGTGCTCCTCGACGTCGTCTACAACCACTTCGGCCCGAAGGGGAACTACCTGCCGCGCTACGCGCCGCAGTTCTTCACCGAGCGGCACAAGACGCCGTGGGGCGCGGCGATCGACTTCTCCAACCCGGTCGTGCGCCGCTACTTCGTGCACAACGTCCTCTACTGGCTGGAGGAGTACTGGTTCGACGGGCTGCGCTTCGATGCGGTCCACGCCATCATCGACGACTCGAAGCGTCACATCCTCGACGAGATCCGCGCCTCGGTGCCGCCCGGCAAGCACCTGGTGCTCGAGAACGACGCCAACCAGGCGCGCTTCATCGGGCCCGGGCGCTACACCGCGCAGTGGAACGACGATTCTCACCACGGCTACCACGTGCTCGCCACGGGCGAGTCCGACGGCTACTACGCCGCCTACGCCGATGCGCCGGCCCGGCATCTCGCGCGCTCGCTCGCCGAAGGGTTCGCGTACCAGGGCGAGGTGTCCCCGTTCAGCAAGGAGCCGCGCGGCGAGCCGAGCGGGCACCTGCCGTCGTCGTGCTTCGTCGACTTCCTGCAGAACCACGACCAGATCGGCAACCGGGCCCTCGGGGAGAGAATCATCCAGTTGAGCGAAGAGCGGGCCCTCAAGGCGCTCACGGCAATTCAGCTCCTCGCGCCCTCGCCGCCGCTGCTCTTCATGGGCGAAGAGTGGGGCTGCCGCCAGCCGTTCCTCTTCTTCTGCGATTTCGACGGTGAGCTCGGCGAAGCCGTGCGCAAGGGGCGGCGCGAGGAGTTCAGCCGCTTTGCCTCCTTCAAGAATTCCATCCCGGATCCGCTGGCCGAGGGCACGTTCAGGCAATGCGTCCTCGATTGGGCCAAGCGCGACGCGGTCTGGCTCGCGCATTACAAGAAGCTCCTCCAGGTCCGCGCCCGCGCGGTCGCGCCGCGCAACTTCGGCCCCGGCAAGTACCGCATGCTCGGCGAGCGAGCGTTCGAGGTGAAGTGGGACGGGCTGACGCTGATCGCGAACTGCGGCGACCAGGCGATCAAGGTCGGCGACGCGCCCAAGGATAAGCTGCTCTGGTCCAACGCCACGCCTGGCGCGCCGTGGTCGGTGAACTGGTGGATCAAAGAGTAGCGGGTGAGATGAGAGACGAAGTCGCGTCCAGCTATCTGGACGTGTGGGGAAAAGAAAAGGCGATCGACGCGGAGGTCCGCGACGCGCTGCTGAAGGCCATGGGGCCGGCGCGCAAGACGCGCAAGGTCGAGCTCGAGGCGGGGCGGTGCTACCAGCCGGACGCGCTCGAGCAGCGCCGGCTGTGGGGATTCATGGTGCAGCTCTACGGCCTGCGCTCGGAGCGCAACTGGGGCATCGGCGACTTCACCGACCTGCGCAAGCTGATCGAGATCGCGGCGGGTCTCGGCGCCGCGGTGGTGGGCGTGAACCCGCTGCACGCGACGCAAGGCAGCCCGTACAGCCCGTCGAGCCGCCACGCGCTCAACGTGCTCTACATCGACGTCGAAGCGGTGCCGGGGTACGAGAAATCCGCGAAGCTGCGCAAGCGGCTGCAGGCGCTGCGCGATTCCGAGCTCGTGGATTACGAAGCGGTGCGGGGCACCAAACTGGACGTTTTGGAAGAACTATTCAAGAAGAACAAGAAGCGCGTGGTGCTGCCAACCCGGGGTCTGCGCGATTTCGCGGTGTTCGAAGCGCTGCGCGAGAAGTTCGGCGGCGGCTGGCAGAGCTGGCCGGAGGGGTTTCGCGACCCGCGCTCCAAAGAGGTGCGAGGCTTTTCCAGGAAGAATGCGAGTCGGGTGGCCTTCCACGCGTGGCTGCAATGGACTGCGCGCCGGCAACTCGACGCGGCGCAGCGCCACGCGCAGGAGCTCGGCATGCCGCTCGGGCTCTATGTCGATCTCGCGCTCGGCGCCGATCGCGGCGGCGCGGAGGTGTGGTCGGACCAGGATGTCTACGCGGTCGGCGCCTCGTGCGGCGCGCCGCCCGACGAGTTCAACCCGCGCGGCCAGGACTGGGGCCTGCCGCCGTATTCGCCGCGCGCGCTGCGCGCCACGGCTTACCGCCCGTTCATCGATCTCCTGCGCGCGAACATGCCGGCGGGCGGCGCGCTGCGCATGGACCACGTCATGGCGCTCTCGCGCCTGTGGTGGATCCCGCAGGGCGCGAAGGCCGAGCGCGGCGGCTACGTCAACTATCCGTTCGGCGAGCTGCTCGCGATCCTCGCCGCCGAGAGCCGCCGCGCGCGCTGCCTGGTGATCGGCGAGGACCTGGGCACGGTGACGGCTGAGATGCGCGCCGCGCTCAACGCGGCGGGTGTCCTTTCCTATCGGCCGCTTCTCTTCGAGAACAAGCCATCGAAGGACTATCCCCGCGAGGCGCTGGTCTGCGTCACCACGCACGATTTGCCGACGTGGCGCGGCTACTGGGACGCGCACGATCTGAAGCTCCGGGAAGGGCTCGGTCTTACCGTCGACGTGAGGAAAGAGCTCGCGCTGCGTGAAACGGAAAAGAAAAAGCTCAAGGCGGCGCTCGAGCGCGAAGGGCTCGATCTCTCGGCGCGCTCGGCGCACGCGTTCATCGCCCGCACGCCTTCGAAGCTCGCCATGCTCCAGCCCGAGGACGTGCTCGAGATGGTGGACCAGGCGAACCTTCCGGGTACGGTCGACGAGCATCCGAACTGGCAGCGCAAGCTTCCGCTCGCGCTCGAGCGCTGGAGCGCCGAGCCGCGCGTCGCGGCGCTTGCCGGGATCATGGCCGAAAGGAGCCTCGCCACGGGCGCGCCGCTGGTGGTCCCGGCGGCGACTTATCGCCTGCAGTTCCACAAGGGATTCAAGTTCAGGGATGCCACCGCCCTGGTGCCGTACCTGGCGGCGCTCGGCGTGAGCCACCTGTATGCGTCGCCGTTTCTCAAGGCGCGCCCAGGAAGCATGCACGGCTACGACGTCATCGACCACGGCCAGGTCAATCCGGAGATCGGCACCGAACGCGAATTGACCGCGCTATTAACTACCTTGAAAAAACATGGCATGGGAATGGTGCTCGATCTCGTGCCGAACCACATGGGCGTGCTGCACGCGGACAACGCGTGGTGGCTCGACGTGCTGGAGAAGGGCAGGGCGTCGCCCTACGCCAGGTTCTTCGACATCGATTGGGCGCGGGGCAAGCTGCTGCTGCCGGTGCTCGGCAAGCATTACGGCGAAGCGCTCGGAGAGCTGAAGCTCGAGAAGAAGAACGGCAGGTGGAGCGTGCGCTATTTCGACCATCGCTTTCCGCTGAATGCGAAGAGCCAGCGCAGCCTCAAGACGCCGCCCCGGGACACGCTCGCGCTCCATCGCCTGCTCGAGAAGCAGTACTACCGGCTCGCGTACTGGCGCGTCGCCTCCGACGAGATCAACTACCGGCGCTTCTTCGAGATCACCGATCTTGCCGGCCTGAAGGTCGAGGATCGCACCGTGTTCGAAGCGACCCACGGGCTGGTCGCGCGCCTCGCGAAGGGCGGCGGCATCGACGGCGTGCGCATCGACCATCCCGACGGCCTCGCCGACCCGAAGCAGTACTTCGACCGGCTGGCGGAACTCTTCCCGCGGCGCTGGATCCTGATCGAGAAGATCCTCGCCGAGCACGAGAAGCTGCCGGAAGACTGGCCGGTGCACGGCGAGACCGGCTACCGGTTCGCCAACGTCCTGACCGGCGTATTCGTCGACGGCGCGGCCGAATCCCGCGTCGACCGCGTCTATCGCAGCTTTACGGGCCAGCGGCGCAGCTTCGAGGAGATCGCGCGCGAGAGCCGCTGGCTCATCATGGCCACCACGCTCGCCGCCGAGCTGCACATGCTGTCGAACCGGCTCGCGCGCATTGCCGCCGGCAACCGCTCTACGCGCGACTACACCGCGAGCGGCCTGCGCAAGGCGATCGCCGAGATCGCGGCGCAGTTTCCGGTGTACCGCACCTATGTTTCCGCGCGCGGCGTGTCCGACGGCGACCGGAGCGTGATCGACGGCGCCGTGAGGGCCGCGAAGCGGGCGAGCCGCATCGCCGACCCGAGCGTGTTCGACTTCGTGCACGGCGTCCTCACCCTGGACGCCGCTCCGCCTTCGGGCCGGCGCCGCAGCGAGATGCTCAGGTTCTCGATGCGCTTCCAGCAGTTCACCGCGCCGGTGGTGGCCAAGGGCGTCGAGGACACGGCGTTCTACCGCTACAACCGCCTGATCGCGCTGAACGAGGTCGGCGGTCATCCCTCGCGCTTCGGCACCCCGCTGAAGGAATTCCACACAGCGGCCGGGGAGCGCGCGCGGCGCTGGCCCTACACGATGCTTGGCAGCTCCACCCACGACACCAAGCGCTCGGAAGACGTGCGCGCGCGCCTCGCCGTGCTCTCGGAGCTCGCGTCGGGATGGCGGATCACGCTTCGCCGCTGGAGCCGGATGAATGAAAGCAACATATCGCGAAGCGACGAATACCATTTCTACCAGGCGCTGATCGGCATCTGGCCAGGCAAGGTTTCCGGCGACCTTGCCGAGCGCCTGAAGGCGTACATGCTGAAGGCGGCGCGCGAGGCGAAGGAGCATACGAGCTGGATCAATCCGGATGCCGAATACGAGGCGGCGCTCGAGCGCTTCGTCGTGCGCTCTCTCGAAAACAAGGCGTTCATCGAGGATCTGGGCAATATGGTGGCGCGCGTGACGCACCTCGGGCTGCTCGCCGGACTGTCGCAGGCCCTGGTGAAGGTCGCGTCCCCGGGCGTGCCGGACTACTATCAGGGCACCGAGCTGTGGGACTTCAGCCTGGTCGATCCGGACAATCGACGGCCGGTGGACTATGAGCTCCGAAAGAAGCTTCTTAAAAGCTCGGACAATCTCCTGAACGACCTTTCGGACGGCCGCGCGAAGATGCACGTCATCCGCAAAGGCCTGGAGGTGAGGAAGAAGCTGCCGTCGCTGTTCCACGGGGCGAAGTACACACCGCTCTACGCCGACGCCGGCCGAGAGGAGAACGTCATCGCGTTCGCGCTTTCCGAGGGCGCGCGCTCGGTGATCGCCGTGGCGCCGCGGCTCGTTTCCAGGCTGGTGGAGGGCGGCGACGTCGCGCCGCTCGGGGCCAAGGCCTGGGGGGAGTCGCGCCTGCCGATGGAGGGCGAATACGTCGACGTGCTGACCGGCGAGCGCCACGACGCGCGCGGCGGGCATCTCGGCCTCGCGCAGATCCTCGCCACGTTCCCGGTGGCATTACTCGTGCGGCCGTGAGCGCGCCCCCGTTCCGCGCCGAGCATATAGGCAGCCTGCTGCGACCGAAGAAGCTTCTCGAGGATCGTGCCCGCGAAGACGAGTGCATTCTCGAGGCGATCCGCTGGCAGGAAAGTCTCGGGCTCAAGGTCGTCACCGACGGCGAGTTCCGGCGCGAATCGTGGCGCCTGGGCTTCGTCTCCAAGGTCGCCGGGTTCGCGCGCGCCGACGCGGTGGGCAACGTCGACCTGCAGCGCGACGACGCCGGCAACGTGATGCGCATTGGCTCGGCGCCGGTCGCTGTGACCCGGATCCGGCGCACTGGGCCGATCGTCGCCGACGAGGTGGCTTTTTCACTTCGGAACACGAAACGCACGGTGAAGGCGACGATCCCGGCCCCTTCCTATCTCCACTACCCGCGCGGCCGCAACTGCGTCGACCGAGACGTCTATCCCGAGCTCGAGCAGTTCTTCGCCGACGTGGTCGACGTGTACGTCCAGGAGCTTCATGCGCTGCACGCCGCCGGCGGGCGCTACCTCCAGATCGACGAGGTGGCGCAGACCCTGCTCTGCGACCAGAAGCTGCGCGACGCGGTGCGCGCCCGCGGCGACGATGCCGAGAAGCTGATCGACCTGTACATCGATCTCATCAACCGCGTGGTGCGCGAGCGGCCGGCCGGGATGACGGTCGGCGTTCACATGTGCCGGGGCAACGCGATGGGCAGGTGGGTCGCCGAGGGCGGCTACGAGCGCATCGCGGAAAAATCGTTCTCCCGGCTGGACGTCGACGCGTTCTTTCTCGAGTTCGACACCGAGCGCGCCGGGGGCTTCGAGCCGCTGCGCTTCGTGCCGAAGGGCAAGCGCGTCGTGCTGGGGCTGGTCTCCACCAAGACGCCGGCGCTGGAAGACAAGAACGCCCTGAAAAGGCGGATCGACGCGGCGGCGCGCTTCGTGCCGCTCGAGAACCTGTCGATCAGCCCGCAATGCGGCTTCGCCAGCCACGAGAAGGGCAGCGCGCTCGGCTTCGCCGAGCAGGAGGCGAAGATGCGGCTCGTTGTCGACCTTGCGACCGAGGTGTGGGGAGAATCATGAGGTTGTGGCTATTGATGATTCTGGTTTGCTTCGGCGCGCATGCCGAGGAGCCGAAACAGTTCATCTTCGCGTGGCCGTTGGACGAAACGGCGCTCAAGCCCCGCGGCGCGACGACGCGCGGCGCGCCGGTGACGCTCGATGCGGCACCGGGCGAGGCGTGGCGGCGGCTGAACGAGCCCGGGCTGAGCGCGCAGGAGCGCGACCGGCGGGCGATCCTCGCGATGGCGGGCCCGTACCGCGTGAGCTTCGACTTTCTCGAGGTGGTGCGCTACGACCCGGCGCTCAAGCCGGATGCGCCCTACCAGAGCTGGGCCACCGAGTACGTCTTCGTCGCCGAAGACCGGCCGGACTTCATCGCCCTGCAGCACATCCTGGTGATGCGCATGCGGCTCGAAGGCGGCAAAACGAGTGAGCCGATGGTGGTGCGCCACTGGCGCCAGGAATGGCGCTACGAGGCGCAATCGCTCCTGGCCTACGAGGGCGCGAACACTTGGGCGCGGCGCGCGGTCCCGGCGGCGGAGCGGCGCGGCGCCTGGACGCAGAGCGTGCTCCAGGTCGACGACTCGCCGCGCTACGCGGCGCGCGGGCGCTGGCAGCACGAGCGCGGCGTGTCGACCTGGCTCAGCGACGAAACCTGGCGGCCGCTGCCGCGCCGCGAATTCAGCGTGCGCAAGGACTACGACGTACTGGTCGGGACCAACCGCCACACCATCACGCCGCAGGGTTGGGTGCAGGAGGAAAACAATCAAAAAATGAATCTCGCGGAAAAGCGGTACTTGGCTCGGGAATATGGCGTCGCTCGCTACGAGCGCATCCGCGACTACGACTTCAGCGCGGGGGAGAAGTACTACGCGCGCACCGAGCCGTTCTGGGCCGAGGTGCGCGCCGCTTGGCGCGAGCTCGAAGAGTCGCGCGGACGCTTCGGCGTGCGCGCGCCCGTCGACCAGGGCCAGCTTTTCATGCCGTTCTTCGAGTACGCCGACAAGCTCGTCGAAGGCGCGGCCTTCGACCGCGACGCGGCGCGCGCCTTCGTCCGGCGTACGCTGCAGGACAGCTACCTCAAATAGCGAAAAGGGGCCTGACCCCTTTTCCTAATCGGCCTTGACCCCCGCCTTGCGCACCACCTCGCCCCATTTCGCGATCTCTCGCTTGATGTAGTCGGCGAACTCCTCGGGCGTGCTGGTGAGCGGTTCGGTGCCGGTCGCCGCGAGCTTCTCCTTCAGCTCCGGCGAGTGCATGATCTTCCCCAGTTCTGCATTGAGTCTGCTCACCACATTCCTCGGCGTTCCCGCCGGCGCGAGCACGCCGTACCACGTGGTCACTTCAAAGTCGCGCAGCCCGGCCTCCGCGACCGTGGGTACCTCGGGCAGCGCGGCCGAGCGCTGCGGCGCGACCAGCGCAAGCGCGCGCAGCTTGCCCGCCTTGATATGCGGCACGGCCGCCGGGATGCCGATGAAGACGAGGTGCACGTTGCCGGCGAGCACGTCCTGCATCGCCAGGTTCACGCCCTTGTAAGGAATGTGAACGAGCTTCGCGCCGGTGACGATGTTGAAGAGCTCACCCGCGAGGTGGTTCGAGGTGCCGGCGCCGCCCGAGCCGAAGTTGAGCGCACCGGGCTTGGCTTTCGCGAAGGCGATGAACTCCTCCAGGTTCTGCACCGGAGCCGATGCCTGCGTGATCATCACGTTCGGCACCGTCGCGACCAGGCTCACCGGCGCGAAGTCCTTCACCGGGTCGTAGTTGATCTTCGAGTAGAGCGTGGGGCTGATAGCGAGCGACGGCGCGACCAGCACGATGGTGTAGCCGTCGGGCGACGACCTCGCCGCGGCTTCCGCGCCGACATTGCCGCCGGCGCCGCCGCGGTTCTCGGTCACCACCGGCTGGCCGAGGCCGGCCGACAGCCGCTCGGCGATCAGCCGGCCGAGGATGTCGGTGCCGCCGCCGGGCGGGAACGGCAGGATGAAGCGCACCGGGCGCGAGGGCCACGTGTCTTGGCCGTATGCAGTTATCGAGAATGCAATGAGGAAGGCAGCGAATGCGGTGCGCATACTGAATATCTTATCGCCGAGCGTGTTAGCAGCGGCATGAAACCCCTCCTCGTAGCGTTCATCCTGCTCGCCGCGGCGAGCGCCCAGGCGCAGCAAAAAGACATGACCTTCTTCATCACCAGCGCGGGGCCGGGCAACGGCGCGGACCTCGGCGGCCTGCAGGGCGCCGACCGGCATTGCCAGACCCTCGCCAAGGCCGCCGGCGCCGGCCAGCGCGAGTGGCGCGCGTATCTCAGCACTGACAAGGTCAATGCCCGCGATCGAATCGGGAAAGGTCCCTGGAAGAACGCGAAAGGCGAGGAAATCGCGCGCAGCGTCGACGACCTGCACGCGAACAGCAGGATCAACAAGCAGACCGGCCTCGACGAGAAGGGCCAGCCGGTCAACGGCCGCGGCGACAGCCCGAACCGCCACGACATCCTCACCGGCTCGCAGCCCGATGGCCGCGCCGTCGCCGACAAGGACATGACCTGCGGCAACTGGACCAGGAGCGGCGAAGGCTCGGCGATCGTCGGGCACCACGATCGCATGGGCCTACGCGACGACGACGCCTCGAAATCCTGGAACTCGTCGCACCCCTCGCGCGGCTGCAGCCAGGACGCGCTGCGCGGCTCGGGCGGCGACGGCCTGTTCTACTGCTTCGCGGTCAAGTAAACGTCTTGCCGATGGCCCGGGGATCGAGCGCGTGCTCGATCCCGGCTTCGCGAAGCACCCAGGCGACGAAGGTATTGCTGTTCGGCCCGGGCCACACTCGGTAGTGGTCGCAGTAGGGATACGCTTTCGCGTTCCTCAGAATCCCGGCAAGCCGGCGCGCGGCTTCCCCGTCCCACTCCATGACCAGCCGGGACGGCCCGCCGCCGACGCCGTCGTCCGGATCCTTGAGGTCGCAGTGCACGTGGCCGATGCAGGTGCCGCCGGCGTTCTTCGTCTGCCACACCTCCCAGCGGTGGCGCCCGGTGTCGTCGCAGACGACGAACCAGTAGTGCCAGGCGACCGCGCCGATCCAGGGCAGCGGCGCATAGCGCAGCTCGACTTTCAAAAGATGGCGAGCGTGCGCCGCCCGCGGCGATCGATGCAGGCGCGGTACATGCCTTCGCTGTTGAAAGGCATCGCCACGTTGCCGCGGCGGTCGACCGCGATCACCCCGCCGTCGGCACCCAGGCTCGCTACATTCTTCAGCGCTGCCGCCGCGGCTGCAGCGAGCGAGACTTTGGCGTAGCGCAGGCGCGCAGCGATGTCATAGGCGACGGCGGTGCGGATGAACGCCTCGCCGAGCCCGGTCCCCGACACCGCGCAGGCGCGGTTGTCGGCGTAGGTGCCGGCGCCGATGATCGGCGAGTCGCCGACGCGGCCCGGCATCTTGCCGGTATAGCCGCCGGTCGAGGTCGCCGCGGCCAGATTGTCGTCCGCATCGAGCGCCACCGCGCCGACCGTGCCGTGGTAGTTCACTAGGTTTTTCCGTAATGCCCTTCGCCGCCTCTCAGTGCGGAAATAATCCGAGGGTTCGAGCTTCAAGCCTTGCTTGCGCGCAAAGCGCTCGGCGCCCGCGCCAGCGAGCAGCACGTGCCGGCTCGCTTCCATCACCGCGCGCGCGGCGAGGATCGGGTTGCGGATGCGCCGCACCGCCGCCACCGCGCCCGCGCGCAACCCCGCGCCTTCCATGATCGAGGCATCCATCTCGATCTCGCCGTCGCTGTTGAACGAGGAGCCGCGGCCGGCGTTGAAGAGCGGCGAATCCTCCAGCACGACGACCGCCGCCGCGACCGCATCGAGGCTCGGTTCACCCCTTTTCAGGATTTCGTACCCGGCTTCCAGCGCCTGCTTCAGTACCGCGCGCTGGCGGGCGCCGGGCTTGTCGGCGCGCAGCACGCCCGCGCCGCCGTGGATGGCGATGACGATCGGCACGGAGAGAGGGTCAAACCACTTCGATTTGCAGCGAGCAGGCGGGGCTGTTCCTCACGGTGCAGCCGACCGGGGAGTGCGCTTCGGCCCACTCCACGATTTCGCGCAGCGCTTGCGGGTCCGCGTTGCCGCGGATCTTCACCATGAAGCGCACGGGACCGTGGCCGGCCGAGATCGCTTCGTCGAGCCCGAGGATTCCCCGCAGGTCGGACTCGGTGTCCACCGTGACCTCGAGCGCCTCGAGCGCGACGCCCAGCTTCGCCGCCCGCATCGCGATGACCGTGGCCGTGCACGAAGCCAGCGCGCCTCTCATCAGCCAGCCGGGATTCGGCGCCGATGCGCCGCCGCCCATCGCCGGCGGCATGTCCGTCATCAGCCGCTGTCCTTGCGGGCCAGTCACTTCGCATTTGAGGCCCTCGGTGAGGCGCGCCGTGGCCGGAACGGCCTTGGCTCGCGCCTTGGCCGGGTCGGCGGAAATCGCCGCGCTCAGTTGATCGGTCGCTTCGCGAATGCCGGCATCACTCATGATCGGCCTCCCTATTTCTGTCCCATCGCCCGGATGATTTCCTGCTGTACCGCTGGCATGACCTCGGCCATGTAGATGCCGAACTTGTTCATTGCGCTCTGACCGACGGGAGATCCGTAGAAATCGGCAAGCGCGCTGAGTTCCTGCGTTGTGAAGGTCTTCACCATCGCTTCGATCGCTGCTCGCTCAAGATAATCGATTCGGATCCCCTTGCGCATGCCCGATATGAATTGTGCCCGCTGGTCTTCGGGCAGGTGCTTGGCCATTTCCGACACGCTGTCATCCAGTAGTTTGGACATCGGGGCAACGGTCGCATACCTAAGGGCAGCAGCTCGCCGCGTTTCCGAAGTGTCTTGTGCAAGCGCCGCACTGCTGTACACCAGCAGGGCAGCTATCCATGGAATCAAAGCCAGTTCTGACGTGCGTGCAGTCACGGGACCTCCAGGAGAAATCGTTAGCCGGCGCGCGGCGACCGCTCCCACAGCTCGAGCGGGCCCCGAACGGAGTCGAACAGCGGATGGCATCGCGGAACGCGGACAGCGTGCCATCGTTGGTGCAGTTCGGGGTTCCGAATGGCGAGTTTCCGCAGCAGATGCTGCCATTCATGCGAAACCTGTCCTGATGTGGTCGACATCCGCTCGATCGAGCGAACGGGGCCGATCTTTCCGGCATCGAAGGAGTAACCCCGGGATCTTGCCTCCGCATGGATGGCTGCGAGGTAGGCGTTGATGGCGTATCGGGGAGATCGATGCGCGCGGAAGCGTGCGAGCTGCGGGTGGTGCCTATAGCCCCGAGTTAGGCCGCGCAACACTGCCCGTGCCAAAAGTGCTTCGCGCCATAGTGCAACCAGGCCTTTCGAATCGAGGTAACGCGGATGAAGGGTCCAAAGACGCATCTGACGCTTAACGTCCACGCTTACCGGCGCGCCCCGCGTGGCACGTAATCAAGCGCTGCGGTTGCGCGCGCGTCCGAGTGCGGCGTGCTGTTAGCGTGCTATTTGCGCCGCCGCCAGTAACCTGGCCGCCGCCGTTGATGGGCGACCGCGACGATGACAATAGCGTCTGGATCCTGCCGATAGACGATTGAATACGGGTACCGCGCCACGAGAACTCGGCGCCGCTTTGGACCCACCGGTGAACCTGCTTCAGGAAACTCCCGGACCAGAGCAATTGTTCGGTCGACCTCGGCGGCAAAAGATTTGCCCAAGCCAGCCATCCGGGATTCGTAAAAGAGCGCCGCCTCTTCAAGTTCCACATCCGCATCCGGATGAAACTTGTATGGAATCACCCCAGACGACGGCGCAGACGGGCAAACACCTCGTCACCAGGGATAAGCTGGACTTCACCTCGATCGATTTGACCGATACGGCGCTCAATCTCGATTCGCCACGCCTCTTCGACGTCTGGATCAGCCGGACCGTCGAGCGACTCAATGAGGGAAAGGGCGAGTTCCGCCCGCTCGGCATCGGACAATTGGGACGCCTTTTTCTTTAGTTCCGCGAGCATGTCGGACATACGATCCTCACCCTTGTCCAGCAATAGACCATCCGATTATACGTTTCCACCCGCGGCTGCCTGTTTAGCACGCTAACGTCCGCGTTGAACGGCGCGCGGCTTCATCGCGCGTCCGGTCTCGAACGCGTTGTTAGGCGTCGCGGCCGCTGCGTTCAAGCTGCGACCCCAAAGAGAGCACCAACGGCAGCGGTCAATGCCATTGCCAGAGCGCCCCAAAACGTGACGCGCATGGCAGACGCGAGCACGGGCGCACCACCTGCGCGTGCCGACAGGAGGCCCAACAGCGCCAGAAAGACGAGTGAGCTCCCAGCGAGACCCCACATAAGCGCGGAGGCTGGAAGCAGAAGAACCATTAGTAGCGGAAGCGCTGCGCCCAACGCAAACGTCCCCGCCGAGGCAAAAGCAGCTTGGACTGGCTTTGCCGCCAACGTGTCCGATATGCCAAGTTCATCTCGTCCATGCGCGGCAAGTGCGTCATGCTGCATCAATTGGGTGGCTACACTCGAGGCCAATGACTCGTCCAGGCCGCGCTTCACATAGATGGACATCAGTTCTGCGTGCTCCTGCGCCGGATTCGCGGCTAGCTCCTTGCTCTCGCGCGCGAGATCCGCGCTTTCGGTATCGGCTTGTGAACTCACCGAGACATACTCGCCTGCAGCCATTGACATGGCGCCCGCGACAAGGCCCGCCACGCCCGCAACAAGAATGACCCGGGTACTCGCACCGGCTGCCGCCACGCCCAGTACAAGGCTTGCAGTAGATACGATGCCATCGTTCGCGCCAAGAACAGCGGCGCGGAGCCAGCCTGTTCGATGTGTCCTGTGTCGCTCGCCGTGTCGCATAGCACCTAGTGGTGGATGGGGAGTCTGCGGCGACGCCTAACTAGTATTAGTTGACTGTCAGCCGAAAAAGATTAGTTGACAACCCTCGCGACGTCTACGGCCACGACCACGGGTATTCAAAGACCCAGATATGCCTGTCGCACGCGATCGTCGTGCAGCAGCCGCTCGCCGGTGCCGCTCATGACGATACGCCCGTTTTCGAGCACGTAGGCGCGGTTCGAGATCTTGAGGGACACCGCGACGTTCTGCTCGACGAGCAGGATGGTGAGGCCGCGCCGGTTGAGCATGCGGATGGTATGCAGCACTTCCTGCACCACCAGCGGCGCGAGGCCGAGCGACGGCTCGTCGAACATGATGAGCTCGGGCGCGCCCATCAGGCAGCGGCCGATGGCGACCATCTGCTGCTCGCCGCCCGACAGGGTGCCGGCGAGCTGCTGGCGGCGCTCGGCGAGCCGCGGGAACAGACCGAACACGTCCTCGAGATTGCGCTTCGCCGCGGCGCGGGCCCGCGGGACCATGGCGCCCATCTGCAGGTTTTCGAGCACGCTCAGGCTCGGGAACACCTGGCGGCCCTCGGCGACCTGGCCGATGCCGAGGTTGCAGATCTCGTGGGATTCCCGGCCCGAGATGATCTTTTCCTTGAAGGTAATGCTTCCGGACCGCGGCGTCTCGATTCCGGCGATGGAGCGGATGAGCGACGACTTCCCGGCGCCGTTCGCGCCCACGATGGCGACGACCTCGCCCGTGCCGACTTCCAGGCTGACGTCGGAGAGCGCCTGTGCGTCGCCGTAGAACAGATCGAGGTTCTGGACCGTCAGCATCAGACCTCGGTCTCCTCGCCGAGATAGCACTCCAGGACCGCGGGGTGGCGCACGATTTCCTCGGGCGTGCCGCGCGCGATGACCTCACCGTGATGCAGCACGCCGATATGCCCTGCGAGCGCCATGACTGCGCGCATCACGTGCTCGATCAGCAGAATGGTGAGCCCCTCGGTCCGGTTGATGTCGCGGAATACCTGCACCATCTGGTCGCACTCGGTCGGCCGCAGGCCGGCCATCACCTCGTCGAGGAGCAGCAGGCGCGGGCGCGTGGCGAGCGCGCGCGCGACCTCGAGCCGCTTGCGGTCGGGGAGGGTGAGGGACGAGGCGGGCAGTTGCGCTTTCGCGTCCAGGTTGAGCTTTTTCAGGATGGAAAGAGCATGAACGCGCGCGCCGGCGACGGTGCGCTCCTTGTGCAGCGCGCCGACGATCACGTTGTCGAGCACCGAAAGCCCGGCGAACGGCTTCACGAGCTGGAAAGTGCGGCCGATGCCCGCGGTGCAAACCTGGTCGGGACGAAAGCCCTGGATCGGCTTTCCATTGAAAAGAATCTGGCCCGAATCCGGCGCGAACACGCCGGCGACCATGTTGAAGATCGTGGTCTTGCCCGCGCCGTTGGG
>Ga0137428_1000343_pt1 | contig 20676 bp, 22 predicted proteins | sample EasRivERMZT718_2_FD_102305 | JGI IMG/M metagenome (GOLD analysis project Ga0137428, IMG submission 102305) | Soil microbial communities from meander-bound floodplain in the East River, Colorado, USA - East River MetaG ERMZT718_2 | ecosystem: Environmental > Terrestrial > Soil > Floodplain ...
CGAGTGACAGCAAAGCCGGGAGGATTTTCATGGCGGCAGAGTGTGGGCCGCCGCTCCCTGCGGGTCCAATACATTGTTTCTCTGGTCGTTCATGCCGGGGCGGCATAAACTCGAAGCGTGGACCTGCGCCAGCTGCGAACCTTCGTCACCGTCGCCGAGCAGGGCACAGTGTCCAAGGCGGCGCTGCGCCTGCGCATCGCGCAGCCCGCGCTGTCCCGGCAGATCAGCCATCTCGAAGATGAGCTCGGCGTGAAGCTGTTCGACCGGGTGCGCCGCCGGCTGGTGCTGACGGGCGAAGGCGAGCAGCTGCTCGGCGACTGCCGCACGGTGCTGGGCGCGGTCGGCTCCCTGAGCGCGCGCGCGCAGCTGCTGCGGCGCGGCGACAGCGGCGTACTCCGGGTGGCGGCGACGCCGCAGATGATCGACGGGGTGTTTTCGACTTTCCTGCACCGCTATGCCGAGCGGCGGCCCAAGGTGCAGATCAAGCTGACCGAGGCGGCCGGGTCCGGCCTGCTGGGGATGCTGGAGCGCGGGGAGCTGCACGTCTGCATCACCACCGCGCAGGTGCTGCAGCCCGACAAGAACGCCTTCGACACGTTCGCGCTGCCGCCCATCGAGTTTCTCGCGGCCTCCCGTGATGCGCTCAAAGGGAGCGCGGCCGGCAACGTCGATATCGCGCGCCTGGCAGCCTATCCGCTGCTGCTTCTCGAAAGCACTTTCTTCGTTCGCACGGCGTTCGACGCGGCGTGCCGGCTCGCCGGCTTCACGCCCGCCATCTTCATCGAGAGCCGCACGCCGCACACCTTGCTGTCGCTGGCCGAGGCCGGGCACGGCGTGGCCATCGTGCCCTCCGTACTACCGACCCATCGCTACCGGCTGCGCATCGCGCGCATTACGCACCGGCGCAAGCCGCTTCGGCAGCCGCTCGACGTCGTATGGGACCGGCGGCGCCTGCTTCCGCCCTACGCCGGGGATTTTTGCGAGGCGCTGGCCGCGCACATGCGCGATGTGTTTCCGATCAGTGATCCATCTCGAGTTCCGGGTGGATCGAGACCTGCCCGACGGGGTGCTCGTCGTAGCAGCCGGTGAGCGCGAGGGCGAGGAGGCGTCCGGGCGCGACTTGTCGGTGGTGAGCTGCACCAGGCGGCCGCGTTCGCGGCTGCGCTGGACCCGCAACGGCAGGACCCTAGTCATTGGAGCTGCGTACCAGGCCCAGATCGGTAAAGTGGGCACCGGAAGGCTGGTTGCGGCCGCTTGGTTGCATTGCGGCATTGCACCCGCCCCCGGTTGCCGCGCCGTTTCGGGGCGGTTTCGTTTGAAATACACTGTCGGCATAACGGAGGAGGGGCTATGAAAAGAACGCTACTCGCTGGTCTTGCTCTCGGCTTCACGATCATCGGCTGCTCGCAGATGCCTTCCTGGGTGCCGGGGAGCGGCTGGACCACGCTCATCGACGGCGACAAGGGGATGGAGAACTTCGATCGCGTCGGCGACGCCAACTGGCGCGCCGAGGGTGGAGCCATCGTCGCCGACAAGGCGGCCAAGGGCGGGTTCCTGGTGTCGAAGAACTCGTACAAGGACTTCGACCTGCGCGTCGAGTTCTGGGCCGACAACAACACGAACAGCGGCATCTTCATGCGCTGCGCCGACCGGAAGACGATCACCGACAAGAGCTGCTACGAGGCCAACATCTTCGACCAGCGGCCCGACCAGACCTACGCCACCGGCGGCATCGTGCACTTCGCCAAGGTGCTCGCCCCCGCGAAGGCGGGCGGCAAGTGGAACACCTACGAGATCACGGCGCGCGGATCCAAGGTGACCGTGACCCTGAACGGAACGAAGACCGCCGAGATGGACCACAGCCAGTTCGCCTCCGGCCCGCTCGCGCTGCAGTTCGGCAACCTGCCGCCGAAGGGCGACCCCGGCGGCTCCATCAAGTGGCGCAAGGTGCAGATCAGAGCGCTGTAGAGGAGACCGACATGAAACGCAGAACGCTGCTCGCAGGTCTCGCCGCGGGTCTCGTATCCGGCTTCACGCTCATCGGCTGCTCGGAGATGCCTTCGATGCCCTCCTGGATGCCCCTGAGCGGCTGGACCTCGCTCATCGATGGCGAGAAGGGGCTGGAGAACTTCGTGCGTGAAGGCGACGCCAACTGGCGCGCCGAGGGCGGCGCCATCGTCGCCGACAAGGGCAAGGGCGGCCACCTGGTGTCCAAGAACTCGTACAAGGATTTCCAGATCCGCGCCGAGTTCTGGGCCGACCGCAACACCAACAGCGGGATCTGGATACGCCTCTCGGATCCCAAGAACATCACCACCAAGAATTCCTACGAGGTGAATATCTACGACGCGCGTCCGGAGCCGAAGTACGGCACCGGCGCCATCGTAGACGTCGCCGCGGTGTCGAAAATGCCCAAGTCCGCCGGCCAGTGGAACCTCTACGAGATCACCGCAAAAGGGGATCAGATCAGCGTCGTTCTGAATGGCGAGAAGACCGTCGAGGTGAAGAACAAGCAGTCCGTGCAGGGGCCGTTCTCCCTGCAGTTCGGCAACCACGGCAAGCAGCCCGGCGGCGCCATCCGGTGGCGCAAGGTGCAGGTCAAGGAGCTGTAGGGAGAGTGATGCAGTGAAGCGGCGGGAGGCAATCCTCGGGATTGCGCTTCTCGCCGCTGTTCCCCAGGCGCCGGCGCAGCCGGCGCGCAAGGTCCCGCGCGTCGGCGTTCTAAGCCCGGGAACTTCAAAAGAAGCGGCATCGGTGCAGCGCGAGCATTTCGAGCGTGGGCTGCGGGAGCTCGGCTGGGTACCCGGCTCGACGATCCTTGTCGACTATCGGTTCGCCGAAGGAAACGCCACGCGGCTGGCAGAGCTCGCTGCCGATTTCGTTCGGTCAGGCGTCGATGTCATCGTGGCGCGCAGTCCAGTCGCCATCCACGCCGCTCGCAAGGCCAGCACGACGATCCCTATTGTCATGTCCGGGGGCACCGATGACCCCGTCGCCGATGGTCTGGTGAAGAACCTGTCGCGACCGGGCGGGAACATCACCGGCCTGGTGTCCCCGGTATTCGACCTTGACGGCAAGCGGCTCGAGTTGTTGAAGGAGACGCTTCCAACGCTGACCCGCGTGGGTGTGTTGTCAAATCCCGGCACCGAAGCTCATCTCTATGAACAGCGCAACGCGGCGCTTCAAGCGGGCGCTCGTTCGATAAAGTTGCAGATTCAGCTGCTGGAGGTAACGCGGGCGGAAGACCTCGCAACGGCGCTTGCGGCCGCAGACCAGCGCCGGGTCGAAGCGCTGCTTGTCCGAGCCGACCGGTTTGTTCTCGATTCACACTGGGGCGAGATCGCGGAAATGGCGGCGCGGCATCGGCTGCCTGCAATCGGTGCATTTCGCTTTTTCGTCGATCGCGGCGGGTTGATGTCCTATGCGCCGAGTCTTACCGCGTTGCACTATCGCTCGGCGAGCTACGTCAATCGCATCCTTCGTGGCGCGCAGCCCGGCGACCTCGCCATCGAGCAGCCGACGAAATTCGAGCTCATCGTCAACCTGAAAGCGGCGAAAGCGCTCGGTATCGAAATTCCCAAGGCGGTGCTGTTTCGCGCCGACGAGGTGATTCGGTAGCCTCTGTCGATGTTCATCGGCCATTTTGCGGTCGCCTTCGCCGCGAAGCGCGCGGTGCCCGAGGTGTCGCTCGGCACGCTGTTCCTCGCGGCGCAGCTCGCCGACCTCGTCTGGCCGGCGCTCGTGCTGCTGGGGCTGGAGCGCTTCGAGATCCGCCCCGGCATCACCGCGGTCACGCCGCTCGACTTCGTCCACTACCCGTACTCGCACAGCCTCGTAGCGCTGGCAGGATGGGCTTTTGCCCTGGGTTTCCTGTATTACGCATTCAGGAGAGGAGGGCGTGGCGCGGCGGTCCTGTTCGCTGTCGTGCTCAGCCACTGGCTGCTCGACTTCGTGACCCACCGCCCCGACATGCCGTTGACCATCGGCGGCGAGGAGCGCTTCGGCCTCGGGCTCTGGCATTCGCGCATCGCGACGCTGGCGGTCGAAGGGGTGATGTTCGGCGCCTGCGTGTGGCTCTACGCGCGCACTACTCGCCCGCTGGACCGCACCGGCCGCTGGTCGCTCGCCGGCTTCGTCGTCTTCCTCGTCGCGGTCTACGTCGCTAACCTGTTCGGCCCGCCGCCGCCGAGCGTGGCGGCAGTGGCGTGGAGCGCGCAGGCGATCTGGCTACTGGTGGCCTGGGGCTACTGGATCGACCGTCATCGCGCCGCGTCTAGGAACTGAATGATGCGCGGGGCGGCCTCGGCTTCGGTCTGCGCTTCGGGCGGCGCATCCCAGTAGCCGGATTTGGCCAGGCACTCTTGGAGATAGCGTGCGGCTGACGTCGCGTGCGATTCGTCGCGGCCGGGGACGACGAGCGCCGGGATGGCGAGCGTGAAGAGATCCTCCGGCGATGCGCCCGGCGAGGTGTCGCGGTCGAACAGCGCGTCGCGCATGCCTTTCACGATGGTCGTGTAGACCCCGCGATTCATGTTCGGGAAGGACGCGGCAAACGCGCGATCGCTGCGCATCGGCGACGCCCACGGCCCGCCGCGCGAGTCGGCGTTGAACGGCTTGCCATCCGTATGCACCACCGCCGCGGCGGCCTGCAGGCCGTGCTCGCGGACGAAGGCCACGTGATCGGTGAAGCGCGCGCGCGACTTGATGCGGTACTTGGCGCCGCCGACCGGCCACCACAGGATCATGCTCGCCGTGGCCTGCGGGTAGGCGACGGCGAAGGCGATCACGCACGAGCAGCCCATGCAGCCGCCCATGAGGTGCGCCCGCTGGATGCCGAGGTGGTCGAGAAGCGCCTTGCCCTGCGCGGCATAGTGCCGCCAGGTGATCTGCTCGATGCGGCCGCCCGACTGGCCGCACTCGCGGCGGTCGAAGACGATGCAGCGGTACTTCTTCGGCAGGTGCTCGAGCAGCTTGATGCGCTCGTAGACGCCTTGCCCGCGCCACTTCTCGATCGTGGCGTCGAAGCCGCCGGGCGCGTACATCAGCAGCGGCGGTCCTTCCCCCAGGATTTCATAGCGCGTCGCGATGCCGTCGAGCGCGACCCTAGGCACGTTGTCCCTTGATCTGCCGCGCGGCGCGGACATCCTCGGCGTAGGCGGCGAGAGCGTCGTGCGTGACTTGCGCGACGTTGGCGTACTGGTCGGTGGCTTGCCCCAGGTTGGAAAACCCGTAGCCGATCGCGGCGTGGACCATGCGCAGGCGGCCGTCGAGCCACGGGCCGCCGCCGAGACCGCCGATCACGGGGATGCTCACCGCGCGCGCCACCGCTTCGCCCGCGAGCGGCCCCGAGTGCCGGAAATCGAGAAGCGAAGCCCCCGCGTCCTGCAGCCGCCGGGCATGGTCGACGAGCATCGCCGGGCCGTCCTTGCCGCCGTGAAGCTCGGCGAACACCGGGATCCCGGCGCGCACCACCGCGCGCACCAGGTCGGCCGAGCCGAGCAGCTTCACGATGTCGGCGCCGCAGTCCTTCAGGCGCAGGGCCGAGTCGGCGTTCTGCTCGTGCGCCGGAAGGTCCACGCTGACGACCGCGCGCTTCACTCCGCGCCGTACGGCCCGGCACACGACGAGCATTTCATCGATGCTGATCTCGTGCGGGGCCTGGCCCCAGAGGTTGACGCCGACGCTGTCGCCCACCGAAACGAGGTCGACCCCCGCGTGGTCGGCGATCTGCGCGACCGGGTAGTCCCACGCCACCACGCCGACGATCTTGCGGCCCGCCTTCTTCATCCTCTGCAGATCGGCGATCATTTTTTTCAATGCTAGCATCCCGGTTCCATGGTCATCGACATCCACGGGCACTACACGACCGAGCCGCAGGCGCTGCTCGCGTTCCGCGACAAGCAGCTCGCCGGCCTGGCCGACCCGATGCGCAAACCCGCAACGAACGAGCTGGGGATTACGGACGAGCAGCTGATCAAGAGTGTCGAGCCGCAGGTGAAGCTGCAGAAGGAGCGCGGGTCGGATCTCACGATTTTCTCGCCGCGCGCCGCGGGCATGGCGCATCACGTCGGCACCGAGGCGACCGGCATCGAGTGGACGCGGATGTCGAACGACCTCATCCACCGTATCTGCACGCTGCTGCCGGGGAACTTCGCGCCGGTGGGCCAGCTGCCGCAGCACCCGGGCGTGCCGCCGAAGAACTGCATCCCCGAGCTCGAGCGCCTGGCGGGCCTCGGCTTCGTCGGCGTGAACCTGAATCCGGACCCCGCCGGCGGCTACTGGACCGATCCGCCGCTCACCGACAAGTGGTGGTACCCGCTGTACGAAAAGCTCTGCGAGCTCGAGATGACGGCGATGATCCACGTCACCTCGTCGTGCAACCCGGCGTTCCACTACACCGGCGCGCACTACATCAACGGCGACACCACCGCCTTCATGCAGCTCGTCCAGGGCAACCTGTTCCGGGATTTCCCGGCGCTGCGGTTCGTCATCCCCCACGGCGGCGGTGCGGTGCCGTTCCACTGGGGGAGATATCGCGGCCTCGCGCAGGAGATGAAGAAGCCGCTCCTCAAGGAGCACCTGCTTGGCAACGTGTTCTTCGACACCTGCGTCTACCACCTGCCGGGCATCGAGCTGATGGCGAAGGTGATCCCGGTCGACAACATTCTTTTCGCGTCGGAGATGCTCGGCGCAGTCAAGGGCGTCGATCCGGAGACCGGCCACAATTACGACGATACGAAGCGCTACTTCGACAAGCTCGACTTGAGCGCCTCCGACAAGCAGAAGATCTTCGAAGGCAACGCGCGGCGGGTCTACCCGCGCCTCAACTCGTTATTGAAACGAAGACAAAAATAGCGATCGCGATCGGCGACCCCGGCGGCATCGGGCCGGAGGTCTCGATCAAGGCGGCGCTCGACCCGAAGGTGCGCGCGCTCTGCCACCCGGTCGTGATCGGCAGCGGCGCGGCGATCAAGGCGCACGCGCGGGCCTGCGGCCTGGCGTTGCGCAACGTCGACGTGCTCGAGGTCGGGCCGGGCGAATTCACGATCGGCGAAATCCATCCGGCGCACGGCCGCGCCGCGATCGCGGCCGCGCAGCGCGCGATCCGCGGCGCGGTGGCCGGCGACTACGCCGCGGTGGTCGCCGCCCCGCACAGCGAGACCGCGATCCGCGCCGCGGGCATAGAGTTCGACGGTTACCCCTCGCTCGTCGCGCGCACCCTCGGTCTGCCTCCCGAGGAGGCGATCCTGATGCTGTGCTTCGAGCACGCGGGGCGCGAGGTGCGCATCGCGCACGTCACGCTGCATTCCAGTGTTTTGACTTCATTGAAACTGATTACGAAAAAGCGGGTGCTGCGGACGATCCGCGCGGTGCACGAGGCGCTGAAGCGGCTCTCCTACCCCAAGCCGAGGATCGCCGTCAGCGGCGTCAACCCGCATGCCGGGGAGGGCGCCCTCTTCGGCGACGAGGAAACGACGGCCGTGACGCCGGCGATCGAGGCGGCCCGCGGCGAAGGAATCGTGGTCGACGGCCCGATCGGCGCCGACACGCTGATCCAGCGCACGGGCTACGACGCGTACGTGGTGATGCTGCACGACCAGGGCCACGTCGCGGCGAAGCTGCTCGCGCCCAACCGCACCGCCGCCCTGACCATCGGCACGCCGGTCCTCTTCTCCTCGGTGGCGCACGGCGCGGCTTTCGACATCGCGGGGCGCAATCGCGCCGATCCGGCGGCGATGGTGGAAGCGGTTACACAACTCGTGACTCGTCGACGTCGCGGCGGGCAGACCGCAAGAAGATAATAGAAACAAGGCTTTGGAGAAGAGCCGGCGGCAGGGGTCCCGCCAGCCCGACGCGCCCGGCGTTCGCGCCGCGCTTTGCAGTGTTCTAACTACTTGTCGCAGCGGGGATTCGCGCCATTGGCACGCGGCTTGCGAGAAGCCGTCGACGCACAAGTCCTAACTCGAATCCGAGCCACCACCCCATGACATCGAACCTTCGTCGTGAGCGAACCTTGTTCCTGCTGTTCCTCGGCGCGAGCTTCGTCGCGCTGATGGCGGCGTTGCCGATCGTGACCGCGCAACACACGCAAGCGGCCCCGAAGAGCGAAGAAATACAGAAGCCCTCGGCAGCGTCCGGCTCGTCCGCCCCCGCTGCTCCAGCCCCTGCCACGAGCGAAACCCCGAGCTTCGAGCAGGCCGACCGCAACAAGGACGGCTTCGTCGACAAGTCGGAATCGGGCGTGGTGCCGGGCCTGTCGGCCAACTTCGAGCGCGCCGACCGCAGCCGGGACGGCAAGCTCGACCGCGAAGAGTTCGCGCAGGGGCTTCAGATCCTGCAGGTGCGCCGGTAGCCGGGACGAAGATGCCGATGTTCGATCTACGCCTCGTCAAGACCGCCACCGACGCCGAGACGGCGCAGCGGCTCGCGCGCGAGGCGCTGTGGCTGCGCGAGCTCGGCCGCGTGCGCAGTCTCGAAGGGCACCTGCCCCGTCTTATCGAGGAAGGCACGGATGCGGCCGGGCGACCCTATCTCGTGATCGGCATTCGACCCGAGGGCGACCGGGTGGCGGGCGAGGTTCGCGCGTTTACCGACGAGCACGCGCGCTTTCTCGCCACGCTCGGCAAGGCCCGCTTCCGCGCCGCGGATTTCGAGCACTTCGGCAAGTGCCAGTGGATCCAGCGCTCGCTGCCTGTCGACGAGCCGGTTCTCCAGGAGGCGTACTACGACTGCGAGAAGGCGCTGCTGTATTGGAACGGGCCGTACGTGCTTTCGCAGGGCGACTTCGCGCCCTGGAACATCCGCGCTTTCGGCTCGCAGCTCTTCGTCTTCGACTGGGGCAGCGTGCACGGCGACGCGAGTCCCCTGGACGACGTGCTGCACTACCTGATGATCCAGCGCCGGCTTAAGACCGTGCCGCTGCTGCGCCGCGCGATGGGCCGCGCGCGCGAGTTCGCGCTCGCCGCCTATCCGGAATGGTCCTGGCGGCCGCCGGTGATCGGCGCGCTCACCCTGGTGTACCTGCTCGGCGTGATCGTGCACCGCGAGGCGAAGCGCAGCGACCCGGTGGTCGACGCGTACTGGAAGCTTCTCGAAAAACGCTCAGCCTGGATGAAGGAGAACTAGGAAATGTCGGCAGCAGCTACCGCCGCGGGTTACCTCTACGCTTCCGGCCGCTTGCGCGGCCGCACCGCGCGCGAGCAGGAAGAGGGCCCCAAGGAGATCCGCAGGAAGCCGGAGCAGCCCGCGCCGCGTTCCCGCGAGCGGATCAGGGTCGCCGTGTATCAGCCCGAACCCGGGGCCGGGGAGCCGGCGCCCGCCGCCCCGAAAAAAATCCCGAAGATCGAATACCGCACCCGCCGTCGCTGGTCGGCGGAATGAGCGCTCGCTCGGGAGGCCTGTTCGTCGGGCGTCTGGTGGCGGAAAGCGGCATCGGCACGCTCGTCGAAGCGCTCGACCTCTATCCCGGCGCCCGCATCGACGTGATCGGCACCGGCCTGGACGAGGGGCGCCTCGCCGGCCATCCGCGCATTCGCGTGCTCGGCCGCGTCGGCCCGGCCGAGGTCCAGGAGCGCATGCGCGCCGCCGCCTACCTCGTGCTGCCCAGCCTTTCCTATGAAGCGCTGCCGCAGCCGGTGGTCGAGGCTTTCGCCAACGCGCTGCCGGTCATCGCGAGCCGCATCGGCCGCCTCGCCGAGATCGTCGAGCCGGGGCGCAGCGGGCTTCTGTTCGAGGCCGGCTCGGCGCGCGACCTGGCGCGGCGCCTGGCGTGCGCGGAGGCATTTCCCGAGAAGATGCGCCAGATGGGGGAGTGCGCCAAGGCAGACTATCAGGCGCATTACCTCGCAGACTGGAGCTATCAGAGACTCTTCGGCGAACGGCGGCGCGCAGCCCGCGTCTAGAAAACTAGAAACGTGATTCAACCCGTCATCCTCTGTGGTGGCTCTGGCACGCGCCTCTGGCCGCTCTCGCGCGAGCATCACCCGAAGCCGCTGCACGCCGTAAACGGCGAGCGCACCCTATTGCAGGAAACGGCGCTGCGCTGCCCGAGCGAGCCGCTGGTCGTCTGCAACGAAACCCACCGCTTCCTCGTCCAGGCCCAGCTGCGGCGCGCGGGCGCGCGGCCGAAGGCGATCATCCTCGAATCGAAGGGGCGCGGCACCGCGCCCGCCCTCACTCTCGCCGCGGTGCACGCGGTGACCGCGGACGACCCGGTGCTGCTCGCGATGCCGTCGGACCATTTCATCGCGCAGCCCGAGGCGTTCCAGCGCGCGATGGAGCGCGGCGCGGCGCTCGCGCGCAAGGGGCGGATCGTCGCCTTCGGCGTGCCGCCCGCGTCCGCCGAGACCGGCTACGGCTACATCCGCGCGAACGCCGAGTATGTCGAGGAATTCGTGGAAAAGCCCGACGCGGCGACGGCGGCGCAATACCTCGCTTCCGGGCAGTACCTGTGGAACGCAGGCATCTTCGCGGTGCGCGCCTCGGTGTGGATCGACGCCATCGGCAATTTCCGCCCCGAGATCCTCAGGGCCTGCGAGCGCGCCTACCGGCAGGGCAAGCGCGACGGCGGCTTCCTGCGCGTCGAGCCGGCCGCATTCGCCGATTGTCCCGCCGACTCGATCGACTACGCGGTCATGGAGAACACCGGCGACGCGATGGTGGTGCGGCTCGACGCCGGCTGGTCGGACGTCGGCGCGTGGGATGCGCTTTGGGAGCTCGAGGCGAAGGACGCCGACGGCAACGTGATTCACGGCGACGTGCATGCCGCCGACACGCGCAACGCGCTCCTCATCTCGCAGCATCGCCTGCTCGCCTGCGTCGGGCTCGACGACGTCGTGGTGGTCGAGACCGCCGACGCGGTGATGGTCGCGCGCAAGGACAAGGCCCAGGCGATCGGCGCCATGGTGGCGAGCCTCAAAGCCGCCGGGCGCGCCGAATGCCTGGCGCACCGCAAGGTGCAGCGCCCGTGGGGAAGCTACGACGGCATCGAGAACGGCGAGCGCTTCCAGGTGAAGCGCATCGTGGTCGATCCCGGCGCCGCGCTGTCGCTGCAGATGCATTACCACCGAGCCGAGCACTGGATCGTGGTGCGCGGCACCGCGCGGGTCACGCGCGGCGACGAGACCTTCCTCCTCACCGAGAACGAGTCGACCTACATCCCGCCGGGCACGCGCCACCGCCTGGAAAATCCCGGGAAGCTGCCGCTCGAGCTGATCGAAGTCCAGTCCGGCGCGTACCTTGGCGAGGACGACATCGTCCGGTTCGACGACGCCTACGGCAGAGCGAATTCGGGGTCAGGGTCGTAATTCAGTTTTCACGTACGCAAAAACGAATTGCGACCCTGACCCCGAATTCCTAGAACGTGAAGCGGGCGTTGAACATCACCTGCTGGTATTCGTAGTCGCGTCCGACTTCGTTCGAGGTGCGATCGCCGAAGTCGATCGCCGCTCCGAGCTGCCATTGGCGCTGCACCTCCCAGCCCACGCCGAAGCGCCAGACGCGTATCGTCTCGTCGCGCACCGGCGTGCCGAGCGCCGCGGCCACCGGATCGCCTTCGTTCACCCGGTTCTCGTTGAGGTAGCTCGCCGTGAAGACCAGCTTGTACGTTGCCGCCCAGCTTGCGCTGAACAAGGCCCCGGTGCGAATGGAAAAGGGGGAGTCGAGGTCGGTGAGCGGGGCCGGCTCGTGGTAGGTCTCGAACCTGAAAACCAGCTTGCCCGTCGGCAGCCAGTCGACGCCGCCGCGCCAGGTGTTGCCTTCGAAATCGCGCTGCGGGAGATCGTCGTACTCGCGAGTGGTGTAGCCGTAGCGGCCGCCGATGCGCAGCTGGGTGCCGAAAGAGTAGGCCAGCGTCGCCGCGATCGCGCGCTCGTCGAAGTCGTGGACGGTGGAGGCGATGCCCGTGGTCTCGTCGGTGAACGGGGCCTGGCCGCGGGTGGCCCGGGCGTCGATGCCGAGGACGTTCCCCAGGGGCGTGCGGTACGTGAGGGCGGTACGCACGGTCTTTCCTTCGAGCGCGTCGAACACATCCGTATCGCGCGACGAGCGGGTCCACTCCAGAGCGCCGAAGATCCGCCAGTCGGACAGGAAGCGGTAGCCGCCGTCGATGAACGCGAGGTCGGTCGTGCCCATGGTGCGCTCCTCGACCTGGAACTCGCCGAGATCCGCGTGCCGGTGCCGGCGCACATAGCCGATGTTGCCGCTGGCCTGGTTGCCGAGCTCCCACAGCCAGTCGCCGCGCAGCCCATAGCCGAAGTGGTCGATCTCGCTTAGATGGTTGTAGTCGTAGTACTCGCCGAAGGCTTCGAGCACCACCGACTGGCGACCGTAGACGCGGGTCTGGTAACGCCCGCCGACGCCGTAGCGGGCGACGATGTCGTCGACCTCGTTGGTATCGCGGCGAAAGGCGTTGCTGTCGTACATCAGCCCGCCATAGGCATAGATCGACCATGGTTCAGCGCCCCGGTCGCCGGGCCAGCCGGGAAAGGCGCCGCTCGATGGAAAAGGCAGCGTGTCGACCGTCTCGAAGGCGAACGCAGTTGCCGGCCCGAGGGCGAGCAGTGCCGCGAGGATCCCGCGCTTCATCATGGGGGTTTCTTCCTTTTGTTCGTGAGTCGGCGCGATTCTAGGCTCGACCTTTTTGTGCTGTCTGCCGCGCCCCGACTACAAACGGACTGTCGGGAGGCGGCGACAACCGGCACTCCTGCGTTTTGGCGAACTCCTTGATTTTGCAGGCAGTGTAGATCTGGCACGCGCATTGCTCGTAATGTCGCCCCTATGTTGCAGTCACGCTGGCGTGCGGTCGCTTTCCTATTGGTTGCCGGGCTCGCGCTCGCCTGGGCGGCGAGCGCCCTGGCGCCGCGGCAATACGTCGCCACGGGAGGCGTGCTCGTGCCGGCCGGGATGATGAAGGTCCGCTACGAAAGCGCGGACCCGCGCGCCGCCGCCACCTTGGTGCAGGGATTCATCGAGGGCCACAAGGAGGCGCTGCTGGTCGACCCGCCGCTGGTCACGTCCATCGCGCCGAACCTCGGCGGGAACATGGCGCTCGGCGCGATCGCGGCCCTGCTTGTCAGCCTGTTCCTGTTCGCCCGCCGCCCGCGCCCGGTGCGCTCCGAGGGCGAGCTCATCCATGCGCTCGGCGAGCCGCTGCTCGCCGCGCGGCCGCTCGCGCCGCAGCACCTCTCGCGCCAGCTCCTCGCGCACTGGTTCGCGGACGGACGCCGCGTCCTCGCCGTGGTCAGCCCGCAGGACGGGGACGGCGGAGCGCACGTCGCCGCCGAGCTGGCGCGCGCGGTCGCGCACAGCGGCGAGGCGACGCTCCTCATCGACGCCGATTTCCGCGCGCCGGCGCTGCACCGCGCCTTCGGCCTGCGCAACCGCGATGGGCTCGCCGACTTCCTCGAAGGCCGCGGCACGCAGATCGCGCACTGCGCCGAGAACCTCTCCGTGCTGGTCGCCGGACGCTCGAGCGGCGATCCGCTCGAGCTCCTCAGCCGCGGGCGGATGCTCGAGCTCCTCGCCGCGGCGGCCACGCGCTACCGCGTGATCCTGGTCCACACGCCCGCGGCGGCGCGCGGCCCGGACCTGCAGCTCTTCGCCGCCTTCGCCGGCGGCGCCCTCGTCGTCGCGAAGCGTGGCAGCGAAGCCGCTTCATTGACGCGCCTACGGGACCTGCTCGCTTTTTGCAAGGCGCGGGTCGTGGGCACGGTGCTCAGCCCGGTTTGATGGACGACCGCGGCTACGTCGCCCAGGCGCTGTTCGACCGCTTGAGCGGCGAGGGGCTGCGCTTTCGCATCCTCGGCGACAGCCAGGGCTACCCGGAGCGCGCGCCCCCCGAAGTGCAGCTCGCCGTGCCGGCGGCCGCGCTCGCCGGGATGCCGCGCGCGGTGGCGCGGTTCTGCCACGACCTCGACCTCCAGCTCGTCCAGCTCTCGCCCGAGGACAGCCGGGCGTGGCGGTGCGTGCTCGCGTGGAGCGACGAAGTCGGGCGCCCGCGGTTCATGAGCGTACGCATCTGCAGCGACTACTGCCGGGGCGCGCGCTGCTACCTGCGTGCCGAGGAGCTGCTGGTGGGCGCGCCCGAGACCCTCTTCAGCCACGGCCTGGTCGACGCGGTCGAAAGCGGCGAGCTCACCGCCGAGCGCGCGGCGTGGCTGTCCTCGCTCTGGGACGACGACCCGCGCGGCGCGCTGGAGCGCATCGGGCGCTTCTGGCCCGACCGGGCGCAGACCCGCCTGGTCGCGCAGGCGGCCCGGCACGGCGAGTGGGCCGCGGTGCGCACGAGCCTCGCGCCGCTGCGCCGCGGGCTGCGCCGCGCGCAATGGCCGGATCCGGCTGACCTGGTCGCGCGGCTCGCCGTGGCGGCGCGCAACCTGCTCGAGCCGGCGCGCGCCGCGATCGCCTTCGTGGGGCGCGAAGGCCCAATGCGCGGCGAGGTCATGGCGCAGGTGGCGAAGGATCTCGCGCCCCTCGGACTGACCGTGCTCGAAGGCACGACCCGGGCGGACTTGCGCGTGGTGTTCGATCCGCCGGGCGAGTTCGCGGGCGACGACCTCGTAGTGCATGCCGGGCGCGGCCTTGCCGCCAACGTGGTCGAGCTCGAGCGCGCGATCCTGCGCTGGCTCGAGTGCCGGGTCGAGCGCCGCTATCCGCGCGCCCTGGTCGGCGAGAACCCGCTCGCGGCCCGCGTCTTGCAGTTCGCGGTGCGGCACGGGATCCCCGGGGTGCAGCTCTTTCTGAACTGCGACCTGCGCTGCCGCCTGGGCTCGCCGGTGCTGATGCCCTATCCCTTCGGCATCGTCATCGAGCGCGGCGCCCGTATCGGCAGCCGGGTGACGCTGATGCACCAGGTGACGATCCTCGGCGCCGTGGAGATCGAGGACAACGTGACCATCGGCCCAGGCGCGAAAATCATCGGATCGATGAGCGGCCCGATACGCATCGGGCGCGGCGCGACGATCGGCGCGAACGCGGTGGTGACCGAGGACGTCCCCTCCCACGAGACGGTCGTCGTGGAAAAGCGACGCGAGATTCGCCGGAGCGTCGTGAACGTGTGACATTGGCTCCGGTCCAACGTCGTGGAAAACTCACACTGTGATTTTTTACCCGCGTTCGTTCCTCGCACTGTTGCTTGCAGGCTTCACGCTCGTGATCCTGCCGCTGGTGGGCGCGCTGGCATACTCGGCGTGGAACACCGAGCGCCTCGCGGGCAAGAGCCGCACCGCGGTTTTTAACGCCTCGCAGGCCGCCCGCGCGAGCCGCTCGCTCGTCGACCGCATCGCGGCGATCGAGCGCGTCGCGCAGCAGATGACGCTGCTCAACGATCCGGAGCTCGCCACCGACTACGCCCGCGTGCACCGCAGCTTCAAGCAGCTCGCCGCCGAGATCGCGCAGCTGCCGCTCGATGGCGCGCAGGCGCAGGCGCTCAACGTGACGGTGGATCGCGAGCAGGGCCTGTATGACCTTCTGACGACTTCTTCCGGCCCCCGGCTGGACGCGCAGCAGGTCGGCATGCATATCGACGCGCTGATCGACAGCGCGCGCGACGTGCTGGCGATCAACAACCGCGTCGTCGACCGCGAGGTCGAGCGCCTGCGGGTGAGCGCCGAGATGGTGCAGCGGAACATCATCCTGCTCCTCATCTTCAGCACCGCGGTCGCGCTCGCCATCGCGCTCGCGCTCACCCGCTACATTGCGCGCCCGATCATCGAGATCGACGCCGCCATCCGCCAGCTCGGCGGCGCCGATTTCTCGCAGCCGATCGCGGTGCGCGGGCCGGAAGATTTGCGTTATTTGGGAAGAAGATTGGATTGGCTACGTAGACGGCTGGACGAGTTCGAGACGCAGAAGAACCGCTTCCTGCGCCACGTGTCGCACGAGCTCAAGACGCCGCTCACCGCGCTGCGCGAGGGCGCCGAGCTCCTCAACGACCAGGTCGCCGGCCCGCTCGCGCCGCCGCAGCGACAGGTGGTGGGCATCATGCGCGACAACAGCATCAAGCTGCAGCGCCTGATCGAGGAGCTGCTCGACTACCAGCGCGCGCTGCACGCCGCCGCTTCACTTGAAGTGAAACCACTGCAGCTAGCCGTCCTGGTGGAAGAAGCAGCCCATCCGCACGAGCTCGCGGCGCGGGCCAAGGGGCTGCGGCTGGTGATCGATTCGGAGCCGGCGACGGTCGAGGCCGACCCGGAGAAGCTGCGCTCGATCGTCGACAACCTGATCTCGAACGCGGTGAAGTTCACGCCGCCGGGCGGGGTAGTCTCGGTCCGCGCGCGGGCGGTGGCGGGAGAAGCGATCATCGAGGTCTTGGACACCGGCCCGGGCGTGCCGGCCGAGGAGCGCGAGTCGATCTTCAACCTGTTTTTCCGCGGCCGCAGGACCGAGCACGCCACGGCCGACAGCTCCACCGTCCGGGTCAAGGGCAGCGGCCTGGGCCTCGCCATCGCGCGCGAGCTGGTGGAGGCGCACGGCGGCCAGATCGCCGTGGTCGCCGGGGGCGCGGGGGGGCATTTTCGTGTAACGCTGCCGCGCCGTTCGGCGCGTGCGCTTGCCGACGCCGCGTAAAGATGCGCCGCAACAATCAGGGCCTCGCGGAAAAAAGAGGTGAGGGTGATGGCTAACGACAATCCTCGGGTGCTGCTCGTCGACGACGACAAGGACCTGCTGCAGCTCATTGCGATGCGGCTCTCGGCCACCGGCTACGCGGTGACCGCGGTGGAATCTGGCGAGGCGGCGCTCGCCGCCCTTGCGGTGTCGCGCCCTCAGGTGGTGGTCACCGACCTTCGCATGCAAGGCATGGACGGGATGGCGCTGTTCGATGCCATCCACCGCGATTCGCCCTCGCTTCCGGTGTTGATCCTCACCGCCCACGGCACCATTCCCGAGGCCGTGACCGCGACGCGGCGCGGCGTCTTCAGCTTTCTGACCAAGCCGTTCGAGCCGAAAGTGCTGCTCGACACCGTGGCCGAAGCGATGCGGCTCTCCAGCCCGCCCGCCTCGGGCGTGCTCGAGACCTGGCGCGCGGAGCTGATCACGCGCTCCTCGGCCATGGAGGACCTGCTGTCCCAGGCGCGCCGCGTGGCGGCCTCGGACGCGAGCGTATGCATCTTCGGCGCGAGCGGCACCGGCAAGGAACTTCTAGCCAGAGCCATTCATCGTGCCAGCCCGCGCGCGGAAGCTCCGTTCGTCGCGGTGAACTGCGGCGCGATCCCGGAAGGGCTGCTGGAATCGGAGCTCTTCGGGCACAAGAAAGGCTCCTTTACCGGCGCCGTGGCGGACCGGCGAGGCCTGTTCCAGGCGGCGCAAGGCGGCACGCTGTTCCTCGACGAGATCGGGGATATGCCTTTGCCCCTCCAGGTCAAATTGTTGAGGGCTCTGGAAGAAAGAAAAATTCGGCCCGTCGGCTCGCACGAGCAGTACGACGTGGACGTACGCGTGATCGCGGCCACGCACCGCAAGCTCGAAGAGCGCATCGCTTCGGGCGAATTCCGCGAGGACCTGTACTACCGGCTGAACGTGGTGAAGCTCTACATCCCGACGCTTGCCGAGCGGCGCGAGGACATCCCGCTCCTCGCCAACCATTTCCTCACCCGCCTCGCGGAGCGTTATCGCCGCGGCCGGCTCTCGCTTTCCCCGGAGGCGACGCAGATCCTGGTCTCCGCCCCCTGGCCGGGCAACGTGCGCCAGCTCCTGAACGTGATCGAGCAGGCCGTCGCCCTTGCGGCGACCGAGATGATCCCCGAGTCCCTGGTCAGGCAGGCGCTGGACGCCGGCGACACGTCGCTTACGCCGCTCGACGAGGCGCGGCGCGCGTTCGAGCGCGACTACCTGGTGCGCATCCTCAAGATCACCGGCGGCAACGTCACCAAGGCGGCGCGCCTTGCGGGGCGCAACCGCACCGAGTTCTATCGCCTGCTCGAGCGCCACTCCCTCGAGCCGGGGATGTTCAAGGGTAATATCAAAGGGGATAAAGACCACAAGGAGCGCGCCGCCGCATGAACCTTTTTCGCTTCGTGTTAGGTTTCTTCTTCTTAAGTGCCCCGGTATTTGGGCAGGAGCTGGGCCCCGAAGACCTGGTCAAGAAGATGACCTCGGAGGTGCTCGAGGCGATCAAAAGCGACAAGCAGCTTGCCGCCGGCGACCGCCAGAAGGCGATCAAGCTCGCCGAGGAGAAGATCCTGCCGCACGTCGACTTCGAGGAGGCGACACGCCTCGCCGTCGGCCGCGGCTGGAAAGAGGCGACCCCGGAGCAGCGGAAGAAGCTGGTCGCCGAGTTCCGCAACATGCTGGTGCGCACCTATTCGAACGCGATCAGCGCCTACGAGGGCCAGACCATGAAGGTGCAGCCGGTGCGCATGAAGCCCGGCGACACCGACGTCACGGTACACAACCAGTTCATCCGCCCCGGCAACCCCAAGCCGGTGCTGCTCGACTACGCGATGCGCAAGACCGAGAAGGGCTGGAAGATCTACGACATCGTTATCGAAGGCGTGAGCCTCGTGCTGACCTACCGCAGCGAGTTCGACGCGGTGGTCAAGCAGGACGGCATCGACGGCCTGATCAAGCGGCTGTCGCAGAAGAACACGCCGGCGGCGGTCGGCGGTACAGCCTCCAAATCGGGCAAGTAGGATCCTTCGCGATGGCGTCGATCGCCGGGTAAAGCTCCCGGCGCGACACCAGCAGGAAGCGCAGCGGCGCGCGGTCGGGAAACTCGAGCCGGGTCGCGCCGCGGGTGAAGCGCCCGCGCGCGATCTCGCCCGCCTCGAGCGCGATCAGCGCGCCTTTCTCCATGTCCCCCTGGTAGAGCGGTATCAGCGCCGACAGCGCCAGCGCGATCATGTCGAGCGTCTTCGCGTCCTTGACCCCGTGCCCGGGGAAGAGCCGGTCGTGGAGCAGCGCCGCTGCGCGGGCGAGGGGAATGAACTCTGCGGCCATGCTGCCCCATCATATGAACGCAACTGGCTGAAATGCGCCCCGCGGGGGGATGCCGTTCGGATCAGGGCAGGCGCCGCTCCCGGGAGATGCTGTAGTAGGTGCCGGCGAAGATGACCGCCGCGCCCACGAACACCATCGGGTCGAGTGCCTCGCCGTAGAACGCCGCGCCGATGAGCGCGATCAGCGGCAGGCGGATGAAGTCGATCGGTACCGCGACCATGGCATCGACCAGCTTCATCGCCCGCGTCATGCAGTAGTGGGCGGAGAAGCTGCCGGCGCCGATGGCGAGGATCCAGGGCACGTCGGCCCAGCCCGGCGCGACCCACTGCGGAGCCGCCGCCGCAGCCGAGATCGGGGTCTGGATCACCGCCATCCAGAACAGCACCGCGAGCGTGCTGTCGGTCGAAGAAATGCGCTTGGTGAAGACGAACGAGGACGCGTAGCAGAGCGAGCCCAGGATCATCGCCAGCATCGCGAAGTGGAAGCTGCCGCCGCCCGGGCGCAGGATGATCAGAACGCCAGCCAGGCCGAGCGCCAGCATCACCAGCCTCGGGAACGTCAGCCTTTCCTTGAGGAAGATGCGGGCGAGCAGCGCCGCCCAGACCGGCATCGCGAACTCGATCGCGAACACCGTGGCGAGGGCGAGGGCGCCGATCGAGTAGACCCACAGCACCTGGCCGACGAAATGGATCAGGTTGCGCCAAAGATGCAAAGAAAACTTCCTGGTCAAGACTGAAACCATCCCCGCCCTCGGCAGCATGGCGAAAACGATCGCGAGCATCACCACGCTGCGGAAGAACACGATCTCGAACGAGCCCATGCGCGCCTGCAGTCCGCGCACGGCAAGCGCCATCACGGTGAACGACAGCACCGCGCCCCCCATCCACAGGGCGCCGCGCACAGAGTGGGACATGCCCTATGTTATGGTTTAAAGCATGAAGAAGACCACGAACCTCAAGCTCGACATCTTCCCGCACATCTTCCCGCTGGCGTACTTCGAGCGCATGAAGAAAATCGCCGAGGGCAACCCGGGGCTCGCGGCGCAGCTCAAGCGCTGGATGCACATCCCGGTGCTGTGGGACCTCGAGCGGCGCATGAAGATGATGAAGCGCTTCCCGGGCTACAAGCAGATCCTCACCCTGTCGATGCCCGCGGTCGAATTCCTGGGAACCCCCGAGGAAACGCCGGCGCTCGCCCGCCTCGCGAACGACGGGATGTTCGAGATCGTCCAGGAGCACGGCGAGCTGTTCCCGGCCTTCGTGGCGTCGCTGCCGATGAACAACGTGCCCGCGGCGCTGGCGGAGATGGACCGCGCGATCGCCAAGCTTGGCGCCAAGGGCATCCAGATCTTCACCAACGTCAACGGCCGGCCGCTCGACGACCCGGAGTTCTTTCGCATCTTCGAGCGCATGAGCAAGACCTACGACCTGCCGGTGTGGGTGCATCCGACCCGCACGGCGAAATTTCCCGACTATCTGTCCGAAGAAAAGAGCAAGTACGAGATCTGGTGGCTGTTCGGCTGGCCCTATGAAACCAGCGCATTCATGGCGCGCCTGGTGTTCTCGGGCATGTTCGAAAAGCTGCCGAAGCTCAAGATCATCACCCACCACCTCGGCGCGATGGCGCCGTACTTCGTCAACCGCATCGGCTACGGCATGGACCAGTTCGGCAGCAGGACCTCGGACGAAGATTATGTTTCGTTGCTGAAAAGCATGAAAAAAAGGCCGGTCGAGTTCTTCA
>Ga0137428_1000348_pt1 | contig 20555 bp, 18 predicted proteins | sample EasRivERMZT718_2_FD_102305 | JGI IMG/M metagenome (GOLD analysis project Ga0137428, IMG submission 102305) | Soil microbial communities from meander-bound floodplain in the East River, Colorado, USA - East River MetaG ERMZT718_2 | ecosystem: Environmental > Terrestrial > Soil > Floodplain ...
CCGCCCCTCTCCCCATTGCAATGCCGACATTGGCGGCTGCCAGCGCGGGGGCATCGTTGATTCCGTCTCCCGCCATCGCGACGATCCTGCCTTGTGCCTGGAGCTCCTTGATCAGTGCATTCTTGTCAGCCGGTAGCACTTCGGCACGGAAGTCCGCAATGCCGAGCTTCGCCGCCACTGCGCCCGCTGTTGCGGCGCCGTCGCCTGTGGCCATAACGACCCGCACGCCTGCAGCGTTTAGCGCAGCGATTGCGGCCGCAGTCGTCGGCTTGATCGGATCGGCGATCGCGAGCAGTCCGAGCAAGCGGTTTTCAACACCGACGAACACGACAGTGTTGCCTTCGCTGCGAAGGCCATCCGCTACCGTGTTCAGTGCGGCGAGATCAATGCCCGCTTCGCTCAAGAAGCGCGCGCTGCCAAGGCGCACGCGGCCGGTGGGCCCGGTGCCTTGAACACCGCGGCCAGTGATCGATTCAAACTCTTTGACCGCCATCGGCACCACGCCACGCTCGGTCGCGGCCGCGAGAATCGCCTGCGCGAGTGGATGCTCGCTCGACACCTCCAGACCCGCGGCCGCTGCGAGCACTTCGTTCTCGCTGACGCCTTCCGCTGCAGTAATGCCCACCACGCGCGGCTTGCCTTCGGTCAACGTACCGGTCTTGTCGACCACCAGCGTATCGACCTTCTCCATTAATTCGAGGGCTTCCGCATCACGTATCAGCACGCCCATCTGTGCGCCGCGACCCACGCCCACCATGATCGACATCGGAGTCGCGAGGCCGAGCGCGCACGGGCACGCGATGATCAGCACGCTCACCGCAACGACCAGTGCGTTCACGTAGCGAGGCTCGGGGCCGATGGCAATCCAGACAACGGCGGCAATCATCGCGATCAGTACCACAGCGGGCACGAACCAGCTGGCGACGATATCCGCCAGTTTCTGGACCGGCGCGCGTGTGCGACCGGCCTCAGACACCATCTGAACAATCTGCGCCAGCAATGTATCGGCGCCGACGCGCTCGGCGCGCATCACGAAGCTGCCAGTCTGATTGACGGTGGCGCCGGTGACCTTTGCGCCCGCTTCCTTGGTTACTGGCAGCGGCTCGCCGGTCATCATCGATTCGTCGATGTTCGATCGGCCTTCCAGCACAACGCCATCGACCGGCACCTTGTCGCCAGGCCGCACGCGCAGCCGATCGCCCGCAATCACTTGGTCGAGCGTGACCTCGCGCTCGCTGCCATCGGCTTCGATGCGCAAGGCGGTGGGCGGAGCGAGCTCGAGTAGCGCGCGCACCGCTGACGAGGTTTGCGAGCGCGCGCGCAACTCGAGCACTTGACCCAGGATCACAAGCGTCGTGATGATCGCAGCGGCTTCGAAGTACAGCGGCGGCGAGCCATTCATCATGAATGCGGCGGGCAGCACATGCGGAAACAACAGCGCAAAGACGCTGAAGCCATAGGCCGCCAGGACACCGAGCGCTATCAGCGTGAACATGTTCGGTGAGCGATTGCGGATCGATTGCCAGCCGAGCCTGAAGAAAAAGGCGCCGCACCACAGCACGACGGGCGTCGCCAGCAGGAATTGAGTCCAGCCGAACCAACTTCCCATGGCGCTGATCACCCGCTGATGAAGTGCCGGCACAAACTCGGTCATCGCCATCAGCGCGATGGGCAGCGATAGCGCTGCAGCAATCCCCAGGCGGCGCGTCATCGTTCGCAACTCGGTGTCGTCGGCGGTAACCGATGGATCGACGGGTTCGAGCGCCATGCCGCAGATCGGACAGTTACCGGGCCCGACTTGGCGGATCTGCGGATGCATCGGGCAGGTGTAGATGGCGTCGGGCTGCGAAGCCTCGGGAGCAGGTGCCGGGCGCGGGTCCGAATATTTCGCCGGGTCTGCTGAAAACTTGGCTGCGCATCCGGCGCTGCAAAAGAAATAATCGGAGCCTGCGTGGACTATATGGTGCTTCGACTGGCGCGTGACCTTCATGCCGCAGACCGGATCGACCAGATTCTCGTCGGCTAAAGCAACCGCCGCGTCATCACCGTGACTGCAGCAGGCGCGCTGCTCATTGTGACCGGAATGTTCCATCGCGGTCGTGTCGTTCTCGGTTGCATGATTTTTCATTGACCCCCCAACATCGTTCATCGAGCGACTGCGGAACCTGAACGGATAACGGAGCTGTTAGCTGCTATCCCTGTCCGCCAAACTGGCCTAGCAGCCACACAATGCCAACGTACGCTACCGACACTATCGCGCACGCCGCGCCGAGGCTCGGCCAGAAACTCCAGCCGGCTCGCAGCAACGCGGGCAGCAGCAAGAACAGCGGTAACGAGGCAAGTACCAGCCAAACGATACTGACCGACATCGAAGCTATGCGAGCCGTGTCGCCTGTGTCGATATAAATCCAGACGAAAGCGAGCAGCGATGTAAGCGGTAGCGACGCAAGCACCGCCGCCCACAACGAACTGCGCTTCGCGATTTCGGCCACTGCCACGACGATGACCGCGGTCAGCGCGACCTTGATTACGTATTGCAACATTGACGCTTACGCGAACCGGGATACAAGGGCATCAGGTTGGAGCGGGCTCATAGTGCCGCCTCCAGAACCGACGTGACGCTCGGCGTGGCCGCCGCATTAACAGATACGCCGCCGGTATCACGAACATCGACAACAGGGGCGCGCTGATCATGCCGCCGACCATCGGTGCGGCGATACGCTGCATGACTTCGGACCCGGTGCCTTCGCCCCACATGATTGGCAGCAAGCCCGCGATAATCACCGCGACCGTCATCGCCTTGGGCCGCACGCGCAGCACCGCGCCGTCGCGAATCGCGTCGAGCAGATCGGCCTCGCCGGTCTTGCCCGCGGCGACGCGCGCCTCCCACGCGTGCTTCAGATAGAGCAGCATGATCACACCGAACTCGGCGGCGACGCCGGCCAGTGCGATAAATCCCACCGCGGCAGCGACCGACATGTTGTAGTCGAGAAGGTAAAGCAGCCAGATGCCGCCGATCAGAGCAAAGGGAAGTGCGGCCATGATCAGCGCCGCTTCATCGAAGCGCTTGAAAGTCAGATACAGCAGGACGAAGATGATCAGCAACGTGAACGGCACCACGACCTTTAGCTTTTCGGTTGCGCGCTCGAGAAACTCGAATTGGCCCGACCATGAAATCGAATAGCCGGGCGGCAACTGCACTTTTTTACTGACCACCGTCTGCATCTCTTGAACGGCGGAACGCAGATCGCGCCCACGAATGTCGATGTATATCCAGCCCGCCAAGCGTGCGTTCTCGCTCCTGAGCATCGGTGGGCCGTCGGTGACGCGCAGCTCGGCCACATCGGACAGCACCAGGCGCGCACCGCGCTCGGTGACAATCGGCAGCCGCCGAAGTTTTTCCAGCGAATCACGTAATTCACGCGGATAGCGAACATTGATCGGGAAGCGCTGCAGGCCTTCAACCGTTTCACCGATGTTTTCGCCGCCGACCGCCGATGCGATGACCGACTGTACGTCCGCGATATTCATGCCGAAGCGCGCGGCGGCATCGCGGCGGATGTTGACATCGATGTAGCGGCCGCCGGTCAAGCGCTCGGCCAGTGCGCTGCTAACCCCCGACACGTCCTTCACTGCACGCTCGATTTCGCCGGCAATGCGATCGATCGTCGCAAGGTCGGTGCCGGCCACCTTGACACCCACTGGGCTCTTGATGCCCGTCGCAAGCATGTCAATGCGATTACGGATCGGCGGCACCCAGATATTGGTCAGGCCCGGCACTCGAACGATGCGATCGAGCTCCTCGACCAGCATGTCCGGCGTCATTCCCGGACGCCATTGGTCTCGCGGCTTAAATTGAATCGTCGTCTCGAACATTTCCAGAGGCGCCGGGTCGGTGGCCGTCTCGGCGCGGCCCGCCTTGCCGAACACGCGCGCAACCTCAGGCAGGGTTCTGATGAGCCGGTCGGTCTGTTGCAGCAATTCGGTGGCCTTGCCAATCGACAGCCCGGGCAGCGCGGACGGCATGTACAGCAGATCGCCCTCGTCGAGGCGCGGCATGAACTCTCCGCCGATATTCCGTAGCGGCAGCAAGCTGACGGCGAACAAAACAGCTGCAACGACCAGTGTCAGCTTCGGAGCGCGCAACACCACGTTTAGCGCAGGTCGATACGCCGCAATCAGGAAACGGTTAAGCGGGTTGGAATTTTCGGCCGGGATGCGTCCGCGGATCAGATAGCCCATGAGCACCGGGATCAGCGTGACTGCCAGACCTGCAGCGGCCGCCATCGCATAGGTCTTGGTGAAAGCCAGCGGTTTAAAAAGTCTTCCCTCCTGCGCTTCGAGCGTGAACACCGGAATGAACGACAACGTGATGATCAGCAAAGAGAAGAACAGCGCAGGACCGACCTCGGCCGCCGCATTGCCGATCACCTGCCAGCGCGCTTCGCCGTGCAAACTTTCGCCGGGATGCTTCTCCTCCCAGTGCTCGAGGTGCTTGTGTGCGTTTTCGATCATCACGACCGCTGCGTCGACCATCGCACCGATGGCGATTGCAATGCCACCCAGCGACATGATGTTGGCGTTGACGCCCTGGTAGTACATAACGATGAAAGCCGCGAGGATGCCGAGCGGCAACGAAACGATCGCAACGAACGCTGAGCGCAGATGAAACAGGAAAATGAAGCACACGACTGCAACGACCAAAAATTCCTCGATCAGCTTGACGGAGAGGTTGTCGATTGCGCGTTGGATCAGACCGGAGCGGTCGTACACGGGAACGATCTCGACGCCTTTGGGCAAACTGGACTGCAGCGAACGCAACTTCTCTTTCACCGCTGCGATGGTCTGCAGCGCGTTCTTGCCCGAGCGCATCACAATCACGCCGCCGGTGGCTTCGCCTTCACCATCCAGTTCGCCGATACCGCGTCGCAGCTCGGGCCCCACCTGAATCCGCGCGACATCACCGAGCCGTACCGAGACGCCGGCGGCGCTGGTCGTCAGCGGAACTTGCCTGAAGTCGTCCAGCGACTGCAGGTAGCCCGATGCCCGCACCATGTATTCGGCTTCACCCAGCTCGAGCACCGATCCGCCGGTCTCCTGATTGGACTTGCCGATCGCGTCGATCACACGCGTATGCGCGATGCCGTAGGCGGCAAGCTTGTCGGGATCGAGCACGATTTGATACTGGCGCACCATGCCGCCGATCGAAGCCACTTCGGCAACATCGGGCACAGTTTTTAGCTCGTACCGGAGAAACCAGTCCTGCAGAGCACGCAGCTGCGACACGTCCTGCGCACCGCTGCGATCGACCAGCGAATATTGATAGATCCATCCGACCCCAGTTGCGTCGGGGCCGAGCGAAGCCTTCGCTGCCGCAGGAAGACGCGACTGCACCTGGTTCAAATATTCCAACACGCGCGAGCGCGCCCAGTACATGTCCGTGCCGTCTTCGAACAACACATACACGAATGAGTCGCCGAAAAAGGAGTAGCCGCGCACGGTCTTCGCGCCCGGCACCGACAGCATCGTTGTCGTCAGCGGATAGGTAATCTGATTTTCGACAATGCGCGGCGCCTGGCCCGGATACGTGGTGCGGATAATGACTTGCACGTCCGACAAGTCGGGCAAGGCGTCGAGCGGGGTGCGGAGCAGAGAGATCACGCCCCAGGCGGCAACCATCACGGTTGAGAGCAGCACCAAAAAGCGATTGGCGATCGACCAGTGAATCAGTTTGGCGATCATTTTTTGGGCCCCCCGGCGAGTTTCTCGATGCTGTCGAGCACGAAGTCGTTCCCGCTCCGATGGAAACGAAACTGGACGCGATCACCGGGAGCAATCGCCTTGGCCTGCTCCGCTGTGCCGAGCTTGAACTCCATCGTCATCTCGCCCCACTTCAGTGACGGGATGGGGCCGTGCGACAGCATGATTGCATCGCGGTCGATGCTTTCGACTTTGGCTTGACCGGTATGGCTCGCGGTGCCGGCATCGGCTTTCGGCACCTCGTTCAGTCGGGCTTCGACCCCTTTCAGACTGGCTTCCGAATCGATCAGGAATTGCGACGAGACGACGACCCGCTGACCAGCCTGCAGGCCACGCTTGATTTCAGTCTGCCCGCCGCTTTCGATACCGGCTTCAACTTCGACAGGCCTGAACTTGCCGTTGTCTTCCGCCAGCATCACCACCGTGCGCGTGCCGGTTTGAATAATCGCTTCGGTAGGAACCAGCAGAGATTTCTGTGGGCGCATATCCATGAACTGCATCGTCACGAACATGCCGGGCACCAGTCGGCCGCCGGCATTGGCGAGTTCCACGCGCGCCTTTAGCGTTCTTGTCGCCGAGTTCACATCGGGCACGATTGACTGCACCGTACCGTCGAACGTCGTGCCCGGCACTGCAGAGCTGTGCGCTTGCACCTTCGCACCTGGACGCAGCAGCGCCGATTGGCTTTCGGGCACTTCGGCCTGCGCCCATACCGTGGACAGCCCGCTGATACGGGCAATCGTGGCGCCGGGCATCACCGTCATTCCTTCTCGCACCATCAGCTCGGCCAGCACGCCGCTGATCGGCGCGGTTAGCGTGATGCGCGGCTGCGTGCGTCCGGTACTTTCGACGAGACGGATCTGCTGCTCGTTCATGCCGGCCAACCGCATGCGTTGACGCGCACCATCGACGAGCGCGGCCAGCTCGGTGCCTTGCATGCGCCGCACCGAGAGGAATTCCTCCTGTGCAGCAATCCATTCGGGGACGTAGAGGTCGACTAGCGGCTGGCCCTTCGCCACGCGATCGAGTGTCGCGCGCACGTGCAAGCGCTCCACAAAGCCGGTCGCGCGCGCCTGCACGACGGCCTGATCACGCTCGTTGTAGGCGATGTTTCCGACCGCCGATAGTTGTGGCGACAGCGTACCTTCGGCGACGAGCGCCGTGCGCACGCCGAGGTTTTGCTGAGTGCGCGCACTGACGGTGACCTTGCTGGCGTCGGCATCGCTATCTGCATACACCGGCACCAGCATCATGTTCATGAAGGGCGATTTGGCCGGTTTGTCGAACTTGGTCCCCGGCGTCATGGGATCTTGGTAGTAAAGAATCTTTTTGCCGGTAGCAGGATCGGTATCACCCGCCTTCAGTCCGGCGGCGATATGCCGGCGCGTGGCTTCTTCACCTTGCGCACTGCTTTGCGGTGCGGTCTCGGGTGCAGCGTGTTGCGCGTGATCGGTACCGCTCGGCGCAGTCATCTCAATGCCACGCTGCATACCGAACTGGTACAAGCCATACCCTGCTGCGCCCAGCGCGGCGACAGCGATTGCGCTGATCACAACTGCGCGCCTCATTTGAGCTCCCCCTTGGCCGGAATCAAGTACTCCAGTTGTGCCCACACGCCCGCGATATCCATCTCAAGCCTAATGTGCTCGAGGACCGTATCGATTTCCATCCGGCGCGCTTCCAGCACGGCGCTCAACGAGCCACTGCCTCCGCGATACGCGGCGAGCACAGCGCGAGTACGCTCGGCAGACAACGGGACGATGGAGCTGTCATAGCGCACTAGGCGCTCGCGAGTGCTTTGCCATTGCAACAGCCAGCTGCGAACATCCGCGACTTGCTCGCGCGTGGCTTCCTCGCGCTGCGCCTGCAACTGATCGATGATCGCCAGCTTTGCTGCGAGCTCGCGGTCCTGCCGATTGCCTCGATCTAGCTGCCAGGGTATCGAGAAGTTGATCGAAATCATGTTCGAGTACGACGGGCCGCGCTGGCTGTACATCAACTCTGCGCTCCAGTCGGAGCTCTTGTTCGCCTGCGCGCTCTCGACCTCGGCGCGCGCGACCTGTTCCTGCCGCAACAGCAATTCGACCTGCGGGTAGTGCGAGACGCGGTCTTCGAGTTTGGCCCAGTCGACGCTGAAAACATCCGTATTCGGCGCGGCACCCAGCGGTCGGTTCGCGGCGTCGCCAACCCAGCGTGCGAGCCGGTTAATCGCGGTTGCGACCAGGCGGTCGGCCTGCACGATGCGGTCGTCGAGCTGCGCCACTACCATGCGCGCCGAGAACACATCGGCCTGTGAACCGCGACCGCCGCGATAGGCTGCATCGGCCACCTCGACCTGCAGCCGCGCTTCATCGCGCTGCGCGGTCAGCGCGTCGCGTATGCGCTCTTGGTAGTAGCGATCAAGCCAAGCGAGCGCCGTCTCGCGTTGCAGGTTAGCGAGTGCAGACGTGCGGCCGGCCTGCGCAGCTTCAGCCTCGCGATCGAAGCGCGCAGCACGGGCCTCTCGCTTGTCACCACGCGTGAACTGCTGCATCACGCTGATCGAGCGCATCGTCATGAAGTCGCGTGTCAGGCTGAAGCTATCCGGGCCGTTGATCGGCAGGTTGTTGATGCCCGCCGTCAATGTTGGATCAGGCAATTGGCCGGCAGCGATCGCCATCTCGCGTGCTGATGCGGCGGCGTAGTCCTGTGCCACGAGTTGGCGTGACCGGTCCTGCGCCAGGCGCAGCGCTTGATCGAACGTCAGTACGGGTTGCGCGTGGACCGCCGAGCCAGCCAACGTGAGGCACAACGCGAGCACGCCGCTGAAGCGTTTTGCCCGCGAGGCGATGTAAGTAAAGGCGTTGAACATAAGATCTCCAAACGAACCGGAACTTAATCGGGCCCGATCGGCGTTCGCGTGAGTTTGCGGAACGCAGGGCAGCCCGCCCGATCGCGCCGTCGACCTTTCCGGCCGTCAGCGCACGGTCGCTTCAGAGATCAAATTCGGAGACAGCAATGCAGGATGGTGTGTGGCGGAGGTCGCGCAGCGAGCAAGCCGCTTGAGACGATGACGAGCTCGCTCGACTCGGTGATCGTTGAGTCCAGCGGAACAACGTAAAGGCTGGTCAGCGATACCGCAGGAACTGTTGGCGGTCTCAACTGATCGCCTTGCTCGCCATACTTACAGTGCTCGGCGCAAAGGTTGGGCGACGCCGGGTCCATTTCGTTAGCCATTCCTTCACAGTCCATACCTGCCATCACGTCGGCTTCCCACCTCGACGGCGACGGGCAGGCATACGCGGCAACGCTCCATTGCGCAAACAGGAGCGCAAAGATTGCGACTGCGATAACACGCACACGGACGAGACGATTAATTTGCACAGGCTTCAGACATGGACCGATCCAGTGAGAGGCATCCTACAAGAACTTGATCGGCCGCGCGTACCGGATAGATGTGTGAACAGCATTACTTAACCGCTTCAATTACGGTGACTGTAGGCTTGCCGCCCACGATCTCAGCTTTGAACTTCACCTTGTCGCCCACCTTGACCTTGTCAAGCATGGTCAGCTCCTTTACTGGATACACCATCGTCATCGCGGGCATATCCAGCTGCTTGATCTCGCCGTGTCGTAACGTGACCTTGCGAGCGTCTTTATCGACTTTGCGCACTTCGCCGTCAATCATGCCAGTGGAAGACGCCGACTGCGCCACGTTGATCCGGCTCATTGCGTGACCAGCCGTCGGACCTAGTGCAACCAGCAACACCACCGTAACAAGAGTCGTCAGAGAAGCCATCATTCGATTACGTTCATCTCAGTCGATACTTGACGCCGAACTTCATTCATTTGGAAACCTCGATCTCCAGTGCCGATCGCTCTCGCGATTGAGAATCGGATTAGGACTACTGTACTCAGCACTAGCTGGCTTGTTCGACACGCCGGCCGCCGACTAATCCGAGCACCCACCCGAAGACAACACCCAGTACGAATGCCCAAACCATCGCGATCACCAAGGCGTAAAAAAATGACGCGAAGCTAAACAGGCTCGGCCCACTTTGCAGCTTGCGAAAGTCAAGGCCGTGGAACAGAGCGTTCATGAAGTTGGCGGCGGCCTCAGGCCACGCCCAAAACAAGAGTGCGCAGGCCGTGTAGCCGACACCGACGGTCACGGCGAGTGCAGTACCGATATGGGTGGGATTCGCTATGCGCACGGAATCGTTCCTTCCCTTATGACGGCGCGATTACAGTCAACCGCTACTAGTTGCACGGCACCTCTTGGATTCGTCATCGTAGTTCGAGCAGCGCTGATTGTTTGATCCACATCCGGAGCCACGGTTCGCTCGGGATTTTGCTTCGGCGCAGCTAACTTGAGAATCCTTGATTTGTATCAACTCGCCCAAGGCATGCCTCAGAGATATTTACTTGTGATGACGATCCGACGACCTGTGCGACACGTTCCACGAATCGCCGCGTGGCGCAGTGCGTTGGCAGCAGCTTTGATCGTGCTGACAGCGTTCGCGCCTATGGCTAGGGCCATGTGCGACCTCAAGCACGTGGGTACCACCAGTGGCGCACCCATGCACGCTGACATCGACCGCGTGTCGGATTCGGGCTCGCATGATTGGCATTCATGCTGCGTTGAGACGGGTGACATCCTTACGGCGCAAACGCGATCCGCCGCGGCCGATGCTGCCACGCCATCACTGCCAGTCGTTCATTACCTGTCCTTGGTTATTGACTATCGGCCTCAGCCGATCATCGGCACGGCACCCGTCAACCGACGACATCCTTTACCGCCTTCCGAATCAGCGTTCAGGCGCGTCCCCAAGCTCTTGATCTGATTTCCAATGCGGCGCGAGGTGCGCCTGGCGTAACCGCCAGCGCGACCCACTGCATTGGCGCCGGCTTCGGCGTGCACCTTCCGCTGGCAACTTTTGGTAGTCCACGACTCACATTCATCAAAGGAGATTAAGTATGAAAAAGGTGTTGATAGCGGTACTGACAGGCCTCGCTTTGACGATGCCTCTCGCAGGATCCGCCGCGCCCGACGAAGCGCAGAAGCAACTTATCCAGCGCGAGCAAGAGGCGAAGCAGAAGCTCGCTGCGGCGCAAGCCGCGTCCGGTCAGGAGCGCCAGAAGATGATGCAAGAGCACATGCAACTGATGCAGGACATGATGAAGCAGATGCAGAAGGCAAAACCGCGTGAGGGCATGACACCGCAGCAGATGCGCGAGTGGATCGACGAGCACATGAAGCTGATGGATCAGATGATGGGCCAGATGATGCAGGAGCATCACATGATGATGGGCGGCCCGGGAATGATGGGAGGCATGAGCAAAAAGTGACGGCTCGATCGAGGGGCGGGCGCGTCTACGCACACGTCCGCCACCCGAGTGAGCACGTTGGAGGTTGAAAAGTTCGCTTTTCCAAGTAGCCAATGCCGGCTACGCGAGCTTCTTGCGAGTGCAGTTGCGCGTCACAATCCAAGTCGCCAACAGTGGAGTGACGAGCCACTGTGCTAGCGGGGCGAGACCGATTCCCCAAAGAGTCGGCATCGAAGCGTCATAGGTCCAAGCGTTGAGCACGTATACGTTGCGCCACTCGCTATAGGCCGTGTAGCCAACACCAAGCGGCAATAAAAGTACTAAGCCGCGCAACGGTGCTGTCACTGGCCAGCGCCAGCCGATCGCGAGTCCGGTAACCGCAAAGAGAACACTCGCGATCATGCCGTCGCCGATCGTGCAATGAATGATCGAATAGGCTTTGTAGTAGCGAAATGGAATGGTAGGGAATGTGTAAAGCGGGATCTGCAGAACTTCCCACACCAAATTGAATGCCAACATCCAGGACAGCCAATAAACAAAAAGGCGCGGAATTCGCTCAGCTCCCGAGACGATCCAAGGCGATGCCGACAACTATCGCGATCAGCGCGAGCCAGCAGAACCAATAAAGCGCATCTACCCACCGCGGTTGAACAACTGTACGCGCGTCAAGTCGGTGTTTATCGAACATTCCCCAGGCGTGGGCAAGAGTGCCGACAACGAACAGAGGAAGCGCATAGGGTGCGAGCGCGTCGGCAAACAGCAACGCCAACCCAGCGCCGAGGATACCGGCGCCGATGGCCGACAGCAGCTCAGCGCGCTTCTGCCGAACGATCAATTGCTGGTTTCGCACTCTAAGATGCGGCTCGCGGCAGCTGCAACGCAACTGGGCTTCGCGTACGCGTGGGTATGGAAGCTGTCGAGCAACTTGTTTACTTCGCCAGTTCGAGCTCCGTGATCGTAAACGCTCCGCCGGTACTCTCAGCCTTGAACTTCACTTTGTCACCCGCCTTTACTTTATCTAGCAACGCCGGGTCTTTAACCTGAAACACCATGGTCATCGCCGGCATGTCAAGCTTTTTTATTTCGCCGTGACGTAGCGTGATCTTGCGTGCATCTTTGTCAACCTTGCGCACTTCGGCATCGACCATGTCGATCATTGTCTGCGCTGGCTTGGAAGCAGCGTCTTGCGCTGGCGCGCGGGGCTGCGCGAACGCGGCCGTCGCGATTGAGAGCGTGAGACATACGACAGCAAGGATTGCTTTCATTGCAAACTCCATTAGGGGTACGACTGATAGATGGTGGCGTTGCCGTCGTGCTGAACGAGGATGACGACATACGGCTCCTTGCGGTTACCGTACTTCGGGCCGTCCATGCCGGGTGAACCTTCGGGCATCACCGGGACCGCTATTCCGAGAGCATTGGGCTTCTCCTTCAGTATGCGATGGATCTCGCGAACGGGTACATGCCCTTCCACCACGTACCCATTGATCAGACCGGTGTGGCAAGAGCTGTACATGCCCGGCAACTTGAGCCGTCGCCGCGCGTCGTTGTTGCCGCCTTCATTCACTTTGACCTCGAAGCCGTTCTTCCGGACATAGGCGATCCAGTCGTCGCAACACGCGCATCCCAGCGCCTTCCACACTTCCATAAAAGGCTTGTTGGTTTGTGCCGCCGCAACCGGAGCCAATGCGGTAAGCGCGAGCGCGGAGCAGAGCTGACGACGATGCATGTTCATTTAGACACCTTTCACTTGGATACCTTGATCTTGCCAACCATGCCCGATTGGTAGTGACCGGGAATCAGGCAGGCAAACTCGAAATCACCGACCCGGTTGAAAGTCCAGATCATCTGGCCGGTCGTACCGGATGCAACGTGTGCCATGTATGGCTCGTCATGTTCCATATTGGGAAATTTCTCCATCAGCGCAGCGTGCTCGCGGAGTTCCTCTTTGGTGCCGATGATGAACTCATGCATTAGCTTGCCGTCGTTCTTGTGCACGAACCGTATCGTTTCGCCTTGTTTGACGTCGATTCGATTAGGTTCAAAGCGCATCGTGTCCAGCATTCTGACCTCGATGGTGCGTTTGACTGCCTTCGCATCGCCGGCGATTCCCCAAGGCTTTTGCTCCTTGACGACCGCGCCAGGTTTTGAACTCTGACTCTTCTCCCCGTGTGCACTCGCGCTGCTAATCGACCCGATTGCTAGCGCGACGAGCACCGCGGCAGTTAACTGAAAATCGAATTTCATCGAAGATTCCTTTCGACTGAATCGGTTAATGCGGCAAATCGGCACTTGGTTTACGTCATTGCTCCAATTCACGTAGCTTGGCTTTCATTTGATCGATCTCGGACTGCTGACTTGGAATGATGGCTTTGCTGCACAGGTCTCTAATCCAGGATTCCCCAATCGGCGCTTTCTCGCACATCAAGATCGCGCCCGCGTGATGCGGAATCATCGACCGCAGGAATTGCTTATCCGAAATGGCCGTTTGCTGTCGAAGCAAAAACCAAAAAGCGATCAGCACAACGATGCTTGCTGCGATGATCAGCGCGTTTAGTCTTTTGTTGTGATACATCGCGCCCATCAGCGCGAGCTCGATGATCACCATCGCTGCGGTCATCAGCCCTGCCATATAGAATCTGATTAACGTTCATGAAGACATTTGCAAAGCTGTTCACCATTGCATACATCAGCACGTACATCGATACGAAAGACAATGCGGCCATTAGCAGCAGGCGACCGTAGTGCGTGTTTTTCATCACATGTTCTCGCGGTCCTGAAACATTTCAGTGCCCGCCGTGGCCGTGTGGTTTACGCGCCTTGATTTCGGTTGATCTTTGTGGCTTGCGTTGTGCCGGCATCGACTGCCCGCCTTCGCTTTTGAATCTCGCCGGCTCAGCGAGTGGTCCGGTCCATTCATGCGCTTGCGTTCCGGCCGGCTGCTTGTACCAACCGGGATCGCTGTAGTCGCCCGGCTTCTGATCACGCCGCACCTTGACGACGGTAAACATGCCGCCCATCTCGACTGAGCCATACGGACCCTCGCCAGTCATCATCGGAAGAGTGTTATCGGGCAGCGGCATTTCCATCTCGGCCATGTCGGCCATACCACGCTCGCTCATCGCCATGTAGTCGGGAATCAGCTGCGTGATCTGGCGCGCAACGCCGCGATGATCGACGCCGATCATCGTCGGCACGTCGTGGCCCATCGCGTTCATCGTGTGATGCGACTTGTGACAGTGAAACGCCCAGTCGCCTTCCTCATCGGCGACAAACTCGATCTGACGCATTTGGCCGACCGCCACGTTGGTCGTCACTTCGTACCAGCGCGTCGATTTCGGCGTCGGCCCGCCGTCGGTGCCGGTGATCAAAAACTCGTGACCGTGCAGATGAATCGGATGGCTGGTCATCGTTAGGTTGCCGATCCGGATTCGCACTTTGTCGTTCTTGCGCACCTTCATCGAATCGATGCCCGGAAAAACGCGGCTGTTGAAGTTGAACAGGTTGAACTCGAGCATCGTCATGATCTTCGGCGTCGCGCTGCCGGGCTCGATGTCGTAGTTGTTCAGCAGGAACACGAAGTCGCGATCGACTTCATCGATCAGCGGATGCTTCGCGCGCGGATGCGTGACCCAGAAGCCCATCATGCCCATCGCCATCTGCACCATTTCGTCGGCGTGCGGGTGGTACATAAACGTGCCGGGGCGGCGCGCGACGAATTCATAGACGTAGGTCTTGCCGGAGGGAATCGCCTTCTGCGTCAGGCCGGTCACTCCATCCATGCCATTCGGCAGGCGCTGGCCGTGCCAGTGAATGCTGGTGTGCTCGGGCAGCTTGTTGGTGACGAAGATGCGCACGCGGTCGCCTTCGACGACTTCGATTGTCGGCCCCGGCGACTGGCCGTTGTAGCCCCATAAATGGGCTTTCATTCCGGGCGCCATTTCGCGCACTACCGGCTCGGCAACTAGGTGGAATTCTTTGACGCCGGCGTTCATGCGCCATGGCAATGTCCAGCCGTTTAGCGTGACGACCGGCTTGTATGGGCGGCCGGTCGATGGCACCAGCGGTGGCATCGTGTCCGGTTTCGTTTGCAATACCGGTTCGGGCAACGCGGCCAATGCAACCTTGCTGACTGAAGCGGTTGCGGCGGCTGCGGTGATAGCGCCGGTGCCTCTGAAAAAATTGCGACGGGAGATCATCTTCTGTCCTTCAGTGCGCCGGTGCAGCAGCACCAACCATCGGAGTTGATTCGCTCGACAGTGGTTTCATCGATGTGCCGCTAATCGGAATGCCGAGCAGCGAACCCTGCAGCGCCGCGTCGGCCAGCCAGTAATCGCGCTGCGCCTCGATCGCCTGCACTACGCTGCTGATCTGCTCGCGCGCGTCGGCCAGCAGCTCGAACACCCCGATCAGCATGCCGTTGTAGCGCAGCAGGTTTTCGTCGGCGATCAGCTTGCGCAGCGGCACGATCTCGTCGCGATAGTGGCGCGCGAGGTCGTATGCGGTGCGGTAGCCGGTATACGTTTCGCGCACCTGCGAGCTGGCGTCGACGGCGAGTTTCGCGGCGCGGTTCAGCGCTGCCATGTAGCGCGCCTGCGCACCGGTTCGCACCGCGTCGCCAAAATCGAAGATCGGCAATGCGAGTTCGAGCTCGTAGCCCTTCTTGGGCGGTTTTCCCGTTTCGCTGTTGTAAACACCGGCGACGTGAAACGCGTCGACGAAGCTCGTAACGCGAGTCAGCCCCTGCGTACGCGCCAGATAATCGAGATTGGCGCGCGCCATTTGCACATCGAGTCTCTGGTCGAGAGCGTTGCGCGCGACGGCCTCTTCGTCGGACGGCGCCGCAGGAAGATCGGGCAGTCGGTCGGGCAGCTTCAGCGCGACGGCGCGCGCTTCATCCAGTCCTAATGCGCGTACCAGCACTTCGCGCGCGTTTTGCGTGCGCTGCTGAGCGCGCGCCAGTTGGACGACGGCTTCGGCTGAGAACGCCTGCTCGCGCGCGCGTTGCAGCTTGCTGAAATTGCCGACCGCCTGCATGCGCCGCGCCAGTTCGGCGCTGGCGTCGGCGGCCGCCTTCACCTGCTCGACGTAGCGCAGCGATTGCTGAGCCGCCACGGCGCGCACCCACGCCTGCCTTGCATCGAGCGCAGTCTGCGCCACGTCGGTTGCGAGCTTCCAGCCAACCTGCTGCTGCTGGTAATCGGCTGCGCGCAAGCGCGAAGGCAGCAGCAACAGATCGAGCACCGAGATGGCGAGCATGCGGTTGATCTCGAGCTCGCGCATGCCGCCCTCGTCGCGCACAAGCCGCTCAAACGTGAACACCGGGTTCGGCAGCCGCGCCGACTGAGTGACGTCGCTCGATACAGCAGCGCTGTCGAATAGCATCGTCTGCAACGACGGGCTGTACGCGAGCGCGATCCGCACCGCGTCGTCGGCCGACAGCGGCTGCTGTAACAGTCGATCGACTTCGCTCGCCGCTTCGCGCCTCGCTTCGTCGGTGGTCAACCATTTGGCGTCCACCCCGAAGCGCTGTTGCACCACCGACTGCGCCTGATTGAAGTTGCGGTCGACCGAGGTGGTGGCGCAACCGCCGAGCACGCCGGCTAGTGCCACAACACTGATTTTGATCGCAGGAGTCATCGCGTCGCCTTACTGTTTGTGTGCGCCGCCGCCGCGCTTATCTGGTTCGACGGATGCCGGCTCCTTTGCGTCCGTTCTGGCCGGCGCCTGCGTTGAGCCTTGGCTTTCACGCAAGTACGTGCGCCAGCCGCCGATGCGGCCGACCGCATCGTTTGCTTCCTTCCAGGAAATGACTTTCTCGTCGGCAAAGGGTCGATAACCGGACCATGCCGATCGGTAAACGCTCGACGGCGCCGCGTCTTGGGCGAGGGGATGAGCAGCTGAAGCCGATGTCTGCTGCGCGAAAGCCGTCGCGCCGTGCGCCGAGCACACCATGGCAAGACAGCGAAAAACGAAATGAGGCATGAAGTCCTCGCTTGACCACGTTTGAGTACGCCGCCAGCAAAGGCGGGTCGAAACAGTCAGGGCGACGTTGAACGCGCGCGATCAACAGTGCGCGCAGCGTGTCGCTAGACGAGGATGTGGCGAGGCGGTCGTTCAGGACCGCCAGTGATCATGACGATCGGCGGATAGACAAAGTGCCCGAGCGGTGCGGCCGCCGACAGTGTGAGCGTCGTATCCGTCCTGCTAACGGGAAGGCCTGTGCCAAGACCACAGGTGCCGCACTTGCATTCGGTCGTCGCGCCGGTATTGGCCTCTGTGTCTGCATCGGCCATCGCATCGGCGTGCGCAGCATGGGCGTGCATCGCCGCGTGATCTTCGTGCCCGTCATGTTTATGCGACGTCGCCGCGCTGGTGTTCGGGCGGTGATGACCGAGGGCGCAGCCGGACTGGATCGCTGCCGCGAAGCCCTGGAAAGGGATCGCCAGCATTAACAGCAGCACGATTGCAATCGTTGACTTGCGCATGGAGATAGCTTAGTCATTTTTCCGACCGTTTGGTTTCGCCTATGCGCCACTATCACGAGGCAAGTGCTGGCTGTGCCCCCCTTTCTCGCAGCATCGAGTAAACGATCGCGATCGCCACGAATGCCACCAGATGCTTGAGCGTATGACCGCTGATCCACCCACCGAGCAGCGCATACACCTGATGGTCGAGCCGCTCGAAGATCATGGCGACCGCATATAAACCCGCGGCCGCGTAGACGCAGTTTGCATGCGTGTAGCGAGACGTTATCCAAGCAGTCGCGATCAGCGCTGCGGCCATAAAGCCGACCTGCATCACCAGATAAGGCGCAAGATTTTCGGACGCGTGCCAATAGAACACGGTGCTCGTACCGACAATCGCGAATGCGAGCAGCAACTGCTCTATCCGCTGTGGCGCACGGTCCGTCAAAGTGCCGGCGACGAGTCCCGCAAAGCCGAGCGCCATTGGCAAACGATCCCATACCAGAGTCGTGTCGTTCGGCTGCGTGTGATACCAGGCGGAGCCGAACGCTGTCAGCACTACGCCGACGAACAGCAGCGCGTAGGGCCACGCCTCGCGCCGATCGGAAAACGCATCGTGATTCCTAGTACGCCAACCGTGCAGCACGAAGTGAAGTCCGAGCACGCCGACGACCAAAAACGGCAGATTCGAAAGCACATCCGCTGCATGCGACAACCCAAGCCATGCGCGCTGATCTGCATAGTTGTGATACGCCTGCGGCTGAGCGAAGGACGGCAGCAACCACGCCGCGAGCCAAGGCGCTATCAGAGCGCCGAGCGCGAGCAGATTAATGCGCGCAGTCGATGATCCTTCAGCGTTGCGAGATGAAGCGGTGGATGTCGAGGTGTTCATGGCGTCTTTCGTTCAAAAGCGACTCAGGCTACTTCGACTTTCCTTCGATTAGCGATGCAATGCGCAAAGTCTCGGATTGCGAAACCTTTGGTGCGGCCTAACGCTGCGTGTCGGTCAACAACTGATCGAGCCGCCAACGCAGCGCGCGTACTGCGAGTTCACGCGCGACCCAGATGAAGAACAGCATCGCGGCGGCAAAGCCCGTCCACTTCGGAAATCCGATCGCACCGGCCAGCGTGGCGGTCGAGAAAACAACGACCCAGAAAATGACAGTGTTGCGAAAGCCATGCCGGCGCGGCGGCTCGTACACGACCAGCTCGTCGACCAGCACCGCTTGCCGTTGCGGATCGATACCGCGCGCCGCGACTTCATCGACCACCCATGCACGCGACACGATCCATACGGCCGTAGGGGTGAGCCGGTCAGGCCACGGCATGATTTCAAGCGAGATGCCTTAACTCGCGTAACGCGACCGACAGCATTGCCAGATCCACCGACTTGGTGTCGGCCAACTCGCTCAGCATCCGTTGGGCGCGCTCGATTGCCGCGCGCTGCGCCGTTTCCCATGCAACTTGCCCACCTGCCTGCAAAGCGTCTGCGGTGAGCTCGCGCTGTAATGCGGCGAGGTCATCACCCAACGAGTTCTTCGCCATGCCCTGCCAATAACCGTCGGACGGCAACGACGAGACTTGAGCCCGCAACCGCGAAAGTCCGAGTAAGCCAGCGATCGCGAAATACGCGTCGGCCACCGTAGCCAGAGATTGGTTGGACGACTCGGCAACCTCCGCAATATCCAGTGCTGCAAAGGTGATGTCCGACGCTGCCACTGCCAGCGCGAGCGGCGCTGGAACGCCGCCGGCAATCAGTGCTTGTTCGCGCTCGGCAATCGGCGCGCGCCACGGTGCCGTCAGCGGCGCAGCAGCAACAAATTCGAGCAGCTTGGCAGCCGCCGGGGCAAAGCGCGCGATCGTTTCAGCCATCGGCTCAGCCAGGCGTCGCGAGCGCAGGAACCACGTGGTTGCGCGCAGGGTGCGACGGCGGAGTTCGATCAGCATCTCCGATTGCAACGCGTCCGGGATGACGTTATCGAGCGCTTCGATCGATTGCCATGTCGGTACCAATCCGAACACTTCGCGCGTCAGCAAATACGCACGCACGACCTGTGGCGGCGTAGCACCCGTCGTTTCCAGCAATCGATGCACGAAGGTGGCACCGACCCGATTGACCATGCTGTTCAATACGTGAGTCGAGACGATCTCGCGCTTTAGCGGATGGCGCTCGATATAGCTGCCGAACTTCTCTTTCAGCACAGATGGAAAATATCGCGCGAGCGCGGTGCCGACCCATGGATCTTCCGGCAGATTCGAGGCAAGCAACTCGTCAAACAGCCACATCTTTGAATACGCGAGCAACACTGCACGCTCGGGGCTGGTCAGCGGAATACCTTTTGAACGCCGATCTGCGAGCTCATCATCGCTCGGCAGGAATTCGATCGTACGGTTGAGCGTGCCCTGCCGTTCCAGAAAGCGAATGAAGCGCTGCTGCTGGTCGAGTATTTCCGTACCCAGGCGGCCGCCGATCGACAACGACTGCCCTTGAAAATAGTTGTCGCGCAGCACGAGCTGCGCAACATCGTCGGTCATGGCAACGAGCAGCGCGTTGCGCTGCTTCTCGGTCAACTCGCCGTCGGCAATCGGCAATGACAGCAAGATCTTGATGTTGACTTCATGATCCGACGTGTCCACGCCCGCGGAGTTGTCGATCGCGTCGGTGTACAGCTTGACGCCGTTCAGCGCGGCTTCGACGCGCCCGAGCTGCGTCAGGCCAAGATTGCCACCTTCGCCGACCACCTTGCAGCGCAGCTCGGCGCCGTTCACACGCAATGCATCGTTCGCGCGATCACCGACATCGAGATGCGGCTCGCTCATCGCCTTGACATACGTGCCGATGCCGCCGTTGTAGAGAAGATCCACCGACGCCTTCAGAATGGCCGAGATCAATTCGGTCGCCGTCAGCTTGATAGCCCCAATGCCGAGCGCCGCTTGTGTTTGCGGCGATATCGGAATCGATTTTTCGGAGCGTGCCCAGATGCCTCCACCGGCTGAAATCAGCTTCTGGTTGTAATCGGC
>Ga0137428_1000358_pt1 | contig 20049 bp, 21 predicted proteins | sample EasRivERMZT718_2_FD_102305 | JGI IMG/M metagenome (GOLD analysis project Ga0137428, IMG submission 102305) | Soil microbial communities from meander-bound floodplain in the East River, Colorado, USA - East River MetaG ERMZT718_2 | ecosystem: Environmental > Terrestrial > Soil > Floodplain ...
GCCGCCGGAGCTCGGCGCCGACATCGCCGAGAAAGGCATGGTGCTCACCGGCGGCGGCGCGCTGCTGCGCGATCTCGACCGGCTGCTGATGGAAGAGACCGGGCTGCCGGTGATCGTCGCCGACGACCCGCTCACCTGCGTGGTGCGCGGCTCGGGCAAGGCGCTCGAGAAGATGGAGCACTTCGGCCCGATCTTCACCAACGATTAGCGTAGAGGGGGATGGACCACACCCCCCCGCCCTTCTTCAAACGAGGACCGGCGCCGCTCGTCAGGCTGTTCTTCTTCGCTTCGCTTTCGCTGGCACTGCTCGTGATCGACGCACGTTTCCGCTACGCGGATGGGCTGCGGACCTGGCTCGCGCTCGCCGCCTACCCGCTGCAGCGCGCCGCCACGGCACCCATTGAATTGGTTTCTTCAATAGGTAGTTTTTTTTCGACCCAAGCGCAGCTGGTCGAGGAAAACGAGCGCCTGCGCACCAAGGCGCTCGCCTATTCGCAGGACGCGCAGCGCTATGAGGCGGCGCAGGCGGAGGCCGCGCAGCTGCGCAGGCTGATCGGCGCGCAGGAGCGGCTCGAGGTCCGCGTGATCCCGGCCGAAGTGATGTACAACGGCCGCGATCCGTATTCGCACAAGCTGTTCATCGACCGCGGCGCCACCCAGGGCGTGCGCCCCGGCAGCCCGGTCGCCGACGAGGCCGGTGTCGTCGGGCAGGTGACGCGCGTGCACGCGCTCGTGTCGGAGGTGACGCTGCTCACCGACCGCGACCAGGCGATCCCGGTGCAGGTCATGCGCAACGGGCTGCGCGCGATTGCCTTCGGCGGCGGCGCCTCCGGCATGCTGGAGCTGCGGGGCATGGCGGCGAACGCCGACATCCAGAACAACGACCGGTTGGTCACCTCCGGCATCGACGGCACCTATCCCGCGGGGCTGCCGGTCGCGACGGTGACGCGCATCGAGCGCGACGCCGAAAACGCCTATGCGCGCGTCGTGTGCCGGCCCGCCGCCGGCGTCGACCGCGGGCGTTTCGTGCTGGTCCTGCTGGACGAGACGGCGCGGCCGCCGCGCCCGGAGGAGACCCAGTCTACGAAAGACAAGACCCGCCGCCGGCTGAGAGACAAGGACAAAGATGGAACTGTCCGCTAGCCACCAGATCCTGCAGCCGGTGCGTGTGAGCACCATCATGGCGTCGTTCGCGCTCGCGCTGCTCCTCAATTTCATGCCCTGGCGCGACCTGCGCGTCGTGCCGGATTTCGTCGCGCTGGTGCTGGTGTTCTGGTGCGTGCGCCAGCCGCGCCTGGTCGGCCTCGGCGTCGCCTGGACGCTCGGCCTGATCACCGACGCGGGCAACGGCGTGCTGCTCGGCCAGCACGCCCTCGCCTATTCGCTGCTCGCGTTCCTGAGCATCTGGCTTTCGCGCCGCATCCTGTGGTTCGGTCCCGGGCTGCAGGCGCTGCACATCGCCGCCATGCTGATCGTCGCGCAGTGCGTGGCGCTGCTGGTGCGCATTGCCGCGGGCAACGACTTTCCGGGCTGGCCGATCTTCGTCGGACCGGCAGCCGGCGCGTTGCTGTGGCCGCTGGTGACCTGGCTCTTGCTGCTGCCGCAGCGCCGTCCGGCGCGGGAACAGGCGATCTGATGCCGAGCCTCCTGGGTCACGGCGAGATGCGGAACTCCGAGCGCGAGCTGCAGCACTTCCGGCTGCGCATCGGGATCGCCGGCATCGCCATGCTGGTCGCTTTCGGCATCCTGATCGCGCGCTTCATCTTTCTCCAGGTCGTGCAGCACGACCACTACAGCTCCCGGGCCGAGGACAACCGCATCTCGATCGTCCCGATGACGCCGCACCGCGGCCTGATCACCGACCGCAACGGTGTCGTGCTGGCGCGCAACTATTCGGGCTACACGCTCGAGATCTTTCCGCGGCGGGTAAAGAGCGTGGAAGCGACGATCGACGAGCTCTCCGAGCTGATCGAGATCACGCCGCGCGACCGCGCCCGCTACAAGCGCCTCGCGGTCGAGACGCGCAATCCCGAGGCGCTGCCGATTCGCACCCGCCTCACGGATGAAGAAGTCGCCAAGTTCGCCGCCAACCGTTTTCGCTACGACGGCGTGGAGATCAAGGCGCGCCTGTTCCGCCAGTACCCGTACGGCGACGTCGGCTCGCACGTCATCGGCTACATGGGCCGCATCAACAAGGACGACCAGGCGGCCCTGGAGCAGGAAGGCGTCGACGCCAACTACCGCGGCACCGACTACATCGGCAAGAGCGGGGTGGAAGCGACCTACGAGCGCGAGCTGCACGGCACCACCGGCTTCGAGCAGGTTGAGATCGACGCCGCCGGGCGCGGCATCCGCACGCTGAAGACGACCCCGGCGCAGGCCGGCAACAACGTCGTGCTGACCCTCGACATGCGGCTGCAGCGCGTCGCCGAGAACGCGTTCGGGGCGCGCCGCGGCGCGGTCGTGGCGATCGAGCCCGGCACCGGCGCGGTGCTCGCGCTCGTGTCCAAGCCGGGTTTTGATTTGAATCTTTTCGTCGACGGCATCGACCCGCAGGCATGGACCGAGCTCAACAATTCGCCCGACCGCCCGCTCAACAACCGCGCGATTGCCGGCGTCTATCCGCCCGGCTCGACCTTCAAGCCGTTCATGGCGCTCGCTGCGCTCGAGCTCGGCAAGCGCACCCCGCGCAGCACGATCAACGACCCCGGCTATTTCGTGTTCGGCGACCGGCGCTTCCGCGACTCAAAGCCCGGCGGCCATGGCATCGTCGACCTGCACAAGTCGATCGTGGTGTCCTCGGACACCTACTACTACATGCTGGCGAACGACATGGGGATCGACGCCATCGCCGGCTTCATGAAGCAGCTCGGCCTGGGCCAGCTCACCGGTATTGACCTGCAGGGCGAAGCGACGGGCGTGCTGCCCTCGCCGGAATGGAAGATGAAACGCTTTCGCCGGCCCGAGCAGCAGAGGTGGTACCCCGGCGAGACCATCTCGATCGGCATCGGCCAGGGCTACAACGCCTATACGCCGATCCAGCTCGCGCAGGCGATGGCGACGGTCGCTGCGAACGGCGCGATGTACCGCCCGCGCGTCGTCGGTCACGTCGAGAACCCGCGCAGCCGCGAGCGCAAGAACTTTGAGCCCGAGCTGGTGCAGCAGGTCCCGCTGCGCAAGGAGTGGGTCCAGTTCGTGAAGCAGGCGATGGCCGGAGTGAACAAGGAAGGCACCGGTGCGCGCGCGTTCGCCAAGGCCGAATACACGAGCGGCGGCAAGACCGGCACCGCGCAGGTCATCGCCATGAAGCAGAACGAGAAGTACGACGAGAAGAAGATCGACGAGCGCCACCGCGACCATTCGCTGTTCATCGCCTTTGCGCCGCTCGACAACCCGATCATCGCGCTGCTCACGATCGTCGAGAACGGCGGCTTCGGCGCGCGCGCCGCGGCGCCGATCACGCGCACCGTGCTCGACTACTACCTGCTCGGCAAGCTGCCCCCGGGGTTGCAGGAGCCCACGCCCGAGGACGAGATCCAGGACGACAAGGAAAGCGACTGATGGAGCTCGCGCGCTTTCCCCTCCAGCGCATCGTGCTGCGGCTCTTCGAAGGCATCGACGCCACGCTGATGGTGCTGATCCTGTCGCTCTCGATGCTCGGCTTCGCGGTGCTGTTCTCGGCCAGCTACGACAGTCCCGGACGCGTGCTGAATCAGTTCGTGAGCCTGTCGATCGCGCTCGCGGCGATGTGGCTCACCGCGCAGATCGCGCCGCAGACGCTGATGCGCTTCGCCGTACCGGCTTATTTGATCGGGGTGGTGCTGCTCGTGCTGGTGGCGCTGTTCGGGGATGTGGTGAACGGCGCGCGCCGCTGGCTGAATGTCGGCATCACCCGCTTCCAGCCCTCCGAGATGCTGAAGCTCGCGCTGCCGCTGATGCTGGCGTGGTACTTCCACCGCCGCGAGTCGTCGCTGCGCCTGCGCGACTTTGCTCTGGCCGCCGTGCTGCTCGCCGTGCCGGTCGGCCTGATCGTGCGTCAGCCCGACCTCGGCACTGCTGCGCTCGTGGGCGCCGTGGGCTTCTACGTCATCTTTTTCGCCGGCATCAGCTGGAAAGTCCTCGGCGGACTCGCGGGCCTCTTCGTGGTCGCCCTCTTCCCCCTTTGGGGCATGCTTCACGACTACCAGCGTAAGCGCGTACTTACGCTTCTCGACCCGAGCCAGGATCCTTTGGGTGCGGGCTACCACATCATCCAGTCCACCATCGCGGTCGGCTCGGGCGGCATCTCCGGGAAAGGCTGGCTGAACGGCACCCAGTCGCACCTCGAGTTCATCCCCGAGCGGCATACCGACTTCATCTTCGCCGTGTACTCGGAGGAATTCGGGCTGATCGGCAACGTGGTGCTGCTCATTCTGTACGCGCTGCTGATCGGCCGGGGGTTGCTCATCGCCGCCAATGCCGCGACGCTGTTCGCGCGCCTGATGGCCGGGGCGGTGACGCTGATGTTCTTCACTTATGCCTTCGTCAACATGGGAATGGTGTCCGGCATCCTGCCCGTCGTCGGCGTGCCGCTGCCGTTCCTTTCCTACGGCGGCACCGCCCTCCTCACCCTCTTCATCGGCACTGGTATCCTGATGAGCGTGCAGCGCCACCGCACGCTGGTCCAGACCTGACGTGAAAATCGTCCTCGGCCTCGCGCTCTTGTTTGCCAGCGCAGCGGCCGTGGCGCAATACCGGTTCGACGTCCCGCGCCAGCTCAACTGCACGGCGAAGCCGGCGTGCGGAAAACCGGGGCTTGCCTGCAAAGGCGTCGACAAGACCTATACCGGCGCCGCCGCCGGCTCGGCCAAGGAGAGCATCGTGCAGGCCTGCGTGCAGGCGAACCGCCCCGACCGCTGCAACTGCATCCAGCAATGCCGGCAGGTTTCGCGTTGCACCAAAGCTAGCTAGACCGGGGGCGGCGACGGGTTGCTGCCTAGCAGCATTTTTGGGAGATCCCACCGCATTGTGGAATCACGTACTAGTAAGTCCATGTAAAGCCTTGTTTTCCTGACAGACGAATGGACCATTCGGTGTGTTGCTGCGCGCCATATGGCGGGGGTAGCTTGGCGGGATCGCCACTAACCTCGAGGAACTGCACCGATGGGCCAGGAGATAAAAAAAGATTGGGAGGAAAACCCGCGCTGGAAAGGCGTGAAGCGCGGCTATAGCGCTGACAACGTAGTTCGGCTGCGCGGCAGCGTGAAGATCGAGCACACGCTCGCAAAGCTCGGTGCCGAAAAGCTGTGGAAACTCTGCAACGAGAAGCCCTACGTGCATTCGCTCGGCGCGCTGACCGGCAACCAGGCGGTGCAGCAGGTGCGCGCCGGCGTCCCGGCGATCTACCTCTCCGGCTGGCAGGTCGCGGCCGACGCCAACGATTCGCTGCACATGTATCCCGACCAGTCGCTCTACGCGGTGTCTTCCGTGCCGACGGTGGTGAAACGCGTGAATAACGCGCTGCTGCGCGCGGATCAGATTCAAACCATGGAAGGCAAGGGTGACATTGACTGGCTCGCGCCGATCGTGGCCGACGCGGAGTCGGGCTTCGGCGGCGTGCTGAACGCGTTCGAGCTGATGAAGTCGATGATCGACGCCGGCGCGGCCGGCGTGCACTTCGAGGACCAGCTCGCCTCGGTCAAGAAGTGCGGCCACATGGGCGGCAAGGTCCTGGTGCCGACGCAGGAGGCGGTGCAGAAGCTGATCGCGGCGCGCCTCGCCGCGGACGTGATGGGCGTATCGACGGTGCTGCTCGCGCGTACCGACGCGGAAGCCGCCGACATCGTCACCACCGACGTGGACGAGAACGACAAGCCCTTCCTCACCGGCGAGCGCACCGTGGAAGGCTTCTACAAGACGCGCAAGGGCTTCGACCAGGCGCTATCGCGCGGCCTTGCCTATGCCGAGTACGCCGACATGGTCTGGTGCGAGACCGGCACTCCCGATTTGAATTTTGCGAAACGCTTTGCGGAGGGCATTCGCAAGAGGTACCCGGAGAAAATGCTGGCCTACAACTGCTCGCCCTCGTTCAACTGGAAACGCAACCTCGACGACGCCACGATCGCAAGATTCCAGCGCGAGCTTGGCGCGATGGGCTACAAGTTCCAGTTCATCACGCTGGCCGGCTTCCACTCGCTCAACTACTCGATGTTCGAGCTGGCGCACGGCTACGCGCGCAACGACATGTCGGCGTTCGTCGAGCTGCAGCAGAAGGAGTTCGCCGCCGCGGAGAAGGGCTTCACCGCGGTCAAGCACCAGCGCGAGGTCGGCACCGGCTATTTCGACGAGATCACGCAGACCGTGACCGGGGGCAAGGCATCGACCACCGCGCTGCACGGCTCGACCGAGGACGAACAATTCTTCGACTCGCAGAAAAAGCCGAAGCTCGCCGCGGCATAGACTTCGCGGGGCGCATCGCGCGCACCATCCTCGAGGGCTTCGACCGGCACTATCGGCTTTTCCGGGAGGCCGCGGGGGAGGCGCGGCGGCTGTACGAGCGCGCCGCCTGGCACGAGATGCAGGCGCTCGCGCGCGAGCGCATCCAGATGTACGACGCGCGCGTCGAGGAGGCGGTGCGCACCGTGGTCGACCGCTATCCCGAGGCCGAGGCCGACGAGTCGCTGTGGCCGGCGATCAAGATCGCCTACATCGGCCTGCTCCACGAGCACAAGCAGCCGGAGTGCGCCGAGACCTTCTACAACTCGGTGGCGTGCGCGGTGCTGCACCGGCGCTACTACCACAACGAGTTCATCTTCTGGCGCCCGGCGGTGGCGACCGAGCACCTCGAGGGCGAGGCGCCGAGCTACCGCTGCTTTTATCCGCTGAAGGACGGGCTCAGGAAAACCTTGCGCGAGATCGCGGTCAGCTACGAGCTGGCCAATCCGTGGGAAAACCTGCAGCGCGACTTGCGCAACGTGGTGCACGCCCTGCGCGAGCACTTCCCTCGGCCGGCACGCGCACAGCCGGACCTGCAGATCCAAGTGCTGGCGTCGCTCTTCTTCCGCAACAAGGCGGCGTACATCATCGGCCGGGCGATCAACGCGCATCGCGAGCTGCCGTTCGCCGTGCCGGTGCTGCAGAACGAGCGCGGCGAGCTCTACCTCGACACGCTGCTCGTCGGCGAGGACCCGCTGCTGGTGCTGTTCTCGTTCGCGCGCGCCTATTTCTTCGTCGACATGGAGGCGCCGGCGGCCTACATCTCGTTCCTGCGCTGGCTGATGCCGCGCAAGCCGCGCGCCGAAATGTACATGGCGATCGGCCTCGCGAAGCAGGGCAAGACGCTTTTCTATCGCGACCTGCACTACCACCTCAAGCACTCGACCGACCGCTTCACGGTCGCGCCCGGCATCAAGGGAATGGTGATGCTGGTGTTCACGCTGCCGTCGTTCCCGTACGTCTTCAAGCTGATCCGCGACCGCTTCGCGCCGCCCAAGGACATCGACCGCCAGACCGTGCTCGCGAAGTACCAGATGGTGAAGCTGCACGACCGCGTCGGGCGCATGGCCGATACGCTGGAATACTCGCTCGTCGCGCTGCCCTTGGATCGTTTTGACCCCGAATTGCTGCAGGAACTGCAGCGCGAGTGCGCCTCCACGGTCGAAGTCGACGGCGACCAGCTCGTGCTCGGCCATGTCTACATCGAGCGGCGCATGCAGCCGCTCAACATCCACGTCGAGGAGTGCCGGCGCGACGGCGACGAGGCAAGACTGCGCACCGCGCTGCGCGAGTACGGCAATGCCATCAAGGAGCTCGCCGGGGCCGGCATCTTCCCCGGCGACATGCTGCTCAAGAACTTCGGCATCACGCGCCACGACCGCGTGGTGTTCTACGACTACGACGAGATCCAGCCGATCACCGACGTCAGCTTCCGCGCGATCCCGCCGGCGGCGAGCTACGAGGAAGAGCTCTCGGCCGAGCCCTACTGGCGCGTCGGCGAGGGCGACGTCTTCCCCGAGCAGTTCGAGCACTTCCTGGTGAGCAACCCGCGGACGCGGGAGATCTTCTACGAGTACCACCGCGACCTGCTCGACCCGGCGTTCTGGGCCGCGAAGCAGGCGCGCTGGCGGGCGGGCGTGCTCGAGGACGTCTTTCCCTATCCCGACGACATCCGGTTCAAGCGAGAGGCCGGTTCTCGCTGAGGTAGAGCCAGCCTTTGGCGATGCGGTAGATGATCCAGATCGCGGTGGCGAGCAAGACAAAGTAACCCACCAAAACCAGAAGCAAGATCCCGCCAACAATGCCCCACAGCAGTCCCCACCAGAACGTGCGGATCTGCCAGCGGTAGTGCGACTCGAGCCAGGTGCCCCTGGCGTCGTCGCGCTTCACGTAGTCGATCACGATCGCTGCGATCCAGGTGATGCCCACGAAGAATCCGGCTGCTTGCAACGCGTACACGACCGTCGCCGTGGTCTTGAGGCTTTTCTCGTCAGTCATCGATAACCACCCGCTTTTGGCGGGATCTTAGTCCCGAGGTGATGCGGACGTTCCGCCGCGGCACGCCGTAATGCGCGCAAAGGAACTCGATCAGCGCCTCGTTCGCCATTCCGTCCACCGCTCTCGCCGCCACTCTGACCTTGATCCTGTCGCCATGCGTGCCGGCGAACTCGGTGCGCGAAGCGCCCGGCTGGACATGAAGGTCGAGAATCAAAGCACAGCGGCGGCGGCGCGCAGGGCGCCCACCGGGATGAGCAGTATCTGCAGCAGGATGAAAAGCACCGCGGGTGAAAGGTCGATGTTGGCGATCGGCGGGATGACGCGCCGGATAGGGCGCAGGAACGGGCGCACCGCGGCGTCGAACACCGGCGCAAGCGGCGCATACGGATTCACCCAGGACAGGATGAACTGCACGATCAACGCGAACACCAGGATGTAAAGGCTGTAGCGCAGCAGGTCGACCGCAGCCACGGCCAGGAGCGGCACGGCGCCGGGGTCCGCACCGAGGATCGCCGCCTGCATCCAGAGGCCCGCTGCCTGCAGCAGCCAGGCGAGCAGCAGCGTTGGCAGGTCGAGCCCGGCGAGCCCCGGCACCACGCGGCGCACCGGAACGACCAGCCAGCTCGTCGTCGCCAGCACGAATTCTCCGATCTGATTGCGGAACGGCACGCGCAGCCACTGGAAGTGGAAGCGCGCGAGCAGCATGAAAACGAAAAAGCCGAATACCGCCTCGACCAGGTAGACGCCGATCTGCGCGAACACGTCAGTCCTTTCCGAGCTCGGCTCCGAGCTCGGTCGCCCGCCGGCTCGCTGCCTCGACCGCGCGCGCGAAGCGCTCGGCGAGCTTTTCTTCGTCGAATACCCTGAGCGCGGCCTCGGTGGTGCCGCCTTTGGAAGTGACGTTCTTCCTCAAGGACGCGGGCGATTCGCTGCTCGACGCGGCGAGCCTGGCCGCGCCGAGGACCGTGTGCAACGCAAGTTTCCGGGAAATTTCCGGAGGCAGCCCCAGCTTTTCAGCCGACTCGGCCAGCTGCTCGATGAACCAGAACACGTAGGCCGGGCCGCTCGCCGACACCGCCGTCACGGGGTCGAGCAGCCGCTCCTGCGCGACCCACACCACTTCGCCGACAGCGCCAAGGATGCTTTCGGCCTTGTTCCTTTCGTCGGCACTTACCTCGGGAAGCGCGTAAAGCGCGGCAATGCCGGCACCGATCAGCGCCGGCGTGTTAGGCATGCAGCGCACGAGCTTGCGATGCCCGCCAAGCCAGCGCGACAACGCGTCGAGCGTGACGCCGGCGGCGATGCTGATGACCAGGTGCCTGCCGATGGAGATCGAAGCGAGCGCGGCCTTTGCATCCTGCGGCTTTACGGCAATCACCAGAACGTCGGATCGCTGCATCGCCGCGTCCGGGGCGGCGGCAATGTGCACCGGGTAGCGCGCGCCCAGGCGCTCGCGCGCCGCCGGGCTCACCTCCGCCACGGCGATCGAGCGCGCGTCGGTTCCCTTGGCCAGCAGCCCGCCAATCAGAGCGGCTGCCATGTTGCCCCCGCCCAGGAAGGCGATTTTCATGCCGCGTTCTTTTCCTTGTTGCGTGCTCCGAAGATCGCCGTGCCGATGCGCACCATCGTGGCGCCCTCGGCGAGCGCGACGTCGAGGTCGTCGGACATGCCCATCGAGAGCGTGTCAAAGCCCAACTCGCTCTTCAAGGCCTCGTAGGTTCTTTTCACCTCCTGGTAGCGCGATCGATCGGCTCCCGGCTCGGGGATCGCCATGAGTCCGCGCAGCCGCAGCCGCGGCATCGCCGCTACGGCCTTTGCAAGAGTTTGCACTTCGTTCAGCGCAACGCCGCTCTTGCTCGCTTCGCCCGACACGTTGACCTGGATCAGTACGTTCAGCGGCGCGAGCGCGGCCGGGCGCTGCTCGGAGAGGCGGCGTGCAATTTTTTCACTCGCGATCGTCTGCACCCAGTCGAAGCGCTCGGCGGCGATGCGGGTCTTGTTGCTCTGGAGCGGACCGATGAGGTGCCATTCCACGGCAGGTAATTCCTGCATTTTTTGCACAGCCTCCTGGACGTAGTTCTCGCCGAAAGCACTTTGGCCGGCCGCAACCGCGTCCCTGATGCGCTCGACGCCTTGCCCCTTGGAAACTGCCAACAAAGTCACTCCCTGAACGCGACCTATGCGCGCTCTCACAACTTGCAGGTTTTCCGCAATTGTTGCCATAATGCGTTGAACCAGCGAAGAAAAACACTTCGCAGTTCCACGGGGGAATTGTAATGGATCTGACTGAACTGCTCGCCTTCGTCGTCAAGAACAAGGCGTCCGACCTGCACCTGTCGTCTGGCCTGCCGCCGATGATCCGCGTGCATGGCGACGTGCGCCGCATCAACGTGCCGCCGATGGAGCACAAGGAAGTGCACGGCATGATCTACGACATCATGAACGACGGGCAGCGCAAGTTCTACGAGGAGAACCTCGAGTGCGACTTCTCGTTCGCGGTGCCGAACCTGGCGCGCTTCCGGGTGAACGCATTCGTGCAGCAGCGCGGCGCCGCGGCGGTGATGCGGACCATCCCGTCGAAAATCCTGTCGCTCGACGACCTCAAGGCGCCCAAGATCTTCGCCGAGATCGCCGACCAGCCGCGCGGCATCGTGCTGGTCACCGGGCCGACCGGCTCGGGCAAGTCGACCACGCTCGCCGCGATGGTCAACCACATCAACGAGAACGAGCAGGGCCACATCCTCACCATCGAGGACCCGATCGAGTTCGTGCACGAGTCGAAGAAATGCCTGATCAACCAGCGCGAGGTCGGGCCGCACACGCTGTCGTTCTCGAACGCGCTGCGCAGCGCGCTGCGCGAGGATCCCGACGTGATCCTGGTGGGCGAGATGCGCGACCTCGAGACGATCAGATTGGCGCTGTCCGGCGCCGAAACCGGCCACCTGGTGTTTGGCACGCTGCATACCTCGTCGGCGGCGAAGACGATCGACCGGATCGTCGACGTGTTCCCGGCGGCGGAGAAGGAGATGGTACGCGCGATGCTCTCCGAGTCGATCCGCGCGGTCATCTCGCAGACGCTGATGAAGACCAAGGACGGCGCCGGCCGCGTCGCGGCGCACGAAATCATGATCGGCACGCCGGCGATCCGCAACCTGATCCGCGAGAACAAGATCGCGCAGATGTACTCGGCGATCCAGACCGGCCGCCAGATCGGGATGCAAACGCTCGATCAGAACCTGCAGGAGCTGGTGCAGCGGAACATCATCTCGTCGGCCGAGGCGCGCGGCAAAGCGGCCAACAAGGACAATTTCGCGGGATAGAAGGAGAGATTCGCCCATGGAACGCGAACAGGCAACGAAATTCATCTACGACCTTCTGCGCGCCCTCGTCGGCAAGAAGGGCTCGGACCTCTTCATTACCGCCGGCTTCCCGCCGGCGATGAAGATCGACGGCAAGATGACCCCGGTGTCGCAGCAGGCGCTCACCGGCCAGCACACCTCCATGCTGGTGCGCGCGGTGATGAACGACAAGCAGGCCGCCGAGTTCGAGGCGAAGAAGGAGTGCAACTTCGCCATCAACCCGGCCGGCATCGGCCGCTTTCGCGTCAACTGCTTCGTGCAGATGGGCCAGGTCGGCATGGTGCTGCGCGTGATCACCACCACCATCCCGAACTTCGACGACCTCAAGCTGCCGCCGGTGCTGAAGGACGTGGCGATGACCAAGCGGGGCCTGGTGATCTTCGTCGGCGGCACCGGCTCGGGCAAGTCGACCTCGCTCGCCGCGATGATCGGCTACCGCAACGAGAACTCGCACGGCCACATCATCACCATCGAGGACCCGGTCGAGTACGTGCACCCGCACAAGAACTGCCTGATCACCCAGCGGGAAGTCGGCGTGGATACCGACTCCTGGGAGGCCGCGCTCAAGAACACCCTGCGCCAGGCGCCCGACGTAATCCTGATCGGCGAGATCCGCGACCGCGAGGTAATGGAGCACGCGGTGGCCTTCGCCGAGACCGGCCACCTGTGCCTGGGAACGCTGCACGCCAACAACTCCAACCAGGCGATGGACCGGATCATCAACTTCTTCCCCGAAGAGCGGCGCCAGCAGCTGCTCATGGACCTGTCGCTCAACCTCAAGGGCGTGATATCGCAGCGGCTGATCCCGCTGCGCGAAGGCAAGGGCCGCGCCGCCGCGGTCGAGGTCATGCTCAACTCCCCCCTGATCTCGGACCTGATCTTCAAGGGCGAGGTCCACGAGATCAAGGAGATCATGAAGAAGTCGCGCGAGCTCGGCATGCAGACCTTCGACCAGGCGCTGTTCGACCTGTACGAGGCCGGGCGCATCGGCTACGAAGACGCGCTGCGCTTCGCCGATTCGACCAACGAGGTCCGCCTCAACATCAAGCTGCACGGCAAGGAAATGAAGGACAAGGACCTCACCAAGGGCATCGAGCACCTGGACATCGTCTGACGGTGCGAATGTCGGCAATACAAAAGGGGCGCGCGAGCGCCCTTTTTTGTTTCCTTGTCGCGCTCGCTGTCGTTGCCGCTGCTCCGGTCCACGCGCAGAAGCAGCCGAGAATCGGCGTGACGTTGGCCGGTTCCCCGCCCGACCGGTTCGCAGAAGCGTTCCGCCGCGGCCTGGCTGAGCATGGCTGGGTAGAGGGCAAGAACGTATCCGTCGAATACCGCTACGCCGGCGGTAGGCCGGAGCGCTATCGATCCTTCATGCATGAGTTCGCGCAGTCCCGTGTGGATGTGATCGTGGCAGGGGGCGGACCGCTCGCTCAAGAGGCCGCGATTGGCGTGACCAAGACCATCCCCATAGTCGCGCCCGTGATGGCTGACCCCGTCGCCCAAGGGTTTGTGCCTAATCTCGCTCGTCCCGGCGGGCACTTGACCGGACTCTCGTTAATGGTCGCCGATACGAGCGGCAAGCGGCTCGAGCTTCTCCGCGAAGCCTTCCCGAAAATGCGACGCATTGCCGCGCTGCTTGATCCGGCGAACGATTTCGGTCAGAGCAACGCGACGAAAGCAGCGGCGAAAGTGCTCGGCTTCGAGTTGCGGATCGAAACGGCAAGCCGTCCGGAGGAATTTGAGCGCGCTTTCGATGACGCGACAAAGGCGGGCGCGCAGGGTGTTGTCATCTTCTCCTCCGCAATGCTGAACGCCAGTGGAAAACAGCTGACGGAGCTCGCCGAGCGCAAGCGGTTGCCCGCCATTTACGCTAACAGGGAATACGTAGAAGCCGGGGGACTACTGTCGTACGGCGTGGACGTAGCCGAGATGTACCGGGTTTCGGCCAAATACGTGGACAGAATCCTGAAAGGCGCGAGGCCTGGCGACCTGCCGATAGAGCAGCCGACGAAATTCGAGCTTTTCGTCAATCTTCGCGCCGCCAAAGTGCTGGGGATCAAACTGCCCCGCGCCATGGTGGCCAGAGCTGATCAGATATTGGAGTAAGCGAAATGTCAGAAAGGGCGCGCAAGCGCCCTTTTTGCTTTCTTGTAGTCCCAAAGTCCAATAGCGGCCCGCAGGCACGCCGTTTATCTTCTGACTCGAAATCCCCCTTCCTCAACATGGAGTTCCAAGAATGGTCTCCAAACTGATTGCTGAGTTCATCGGAACGCTTTGGTTGGTATTGGGCGGGTGCGGCAGTGCCGTGCTTGCTGCCACTTTTCCCGAAGTCGGAATCGGCCTCACCGGGGTGTCCCTCGCGTTCGGTCTCACCGTGTTGACGATGGCCTATGCCGTCGGTCCGATTTCCGGCGGGCACTTCAACCCGGCAGTCTCGTGCGGCTTGTGGGCCGCGGGCCGCTTTCCGGCGAACCAGCTCGCGCCCTACATCGTTGCGCAGGTTGTCGGCGCAGTGGCAGGGGCCGCGATCCTCTTCGTCATCGCCAGCGGCAAGGCCGGCTTCGACGTGAGCGCGGGGTTCGCGGCGAACGGCTACGGCGAGCACTCGCCTGGAAAATACTCCCTCACATCGGCGCTGGTAACGGAGGTCGTCATGACCTTCGGCTTCCTGGTCGTCATCCTCGGAGCGATTCACCGCCGCGCGCCCGTGGAATTTGCGGGCATTGCGATCGGGCTCGCGCTCACCCTCATCCATCTGGTGAGCATTCCGGTGACCAACACGTCGGTCAATCCGGCCCGCAGCACGGGATCCGCGGTGTTCGTCGGCGACTGGGCGCTGGGGCAGCTGTGGCTCTTCTGGGTCGCCCCGATCGTCGGCGCGCTGCTGGCCGGCTGGGTTTCCCGGACACTACGGAAACGGCTCCACGCCGAGTTGGAGCCTCCCGTGGTCGGCGACAAATCTTGAACAGGGCTGATGCTCTCAGTCCAGGTTGACGCCGCCAGAGGCATCGCGATCCTCGAGCCGCAGGGCGCGCTGTCCAAGGAGGACTTCGAGCGGGCGGCGAAAGCCATTGACCCGTACATCGAGAAGTCGGGCAAGCTGAACGGCATCGTCTTGCGCATGGAGAAGTTTCCCGGCTGGGATTCGTTCGGTGCCCTCGCCTCCCACCTCAGGTTCGTCAAGGGACACCACCGCAAAATCGCGCGCATCGCGGTGTGCACCGATTCAGCGCTCGGCAAAGTGGCGCCGAAGGTCGCACGACACTTCGTGCAAGCCGAGATCCTGGCGTTCAAGTACGCGGAGTTCGAGCTCGCCAAGGCCTGGGTTGCCGGCGGGAGCTAGGGCGCTTCTGCTGGTCGCGGCGCTCGTCGGCGCAACGAGCGTGCTTGCGCAGGGCTACCCCAGCCGGCCGGTGCGCGTCATCGTCGCGTTCTCGCCCGGCGGAGTCACTGACGTCATCGCCCGCACCGTGGCGCCGAAGCTGTCGGAGCTATGGGGGCAGCCGGTCGTGGTGGAAAATCGGGCCGGCGCCGGTGGCTCGATCGGCGCGCTCGCCGTAGCGCGCGCCTCCGCCGACGGATATGTGCTGCTCGTGCATTCATCGGGCTATGCGCTCAACCCAGCGATCAACCCGAACCTGCCCTATGACCCGAAGAGCGATTTCGTCGACGTGGCACCGCTCGCAAGCCAGCCGATGGTGCTGGTGGCCGGGCCGACATCGGGCGTCGCGAGCGTGGCGGACCTCATCGCCCGGGCCAAGGCGCAGCCGGGCGCCGTGAACTACGGCTCGGCCGGCATCGGCAGTGGCGCGCACTTCAACTCCGAGAAGTTCAGGATCGCGGCGGGTATCGACGTGGTCCACGTGCCCTACAAGGGCGGGGCCGAGGCGATCCATGACACGATCGCCGGGCGCCTCACCTTTACCTTCAACACCATCACGCTCGCCCTGCCGCACATCCGCGAGCGCCGCGTGGTGGTGCTCGGCGTGAGCAGCGCGCAGCGCTCGAGCCTGCTGCCGGGAACGCCGACCATCGCCGAGGCCGGCATGCCGGGCTTCGAATACACGTTCTGGAACGGCCTGTGGGCGCCGGCGGGCACGCCGACCGCGGTGGTCGAACGGATCGCCCGCGACGTCGGCCGCGTCGTGGCGCTGCCCGAGGTGCGCGAGCGGCTCGCCGCGCTTGGCGCCGAGCCGATGAGCATGGCGCCGGCCGAGTTCGCGCGCTTCGTGAAGAGCGAGATCAAGGATGCCGCGCGCATCTCCCGCGCGGCCGGCATCAAGCTACAGTGAGAAACTCCACCGCCGCGCCGTTGACGCGCACGTCGACCAGGCCGGCGACTTCGTCCGCCTCGGCTTTCTGCTTCGGCCGCAGCTTGTCGTCGATGTGCAGCGCGAACCCGGTCCACTCGATCTGCAGGTGCTTGCCGCGTCGCGAGGGCAGCAGCGACAGGCGCTCGCGGTTCTCCTGCCAGTGGTCCAGGTATCGCACCAGGCGGCCGCGCTGGTGCTCCGGGACGAGCACCACCTCGAGCTGGCCGTCGCCCGCCTTGGTATCGGGGGCGATGTACAGGCTGGGGCCGATGAAGGGCAGGTTGACCGCCTCGAACAGCAGGTAGCGTCCCGAAATGTCGACGCCGTCGAGCTGCGCCGCGATCTCGACTGGCTCGTCGCGCTCGGCCGCTTCCTTCAGCCGGCGCAACGCATTGTTGACCACCTGCTTCGGGCGCGTGGTCTCCCTCTCCTTCTCGCGCTTCGCCTTGTTCTCCTCGGAGCGGACCAGCATGTCGGCGAACAGACCGGCGCCCACGCCCTCGACGAAGTAGCGCTCGCCCCAGGGCCCGCAGGCGATGCCGACATCGAGGCGCACGCGCCTCGCGTCGCGCCAGCCGCGCACCAGCTCTTCGAACGGCCGCTTGAGCAGGCCGAGCGAGCGCGCGATGTTATTGGCGGTCCCGGAGGGCAGCACGGCCATCGGCACGCCGCGCCCCACCATGTGGCGGGTGACGTTCGCGACCGTGCCGTCGCCGCCGGCGACAACGACCAGGCCGGCCTTCTTGTCGAGCACACGCGCCCAGCCCCGCTCCTTCGCCGACTGGTAGCGCGGCTTGTGGCCCTCGCGGCGCAGCATCTTCAGCAGCGCCTTGGCGGAGGTCGCGTCCTGCTTGCCCGCGCCGGGGTTGTGGATCAGCGTGACGCGCACGGAAATTGCTCGACAAGGGGCATATGCGCATCCTCATCACCAACGACGACGGTGTCTATAGCCCGGGCATAGCCGCTTTGGCGCAGGTAGCTTCCCGGTTCGGCGAGGTGCGCATCGTCGCGCCAGACGTCGAAATGTCGTCGGCCAGCCACTCGATCACCGCCACGCGCCCGGTCACCTACAAGCGCACGCCGCTCCCCGGGCTCGACGCGTACCGTGTGAACGGCACGCCGGGCGATTGCGTGATGCTCGGAACCACGCTGTGGGAAAAGGTCGATCTCGTCCTCTCCGGCATCAATATCGGAGCCAACCTCGGCAACGCGATATGGCATTCGGGAACCCTCGCCGGGGCGAAGCAGGCCGCGCTCCTCGGGCTGCGCGGCATCGCTTTCAGCGCGCCCGCCACCGACCGCGAGCAGCCGAGCTTCGAGGCGCTGAAGCCCTGGGTCGCCACCGTGCTCGAGGCGCTGCTCGAGGTGCCGGAGATGCCGCTCGTCAACGTGAACTTCCCGGCGAAAGCGCCGCGCGGCACGCTGTGGACACGGCAGTCCATGAGGCACTACGACGGCAAGGTCGTTCCCGCTAAGGACCCGATGGGCCGCCCGCACTACTGGTTCACCGTGGTACCGGTCGAAGCGACCGAAGAAGGCACCGATCGCTGGGCCATCGAGCAGCAGTACGTGTCGATCACCCCGCTGCGCCTGGACCTCACCGATGAAGAAAAGCTTGCCGAAGCCCGCAAAATCGAGTCCTGGAAGAAGCTCAAGTTCGCCTAGCCGCGGTTGCTGCCCGCGACGATGCGGAATTCGTAGAGCCGGCACTCGAGCGAGCCGTTCCACAGCGGCGTGCGGCGTGACGCTTCGAGGCGGATCAGCTTCGGCATGCGCAGGTCGGCAGTGAAGAAGAAACAGTTCCAGCTAGCGAACTTCTTTTTCAGCGCGTCGCCAAGCTTCGGGTAGAACGCCGCGAGCTCATCGGCGCTGCCAATGCGCTCGCCGTAGGGCGGATTGGCCACCATCACCCCCGCCGCCTCGGGCGCAGCGCGCTCGAGCACGTCGCTCTGCTCGAGCTTCACCCAGCGCTCGATGCCGGCGGCACCGAGGTTGCGGCGCGCCGCTTGCAGGGCCTCCGGGTCGGTGTCGCTTCCGTATAGCCGCGGCTCGACCGGCTGGACCGTCTTCTCGTTCTTGATCCTCTCCCACAGCTTCGAATCGAGCGCGCTCAGCTTCTCGAAGCCGAACGAGCGCTTCGCGCCCGGCGCGCGGCCGCGCGCCATCGCCGCCGCCTCCGAAAGCAGCGTGCCACCGCCGCACATCGGATCGAGCAGCGGCTGGTCGAACTTCCATCCCGACAGCATGATGATGCCCGCCGCGAGGTTCTCGCGGATCGGCGCCTCCGCGATGTCCATCCGCCATCCCCGCTTGAACAGCGCCTCGCCGGAGGTGTCGAGGTACAGCGTGCCCTTCGCTTCCTCCAAGAAGGCGTGAATGCGCACATCCGGCGCCGCGCGATCCACGTCGGGCCGGCTGCCGACCTTGTCGCGGAAGAGATCGCACACCGCGTCCTTCACTTTCAGCGTGGCGAACTCGAGGCTCTTCAGCGGGCTTTTCTGGGCCGTGATGTTGACCCTGATGCTTTTCTGCACGGAAAAGTAATTCGGCCAGGCGACTGCTCGCGCCGCGTCGTACAGGTCCTTCTCGTTCCGGTAGGGGAACTCGCCCACGCGCCAGAGGATGCGCGAGGCGATGCGCGACCACAGGTTCGCCCGGTAGCCGATCTCCCAGCTTCCGCTGAACGCGACCCCTCCGGGCGCTTGCGCCGGCGCTTCGGCGCCGAAAGACGAAAGCTCCTGGAGAAGAAGCTCCTCCAGGCCGCGCGGGCAGCTCGCGAAGAATGCCTCAGAACGGCTTGAAGACAACCAGGAACACCGTGGCGAACAGCACCAGCGTCGGGAACTCGTTGAACCAGCGGAACCAGACGTGGCCGCGCCGGTTGCGCTCGGCTGCGAAGTCGCGCATCAGCCGCCAGCACCAGAGGTGATAGCCGGCAAGGAGCGCCCCCAGCGCGATCTTCGCGTGCAGCCAGCCGGTGGCGGGCCTGAACCAGCCGAGCCATAGCCACACGCCGAAGAGGATGGTGAGCACGGCGCCCGGGGTCATGATTCCCCAGAAGAGCTTGCGCTCCATCACCTTGAAGCGCTCGAGGGAGATTCTGTCGTCTGCCTGCGCGTGGTAGACGAAGAGCCGCGGCAGGTAGAACAGCCCGGCGAACCAGGTCACCATGAAGATGAGGTGCAGCGACTTGACCCAGAGCATGGCTACGAGGAAAAGCGCCTGCGCGCGAAGTAGATTGCTAGCGTGTACCCGGCGGCAGCATACGCGAGGAGCACCGCAGCGTGCAGCCAAAGGTCCGGCGGCGGGCCGCCCGCGACGAGCGGCCGCACGATCTGCACGCCATGGTAGAGGGGCAGCGCCTTGGCAACGGCGAGCAGCGGCGCGGGTAGCTGCTCGGCCGGGAAGAACACGCCCGAGATCATCATCATCGGCGTCATCATGAGGGTCATGTAGTAGCTGAAGAAGTCCCAGCCGCGCGCGAGCACGCACATGATGAGGCCGACTGCAGAGAAGGCGAGGCCGACGAGGAAGGCGGCCGGGAGGGCGAGCAGCACCCAGGGCGAGCTCGCCAGACCGAAGACCACCACGACGCCGAGGATGGTCGAGCCGGTCAGCCAGGCCTTGCTCGCCGCCCACACGATCTCGCCGGCGACGATGTCGTCGATCGTGAGCGGCGCGTAGAGGATCGCATCCCAGGTCTTCTGGCCGTGCATGCGCGAGAAACCGGAGAACATCGACTCGAACGAGGCGGTGAACATGGTCGCCGTGCAGAGCTGCCCGGCGGCGAAGAACGCGAGGTACGACATCCCCTCGACCGAGGGCAGCAGCGCGCCCAGCCCGTAGCCCAGGCCGAACAGCATGATCAGCGGGTCGGCGAGGTTGGAGAGGACCGCGGCCGCAAA
>Ga0137428_1000359_pt1 | contig 20030 bp, 20 predicted proteins | sample EasRivERMZT718_2_FD_102305 | JGI IMG/M metagenome (GOLD analysis project Ga0137428, IMG submission 102305) | Soil microbial communities from meander-bound floodplain in the East River, Colorado, USA - East River MetaG ERMZT718_2 | ecosystem: Environmental > Terrestrial > Soil > Floodplain ...
CACGGCACGCAGATGATGATGCGCGGGCTCGGCGAAAAGAGCTTGTTGTCGTGCACCTTCTTGATGAACTGCTTGAGCATCTGCTCGGTGACGGTGAAGTCGGCGATCACGCCGTCCTTCATGGGGCGGATCGCGATGATGTTGCCGGGCGTCTTGCCGAGCATCTGCTTCGCTTCCTTGCCGACCGCCTGTATCGTTTTTTTCCCGTTTGGGCCGGCTTCCTGTCTGATCGCCACGACGGAAGGCTCATCGAGCACGATGCCTTTGCCGCGGACGTAGATGAGCGTGTTGGCGGTGCCGAGGTCGATCGCGAGATCGTTTGAAAAGTAGCTGCGCAAGAATCCGAACATGGGCAAGGTCGAAGGCCTTTTTCCGTTTCTGCTGTTTTCCCGTTACTGATCCGGGTCTTAGGTCTCCACCCAGACCCGTTGCAAGTGGCCGCTATGATACGCTAACGACGCTTCGGGAGATAAGGCAGTGCTCCCGCGATTCCCCAGTCCGACAAGAATGTCGCTATCCGACGACCAGGTCCGACGTCTCGCCCGGCTCGCCCGCCTGGCCATCCAGCCCGAAGAATCCGCCGCCGTGGTCGAGCGCCTGAACCGCGTGCTCGCCCTGGTGGACGAGATGCGCCGGGTCGAGACCGCCGGAATCGAGCCCATGTCTCACCCCCTCGATGCCCAGCAGCGTCTGCGCCCCGATGTCGTCACCGAGCCCGACCGCCGCGACCTTTATCAATCCGTCGCGCCGGCGGTGGATGGGGGCCTCTACCTCGTTCCCAAGGTTATCGAGTAGGTGTTCGAGCTTCCGGTCACCGAGCTTTCGACGGCGCTCGCTGCCAAGAAAGTCTCATCGGTCGAGCTGACTAGGGCTTTCCTCGAGCGTATCGGGAAGCTGAACCCGGAGCTGAACGCTTTCATTACCGTCGAGCAGGAACGCAGCCTCGCACAGGCCCGCCGCGCCGACGAGCGCCGAGCGCGCGGGGATGCCAGGCCGCTCACCGGTATCCCCCTCGCGTTCAAGGACATTTACTGCACGAAGGGTCTGCGCACGACTTGCGGCTCGAAGATGCTGGAAAGCTTCATCAGCCCTTATGACGCCCATGTGGTCGAGCAATTCGACCTTGCCGGGGCGGTGCTCCTGGGCAAATGCAACATGGACGAGTTCGCCATGGGCTCGTCGAACGAGAATTCCTACTTCGGGCCGGTACGCAACCCGTGGGCCCGGAACCGCGTTTCGGGCGGGTCTTCCGGCGGCTCGGCCGCCGCGGTCGCCGCCCGCATGGCGCCAGCCGCCACCGGCACGGACACCGGCGGCTCGACCCGGCAGCCGGCCGCATTCAGCGGGATCTGCGGGCTGCGGCCCACCTACGGGCTGGTGTCGCGCTACGGGCTAGTGGCCTTCGCCTCGTCGCTCGACCAGGCCGGGCCCCTCGCGCGGAGCGCCGCCGACCTCGCGCTCCTCCTGAACGTCATGGCCGGATTCGACGCGCGGGACTCGACCAGCCTCGAGCGTCCCAGGGAGGACTACACGAGAGGTCTCAATGCGAAGATCGAAGGCCTGCGGATCGGTCTGCCCCGGGAGTACTTCGCCGAGGGCGTGGAACCCGGGGTGCGCAAGGCCGTCGACGCCGCGGTGTCATGGTTCACCTCCCAGGGGGCGATTCGCGTCGATCTGGAATTGCCCCTGACGAAGCTCGCCGTCCCCGTCTACTACGTCATCGCGCCAGCCGAAGCCTCGTCCAACCTCTCGCGCTTCGACGGCGTGCGCTACGGCCACCGCGCCAAGGAGTACACCGACCTCCTCGATATGTACTGCCGAACCCGCGCCGAGGGTTTCGGGGCGGAGGTCAAGCGGCGGATCCTGGTGGGCACTTACGTGCTCTCGCATGGCTATTACGATGCCTACTACCTGCAGGCGCAGAAGGTGCGCCGCCTTATCGCCAGGGAGTTTTCACAGGCTTTCGAGCGCTGCGACCTCATCCTTGGTCCCACCGCACCCACCACTGCGTTCGAGATCGGCGCCAAGACCGAGGACCCGGTTCAGATGTACCTCGGCGACATCTTCACCATCCCGGCGCCGCTTGCCGGGCTGCCGGCGCTTTCGGTCCCCTGCGGCTTCGACGCCGCCGGCCTGCCGGTCGGGCTGCAGCTCATGGGGAAGCATTTTTCCGAGGGGCTCCTCCTGGGCGCCGCACACCGCTACCAGCAGGCGACCGATTGGCACCTGCGGGTGCCGAAAGACGCGCCGCTATGAGCATCGCCTGGGAGATCGTCGTCGGCATCGAGACGCACGCCCAGCTCCTCACCACGAGCAAGCAGTTCTCCGGCGCATCGACCGCGTTCGGCGCGCCGCCGAACACCCAGGCGAGCGCGGTCGACATCGCGTTGCCCGGCGTGCTGCCGGTGCTCAACCGCGCCGCGGTCGAGCACGCGATCCGCTTCGGCCTGGCGGTGAACGGCGCCATCAACCGGCGCTCGATCTTCGCGCGCAAGAACTACTTCTATCCCGACCTGCCAAAGGGCTACCAGATCAGCCAGTACGAGGCCCCGATCGTCCAGGGCGGGTTCATCGAGATCCCCAGGAAGATCCGCCTCACGCGGGCCCATCTGGAGGAAGACGCGGGGAAATCTCTCCATGATGTCTTTCCGGGCATGAGCGGCATCGACCTCAACCGCGCCGGTACGCCGCTCCTCGAAATCGTGTCCGAGCCCGACCTGCGCGGCGCGCAGGAGGCAGTGGCTTATGCGAAGGCGCTGCACGCGCTGGTCGTCTGGATCGGCATCTGCGACGGCAACATGCAGGAAGGCTCGTTCCGCTGCGACGCCAACGTTTCGGTGAGGAAGGCGGGCGACGGCAAGCTCGGTACGCGCTGCGAGATCAAGAACCTCAACTCGTTCCGCTTCATGGAGCAGGCGATCGAGTTCGAGGCGCGACGCCAGATCGAGATCCTCGAGGGCGGCGGAAAAATCGAGCAGGAGACGCGCCTCTACGACCCGGATCGCAACGAAACGCGGTCGATGCGTACCAAGGAAGACGCGCAGGATTACCGCTACTTCCCGGATCCGGATCTGTTGCCGTTGGTGATCGCACAGGAGCAGATCGAGGCGATTCGAAGCACGCTGCCCGAACTGCCGGACGCGAAGCGTGAGCGCTACATGAAGGAACTGCAGCTTTCAGCGTACGACGCCGGGCTCCTGGTTGAAACCCGCGAAAAGGCGGACTACTTTGAGGGATCGCTTGCCGCCGCAGAGGCCATTCAGACGATCAAGATTCCGGCGAAATCGCTGGTGAATTGGATAAACGGTGATCTCTCAGCTCGCGTCAACGCCGGCAATCTCAGCTTCAAGACGATTCCACTCAGAGAAGACAAGCTTGCAAGACTCCAGGCTCGAATTCAGGACGGCACGATCTCGCAGAAATCCGCGAAAGACGTAATCGTCGACATGTGGGAAACATCCGAAGGCCCCGACGAGATCATTGAAAGGAAGGGTCTGAAACAGGTTTCCGACGCAGGGGCGATCGAGAAGCTGGTCGACGAGGTGCTGGCGAAGAATGCGAAGCAGGTCGAGGACTACCGCGCGGGCAAGGAGAAGGCGTTCAACTCGCTGGTCGGGCAGGTGATGAAAGCGACCCAGGGCAAGGCGAACCCCGCCCAGGTCAACGAGGTGCTGCGGAAGAAGCTGGGCCGCTAGCGGTACGCTTGCCGGCGGTGGCTGCCGCGTAGCGCTTGCGGTCGTCGTCGTAGCGCGCGTTGATGGTTACGGCTTCCCTCTTCTTCGCGTCGAGCAGGCCCTGCTGCGCCCTCAGGTCGATCTCGGCGTTGGTGATTTCTTCCTGCAGCCGCGTCGGCGGCGCGCCCTTGCCGGCTTCCTTGTAGACCGCGAGGTCCTTCTCGAAGCGCGCCTGGCGCTTCTTGATTTCGTCGACGCGCCGTTCGACTTCCTCCACCTGCAACTTGTGGTCGCGCAGCGCGCGGGCGCGGGAGTCCTCGATGTCCTTTTCGCTGGTGTAGGTCGCGAGCAATGCCTGGTTGCGCCGCGCTGCGTCCTTTTGCGCCGTGTCTACCTCGCGCTGCTTCTCGGCGTCGGCTTCCTTGGCGAGGCGCGCTTTCTCCTCGGCTTCGTGGTCTATGCGCTTCACCACCATGCCCGACTTGTTGATGAGCTCGAGCGGCAGGCCGAGGCACGCCTGCGGAACCGTCTGGCCGTAATGCTTCCTGCCGTCCTTGCCGGTGCAGCGATAGGTGTACTGCTCCTTCGCCTGCGCGTACGCGGCGAGCGGCGCGAGCATCAGTGCGGCTGCGGCGAGAACTGCTCTGCCTGGAGTCATCGCAACACTCCTGAAGTGCGAATGCCTGTCCATTCTACCCTGCTAGAATCTGCGCCGCCCATGCACTTCGCCGACAAGGCATTCGTTGCCGAGACCACGGCCAAGATGCTGCTCGAGGTCAAGGCTGTGCTTTTTTTCTCAGACAAGCCGTTCATTTTTACCTCCGGCTGGGCGAGCCCGGTGTACATCGACTGCCGCAAGCTCATTTTCTATCCACGCATCCGGACGCAATTGGTTGACTTCGCCGCCGGCATGCTCGCGCGCGACGTTGGCTTCGAGCAGTTCGACGTGGTCGCGGGCGGTGAGACCGCCGGCATCCCCTACGCCGCGTGGATCGCGGATCGCCTGGGGCTGCCGATGCAGTACGTGAGAAAAAAGCCCAAGGGCTTCGGCCGCAACGCGCAAATCGAGGGTGACGTGCGCGAAGGCGCGCGCACGCTGCTCGTCGAGGACCTGACTACCGACGGGCGCTCGAAGATCAATTTTTGTCAGGCGCTGCGCTCCGCGGGGGCCATCGTCGACCACGTGTTCGTGAACTTCTACTACGACATCTTTCCGGAGTCGAAGAAGATCCTCGGCGAGCTGAACGTAAAGCTTCACTACCTCGCCACGTGGTGGGACATCCTCGCCGTGGTGAAGAAGGGCGGCTATCTCGGCGCCGAGCAGATCGCCGAGGTCGAGAGCTTCCTGCACGCCCCGGCGCAGTGGTCCGCCGCGCACGGCGGCGTCTCAGCGTTTCCTTCTTCTAATTGAGGGTCATTACCCTTAACGTCAACGGAATAAGGTCAGCGGCAAGCAAAGGATTGTTCCGCTGGCTCGCTGGGCAGCGCGCCGATGTGGTGTGCCTGCAGGAAATCAAGTGCCAGGAAACCGACCTCGACGCTAGGCTGCACGGCCTCAAGGTGTTCCAGACCTGCCACGCGTTCGCGCAGAAGAAGGGCTACAGCGGCGTTTCGCTCTATAGCCGCAAGACTCCCGACGAAGTGCGCCGCGGCTTCGCGAGCCGCGAGTTCGACGCCGAGGGCCGCTACGTCGAGGCGAGGTTCGGCAAGCTTTGGGTGATCTCGATGTACATGCCCTCGGGCTCGGCCGGCCCGCACCGCCAGGCGTCGAAGTTCCGCTTCCTGAAGGCTTTCCTCACTCACTTGAAAAAGCTCAAGGAGCGCAATCACGAGCTGATCCTGTGCGGCGACTGGAACATCGCGCACAAGGAGATCGACCTCAGGAACTGGCGCTCGAACCAGAAGAACTCGGGCTTCCTGCCCGAGGAGCGCGCCTGGCTCACCCGGGTGTTCGACGAGCTCGGCTTCGTCGACGTGTTCCGGCGGCTGAACGACAGGCCCGACCAGTACACGTGGTGGTCGAACCGCGGCCAGGCGTGGAAGAAGAACGTCGGCTGGCGCATCGACTACCAGATCGCGACCTCTGGCGTCGCCGCGACGGCGCGCAGGGAATCCATTTACAAGGCGAAGCGCTTCTCCGACCACGCTCCGCTCATCATCGACTACGACCATGAGCTTTAGCAGGCTGCCGCTCGGCGTGCGACCCTATCTGGAGCCCGCGCCGCTCGCGGCCCTGTTCCTGGGCGTCTCTTCGGGCTTCACCTTCGCGATGATCGGCGCGACGCTGAGCACGCGCCTCGCCCAGCACGGCGTGACCAAGAGCGCGGTGACCGCCTTCGCGCTGACCTTCCTCGCCTACAACTTCAAGTTCCTGTGGGCGCCGATCGTGGACAACGTCCGATTGCCGCTGATCGGCAGGTTCGGGCAGCGGCGCAGCTGGCTATGGCTGGTGGGCGTGCTGGTGATGGCCGCGGTCGCCTTTCTCGGCGCCGCAAACCCGGATGAGTCTCTCTACCTCGTCGCGGTCGCGGCGATCACGCTTGGCGTGGCGGGCGCCACGTTCGACATCATCATCGACGCCTACCGCATCGAGCTGCTCGAGCCGCGGCAGCTCGGCGCCGGCTCGGGGATGTCGCAATACGGCTGGCGCCTCGGTTCGGCGGCGGCCGGTGCCCTGGCTTTGGTCCTCGCTGCGCGCATCGGCTGGACCGCCGCCTATCTCGCCTGCGCCGCATTTGCGCTCCCGGCAATGCTGGTCGGCGTGGTCATGGGCGAGCCCGTCCGCCACCGCGAGCCCGCCAGGCCGCACGGCGTGGTCGAGGCGCTGGTCGCCTATTTCAGCCCGCTCGTCGAGTTCCTCAGGCGCCAGGGAGCGCTGGTGGTCCTTCTATTCGTGCTGATCCACAAGATCGGCGACACCCTCGCCAACCTCACGCTGCGGCTGCTCTTCAAGGACCTCGGCTTCACCAACGACGAGGTGGCTTTCTACGATGTCGGGATCGGCTTCGTCGCCCTGCTGCTCGGCATCTTCGTCGGCGGAATTCTCTACGCGCGGCTGGGGATGAAACGCTCGGTCCTGATCAGCTTGATCCTGATGGCAATCTCGAATCTGAGCTTTGCCGGCCTCGCCGCGGCCGGGCATACCAACGCCGGCATGGCCGCGGCGATCGGATTCGAGAATTTCGCGAGCGGCATCGGCGGCGTGACGGTCGTCGCCTACCTCTCCGCGCTCTGCAACCTGCGCTTCACCGCGACCCAGTATGCGCTGCTCTCCGCGCTTGCGAGCATTGCCGGCCGCTTCCTCACCGGAACGACCGCGGGCGGGTTGATCACCGCGATCGGGTACGTGAACTTCTATCTGCTCACCACGCTCGTTGCACTTCCCGGCGTGATCCTGTTCTGGTTCATGATCCGCTCCGGGCTCGCCGACGTGTCCATCGGCTCGGCCGGCAAAGAAGAGCGCTAGGTTTTTCGCTGCGCGCAGGGCGGAACAATCCCACAACTCCGGTAGATTTATCCGGCTGTATAGCGGGCATTGTTCACCCGCCATCCGTACACCGGCGGCGTAGACTGCACGAGAGCGCAATCCATCATCGCTAGGGGGTGAAAGATGAGATTCGCTGTCGCGGGAGCGGTGCTTGCAGCTATTACAACCGCAGCGCACGCCGACCAGCAGTTGCGGCGCGAGGCGGTGACACTTTTCGGCCGCCTCGAGGCGCCGGCGGCCAGCCGGGCGACCCCGGAAGCGCAGCTCGGGCGCGCGCTGTTCTGGGACGAGCGCCTGTCGCTCGATGGCAAGACTTCCTGCGGCAGCTGCCACTTCGCGCGCGACTGGGGCGCCGACCGGCGACCCCACTCTCCGGACGCGCGCGGCGTGCTGACTTCGCGCCATTCGCCGACCGTGTTCAATTCGATGAGCCAGCCGGCGCTGCGCTGGCTGAGCGACCGCAAGACCGGCGCCGACCAGGCCGAAGGATCGATCACCGGCTCGATGGGCTTCGGCTCCAAGGAAGCCGGGCTCGAAGCGCTCCGCAAGCTCGACTACCTGGCGGCATTCCGCGCCGCGTATCCGCAGGACCCCGAGCCGCTGACCCTCAAGAACTACGGACGCGCGATCGCGGCGTATCAGGCCACCCTGGTCACGCCGGCGCCGTTCGACCGCTTCCTGGGCGGCGACGACCGCGCCCTGTCCGAGCGGCAGAAGGCCGGCCTGCGCGCCTTCATCGCCAGCGGATGCGGCGCGTGCCATAGCGGTACGCTCCTCGGCGGTACAACGAACCAGCGCTTCGGCCTGGCCAAGGACTACTGGCTGGAAACCGGCTCGGCCAAGGTCGACGTCGGCCGCTTCGCTGCCACCAAGAAGGAGGAAGACAAGTACGTGTTCCGCGTGCCCATGCTGCGCAATGTTGCCAAGACCGCGCCGTATTTCCACGACGGCTCGGTCGCGCAGCTCGACCGCGCGGTACGCATCATGGCGAGCGTGCAGCTTGGAAGGGAATTCGACGATGCGACCGTTCAGGCGATCGTCGCGTTCCTCGGGTCGCTCACCGGCGAGATACCGGCGAACTACGCGCCGCCGGGCCAGCGGCCGGAACGGTGAAGCAATAGTTCCGAAAGTTGCAGCCAGGCTACCGGTAGATCGGTTGACCGGTGACTTTTTTCATACGGTCGTCGAATCCTTGCGCCCAGAATCCTCGGGAACCTTTGAGGGAGCTGGCATGAGAATCAAGAAATCGTGTCGCGGTGCTTGCGCTGTTGCCCTGATGATTCTGGCGCAGGCGGCTGGCGCCCAGATCCTGATCGGTCAGAGCGCAGGGTTCAGCGGAGGTCAGGCGCAATACAGCAAGGACGTCAAGACCGGGATCCTCGCCTACTTCGAGGCGGTCAACCGGGCGGGCGGCGTAGTGGGGCAGCCGCTGAAGCTCATCGCCGAGGATGACAAGGGCAGTCGCGCCCAGGTCCTGGAGAACACCAAGAAGCTGGTCGAAAAGGACAGGGTGTTTGCGCTCATCGGCTATACCAGCGGCGCCGGCGTCGAAGGCGCGCTGCCGTTCATCCAGGAGTCGCGCGTGCCCATGCTGTCCCCGGCGACCGGAAATGCCGCGATCCGCCTCGAGTTCCACCGCTACCTGTTCCACAGCCGCGCCGGATACGCCGACGAGATGAAAACCATGGTCGACACGCTGGCGGCGATCGGCATGCAGCGCATCGCGCTGGTCTATCTTTCGGACACGACGGTGAACCGCAAGGCAATGGAGGACGCGTTGACGGCCAACAAGCTGAAGGCGGTTGCCGCCGTCGGCCTCGATCGCAATTCGAAGGACTTCAGTGCCGAGATCATCGCGCTGCTCGCGGCCAATCCCCAGGCGGTGCTGTTCATCACCAACGACCGGCCGATCGTCGAGATTGTGCGCGGCATGAAGCGCAAGAACTACGCCGGCGAGTTCGCGACCAGCTCGTTCGCCGGAACCTCGTTTTTCAACGAGCTCAAGGACGACGCCGTCGGCGTCAAGGTGATCCAGGTGCTGCCTTCACCCAACAAGACCAGCATCCGCATCGTGCGGGAGTTCCGCGAGCATCTGCGCCTGGTCGATGCGAACATGCAGCCCAATTACACGAACTTCGAGGGCTATATCTCGGCGCGCGTCCTGGTCGAGGGGCTGCGCCGCGCGGGCAAGAGCCCGACGCGCGAGAAGTTCGTGGCGGCGCTCGAATCGATCAGCGACCTCGATCTCGGGGGTTATCACGTGAGCTATTCCCCGAAAAGCCACGCCGGCTCGCGCTACGTCGACATCGGCATCTTTACCCCCCGGAAGCAGCTCGTCTTCTAGGGCGTTTTCCCGTTCGTGCAGCGATAGACCGCGAGGCTGCCGAGAAGGTTGGGCATGAGCGTGACCGGCTTGCCCGCGTGCAGCACCAGCCGCTCGCGGATGCGGATGCCGATGCGCCGGCAGAGATCCTCGAAGTCGGTGATGGTGCAGTGGTGGACGTTGGGGGTCTCGTACCATGGGTAGGGGAGAGTCTCGGAGACCGGCATCTTGCCGAGCGCGATCTGCAGGCGCGCGCCCCAGTGACCGAAGTTCGGGAAGCTGACGATGCCCTCGCGGCCGACGCGCAGCATCTCGCGCAGCAGGAACTCGGTGCGGTGGATGGTCTGCAAGGTCTCCGAAAGGATCACGCAGTCGAACGAGCCGTCGGCGAAGAGCGAGAGCCCGCTCTCGAGGTCCACCTGCAGCACGTTGACGTCGTTCGCGACGCACGCGAGCACGGCTTCGTCCTCGATCTCGACGCCGTAGCCCGGCGCCTCGCGCTCCTGCCACAGCGAGCGCAGCAGCGAGCCGTCGCCGCAGCCGAGGTCCAGCACGCGCGCGCCTCGCGGCACCCACTTCACGATCGCCTCCTGATCGGGTCTCATAGCTCGATGTTGGCGAAGTAGGAGCGCAGCGCGGCGTGGTAACGCGGGTCTTCGAGGAGAAACGCGTCGTGCCCGCCGGGCGCGTCGAGCTCCAGATACGAGACGATGCGCCGGTTGTCGAGCAGCGCGCGCACCATCTCGCGCGAGCGCGCCGGCGTGAAGCGCCAGTCGGACTTGAACGACACGACGAGGAACGCCGCCTGCGCGCGCGCCAGCGCACGCGTCAAGTCGCCGCCGAAGTCGGCCGCGGGGTCGAAATAGTCGAGCGCCTTGGTGATGCGCAAATAGGTGTTGGCGTCGAAATAGCTCGAGAACTTGTCGCCCTGGTAGCGCAGGTAGGACTCGACCTCGAAGTCGATGTCGAAGTCGAAGCCGGGCTGGCCGCGCCGCAGCACGCGACCGAACTTCTCCGCCATCGCCTCGCCCGAGATGTAGGTAATGTGGCCGATCATGCGCGCGATGCGCAGGCCGCGCACCGGAACCACGCCCTTCTCGTAGTAGTGCCCGCCGTGGAAATCCGGGTCGGTCATGATCGCCTGGCGCGCCACCTCGTTGAACGCGATGTTCTGCGGCGTGAGCTTGGCCGACGCCGCGATCACGATCGAGTGGCGGATGCGCTCCGGGTACGACAGCGTCCACTGCAGCGCCTGCATCGCGCCGAGCGAGCCGCCGATGACCGCGGCGAAGCGCTCGATCCCGAGCCGGTCGGCGAGGCGGCGCTGCGCCTCGACCCAGTCCTCGACCGTGACCACCGGGAAGTCCGCGCCCCAGGGCTTCCCGGTGGCGGGATTGACCGACGCTGGGCCCGTCGAGCCGAAGCAGCTGCCGATGTAGTTCGAGCCGACGACGAAGAAGCGGTTGGTGTCGAGCGGCTTGCCGGGCCCGACGAGGTTGTCCCACCAGCCGATGTTGTCCTTTTCTTTTTCGTAGTAGCCGGCGACGTGGTGCGAGGCGTTGAGGGCGTGGCAGACGAGCACGGCGTTGGACTTGGCCGCGTTCAGCGTGCCGTAGGTCTCGTAGGCGATCTCGTACGAGGGCAGCTCGGCGCCGCCGCGCAGGTGCAGCGGCTCGGCGAACTGCGCCTTCTGCGCGGTGGCCGCGCCAACGGAAGAAGGATCGTGGGGAGCGTTCATGTCTCTTTAGCGGTATTTATAAGGCGCCCGCAAGCTGACTTCAAATCGGCGCCGGCGCATTATAGCGGCAGCACAAGGAGGAGTCATGAGACCCATATTTGCGATAGCTGCATTGCTGGCGTCGAACGTGGTGGCGGCGAGCGAGCTGGTGGCCGAGCGCGTGCAGAAGCTGACCCGCGCCGTGCGCTGGCAGCCGGTGGCGGAAATTCCGGTCGGCTTCAAGACCCACCACCCGCAGGGGATGGTGAAGATCGGCGACACGTTCTTCGTTTCCTCGGTCGAGATCACGGTGCCGACCAAGCGCTTCCCCGAGCTCAAGGACGGCTACGACCGCGACACCGGCGAGGGCGTCGGGCATCTCTTCAGGATCGACGCCAAGGGCAATCTGCTCGGCGATCTCAAGCTCGGCGAAGGCTCGATCTATCACCCCGGCGGCATCGACTACGACGGCCGCCACCTGTGGGTCGCGGTGGCCGAATACCGGCCGAACAGCCGCTCGATCATCTACCGCGTCGATCCGCAGACGATGCAGGCGACCGAGATGCTGCGCTTCGCCGACCACATCGGCGGCATCGTGCACAACACCGACGATCGCACCCTGCACGGCGTGAGCTGGGGCTCGCGCCGCCTGTACAAGTGGACGCTCGGCGGCGACGGCAAGGTGACGAATGCGGGCGCACCGCCGGAGAAGCTGCGCGTGCCAAACCGCTCGCACTACATCGACTACCAGGATTGCCACTACGTCGGCGGCCGGCGCATGCTGTGCTCGGGCCTGAACAACTACCGGATGAAGGCCGACGGACCCGCCTTCCCGCTCGGTGGACTGGAGATCGTCGACCTGAAGACCGACCAGGCGGTCTACCAGGTGCCGGTCGAGTTGTGGTCGCCGTCGGGCAAGCCGATGACGCAGAACCCGTTCTGGGTGGAAGCGACCGACAACGGCCTGCGCGCCTACTTCATGCCGGACGACGACAAATCGACGCTGTTCGTCTTCGAGGCGGCGGTGAAGTAAACGTCAGTCGGCGGCGCGCGCCGCGCCGGTTTCGATCAGGGCTTGTATCTTGTCGTTCGAGAGGCCGGCTTCGGCCAGAACCTCGCGCGTGTGCTCGCCCAGGCGCGGCGCATGGCGCCGGTACTCAGGCTTCGATTCGGACCACTCCGAGGGCACGGCGAGCATGCGGATGCGCCCTTCGCTCGGGTGGTCGACGAGTTGGAGGTAGCCGATGGCGTTCAGGTGCGGGTCGGCGACGATGTCGTCCAGCGAGTTCATGCGCTGCACCGGGATATCGCCGCGCTCCAGCGCCTCGAGCCAGAACGCGGTGGGGCGCTGCTTCATCTCTTCCGCGATCATGGCGTACGCGGCCTGGTAGTTCTGGCTGCGTGCATCGTGGGTGGCGAACTCCGGGCGCTTGAGCATCTCGGGCCTTCCGATGATGTCGAAGAACGACTTCCACTGCTTGTCGTTGTAGATCAGCGCGCAGACATAGCCGTCCTGGGTCTGGTACGGCCGCCGGTCGGGCGTCAGGATGCGCAGGTAGCCGGGCTCGCCCTTCTGCGGCTCGAAGGTGTAGCCGCCGAGGTGGTCGGAGAGCACGATCTGCAGGAGGTGCTCCCACATCGGCACGTCGACGCGCTGGCCTTTGCCCGTCTTCTCGCGATGGTAAAGGGCGGCGCTGACCGCGCTGGCGACCTGCTGCCCAACCGAACGGTCGGCGACGATCATCGGCGCGTAGCGCGGCTCGGGCGCGCCCTGCTTCTGCAGCAGCCACGGCAGCCCCGAGGCGCCCTGGATCATGTCGTCGTAAGCGGCCTTGGCGGCGTAGGGCCCGCGCTGGCTGTAGCCGAAGCAGCCGACGTAGATGATCTTCGGATTCACCTTCTTCACTTCTTCGTAGCCGAGCTTCAGGCGCGTCATCGCCTGCGGCCGGATGTTGTAGACCAGCACGTCGCTTCTTTTCGCGAGCTGCAGGCACGCTTCGCGCGCAGGGGATTGTTTCAAGTCGAGCGCCACCGAGCGTTTGTTGCGATTGACGTTGAGAAAGATCGCGCCCATCCCGGGGTTGCGGAACGGCCAGGCCTGGCGGATCACGTCGCCTTCGAGCGGCTCCACCTTGATCACGTCGGCGCCGAAGTCGCCGAGGATCTGGGTCGCGTAAGGGCCCATCACCACGGTGGTGAGATCGAGGACGCGGACGCCGTGCAGCGGCCCGCTCATGCGTCGATCACCATCTCGAGCAGCGCGTAGGACAGTGTCTTGCCGTGCGGGTCGATGGCGAGCGAGGTCGTGACGCCGCCGTCGAGCGCGCGCTCGCAGACGAACTGCAGCGCGTGCAGCCCCGGCACCTCGAAGCGGCGCACCTCGCCGCCGACGAGGTGGGCGAGGTGGCGCTTCACGGCCTGCGCGGTGACCTCGCGGCGCAGCAGCTCGTAGTCCTCTTCGCGGTAGGGAAACAGCGCGAGCGTCAGCGTGTCGCCCTTGTCGCCGGCACGCGCGTGCGCCAGCTCATGCAGCCTGCGCTTCACGGTCCTCGTCCAGCAGCGTGACCTTCGGCCGCACCCGCGCGCGCTCGAGCAGCAGCGACACCACGCCGATGCGCTCCTGGGCGTGGCGGCGCACCCCGCCGCCCCCGGCCGGCCCGTTGATCCACAAGGCCTCGACTTCGGCGCCGACGCGCTCGGCGAGCTCGCGGGTCGCGGTTCGTGCCGCCACGCGCAGCCTCACTTCATAAGGCAACGAATGCGAAAAATCGGTGCGATGTGCGCTGTCCATACCGATCAGGTCGACGCGCAGGTCGGTGACGTCGTCGCGCAGCCGCTCGCGCACGATCTCGCCCGCGAGCCGCGCGCGCTCCACCGCCTTTGCACCGGCGTAGGAGATCTCGCCTTCGCCGACGAATCCCGCGCGGTAGCCCACGCTCACTTTGTAGGTCGGGGTGCGCGGGCGGCCGCCGGCGCCGCGCACGGCGACCCGGTCGGGAGCGGACTCCTTCAGGGAAACCGTGCTGAAATCAGCGACGACATCTGGCGTGATGTAGCCGCCGGGATCGGTCACCTCGTAGAGGAGCTGCTCCTTCGCGGTGCGCAGGGTGATGGCGCCGCCCGTGCCGGCGACCTTGCCGAGCACGCCGTTCCCCTCCGCGTCGACGTCGCACCAGGGAAAGCCGAGCTGCGCGAGGTTTGGAACGTCCTTCAGGCCGGGCTCGGCGAAGTAGCCCCCCGTGACCTGACCCGCGCATTCGAGCAGGTGCCCGATAGCGGTGGCGCGTCCGAGGCGCTGCCAGTCGTCCAGGCGCCACTTGAACTCGTGCGCGAGCGGCGCAACGAAAAGCGACGGGTCGGCGACGCGGCCGGTGATGATCACCTGCGCGCCGCTCGCGAGCGCCGGAAGCATCTCCTCGGCGCCGAAATAGGCGTTGGCCGAGACCAGCGCGCCGTATTCGGACAGCGCCGCGCCGCGCGCCTCGATGGTGCGCATGCCGGGCTCGAGCAGCGAAAGCACGTCGTCGCCGCTGAGCACCGCGGTTGTGACTTTCAGTCCAAGTTCACGAGAAAGAGCCATGACGCGACGCCCTGCGCCGAGCGGATTCGCCGCGCCCATGTTGGTGACGATGCGGAAGCCGTGGCGCACGGCGAGCGGCAGCAGCGCGCGCATGCGCGCCTCGAGCAGCGGGTCGAATCCCGCCGCCGGATCGGCGAGCTTGCGCAGCTGCGCGAGCGCGATGGTGCGCTCGGCGAGGCATTCGAGCGCGAGGTAGTCGAGCTCGCCCTGCGAGGCGAGGATCACCGCGGGCTCCAGCCGGTCGCCCTGGAATCCGCTCCCTGCACCAATCCGAATGCTATTCAGGCTGGATTCCGGCTTCTTTAGCGAGTCTTGCGAACTTCGCGATCTCGGAGCGGATGAAGCCGCCGAGCTGCTCCGGGTTCATCGGCGCGACGTCGGTGCCCAGCGAAGCGAAGCGCGCTATTACTTCCGGCTTGGCTAGGGACTTGGCGGTGATGTCGTGCAGCCGCGCGACCACGGCTGGCGGCGTGCCCGCCGGCGCCACCAGCGCGAACCAGGCGATCAGCTCGTAACCGGGAAGCTCTTCGGCGATGGCCGGGACGTCGGGCGCGAGCGCGGAGCGCTTCTGCGAGGTGACGGCGATGCCGCGCAGCTTGCCGCCCTTGATCTGGGCGAGCGCGTTGGCCAGGTCGGCGAAGGTGAAGCTGATCTGGCCGCCGAGCACATCGGTGATCGCTTGTGGCAGCCCTTTGTACGGCACGTCGATGAAATCGATCTTGCCCATCGATCGCAGCATGGCCTGCGACACCTGCGAGCCCGCCGAGCCGTAGCCCGCGGAGAGCTTGCCGGAGTTGGCTTTCGCATGAGCGAGAAACTCCTTGAAGTTCTTCGCCGGGAAGTCGGGCCGCACCATGATCATGAAGGAGATCGTGCCGAGGCGCGCGACCGGCGCGAAGTCCTTCACCGGGTCGTAGTTGAGCTTCTTGAACAGGCTGGGGTTCGCGGCGAGCGGCGTGTTGGTGCCGAGCATGAGCGTGTAGCCGTCGGGCGCGGCGCGCGCCACCTCGGCCGACGCGATCGAGCCCTGCGCGCCGGGCTTGTTCTCGACCACGAACGGCTGGCCGAGCGACTCCTGGAGCTGCTGGCCGATCACGCGCGCGACCTGATCGGTCGCGCTGCCGGCCGGGAAGGGCACGACCAGCTTGACCACCTTGGAGGGGTAGGTCTGAGCGTGGGCGAGCGGAATGGCCAGCGCAACGAGAACAGATGACAGCCATTTCATGAAAAAGCCTCCTAGGCGTTGAGTTTGCCGAGCAGCTCGCGCGTTTTCACGGGGTCGCTCGCCCGCAGCACACGCTGCGCAAGCGCCTGCACCTCGGCGAGGTTGGTGCGCAGGATGCGCTCCTTGATCGCCAGGAGCTGCGACGGGTGCATCGAGAAGTTGCGCAGGCCCAGCCCGAGCAGCAGGCGCGTGAGCTGCAGGTCGCCCGCCATTTCCCCGCAAACCGCCACCGGGACTCCGCCCCGGGTCGCGGTTTGAATCGTCCCGGCGACGAGCGTCAGTACCGCGGGGTGCAGCGGATCGTAGAGGTGCGCGACCGAGTCGTCGGTGCGATCGATGGCGAGCGTGTACTGGATCAGGTCGTTGGTGCCGATCGACAGGAAGTCGAGCCTGCGCATGAACATCGGCAGCGCCAGCGCCGCGGCGGGGATCTCGATCATGCCGCCGATCGGGATCTCCTGGTCGTAGGGCTGGCGGCGCTCGTCGAGCTGCGCCTTCGCCTGGGCGATGAGCGCGAGCGTCTGGTCGATCTCGTGCGCGTGCGCGAGCATCGGCAGCAGCATGCGCACTTTCCCGTAGTGCGAGGCGCGCAGGATCGCGCGCAGCTGGGTGAGGAACATCTGCGGCTCGGCGAGGCACAGGCGGATCGCGCGCAGGCCCATCGCTGGATTGGGCATGGTGTGCGAGCCCTCGCCGCTGCCGTTCAGCGCCTTGTCCGCGCCCAGATCGAGCGTGCGCAGCACCACCGGCCGGCCCTGCATCGCCTTCGTCACTTCGCGGTAGGCGTCGAGCTGCTCCTCCTCGCCCGGCAGGTCCTTGCGGTTGAGGAACATGAACTCGGTGCGGAACAGGCCCACGCCCTCGGCGCCGGCCTCGAGCACCTCGGGCATGTCCTGCGGCAACTCGATGTTGGCGAAGAGCTCGATCGGCGTGCCGTCGACCGTGGCGGCGGGCGTGGACTTGAGGCGCCTGAGGCGCTTCTTCTCGGTCTTGAAGTCGGCCTGGCGCGCGCGGTACTCGGCGAGCACCAGCGGGTCCGGATTGACGATCAGCAGGCCCTGCGTGCCGTCGACGATCAGCGTGTCGCCTTCGGCGATCGTCTCGCGCGCGTGATGCAGGCCGACGACCGCGGGAATGCCGAGCGAGCGCGCCACGATCGCGGTGTGCGAGGTGACGCCGCCGACGTCGGTGACGAACCCGCCGAAGCGGTGCCGCTTGAACAGGATCATGTCGGCGGGCGACAGGTCGTGCGCCACCACGATCAGCTTCTCCTCCTCCGAGATCGCCGGCGGGCTCAGGATCTGGCCGCCCATCAGCGCCTTGAGCACGCGCTCGACCGCCTGCTGCACGTCGGCCTTGCGCTCGCGCAGGTACGGGTCGTCGATCTCCTCGAAGCGCTCGACCAGGCGCTCCATGTGCTGCACCAGGGCCCATTCGGCGTTGGCGCGGCGCTTGCGGATCGTCTCGCGCGGCGCCAGCGCCAGCGCCGAGTCGTTGAGGATCATGCGGTGCAGGTCGAGGAAGGCCTCGAACTCGGCCGGCGACCCGGGCGGGATGTGCGCCTTGAGCGCGGCGAGCTCCTCCTGGGCGGCGAGCATCGCGCGGTCGAAGCGCATCACTTCGGCGTCGACCGCTTCGGGCGCCACCTCGTAATGCGCGACTTCCAGGCGCGCAGTGGAGACGAGATGCGCGTTGCCGACCGTAATGCCGCTCGACACGGGGTACCCGTGAAGAACGAAATTCATTCTCCCTCGCCGAACTTGTCTGCGATCAGCTTGGTGATCGCGGCGATCGCCTGCTCGGCGTCGGCGCCCTCGGCCTCGATCAGCACCGAGGTGCCCTGGCCGGCGGCGAGCATCATCACGCCCATGATGCTCTTCGCGTTGACGCGCCGGCCGGCGCGCGAGATCCAGATCTCGCACGGGTAGGTGCCGGCGAGGTGGGTGAGCTTCGCCGCGGCGCGCGCGTGCAAGCCGAGCTTGTTCACGATCATTGCCGAGACGCTAGGCATCGCAGCAGCGGTCGTTGTTCATGTGCACCACGCCTTCTGCGCCGCCCGAGAGCGCGCGCTTGACCGCGGCGGACAGCGAGCCGTTGCGCCCGGTGAGCACGCGCAGCAGCATCGGCAGCGAGGCGCCCGACACACCCTCTATGCGGCCGTCCTCGAGCAGGCGCGACACCACGTTGCCGGGGGTGGCGCCGAAGATGTCGGTGAGCACCAGCACCCCGTCGCCCGAATCGAGGCTCTCCATGAGCTCGCGCGCGCGCAGCACCAGGTCGTCGACGTCGTCGGCGCGCCAGACGCTCAGCGTCGCCACCTGCTTCTGCTCGGTGCCGAGGATCTGGCTCGCGCTCGTGAGGAGCGAGGTGCCGATGTCGCCGTGCGAGACGATGAGAATGCCGATCATTGCAGCCCGATCATTGGAGCTTCTTCTCCAGCGCGTCAAGGAACATGCCCGAGACGTCGAACCCGGTCTGGTCCTGGATCTCGCGGAAACAGGTCGGGCTCGTCACGTTCACCTCGGTCAGCCAGTCGCCGATCACATCGAGACCCACCACCAGCAGGCCTCTCTTTGCAAGCACGGGTCCCAGGGCAGTCGCGATCTCGCGATGCCTCGCGGTGATCGGCTGGGCCACGCCGCGCGCCCCGGCGGCGAGGTTGCCGCGCGAGTCGCCGGCCTTCGGGATGCGCGCGAGGCAGTGCGGCACCACCGCGCCGTCGATCAGGAGCACGCGTTTGTCGCCCTGGGAGATCTCCGGGATGTAGCGCTGCGCCATCACGCTGCGGCGCCCCCCCTGGCTGATGGTCTCGACAATGACGTTGCGGTTCGGGTCGTCGGCGCGCACGCGGAATACGTTCTCGCCGCCCATCACGTCGAGGCGCTTCACCACGACGTCGCGCTCGCTGTCGATGAATGCCTGGATGCGCTCGGGCTCGCGCGACACGAGCGTCGGCGCGGCGAAGCGCGCGAACTCCGCGATCGCGAGCTTCTCGTTGTGATCGCGGATCGCGTCGGGCGCGTTATACACGTGCGCGCCTTCGCGCACGGCCTGCGAAAGCAGCCAGGTGCTGGTCACGTATTCGAGGTCGAAGGGCGGATCCTTGCGCATCAGCACGGCGCTGAAATCCGCGAGTTGCCGCTGCCCGGTTTCGTGGGGGCGGGACCAGTCCTCGTCGTTGTCGGTGAGCGAGATGCACTGCGCCGCGGCGCCGACGCGGCCCTGCAGCCAGTGGAGGCTCGCCTGCTCGCACACCCAGATGGCGTGGCCGCGCTTCTGCGCGGCACGCATCATCGCGACGGTGGTGTCCTTGTACGCCTTGAGCGAATCAGGCGGGTCGATAACGAAAAGGAATTCCAACCCACCCTACTTGCTTTGCGAAACCATGAACTCCACCGCGGCGCGGATCTCTGCATCGCTCAGGGCGGGGTTGCCGGCTTTCGGCGGCATCGCGCCCTTGCCCTTGATCACCGACTGCACCATCGCGCCCGTGCCGGTCTTGAGGCGCGGCGCCCACGCTTCCTTGTCGCCGAGCTTCGGCGAGCCCGCGACCGACTGCTGGTGGCAGGCGAAGCAGAGCTTGTCGTAGACCGCCTTGCCGTCGGCGGCGTGGCCGGCGTGGGCCGGCGCGGGTTTTTCTTTCGGAGCGGCCGGCGCCTTGAAGCTGCCGCCGGCGAGGTTCGCCATGTGCACCACCGCGCGCCGGATTTCGCCGTCGGTGAGCGAAGGATCGCCCGCCTTCGGCGGCATCGCGCCCTTGCCCTTGATCACCGACTCCACCATGGCATTCAGGCCGTGCTTGAGGTGCGGCGCCCAGTCGTTCTTGTCGCCGATCTTCGGCGCTTTTGCGACGCCCGTCTGGTGGCACGCGGAGCACGTCGCCTGCACGATGGCTTCCGCAGAACGCGCGCCCGGCGCGGCGGCGGGCGCGCCGATCTCGAGCCGCGCGACGGGCTGGATGCGCGCGGCGACCGACTCGGCGGTGAGCGCCTGCGGGTCGGCGCTGGGACGACTCAGCACGAGC
>Ga0137428_1000364_pt1 | contig 19845 bp, 16 predicted proteins | sample EasRivERMZT718_2_FD_102305 | JGI IMG/M metagenome (GOLD analysis project Ga0137428, IMG submission 102305) | Soil microbial communities from meander-bound floodplain in the East River, Colorado, USA - East River MetaG ERMZT718_2 | ecosystem: Environmental > Terrestrial > Soil > Floodplain ...
CAACAGGTAAGGGGCGTTGGTCATCGATTCCATGCCGCCGGCGACAATGACGTTGCCGTTTCCGGACATCAAAAGGTCGTGGGCGAACATCGCGGCTTTCATGCCGGAGCCGCACATCTTGTTGATCGTGGTGCAGCCCGTGGCGAGCGGCAGCCCGGCAGCTAGCGAGGCCTGGCGCGCCGGCGCCTGGCCCTGGCCTGCGGGTAGCACGCAGCCCATGATGACTTCGTCCACTTCCGCGGGACGGATCTTCGCGCGCTCGACCGCGGCGCGGATCGCGGCGGCGCCGAGATCTGGCGCAGCGAAGCCTTTTAGCTCTCCCTGGAAAGCGCCCAATGGCGTACGGGCGAGGCCAACAATGACGATGGGATCGTTACTCATGACATGTCCTTATTTCTGAAAATCAATGACGATGCGTCCGTCGATGTCGCCTGCGTGCATGCGGGCGAAGATCTGGTTGATGTTCTCGAGCGGTTCGGCGGCAACCGTTGCTTTCACTTTGCCAGCGCGCGCGAAGTCGAGCGATTCCTGCAGGTCCAGGCGCGTGCCGACGATCGAGCCCCGAACGGTGATGCCGTTCAGCACCGTGTCGAAGATGGGAAGCGGGAAGGAGCCGGGCGGCAGGCCGACGAGCGAGACGGTCCCGCCGCGGCCGACCATGCCCAGCGCCTGCTCGAAGGCCTTTGGCGACACCGCGGTCACGAGCACGCCTTGCGCTCCGCCAACTTCCTTCTTCACGAAGGCGGCGGGGTCCTCCTCACGCGCGTTTACGGCAAGTGAGGCGCCGAGTTTCTTTGCGAGGTTCAGCTTCGCGTCGCTGATGTCCACCGCGACTACGTTAAGGCCCATCGCTTTCGCGTACTGAACCGCCATATGGCCGAGGCCGCCGATGCCGGATACGACCACCCAATCGCCGGGCCGGGTATCCGTGGACTTGAGGCCTTTGTAGACGGTGACCCCTGCGCACAAAATCGGCGCGATGTCGATGAACGAAACATTCGCGGGGAGATGTCCTATGTAGTTCGGATCCGCAATGACGTATTCGGCGAAGCCGCCGTTCACCGAGTAGCCGGTGTTCTGCTGGCTCACGCACAGCGTCTCCCACCCGCCCAGGCAGTGCCTGCAATGACCGCAGGCCGTATAGAGCCACGGCACGCCGACACGGTCGCCTTCCTTGACGTGCGAGACGCCGGCGCCCACCGCAGCGACATGCCCTACGCCCTCATGGCCTGGAATGAAGGGAGGCTTGGGCTTGACGGGCCAGTCACCCTCCGCTGCGTGCAGGTCGGTGTGGCAGACGCCACTCGCCGCGACCCTGACGAGGATCTCACCGGCCTTTGGGCTCGGCACCGGAACCTCTTCGATGACGAGGGGTTGCTTGAATTGCCTGACAACTGCGGCTTTCATGGTCTTGGTCATGTAACACCCTTGGGTGATAGGTAATAGATTCCGGTGAGGTAGGACACGCCGATCGCGACGGCCGCCGTGGTGAACGGCATGAGTTGCTCGAGCGAGCGCAGCCGCATTTCTATAACGCCATCGTGGAAATGCGCTCGGACACCACGAGCTCGGCTTCCGTCGCTTCGCACACCTGCGCCGCCGTCACGCCGGGCGCGGTCTCGAGCAGCGTGGCGCGCCCGCCGGGAAAGCCGATCACCGCCAGCTCGGTCACTACGAGATCCACCGGCCGAACGGAAGTCAGCGGCAGCGAGCACTGTCTTACGATCTTGGGCTGGCCCTTCGCCGTGTGCTGCATGGCGACGATCACGCGCTTCGCGCCCGTGACGAGGTCCATCGCGCCGCCCATGCCCGGCACCATCTTCCCGGGGATCATCCAGTTCGCTAGCTGGCCTTGCTGATCAACCTGTAGTCCGCCGAGCACGGTCACATCGACATGACCGCCGCGAATCAATCCGAATGACATCGCGCTGTCGAACGTCGACGCGCCTGGAATTGCAGTGACTGGACGGCCGGCGGCATCGGTCAAGCGTGCTTGTGCAAGCCCTTCCTGTGGAATCGGTCCCGTGCCGATCAATCCGTTTTCGGATTGAAAATAAATATGCATGCCGGCCGGCACGAAGTTCGCGACGAGCGTCGGAATGCCGATGCCGAGATTGACCAGCATGCCGTCGTGCAATTCGAGCGCGATGCGCTTTGCGATGATGGTTTGTGCGTCCATGACAGTCATGCTGCGATGAGGTAATCGACCAGCGGCGCCGGCGTCGTCACGTGGTCCGGAGAAATCATGCCGACCGGAACGATGTGCTCAGCTTCGGCAATCACTGTCGTCGCCGCCATTGCGATCACCGGATTGAAGTTTCGAGCAGTCAGCACGTAGGTGAGATTGCCCAGATAGTCGGATACAAACGCTTGGATCAAGGCGAAGTCCGCGTGTAATGGAAGCTCTAGCAGGTATTCGCGCCCTTCAATTTGAAGTTTTTGTTTGCCTTCTTCGACCACAGTGCCTACACCGGTAGGTGTTAACACTCCGCCTAAGCCAAAACCTGCTGCGCGAATGCGCTCGATCAGCGTGCCCTGCGGCACGAGCTCGACTTCGATTTCACCGGCGAGCATCTTGTTTTGCGTTTCGGGATTTAGACCGATGTGACTGGCGATTACCTTGCGCACGGCGTTCGCACTGATCAACTTGCCGATCCCAACACCGGGCAGTGCCGTGTCGTTGCCGATCACCGTCAGCTCGCGCTTACCCTGCCGTAATAGCTCATCGATTACACGCTCAGGTGTGCCGACACCCATGAAGCCGCCGATCATCAAGCTCGCACCGTTGGGTATCCGCGCAACCGCTTCTTTCAGTGGTGTCGTTCGCATTGGCGTTACCTGTTGGCAGTTATTGCGCGACCCAAGCGCCGTCAACCGGAAGTGCAGCCCCACGTATCTGCCCCGCTTCGTCGGAGCAAAGAAATACGGTGAGTGCACCGATCTGTTCGGGCGTGGCGAACTCGCGCGACGGCTGTTTTTCACCCAGCAGCTGCTCGCGCGCTTTCTCGACAGAGAGCTTTTGACGTGCGGCCAGATCGTCAATCTGTTTCTGCACCAACGGCGTCAATACCCATCCGGGACAGATCGCGTTGCAGGTAATGCCGGTCGTCGCTGTTTCGAGCGCAACCACTTTCGTCAATCCAAGCACACCGTGCTTGGAAGCGACGTATGCCGCCTTGTCGGTCGAGGCCACGAGGCCATGTACCGATGCAATGTTGATGATTCGTCCCCAGTTGCGCTGCTTCATTTCAGGCAGCACAGCCTTGATCGCGTGGAAGTTCGATGACAGATTGATCGCGACAATCGCATCCCACTTATCATCCGGGAACGAATCGACCGGCGAGGTGTGCTGAATGCCGGCGTTATTCACCAGGATGTCGACGCCACCGAGTTTTTGCTTGGCGTCTTGCACCATATCGCGGATTGACCCGGGCTCTGAGATGTCGGCGCCGTTAAACACCACGTTGACGCCAAACTCGGAAGCAAGTCCAGCACGTAGTGACTCGATCTCTTTCGCATCACCAAAGCCGTTCAGCATGACGTCTGCGCCGACGTTAGCAAGCGAACGTGCGATGCCCAGTCCGATGCCGCTAGTAGAGCCGGTCACCATCGCCCGCTTGCCGCGCAACAGCCGTGCCGACACTGTCATACAGAGACCTCTACCGCCTGTTTGGCGAGCAGCTTGCGTGTGTGACGCGCGATCATCAGCTCTTCGTTGGTGGCAATGCACCACGCCGAAACGCGGCTTGCCGCGGTGCTGATGCGCGGGCCGCCTTTGACGTTCGCTGCGTCGTCGAGCTCGACACCGAGCCAGGCCGCGTCGCGACACACCCGCGCGCGAATCTCGGCGGAGTTTTCGCCGATACCTGCAGTGAACACGATGGCATCGAGCCCGCCGAGCGCGGCGGCAAGCGAGCCGAGCTCGCGGCAGACGCGATAACAGAAGAGATCGGTCGCCAGCTTCGCGCGCGGATCATTGGACTCCAGCAACGTGCGCATGTCGCTCGAGATGCCCGAGACACCGAGCAGGCCCGATTGCTGATAGATCATCTTCTCGACTGCGCGCGTATCCATCTTGCGCTCGTCGAGCAGATACAGGATCACGCCGGGATCAAGCGCCCCGGTGCGAGTCCCCATCGGCAGGCCATCCACTGCGGTAAACCCCATCGTGCTCCCGACGCTCTTGCTGCCTGCCAGTGCACACATGCTCGAGCCGTTGCCGAGATGCAGCACGACGGTCCGGCCCGATGCGGCTTTGGCATCGTATTGAGGGAGCACCGATGCCACGTACTCATACGAGAGCCCATGAAAACCATAGCGGCGCACGCCCGCGTCGTGCAGCTCGGTCGGGATTGCAAACCGCCGAGCGACGTCGGGATTGGTATGGTGAAACGCAGTATCGAAGCACGCTACCTGTGGCAGATCAGGCAGCACGCTGGCAGCCGCGCGGATCGGCGCCAGGTTATGCGGTTGGTGCAGCGGCGCCAGCGGTATGAAATTTTCGAGTGACGCCAGCACCTTTGCGTCGACGCACAGCGGCTCCGCGTAATCAGGCCCGCCATGTACGACGCGGTGGCCTACTCCGACCAGTGTGTCGTCTACGAGCTCCTGCTTTAGGAAGTCGACGAGGTGTTGTAAAGCGCCGTCGTGGCCGAGCTTTGTACCTGCGTCCCAGGTCTTCTCGCTGCGCAGCCGGCCGTCGTGACCTTTCGCGGTAAAGCGCGGCGCGGTGTAAATGCCCTCGATCTGGCCGCGAACGTCGAGCTCGAGATCCTCGCCGCGCGCGAGGAACAGCGAGAACTTGATGCTCGATGAGCCGGCGTTTAGAACGACGATCGCGTCTGCCATGTTCGCCTACGCCTGGCGGGCGGACTTTGCCCGCTTTGCGTTGGCGACCAGCGCCATCACTGCAGCCGACGCGAGCCGCGTGCGCACGTTATCGGCGCGGCTGGTGAGCACGATCGGCACCCGCGTGCCGAGCACGATACCAGCGCAATCAGCGCCGGCGAGATACTGGAGCTGCTTCGCAACCATGTTGCCCGCCTCGAGGTCCGGCACGAGCAGAATGTCAGCCTTGCCTGCGACCTGCGACACGATTTTCTTCGTCTTCGCCGCTTCTTCGCTGATGGCGTTGTCGAAAGCGAGCGGGCCGTCGAGGATGCCGCCCGTGATCTGTCCGCGATCCGCCATCTTGCAAAGCGCGGCTGCATCCAGCGTGGACTGGATCTTCGGATTGATCGTCTCGACGGCGGAGAGGATCGCCACCTTGGGCGTCTCGACGCCGAACACCCGTGCAAGGTCGATTGCGTTCTGCACAATGTCGACCTTCGCTTCCAGGTCGGGGAAGATGTTGATCGCGGCGTCGGTCACCATCAACGGCCGCGGATAGGCCGGTACATCGAGCACGAATGCATGGCTGATGCGCCGCTCAGTGCGCAGGCCCGTTGCAGACGGCACGACTGCGGCCATCAGCTCGTCGGTGTGCAGGCTGCCTTTCATCAACGCCTCCACCTCGCCGGCGCGCGCCATGGCGACCGCGCGCTGCGCAGCCGCGTGACTGTGCTCGGTATCGACGATGCGGTAAGCGGAGATATCGACTTTCTCGGCCTCCGCCGTCGCGCGAATCTTGGCCTCGGGTCCGACGAGAACCGGGATGATCAGTTTGCGCCGCGCGGCCTCGAGCGGGCCGAGCAGCGAGTCGCGGTCACACGGATGCACGACCGCGCACGTGACCGGTTCGATACCCTCGCAGCGCTTGAGCAGCTGCGCAAAGGCGTCGTTATGTCGCAGGATGATCTGCGGCGTTGCGATGTCGTCGTAGACGATGCGCCGCTTTGGCGCCTCGACGGTGACAGTGCCGTTCGCGATGCGCCGTCCGCTCGCATCGACCGTGCACTCGAACACGACGATGCGGCCGTTGCGCTTCTCGCGCGGCGTCACCGTCGCAACGATCTCGTCGCCGACGCGGATGTCGCCGTCAAAGGCAAGTGATTGGCTCAAGATACGCGTGCCCGGACCGGGCATGCGGCGGTTCAGCACACCCGAAACGATCGCTTCGGCTCCCACGCCCTGCGCGACCGGTGGTCCGGCGTGCGCGAGCACTCCGGGCTCGACGTGATACGGATCGACCTCGCCGGAGACGAGCGCCAGTGCTTCGACTTCGGTGTTGGTCACCGAGCGGCTGACGGTAACGCTCTTGCCGACTTCGATCTCGTCGAACGTGACGTTGCTGCAGTTTGCGGTTGTCATGGCGTCGAACGCTCCAATGTCAGCTTGGTGCGCGTCTGCAGCAGTTGCACGACCTTCGCCGACACATCATGACTCTGGGAAAGCTGTGTAGCCGGATTGCTCATGGAATCTATCTAGTCGGTGCGTATCGATGCGGCGCCAATGACACCAATCGTTGGCAGGTCTCTCAGCGAAGCACGGTAGCCTGCGCCGCCCGCCAAGTCGTCAGCGAATGGTCAGCGTTCGGTCGGAATCGGGTGAAGATCGACGTTCGACTACAACTCCTCGACCCATTTGCGGATCACGACCCCATGTGGCCCATCAAGCGGGACGGAATCGCGACTTTTTCCTTACGACTTCGATGAGCGCCCTCCCTACCATGTGATTTGAACTGCACGGCATCGCAACCGACAAGTCAAGTTCCCGACAATGAACGTCACGCTTAAGCCGGGATGGTTCTATGGCGCGCTGATCGTCGCACTGTCCCTTTGGATCCTGCATGGCTTCCTTGAGCCCTTGCTGGCGGCATGCGTGACGGCAGTCGCAAGCTGGCCGCTTTACAAACGGTTCAGGGACCGTCTGTCGTGGCACATAGGACGAGGCACCACGTCGCTCATCTTTACATTGGTCATTACCGTGTTCGTACTGGCGCCGGTGATGTTTGCCGTCGGGGCATTGCTCACCGAAGCCTACGCACTGCTCTTGGACGTTGCAGCGGTCGATATGACGGGAATCGCTGCTCCACGCTGGCTCGAGAACCTGCCATTGGTTGGACCATGGGTTGAAGCCCGCTGGCAGAGCGAGTTCGCGCGTCCGGGAGCGCTGTTGGTGTGGACGCAACGCACCGACCCGGCAGTGTTTCTTGGCTGGGCGCAGTCACTCGGACAGTTCTCGGGTCGACACCTGCTCATCATCACGTTCACAGTCCTGCTGCTGTTCTTCCTATATCAACAGGGCGAGTCGCTGGCGGAGCAGTTACGGCGTGTTGTTCGTCACCGCGTCGGCGAGCGGGCCGAAGATTATGTGGACCTCGCCGCCCGGGCTGTGCGTGCTTCGGTAAATAGCATGCTGGTGGTGGGACTCTTCGACGGATTGGCAAGCGGGGTCGCGTATGCAATCGCGGGTGTGCCGCACGCCGCGGTGTGGGCCGCGATTACTGGCTTACTTGCGCTTGTCCCCTTTCTCGGCTATCTGGCGGTCGTTGCATTGGCGTTGCAACTGGCGGTGACTGGCGCCACTACGCCCGCGCTCATCTCGTTAGGCCTGGGCTGTCTCGTCCTTTTGTGTGGCGACAAGATAGTGCGACCTTTGGTCGCGCGCGATGGGGTGCGGCTGAGCTTTGTCTGGATCCTAATAGGCTGTCTCGGCGGCTTTGAGGTGTTTGGACTCGTGGGGCTGATCGTCGGTCCGGTGGTACTCACGCTCGCAAGGGAACTGTGGGAGCGATATGTTCGCGATCTTTCAGTTCAATGCGGCGAACTACAGTCACCGGATCGGTCGCAGCGTGTAACAGCGCCCGTTGGCGCGCAAAGCGGTTTAAGTTCGCAGTAGCGCGCTAATTTCGGACCCGCTTTCCCTTACCGAGCAGTGCTAGCGCGTTCTTTACAGCACCCGTATCTCGTGCTTCCGTAAGCTGATCGACGAGTGCCGCAAGAGCGTGTCGATCTTCCGCCGATGCATCGCCGTGCTCGCAGAGCTCGGCCAGCGCAAGCAGTTCCGGCCAAGAGGCCTCCTGCGCTCGCGCTTCGGCAAGGGCCTGTCGCATCGATTCGCGCGCTCGCTCCGGCTCGCGGAGCGCGTCCGCAATCCGGGCATCGAGTAGCAGCAATTGAGGCAGATACCGTCGATCACCGACCGCGTCGATGCACCGTATCGCCTCGTCGAGATCGCGCCGCGCTTCGACCCAATCGCCGGCGCGCGCGAGTGCTTCGGCGGCATAGCCAAGTGTTTCGCTCGTCCAAGCGCGTATGCCGAGCCGGACGGCTTGTTGACAGCCCTCCCTTATCAGGCGGTAGCCCGCGCGCGGATCGCCGAGCTGTGCTTCGGCCCACCCACGGAACCACAAATGCGCAGCCCGACCCTGCGGCAATAGGGCGTACTCGTCCACGATTGCTAGCAATTGCTCGGAAATATCTGCCACGCGTTCAGGGTTGCGCATGTGTACTTCAAACGTGGCCTCGAACCAGAGCACCGCCAGTTGCGGGCCGGGCTGGCGTAGAGCACGCGCACGGGCGTGCGCCTCGCGCAGGCGCGCGCGCCCTTGCTTGATCAATCCGAGTTGCGACAACTCAAGGGCGAGAAGGCCGAAGCTAAGAACGGTCGGATCGGCAGCGAACAGCGCACGTGATGTGCTTTCGTCGACGCTCCTGGCTTCGCGGATGCTCTTTTCGAGCCAATCGCGCGCGAATCGCGGCCGGCCGCGCGCGTGTTGAACCATTCCGTGTACTAGGCATGCGCACAGTAGCGCAGTCTGATCTGCGGTGTCAGTTGAAAGAGCGTCACAGCGCTCGGCAAGGACGTTTGCCTCGTCCAGTTCTCCCCTCATCCATAGCACGAGCCCGAGCCCGTGCAGGAACAAACCGCGCAATGGATGCAGTGGCGCATCGTCGAGCAGCGACTGCGCGCGCTGATAGGCGCGCTTCGCTTCGATCGATCCTGCGCCGAGTACCTGTACCGCCGCTGTGCCCTGCAGCGTCGCGAGCGTCATCTCGAGAGTCGTGCGCGCGCTACCCGCCTCGATCGCTGGAAGGAGTGCCATTGCACATTCGGTGAGGCTCATCGTCTGCGACGGACTGAAACGAAGCAGAGCCGACTCAGCCGCTTCGGCGTAGTAGCGCAGAGCCGTCATCAGCTCGCGGCCGCGTTCGAAGTGAAGCGCGAGTTCGGTCGCGGCGATCGGCAAACCCGCCGCACGCTCCCGTTCGAGGGCACCCCCCACCTTGCGATGGAGCTGCACACGCGCTGAGGTCGGCGTGCGCTCGTACAGCACCTGGCGAAACAGCGCATGCCTGAACGAATATGGCAACTCGAGTGCAATGCTCTCGTCCTTGGGACTCGGGGCGGTCAGCCATAACTGCTCGCGCACGAGCTGGTCGCACATCTCGGCGACCGAGGTGACGTCGCGTTCAACAACATCGGCGATCGTATTGACTCGGAATTCGACGCCACAAACAGCCGCAACCGAGAGTAAAGCTCGCTCTTCATTCCCAAGCTTGGCGATGTAATGGTCGATGATCGCCGTCAGATTCTGCGGGACGGCCACATTCGCCAGTCGCGCTTGCGCGCTGCCGTCATCACCGCTTGATGCGGCACGCGTCATGACGTCGGTTATCAATGAAGCCACGAACAGCGGCACGCCGTCGGTGCGCTCGTGCAACGTGCGCACGAACGCCTCGTCGCCCGCGAGCGACGGCGAATGCCCCGCTACGTAGTCGGCGACCTCCTTTTCGGAGAACGCATCCAGAATAATCTCTTCGCATAGCCCATGCAGACGCAGTTCGTGCCGCACGGAGTTCAGCGGATGATCCAGCGCGACCACCTCGGCCAAACGAAAACTTGAAAGCCACATCAGGCGCGTGTTGCCGCGTCGGCGCGCGATGTAATCAATGAGTTGAATCGTCGCGCGGTCGCTCCAATGCAGATCTTCGGTCACCAGTAATAGCGGCCGGCGCTCGGTGTAGCGATGGAGCAGCTCGCCCATCTCGCGCAACATGCGATCCGGGCCGACGCCGGCGAGCTCTCGTCGCAAAGCGTCGCGCTCGTCAGCCGCACTGAGCCATGGCAGCTGCAGCAGCCACGTCGGCGCGACCGCGCGTAACAACGGTGCAACGGCGCTGTCACCGCGGCATAGTCCCGCGAGCGCTTCTAGAACCGGCAGATACGGCTCGCCAGGCCCGTGGTGCTCGACGCATTGGCCGCGCGCACAAGCGACATCGCCGAGGCCCACAATGAAATGGTCGATCAATGTCGTCTTGCCAATACCCGGTTCGCCGGCGATCCAGACCACCGCACGCTGACCGCTGCATGCACGCTCCCAATCAACGTGAAGTCGCCTTAGCGCTTCTGCGCGACCGACAAACCACTGCGCCTGCACCGTGCGGTTTTGGGCCCCCTTGGCGAGCGGGGTGGCGGTGATCGTGGGAGCAATGAACCGGTAGCCCCTGCGTGACACCGTCTCGATGAAGCGAGGCTTTCGCGGATCATCGTCGAGCACCATCCGGAGATCGCTGATCGCGGTCTTCAACACCGAGTCGCTGACGAACTGATGACCCCATACCTGGTCGAGCAATGCGTTCTTCGTGAGAAGCGAGCCTTGTTGCCGCACGAGCGTGCACAGCAGTGCAAATGGCGTTGGCGCCACAGCAACAGCTTTCCCGTCGCGCAGCAAGCGCGCATTCGCTTCGTCGAGTTCGAATGTATCGAAGCGCACCCGCACGGGGTTCGAGCTGGCCAAGGAACCGGCCCCGTCGTTATGTCCTGTCATTCTTCTGATATGAACAGGTTCGAGATCGTCGGCGACACCACTGGGTTGAGCACACTCGCATAGGGCGCCGCCGTGAACGAGAGGCGCGCCCAAGTAATTGTCTGTATACGACGGCCATGACCGTTGATCCTGATCAAAAACAGATCCACATTTCTTGTGCAGCGTGATGATGCCGAGCATATGACAAGCGGCGATAGCTGAGCATGTGCCGGCTTCCCGTCTTTCCGATGTAATCTCTTCGAACATCGGTACGCCAGATGGCCATCATGCATGACACGAGCGCCAAGCAGCAGCGGCCGGAAACCTGGGCCCGGTTCTGGAGCGTCGCCGACCAGGCGATGGACATCCTCCTCGTGCATGACGAGTCAGGAAACATCCTCGACGCGAACCGTCGAGCCTGCGAAAGCCTTGGCTATGCGCGGGAAGAGCTGATCGGCAAGTCGGCGCGCGATATCGCTGCCGGTTCCGACGAGTTTATGCAAGTCATCGGGCAGCTCGGCGCGGACAAGGCGGGGTGCTTCGAGACTTCGTACCGCCGCAAGGACGGCAGCAAGTTTCTTGTTGAGGTTCACGTCCATCCATACCAGCAAAGCGACCGTAGGCTTGCGTTATCGTGGGCACGCGAGATCAGCGTGCACAAGCGCCTCGAGGCTGCACTGCGTGCGAGCGAGGAGCGTTTTCGCACGCTCGTGCAATTTTCCTTTGATGTGTATTGGGAGACTGACGCGCAGCATCGCTTCACGCGCCAGGAGTTTTCGTACGATCTGGCCGACGCACCGTCCCGTGGCTCCGAAATCGGCAAGACACGCTGGGAAGTGCCATACGTCGAGCCGGATGAAGAGGCCTGGCGCAAGCACCGCGCGACGCTCGATGCGCATCTGCCGTTTCGGGACTTCGAGCTTGCGCGGCCTACCTCCGACGGTGGCAAGCGGTATGTCTCCGTTTCCGGGATGCCGGTGTTCGACGAGGCCGGACGGTTCGTGGGTTACCGCGGCGTCGGCCGACATATCACCGAGCACAAGCGCGTTGCGGCTGAGCTCAGCGCTCGGCAAGAAATGCTTGATCTCGCCCAAAAGGCGGCACGCGCGGTGGCATTCGATTGGTACATTGGCGCTCGCGAGAGCGAGAACCGCTGGTCGCCCGACCTCGAGGCGATGTATGGCCTCGAGCCGGGCACGTTCGATCAAACGTATCAAGGCTGGAGGAAGCTCGTCCACCCCGACGACTGGCCGGCGGTAAAGCTGGCGATCCAGCGTGCGCACGCATCGGGGGATATCAGCGCCGAGTACCGGGTCATTCACAAGGACGGCAGCGTGCACTGGTTGCACGCGAAAGGCCGCATGTTCTTCGACGCCGATGGTCAACCCGAGCGCATGGTCGGGTTCATGATCGATATCACGGATCGGAAAAATGCGGAGGAGGAGCTGCGCGGGAGCGAGGCGCGGTTCCGCACCTTTGTCGACCATGCGAGGGATGCCTTTTTCCTGATGGACGAACAGCTAACTGTCGTCGACGTCAATCGGCAGGCGTGCGAAAGCCTGGGTTATCGCCGCGAAGAGCTGATTGGCATGCAGCCGCGCGATTTCGATGCGAGCCTCGACCAGGCGTCGATAGCGCGACTCGCGCAGCGGTCGAGTGCGGGCGAAACGGTCACTTTCGAGACGCTTCATCGACGCAAGGACGGAAAGGTGTTCCCGGTCGAGGTCTGCTCCGGCACCTTCCAGCAAGCAGGCCGACTGTTCTACCTGGCACTCGTGCGCGATATCACCGAGCGCAAGCGTGCGGAGGAAGAGCACCGCTTGTACTTGTGGTTCCTGGAGTCGATGGACCGGATCAACCGCGCCATCCAGGGAGCCGATGACGTCGACCGGATGATGAGCGACGTGCTCAACGCGGCGCTCGAGATCTTTGCCTGCGATCGAGCCTGGATCGTCTACCCATGCGACCCGCAAGCTGCATCGTGGCGAGCGATCATGGAGCACACGCGCCCGGAGTTTCCTGGTGCGTTCGCGCTCGAAGAAGAATTTCCCACCGAAGCAGAGGTTGCTGCAGTGTTCGAGGCGGCGCAGGCGGCGCCTGGCCCGGTTTTGTTCGGTTCTAGCTACGACCTCAAGATTCCGGCGTGGGCAGCCGCCCGGTTCGCCATCCGCTCGCAGATCGCCATGGCGATCGATGCAAAGGGCGACAAGCGCCACCTTTTCGGTTTGCACCAGTGCTCGCACGCGCGCGTCTGGACGGACGCAGAGCAGCGCCTGTTCCAGGAGATCGGACGGCGGCTTGGCGATGCAATCGCTGCACTTTCGATGTTGCGCAGCGTGCGCGACAGCGAGCGCAAGCTCGATGCGGCACAGCACATCGCACATGTCGGTTGGTGGGAACGGGACTTCGGCACGAATCGTGTGGCGCTTTCCGAGGAGGTCCAACGGATATTCGGCGTGCGACTGGCACGTGGCGGCTGGTGGGAAGCGGATATCGGCACGAATCGCGTGGCGCTTTCCGACGAGGTCCAACGGATAGTCGGCGCGCGACCGATCGATCTGCCGCAATGGCAGGACCCCTGGGCCAATCTGATCCATCCGGAGGATCGGGCCAGAACGGCGGAGGCAAAGGCGGCCGCCGTGCGCGGAGGACCGCGTTACGACGTCGAGTACCGGGTGGTTCGCCCCGATGGCACGGTACGCGTGGTGCACAGCCAGGGCGACGTCGTGCGGGACGATTCGGGCCGGCCCCTGCGGCAATTCGGCGTCCTGCAGGACATCACGGAATTGAGGCGGGCGGAGGACGAGCTCTCAGAAGTCAGGGAGCGATTCCGCGTGTTGGCCGAATCCTCGCTCACCGGCATCTATCTCACCGAAAACGATCGCTTCTCATATGTGAACCCCGCTCTGTCAAAAATGTTCGGCTATGCGGTGGAAGAGATCGTGGGGCACCTTGGCTCAACCGATCTGACTTGCCCAGATGACCGGCCCCTCGTCGCGCGGAACATGGGCCGCCGGCTCGAAGGCACCGTCGAAGAGATGCGTTACGAATTCCGCGGACTGCGCAAGGACGGCTCGGTGTTCCCGGTCGAAGTGCATGGCCGTCGAATCGAGCACGGAGGCAAGATCGGCGTGTTGGGGACGCTGGTCGATAACACGGAGCGCAAGCGTGCCGAGGAGGAGCTGCGCGCCAGCGAGGCGCGCTTTCGCACCTTCGTCGACCATGCGACTGACGCCTTCTTCCTGCATGACGATGGATTGCTCATCGTCGACGTCAATCGTCAGGCCTGCGACAGCCTTGGCTACAGCCGCGAAGAACTGATCGGCATGCACCCGCGCGATTTCGATGTCGGGCTCGACGAGCCCTCGCTCACGCGGCTGGCGCAGCGGGTCGGCGCCGGCGAGTCGGTCACCTTCGAGACACTGCACCGGCGCAAGGACGGCATGGTGTTCCCGGTCGAGATCCGCTCCCGCATGTTTCAGCAGGCGGACAAACGCTTTCGTCTGTCCCTTGCGCGCGACATCACGGAGCGCAAGCGCGCCGAGGACGCTTTGCGGGAAAAAGACAGCGCGCTGCAGATCGCCCGTACGGAGCTCGCTCACGTGTCGCGCCTGACGACGATGGGCGAGCTGAGCAGCTCGATTGCCCACGAGGTCAGCCAGCCCCTGGGCGCGATGGTGGCGAGCGCCGCCGCCGGCGCGCGCTGGCTGGCTGCCGAGCCGCCCGACATCGCGGAAGCGCGCTTGGCGCTCGACAACATCGCCGCCGACGGCAAGCGCGCGCGCGAGGTCATCGCACGCATCCGCGCACTCACGAAGCGCCAGGTTGCGCGCATGGAGCTGCTCGATATCAACCGCAAGATTCTCGACGTCCTCGCACTCACGGAGCAGGAGTTGCGCAGCCACGACATCGCGGTTCGGACCGAGTTCGACTGGACCCTGCCGCACGTCGCGGGGGATCGCGTCCAGCTGCAGCAGGTGCTGCTCAATCTGATCATGAACGCGAGCGATGCGATGAGCGGCGTCCACGATCGCGCGCGCGAATTAACGATCGTTTCAAGGCAGGACGACGCCAATGGCGTACAAGTCGAGGTGCGCGATGCCGGTACCGGCCTCGACCCCGCGCGCGCCGAGCGGGTGTTCGAGGCGTTCTACACGACCAAATCCGAAGGCATTGGCATCGGCTTGTCGATCAGCCGCTCGATCGTCGAGGCGCACGGAGGCCGGCTCTCGGCGAGCGCGAACGAGCCTCACGGGGCGGTCTTCCGGTTTTCGCTCCCCGCTGCCGACGAGGCACAATCATGAGCGAGGAGCGGGCAGACTGGCGATGAAGCTACCGCCAAAGACGCAAGATCTGCTCAAGCGCTATGGCCTTGCCTTGGCGTCGGCCGGCTTTGCGCTGTTCCTCCGTGGCGCGCTCCCGTTCCCGCAAGGCGCCGGCATCTACCAGCTTTTGCTCGCGGCGGTGATCCTGAGCGCCTGGTACGGCGGACGCGGACCCGGCTTGCTGACTTCGCTGATCTGCTTGATAGGAGCTGCGTGGCTCGTCCCACCCGTGGGTTCGTTTGATGTGTCGCCGGAGCATGTGCTGCCTTTCTCCATCTTCATCGCTATCTGCCTGTTGCTCACCGAATTCGGCGCGAGTCGGCGGCGAGCCCAGCTGGCGATCGCGGAGAGCGAGCGGCGCGTCCGGCTGATGGCCGAGACGATCCCGGAGATCCTCTGGACCGAGTCCGTCACGCCCCGGAAAATGCTCTATATAAGCCCGAGGTACGAGCAGATCTGGGGACGCCCGCTCAGCGATGTCGAGCGCGACCCGGAGGCTTGGATCCAGAGCGTCCACTTGGAAGACAGAGATGACGTGAAGTCTGCGTGGAAGCGATGGTTGGCGGGCGAGGGAGAGGGGCGGCTGGACGCGACATTCCGGATCGTTCGGCCCGATGGCGAGGCACGCTGGATTCACAGCCGCGGGACCTTGATCCGCGACGAGCGAGGAAAGCCGTATCGCGGCAGCGGCATCGCCGAGGACGTCACCGAACAAAGGCGCTCGCAGGAGGCGCTTGCAGAGGCGCAAACGGAGCTCGCTCACGTGTCACGGCTGACGACGATGGGCGAGCTAAGCACTTCGATTGTCCACGAGGTCAGCCAACCCCTGGCAGGGATGATCGCCAGGGCCGCCGCCGGCGCGCGCTGGCTGGCTGCCGAGCCGCCCGACATCGCGGAAGCGCGCTTGGCACTCGACAACATCGCCGCCGACGGCAAGCGCGCGCGCGAGGTCATCGCACGCATCCGCGCACTCACGAAGCGCCAGGTTCCGCGCATGGAGCTGCTCGATATCAACCGCAAGATTCTCGACGTCCTCGCGCTCACGGAGCAGGAGTTGCGCAGCCACGACATCGCGGTTCGGACCGAGTTCGACCGGACCCTACCACACGTCGCGGGGGATCGCGTCCAGCTGCAGCAGGTTCTTCTCAACCTTGTCCTGAACGCGATCGAGGCGATGAGCGGCGTGCACGATCGCGCGCGCGAATTAACGATCGTTTCAAGGCGGGACGACGCCAATGGCGTGCAAGTCGAGGTGCGCGATTCCGGCACCGGGCTGGACCCGGAGCGCGCCGAGCGGGTGTTCGAGGCGTTCTACACGACCAAGGCGGAAGGTATCGGCATCGGCCTGTCGATCAGCCGTTCGATCGTCGAGGCGCACGGTGGGCGGCTCTCGGCGAGCGCGAACAAGCCGCGCGGAGCGGTCTTCCGGTTCTCGCTGCCGGTTGCCGGGGAGGCACAATTATGAGCGAGAAGCGAGCAGTCGTCTTCGTCATCGACGACGATCCGTCCATGCGCCGCTCGCTCGACACTCTGCTGAGGTCGGTAGGCCTCGATGTGCAGGTCTTCCCCTCCGCGCAGGAATTCATGAGTGCAGAGCGCCCCGACGCACCAGGGTGCCTCGTGCTCGACGTGCGGCTACCGGGGATGAGCGGCCTCGCGTTTCAGCAGGAGCTGTCGAAAGCGGGGATCGCGCTCCCGGTCATCTTCATTACCGGGCACGGCGACGTTCCGATGACGGTGCGTGCGATGAAGGCGGGGGCGGCTGAGTTCCTCACCAAACCGTTCGACGATCAGGTGCTGCTCGATGCCATCCATGCTGCCATCGAGCGCGATCGCGCAAGGCGCCGCGACGCGGCGAGCCTTACCGAGGTGAAGGCCCGTTACCGCGTGCTCACGGAGCGCGAGCGCGAAGTGATGAAGCTCGTCGTCGAGGGCCGCGTAAACAAGCAGATCGCCGCCGAGCTTGGACTGAGCCTGGTCACCGTGAAGGTCCACCGCGGCCAAGTCATGCGCAAGATGCGGGCGAAATCGGTTCCGGAGCTGGTGCGTATGGCCGACCGGCTCGGCCTGCCCGGTTCTGCCTAGCGCCTATACCAAGGTGTGAGCGCCGGATGCTTGGGTGCAATAGGCGTGTGCCGCCGCGCGAGGTACGCTGGCCTTGCTACCAGTGGAGACAAAATGGCCCAACGGCCGCTCGTCGCCATCGTGGACGACGACGAGTCGATCCGCAACGCGACGCGGGATCTATTGAGGGCGGCAGGTTTCTCCACCGCCACGTTCGAAGACGCCGAGAGTTTCCTCGGGTCGGAGAGTCGCGCGAGCGTGGCCTGTGTGGTCGCCGACATCCGAATGCCCGGCATGACGGGACTGGAGCTGTATCAGGAACTCGTCGCGACCGGCCACGGCATTCCAACTGTCATTGTCACGGCCCATCCTGAAGAGCTAACGCAGTCGCGCGCGCGAGACGCGGGGATCACCGGTTACCTCAGCAAGCCGTTCGCCCCCGACGACCTGCTCGAGTGCGTGCGCGAAGCGGTGGCCAAGTCGCGAAGCGATCCTATACCTAAGTCTTAGCCCGTGATGCCATGGGCCAGCGTTCAAAGCGCTGCGCACATGGACGGTGTACCTCGGTGCAATGGTCGGGCGAAGCCCATGCGCCTAGCCTTTGCACCATGACCTTTACGGCCTCGCCACAGCAATCCCGGGACTCTCGTCCCCTCTCCCCCTCCTCCCCCTTGAGAGAGCTCGGGCGTGGCGCGGCCTTTTTCTCAATGGAGCAAGCAATGGCTAGTTCCGCACTAAACCCTGATCTGCCTGGCGCACGGCTGCGCTTCGACTGCTTCGAGCTCGACGAAGCGGATGCAAGGCTCGCGCGTGCCGGCGAACCTGTAGCGCTCGCGCCGAAGCCGTTCGCCGTGCTCTGCGCACTGGCGCGCAAGCCCGACCGGCTGGTGACGAAGAACGAGTTGCTCGACGCCGTCTGGGGCCATCGGTTCGTCACCGACTCCGTGCTCAAGTCGGCGATCAGCGAAGTACGGGCGGCCCTTGGCGACGATTCGAAGCAGCCACGCTACATCGAGACGGTATCGCGCCGCGGCTATCGCTTTATTGCCGCTGCGGTTGGCTCACCGATGCGAAGCGCGGCGGCCGTAGAGCGCAACGGCGCGGGCCACCCCGCTCTGGCGGCGCTCACCGCACTGTGCCGCGGCGATGCCGCGCTCGCCGACCTCATCCGCGCGATCGCTGCCACGCTCGAGGGCGAGCAGCCTGTCCTCCACCATTCCTAGCGCAAAGGGGGCCTCCCATGAAGAGCTCCGAGCAACGCATCAACGAAGCGCGTCGCCAGCACATCGAGGCGATCGTCGCCCAGCACGTGCACGAACTATTCCAGCGCCTGCCGATGCTGTCCGGCTTCTGGCTGCGGCCTGACCTCGAAGTGGCCGAGCTGTCGATCTTCACCTGGCCGGGCTACACCGCCAGCCGGGATCTGTACGAGGAAGTAATGCAGTCGCTCGTCGAGCTCGCCGACGAGCGTCCCGACGCGGTGCAGCTGATGCGCGGGCGCACGTTCGCGCGCGCGGTGCACTGATCCGCCCGTTTCTTGAACCCTGGAGGCTACGATGAAACTGAAGAGGCTTCTCTTTGCAGTGCTGGCCGTGGCGGCGACCGCCGCACAGGCCGTGGACCTTTCGAAGTCGATGATCCTTGTGGCGAAGCCGGAGCTGGTCGACCAGTTATACGGCTCGACCATCCTCGTGGTCACGCCGGTGGGCGGCGACCAGCACGCCGGGTTCATCGTCAACCGCCCGACCAACGTGACCCTGGGCCAGCTCTTCCCGGAGGACGGTCCTTCCCGGAAGTTAGTCGATCCCGTCTACCTCGGCGGGCCGCTCAACACGCAGGTGCTCTTCGCGCTCGTCGAGCGCGAGCAGAGCCCGAGTGGCCAGTCCTTCGAGCTCATGCCGGGCCTCTATGCCGCGGTCGACGCGGAGACGGTCGAGCGCATCATCCGCACCGAATCGGACCACGCGCGCTTCGTCGCCGGCCTAGTCGTCTGGCAGCGCGGTGAACTGCGCGCCGAGATCGAGCGCGGCGCGTGGTACGTGCTCCCGCCCGACGCGCACCTCGCACTGCAGAAGCCGAGCCAGGGCCTGTGGGAAGAGCTGGTGCGCAGCTCGCACCAGCGCGCGAATAGCATCTATGCGCGCTTTAGTTCCTCCGGTGAAACGCCGCTATGTCAACCGGATCGCTGCTAACTCGCCTCGGTGCACGCCTCATCGGCGCCTTGGCGCGCTACCTCGCTCAGCCGGTCAGTCGCCCTGCGGCGAGCGGTGACGTGCTTGCGCTGTCGCCACGGCTGCAGCCCGGTGACGTGCTCCTCACCGAAGGCAGCACCCGCGCAGCGGCGCTGGCGCGCCGTTTGACCCGATCCGCATGGGCTCATGTCTCGATCTACGTGGGCCCGCTGGAACCGGGCGACGATTCGCGCTGCATCGTCGAAGCGGACATCAGCGCAGGCGTCCGCGCGGTGCCGCTGTCGGAATTCAACGGGCAGCGAGCGCGCATCGTGCGTCCGCTCGGCTTGAATGAAACCGACCGCCAGCGCCTGGCCGACTGGCTGGTCAGCCACATCGGCGCTCCGTACGATCTCGCTCTTGCCTGGGCGCTTACCCGCCGGTTCCTCAAGCTGCCCACACCACGCGCGATGGTGCAGGACAAGAAGCGCTTCATTTGCTCGAGCCTGCTCGCGCAGGCGTTCCTTTTTGTCGGCTACCCGATCGCCGAGAGCCAGACGAGCTACGTCGTACCGCGCGATTTCGAGAGCGCTGC
>Ga0137428_1000373_pt1 | contig 19596 bp, 14 predicted proteins | sample EasRivERMZT718_2_FD_102305 | JGI IMG/M metagenome (GOLD analysis project Ga0137428, IMG submission 102305) | Soil microbial communities from meander-bound floodplain in the East River, Colorado, USA - East River MetaG ERMZT718_2 | ecosystem: Environmental > Terrestrial > Soil > Floodplain ...
AAGGTCCGGGCCTCTCCCCTTACTGTGAAGCTAAGCTCGGTGGGTGCCAGATAGCTCGCCTTGCGCTTCTTGACATAGCCTTTGATGCTTGCACTCTCGCGGGGGTCGCGGTGAATGAGTTCAGCGTCCAGTTCTTGGCGATCGCTCCGGAATGGCGTCGCGGTGAGGTTCACCACGCGAGCATCGGGGAACTTCTGGAACACTCGTTTCCAACTCGTGGCTGCGCCATGGTGTGCTTCGTCGACGATGATCATATCGAAAAAGTCATTTGGAAAGCGAGTTAGCCACTTGTCGACGTTCATCGCCAGTTGCTGAATATTAGTGAGCACGATATGGGACTTTTCACAGACCGATAGGTTTCCGGTGTCGAGTGTGCACACGTAGGGGCCTCTCATCATCTCTTTGTCTTCGAGAACGCGCATGCGGCGCCAAAAGCACTTCTGCCTATTCGTGATATCCAATGATTTCAGGAGCTCGTCCTTGATAGTGAGATTGGGCGCAATGATTAGAACTCGACCCTTGGCGATTCCGAATGGAAGGATGGCTGCAAGGCCGGACTTGCCCGAACCGACCGGCAGCTGAATGATTGCCTTGGTGCCACCATTCTGAAAAAACTCAGCTGCGCGCGCGTAGGCGTCACGCTGTGGGTCTCTCAAATTCGTGTTGTTCTCGATCTCCGCTGTTGTTTCGAGGAAGAGGCTCGTAAAGGTCCGACTGCCTCGGAGCCATTCCGCCAACGCGTCGCGCTCGTAGACCCATTTCTTCCCAAGGCGATTGGCGGGGATCTTCCCGGCCCTAGTCAGGGAATAGAGCTTCGTCTTGCCCATGCCCAGGTAGGCCGCGGCCTCCCCCGTGGTCATCCATTTTTCCATGTTGGTCACGATACCAAGTGATAGCAAACGATGTCAAATGGCACTAAGCAATCTGTGGCCGCATGCCTGATCGGTCGTAACCTGGGTCTATAACATGCGTTGCGGCATCGGTAAGTGGCTGGACGGAGCAGAGGATGTTTCTTGGGCTGGCGGTGGCAACCCGGCCAGCAAAGAAAGAGGCCCCGAGAGCTGGTGAAAGACCAGCTTCAATCGAGGCCTCGAGGCGGGGCCCGCGAGCCAGGGTTTGGCTCAGCGGGCCGTTTAGCAGTTGGCTATTCGACTCATGTCGGGAGAGTCTTGCCTAGGGAACACCCCTGACAGGTTCCGGCAGAAGCCGTGAGTCGCCTAACCAACCACTAAACACACTGTTAGCGCGACCAGGGCTTATTGTCAAGACCCTGGGTCGTTGGGGACGGCATCGACCTTACGTTCGTCGACCAGAGCGGCCGGGCGGATGTCGGAAGACGTCAGCGCCTGCCAGGTCACAGCCTGAAAATGCAAACAAGCCCGGGGCCCGACTTTATAGGGCGCTCCTGGCTTGAACGGAGAGGATAGAAGGCGCTGGACTACTGAAGCAAGAAGAATCCGCTTGAGTGTGGCCGAATCCGGCGGGGAGAAAGAGAGCCTGGGCATCCGCTGGATAGGAAGTATCCGACCGAGAGGAGATCCGGCTTGAAATCCCAGCTGTGGCTCGATATAGTGATAAGTGCCTAGGGAACCCCGTCGGCCCAAATGGGGCCGATTCAATGGTTCCTACCACTCAGAAGCCGGACCGACCGGCCCGGGTGACATCTTGCTCTACACCTGTGCAGGGGAGGAGGACGCCGCCAAGCGCCCAAAAGGCTAGTGTACCTACGCCCGCTCGGGCATCGGGACGAAGAAGCCCACGATGGGCTTCGTGCGGCGGACTCCACCCCCAACCGGGTTGGCTCCCCGGCAAGGGAGCTACAAAAATGAAGCAGAGATGGAGGGTTGCCCTCACCACCACCCTGATCGTGGTGGTGATTGGTGGCCTCACTGCCGCGTTTTCGCTTACGAACATCGGCTGCACCGAGAGTCCTCAAACCCCCGGACAAGTGACCAACGAAAGTGGGGCTTTCGCCACTGGCGCACTCGGGCAGGTTGAGTTCCGCGTCCCAATCTCACTAACCGAAGCCATCACGTTGGCGAACACCGCCGGCGTTACCGTCGTTCAGGTCCAACACTCGTTCCTGATCGGACAGCAGCCTTACCGCGGGTTCCTCCCTGTAACTGAGGGTTCCCCCGCAAGCGCGATCGAACTCGATCTGTCGAGCGCGTATTCCACGTTCCTCGCGGACATGCTCGCGTCCTCTGAGGCACTTACTCCGGGTCCGGAGTTGGGCCCCGAAGCCGCCGTCTCCTATAGCGCCATGCGCAGGGGGTTCTCGGATGCCCTTCTCAATGCCGACGGGTTCGTGCCTGACATTGACGGCATGACCTTCTTGGGGGATGAGAAGGCGATCTTGGCGATCAGTGCGGTGGCGCCGGTGCGAATCCACGTTGCCGAAGAACCAGGGCTGCGATCTTCACCTGAGCCCTCACCCACCTGGGTGGATCCCTCAACCTGGGCGCCAAGAGGTGGCGGGATTGCCATCCTTCAGTCGACGTCGGGGCAGCGGTACGTGCGCCAGGACATGCTCTGGAGCAACGTGTCCAACTTCGGCTGGGTAACCACGTACGAGCACGACTTTTTCCTCAACCACTCCCCGGGATCACCTTCGGGCACCTACCTCGACCGGAGCCAGCACAGCCAGTGGAATTACCGCGGCATCCCGATCGTGGCATACGCCAGCTCGAGTTTACCCCGCGCCTACCTTGACACACGCTTAGGGGACTCGCAGTACGAGATCTCGTACACGATCGGCTCCGCGCATGCTGACGCGATCGCGACGAACACCTGGTATACGTCCTACATTCTCACTACAAATGGCGATGTCAACACCGACAACGCGAAGCTGACTGCCCAACTCGGATACCGGCTGCCGCCGAACGACTTCTCGGTGTGGGGCAGCTATAGCCTGCAGCAGGAGCGCATCTTCCCGGCGTGGACGATCCCCGTGCCGACTGCTTTCTCCTGGCAGAGGTGAAGTAGCTCTCTCGGTTCGCGAAACGAGCCCCAGCAGTGTCACTGCTGGGGCTCTTGTATTGCCACGCCATACCTACTACTGTTCCAAGTGCACTATGCGAAACTCTACTCCCCGTCATTCACTGTTGGTTCTCATATGCGTTGTTGCCGTCGCCGCAACCTGCATAGCCCTCTTTCGCGGGCGGACGAGTCTACAACGCGAGCGCTTGGTCGGCGAAGAGCAGGTATTCTATGACTACGCAGTCAAGGCAGGCAAGGACATGGCCGGTGGATCGCTCGAGGCGATGCTGCTGCGCCGAATTGGCGTCAAACGGATCACTCTCGTGGCTCTGGGATACCCTGGTAAGACTTGCGGCGAGGAGCCATTTGTGACGTCAACTTCATTCGAAGCAGTCGTAGTCGGCTACACCGCTCACGGGTTCCCGTACACAGCATTCAAGATCTCCTGTACCGGCGCGGCGAGATTGCCGCTTTTCGAGTGGTGGTAGACCGATTCGAATATTCCAGAAGAGCTGGCCGGGGCAGAGCTGCTGGTCGCAAAACTGGTCTGTTACAGCTCCTGCGCGGCGGTGGAGACCTGCGTTTAGAGTGTGGCACCGGTCCGGAAGAACGATGCGCAGCGCGCCTTCCTTGCTATCAATCTGCTAACGTTTCAAACGGGAAAAGCCCCCCAAAGGACCCGAAGAAGCCCCATATGCCGGCAGCCGGCGGCGCTGGTAACCCGTTCAGCAACGCAGGAATCGTCTGCGCCAACGTGGGCATCGGCGGATGGGATCGGTTTGGTCAATCGAAATTCCTGCATCATCAGGGACGCTGACAGCTAGTCAGCGACCATACCATTGGCTCCGAAACCGGGCGTCCCGGGACCGGCGCAGTAGCGCTGCAGCTAGAAGCGACCAGCAGCCGCTGCTCCCCAGATCGTCGAAGAGCACTCCGCGACGTTTGTTGAGCAGATGCCGGAGGAGGCCGATCGATGTTCGAATCCGACGGCCTGAACCACCGGACCACCGAAGGACCTGAAACTCACCCTGATGGTCCGGCAACTGGACAAATCGGCTCAGCGGGTTCATCATCAAAATCAACAGAGGGGTGGCTGGACTTCCTAATACACCGGGCGCTCGGGCCGCCTCTAGTGCAAGCGCGTATGACACGCGCCTGTACTCGGCACAGATGTAGTTGATCGTGACACACGAATTGGAGTGAACCAAATGTCAATCAACGTCTGTCGCCTCAAGACTCTGCCGCTTGACAAGGCTTTCGATGCCGAGCGACGCGCCATCGAACTGAATCCCGCGAACCGCGCTGATGCGCGTCGCGTCGTTCGGACACCTATCGGGCGCCGGGGCGGCCCGCGCCGCATCGCCGTCGTGATCGCCCGCAAATGGCCCGCGACGGGTGTTCGTTTGAGCGTCTCTTTCCTTGACAATCCACATCGAACCCTGCGCAGCCGCATCCTCTCGCATATGAATGCCTGGGGAGACTACGCGAACGTCCGCTTCAGCGAGACGAGCGGCGTTGGCGAGGTGCGAATCGCGCGGCTCGATGCGCCGGAGGACATGGCCGGTTACTGGTCGTATCTTGGCACGGAGATTCTCGACGCCCCGGAGGGTAGGCCCACCCTCAATCTCGAAGGGTTCACGATGCGCACCTTGGAAGCCGACTTTCGCCGCGTAGTGCGGCATGAAGCGGGTCACACGCTCGGCTTCGATCACGAGCACATGCGCAGCGACATCGTCATGAGGATCGATCGCAAGAAGGTTTTCGCCTACTTCGATCGCAAATACGGCTGGCCGCCCGAGGAAGTCGAAGCGCAGGTATTGACGCCCCTAGAGGACAAGTCCTTAATGGGCACAAAGGCCAGCGATCCCGTCTCGATAATGTGTTATCAGCTACCCGCGAGTGTCATGAGGAATCGCAAAGCGGTTCTGGGCGGAGCTGACATCAACGCTCGCGACGGTGCGTTTGCGGGAGAGCTCTACCCCAAGGTCGCGAAGCGAGCCAGCCTTGACCCTGGAAAGCCGATCCTTTCCTTGCCTACGCTCGTCGTCGCAACTGGTCGTCAGGATGACCACTCCGAGCAGTTCGAGCTCACGATCATGGATGATTTCAACGCCGGCACGCGGCGCAAGAGTGGCTATGGCAAGACGCCGAAGTACGCCCAAATGTTCGCGACCTACCGAGGTGCGCGCGTGACCGCCTCGCTGCAGCTGCGCGCTGAAAAGGGCGAGCCGAAAACCGGATTCGGTGACATCATCCAGATGCACGAGCGCATCAAAGCGTACACCAATCGTAGTGGCGGCTCCTTGCCGGATGACCAGGCAATGTTGCAGTTCGGCACGCAGCTCTTCAACACATTACTGCAGGGCGATGTGCGACGTCTGTATGACGAAGCGCGAACGCTCCAGAAGCGCCAGCTTGAAGTGGTCTTCACCTCAATGATTCCCTGGATTGGCGAGAAGCCATGGGAGTTCGCATATGATGCCGGACGGCAGAGCTTCCTCGCAACGGAAGACGTACGGTTTATCCGCAACGTCTTGACCAACATTCCTGCAGATTCGGTCATCCGGCCGAACGGGCCGCTACGCATCCTCATTGCGTCCGCCCAGCCGGTGGGTTTCGGGCATTTGTCGATCCAGCAGGAGGAGGTCGTAATTCGTCGCGGCTTTCAATCGCTCGTCGACGCCCATCTCGTGACTATCGAGACGCTTCCTCGCGCCACGCCCAGACAACTGCACGACAAGCTGGCGACAGCTTCGTTCCAGATCGTGCACTTCATCGGCCATGGGGTCTATGACGACGAGCGCCAGGAGGGCTGTCTGATTTTCGTCAACGAACTCGGTGGTGAGCAATATGTGGGCCAACGCTCCTTGCGTGAGATTTTCTGCAATCGCGGACTCAGCCTTGTATTCTTGAATGCGTGCGAGACTGGGCGCGGCGGACGCGCTGACTTCAACAAAGGCGTCGCCCAGTCCCTGGTCGCACATGGACTGCCAGCGCTCGTAGCCAACCAGTACAGCGTGCTGGACGCATCGGCAACCTCCTTCGCGCAGCATTTCTACTGCTTGCTCGCGCAAGGGCTGTCGATCGGCCGCGCGGCACGCGAGGCGCGCATCGCCGTCAACTATTCCCTACAAGGCGAACCGATCGACTGGGCCGTGCCGGTCGTCTACGCACGCGAGGGCTCAATGACGTTGTGCGATCTGCCGCCTGCCGACGCCCGGGCCGCCGCGCCGGCCCCCGCTATAAGGTCTTCGATGCGACGAGCCACTGAGCGCCATGCGGTGCGAGTGGGAGTCTGGGACATGGACAACGCGTTCCCAACGCTGGAGCGCACACTGGCGCAGCTGACAAGCGCTCAGTCGGAATTCGGATTCGAACTTGCAGACTTGTCCGTCCCTCTTGATGTCTGGTATCGCGAGCAAGGCGACAGGGAGACATACCTGCATGCGACCAAGCTGGCGCATCGTCTGCGCTGGGCACCGGTGGAGCTTGGAGTGCACGTCCTCGCTTGCTTCACACGACACTGGATGCGGAGTGAGAAGACGTTGAATATCTATGGATGGTGGCCCGCTGATCGCGAACCCTCGATTATCATCTACTCGGTGGCAGGATTTCCGGAGCTGAAGCCTGAGGGCGCAGCCACCGATCGATTTATCGCAAACGAGCTCGTAGGGGGTCTTTCCGGCTTCTTCGCTGAGCTTGGCACGCACCCACGTCGCAACGGCGGCTGCCCTCTGTACTTCAACAAGGAGCGCGATTTCCAGCACCTCATCCACCCACAAAGGTTCGACGCCGGCTGCCGGCGCAAGCTCCAGATCAAGATTGGACCACAACTCAAGGCACTTGATACCCTGCTCCAAGTATTCGTGTAGCACGAGGGAGAGTGAACGATGCCGGCAAAGAGGCGTACAACGAAGGCGCGTCGAAGCGCACGGGCCCAGACGGAATTGAATCCTGCAATAAAGAGCGGTCGCGATACGGCGAGTGACGTACTCGCCTTTCGTGCACGCCAGCGCCGTCAACGACGGACCAACGCGCGCCGAATGGAGCCCGAGTTACGGCGGCATGCGCCGTCAAGCCGCCCGCTAACGCGCATCGCGCGCGAGTTGCGCAGGGCGCCGCTCGCCGCGGGCGTACTCGTCGCGGAAGGCGACTCGTGGTTCGACTATCCGCTCAACGACGTGCTTCGGATTCTCGAGGATGATCACCTCTATGACGTTGAGTCCGTCGCGCACAAGGGCGATCGCGTGGAGGACATGGCATATTCGAAAGGTCAGTATGAAGCGTTCGCGCGCCGCCTTGAGAAGCTGCTGCGTGACGGCAAGATGCCGAAGGCCGTGTTGCTGTCGGGCGGCGGCAACGACATCGCCGGCGATGAGCTCGCGATCCTGCTCAACCATGCGACCTCGGCGCTGCCGACGCTGAATGAAGACGTCGTGCGCGGCGTAATCGACGTACGGCTGCGCGCCGCCTACGCCAGCATCATCAGCGGTGTCACCGCGATCGCATCGGAATACCTCGGTGCACCGCTCCCCATTATCACTCATGGCTACGCCTATCAGTGCCGGACGGCCGGGGTGTTCTTGGCGGCTGGTGGTTTTTGCCGGGCCCGTGGCTCAGACCCAGTTTCGAGAAAAAGGGCCACGTGAACGTGCAGGCCAACACCGGTGTGCTCGAGGAGTTGATCGACCGGTTCAACACGATGCTCGCGTCCGTGAGTGCCGATCCCCGTTTCGCTCACGTACACTATCTCGATCTTCGACCCACGCTATGGAACGATGCCCGTTACAAGCAGCATTGGGCCAATGAGCTGCACCCCAACGAACGGAGATTCAAGCTGGTGACGGCAGCGTTTGCCAACCTGATCGCACGGCTATGAGGTTCTCGTCGGCTGCTCGGCTCAGGCGCTGAGCCGGCTACCTCAGTACGAGTTGCGAGACATATTGATCGGCGTCGGCCGCGATTTTCGCGCGAACCTGCTCGCGCCGGAGCGCGTAGAAATCGGTGTTCAGCGTCATGCGCTGCGCCGCAGTCCAGAAGTGCACTTGTTGTCGCCCCCACTTGAAGAACAGGAAGCGCCGGCGCTCGTCGAGTGCGTGAAAATAAAAGGCCCCCAGAGCCATCGTGAGCGCACCGCTCTCTGCTCTCTGGACCGAGCCCAGCTGGAAGTTGCCGCTACTCTCAAGCGAGGCATGGAAGTCGAATAGCCTAATGGTCTTGTCGTCCTCCGCCAGACCCTCCAGCGCTTCGACGGACGCGCGCAGCACAGCAAGCTGATTCTGGGTGGCGATCGCAGTGATGACAGCGAGCGCGGCCTGATCCATCCTGAACTCGCCTTCGCGTTGCTCGAACTGGCTGAACACCAATTGCTCGCTTGCCCAACCAAGATTCTCCAGCACCTCCACGTATTTCTGATACCACAACGGCGTCTGCGTAAAGCGATCGGCGGCACCGCTTGCCGCTCGCGCAGCGAGCTGCACGGAGTACAAGACGTCCTGCTGCTCTTGTCCGCTGACACCAGCTACGAACGAGAGGAGACTGCCGGTGTTAATCGCCGCGCTCTCGCCGTGCGCCGCCGTCAGCCTCATGTGTTTCCGCGACGGCGTCTTGCGCGCTTGCTGCTTGTGCGCCGAGGGTCGACTGACGGGCGGCTTCAAAGTGAGCTCTTGCAAATACGCACTGACGCCCACGGGTACGACGCTGTGATCTGGCATCGTAGACCTCGGTGCGGTCCGACGCCCGGCGCCGGCGCGCCCCCTGGGACGCCGACCTGCGGAGGCCGCGCGTCGCGGCATGTTTAGTCGGCCATCCTCGTCGAACTCCGCACTCATGATGAAGTCCACCTCTTCCGCCGTATAGCCGGGATCCCAGTGCGTGTTCTCCGGTACATGACAGTGCCCGTAGTGGCCACTCTGCGTTTGCCAGATCACCGGGTTGCGCTTGTGGCGGCCAGGGTCGCGGCCGTTCTCGGCAGGCCGAGGCAATCCCGCCGGCCACTGCCGCGGGATCGCGTGCGTGGCTTCGATCCAGCGACACAAGCGCGCAACTTTCTCGACCGCGCGAGGGTCCTTAAGTAAGTGCGCAAACCCGATCAACTCGATCTGGATCGCGCCGTGACGGTTGGTCTGGACGCCGCCCACTTCGTTGCGCAACGCGCGTGCGCCCATCATAGTGTCGATATGCTGGTAGATCGTTGAGGCATCCACCGTAAAGTGGGGATCACAACGCTTGTCTCGATAAACGCTCATCGCGCCCTGGGTAGTGCTGCCCTCGGTCGTGTGGTGAACGATCCTGAATGGTCCGCCGAGGTGCGGGCCAGAGGGTCCCGTGATGGGGGTCCAGACGGCGAACGGACAAAGCGCCATATCACACCTCCTTGGCGGGTCTTCCGGCCCGGTCGTGGTCGACCTTTCGGACTCGAAGATCACCGTCTAAGCGCATGTCGATCTGCTGGGGCGCACCGGCTTCGATCTTCTCACACTTGAGGGCGAAGTGCTCAGTGATTGCTCTGATCAATGCATCTTGCGATCCCTGATCCTCCATCTGCCCCTCTCGTATAAAGGTGAACGGCTAACTAAGAAGTATGCTACATGGATAGCTCGTCGGCCCTTGCATGTGGTCACAAACTATTACGGTGAATTTGTGCCCGCATATGTATCAACCAAACCTGGACATGACTTGCCAGCTCCGCGCGGCCAGCGCGATGTCCAGCAGGTCCCGCTGGGTAACCGAGCACAGTCCAGATGCGTCTCGCCGCATAACGGACATAGCGTAACGCAAAGAGCCTTCGCCGCCACCAGCTCAGTGGGTGCCCGCACAGCCCCGCACACCGGCTGACCAAATCCGATCGTTCTCCCTGTTACCCGTTTTGCTACCGGATCAATCAGGAAACGGAAGGATTCGAGGGAACGAGCGGGAGGCCGGAGACTGGGCTCCAGAAGCCCTAACCTGATGAAAGGACTCACAATGAGCTACAGTGGCGGCAACTTCGGCTGCAAGGGGCGCAAATGGCCCGGTCTCTTGGAGACCGGTGCCCTTCATTGGTCGGACTGTCCGTGTTCTGTCCGAGAATGTGGTCCTACCCAGCCCACAAGAACCAAACTCGGCGGTCCCTAACCCATTGAATTTACGAGGCCCGTCGGCTTGACTTGGCTGGATTGAGCCACTGGAACGGGCTAATAACCCAAAGGTCGCGGGTTCAAATCCCGCCCCCAACCATTTCAGGCAGTTATGCGATTTGGGGCGGCCCGGACCGCCCCTTTTGCTTGCCGACTGCCCGGGTTCTGTCGGAGTTCGCCACCTGCACTTCTTGCGAGACCTGGCTCACAGGCAATCAGCGCCGTTGAAGACCGTTCAATCGCGGTGCCTCTCTCCTGGAGCCTTCCGACCACGATCGGTCGCACGATCTCACCCCAGTCGCTCTGGAGCTGTCGCCCCGGAGGGGTCTCGAACCGCACGGTCGCCCGGCTGGATCGCATCACGCGTTTGGGATGAATGTAGTTCTTGAGCACCGTGATGCCGCCCGTATACCCCAGGACTTGGATCTCGCGCAGGATCACCTGGGCGTTCCACACTCCCTCGTCCAAAAGGTCGTCGATCCGGGGCTTGTAGGGATCGAGCGCGCTTCCTCGCCGGCGACGCCCCCTGGTGGGTGGTCCGCCACGCTTGAGCGCTCGGCTCACCGTCTTCGGATGCACCCCCCAGCTCCCGACGATATCGCAGAGTAGACACCTCGTCTGGCCAGTGCTTGAATCACTTCGAAGTCCTCCTTGCCCAGCATCTGCACCTCCGTGTGGGTTGCTAGTCCACTCCGAACGTACAAATTGCCTGGCGCTTGGGGGACTTCTCAACCTGGCGGTCTCCGTACTTCTACCACCGGCGCTGACAGAATGGCCGGAGGCGCGCTAACTTCCTCGCTCGTGTAGGAATTGCTTGTGGTGATGCCGTAAGCTTCCCCAGGTCGTAGGCCATCTGAAAGTGGGTACGAGACGGTCGAAGAGATACAGACCGACTCGATGTGTTCCTCGTCCGCTACAAACCCTGCGTCCGCATCAGGGGGTGAACATGAACGGCCGAACGGCCTAGGCTTTCGATCGAAAGCTTGCCGTTGCAGAAGGAGATCGACGCCGCCAATCAGATCAAGGTGGCCTAGGAAAAGTACCGCTCGGGGCGAGTGTCCATACCGTCACTGTCCAGACTTAATCATTTCTTTACTTGACACACTCAGCCTTCGGTTCTAGCTTTGACGATGGTCCCCAAGGCACTGCTGAGTCAGACAGGAGGTCCGAAATGAAGACTCTTTCTTGCTTTGGATCAACGATTCGCCGGATACTCTTGGCGAGTGCGTTGGGCGCAGCTACCCTCACGATTCCGACAGCGGTCCCGGCAGATCCTTGCTCCCCAATGATTGAGGTCATATCACTCAACTACGCCCCACAAGTGGGGGAGATCATCGTACCCACGAGCGTGTCGCCAGGTGACCAAGAGTACTGCGATCGCAATTGGAATTGCCAATTAGGCGCAATTGCTTTCGCTGATGACAACAACTGTGGATTACTGGGAAACCCAATAGCCACGGGAATCGTGTTGTGGTCAGCTGGTGACATCTGCAGTTGTGGGACTGGAAGCGGAGAGTGTCGCTTCACAGTGTGCCAAGTGGACAACTGTGAACACCCGGCTTACAGGCGAGTCATTTTAACTCCGTGTGAGTAGTAGACAAGACAGCAACCTCAGAAGTCGCAACCCAAGTCTTCCGCATGGAGCAGGGCCCCGGGGTTAGCGCCCACCGGGCCTTTTTAATGATCTCATGGCATGATCAGCGTAAACTCCAGGATTAGGTTCGCTCAGGTTTGAAGAGCCGGAAGGGCGGTCCATGCGATTTTTTGGGGCAAATCTCGCCCATGGCCGCCGCTAGAGTTATATACTGCCTAGTCTGGAGCTAATGGATCATCGTCATGAATCGAGATAGGAGAGCATGCTCCTCGCATACATGAGCACTATGGTCCAGAATCGCACCCTCGACTTCAGAGCTCACTCGATTCGGATAAGGGTTTCTAGGCCCGGGAAGCACATCGATCAGCCCCTCGAAGCCATAGAGCTGATAGTTCCGTCGGATCTCGTAGAACTGCTGGCGGAAGTAGCCCATCGTGCGGCACGCCCTGCTGACGTTCCGCGACTCACCGGTCGACATTGCTCGTGCTCGTCTCCAAAATGTCTCCAAGAGCGGAGGAGCGGAGCGTTCTGGGCAGGAGTCCGCTGGACTCCAGAGCTTAGAGGGTATGGACATGCCTGTGAATTACTAATAGCTCGCTCCGGACAAGGTCAGACAAAGCAGAGAAGGCATTCCGTGACACACTCCGCAGTGGGGGAGATGAGGTACCACCCAACGGGATCAAGACATCCGCACCAGGTATCCCCGTCTGCCGGCGCACGCCCATCCTCCAGGCGCCTTATGGGTGCGAAGCGTTGGGTCGTTCTTGGAGCGGCGGAACTCCTTGCTGCAAAACGGACAGGCAAAGACGTAAGTAGATCCTAATGAGTGCCTTCTCCTTCTCGAGGGTGCACCAAGTGAGTGCACTGAAAATGGATTCGCGCGTCGTACAGGAGATGCGGTCGGTAAGATCGGGGCAAATCCGCCGGACGTAAATTCAACCTGATAGAGTGGGGTGAATGGTGTATCTGTGGGGCGAACGCCGATGATCTTAGCTGTAATAAATGCCTTGATAGGAACTGTCGATCCGACTTCTCGGGCATAAAGAAGGAGATTGCCGGTCGACGCTTGGCGGAGAGAGTATGGTTCCACAAGACGTTCTTTGCCATCATAGGTAAAACGAACCAGTAGTCGGTTCGCACCGGCAAAGCGAATTGCTTCAAGCCCTACGCCCCCACCCCAATACTGAATTCCAGCGGGCGCGACCCGTGTTTCCAATGTTCCCATTGGCGCAGGTGGCAAAGCAGGCCGCGCAACCCCGACTGGAAGATCGATCCACTGGAGAACCCTATCGATTTCTGAGAGCAGGCTATCAACCGGCGGGAGTTGCGGAAGCTGATGCCCGAGCATGTTCTTCCATTCCGATCGCAATTCATCTGTTTTCCGGATATGCGCCACAAGGATAGCGGATGCGGGCGGTGCAACACTTTTTGCCTGGCACTTTTGGATGAACAACTCCCGAGTGCGTGATAAGTCGATGTTGGTCGCTTGATTATTCACAACATAGACGACGTCATAGAGATCGCGCGGGCGCGTTCGCTCGAAGAGCGCTCGGGTCTTCTCGGCGAGAAGTTCTTCCAGCCCATACGCGTGGATGCTTGCAGGCTCTGGAAGTGTGTCGGGATAGGGATGAAAGATGGGTACCTCTTTCGGCTCACCAAGAACTGGTTCGTGGGAAGTTAGATCAAAGAGAATCCGCGGCACGCCCGGGAAAGCCAAGGGGCCACGATATCCGAGACGCGCTCTGAAAGTCGGGCGCCCCTGTTTATCCCGTCTGTCATCCACCTGCATTGCGTCTTCCGGGATCTCAATGCCGCTTTCGGACGATACGTTCCGGGCAATGTCCCTAAGAATGGTGAGAATCTCGTCTCGCGTGTAAGGAGCGTCCGGTGTCAGGGTGAAGTCCAAGTCCCCGGAAAAGCGATACGTTTCAAAGTAGCACTTCTTCAGACACGTGCCACCCTTGAATACCCAGGTGCTTGCGACCATCGGATGGCGGCCGAGTCCCCACAGCAACCATCCGAGAACATAATCTTTCTCAACAATCTCAGGTCGTAATTGCCATTCCCCAGAGCGATCGAGAATGTCCTGCTTTCTGATCATGTGTTGTTGTGCAAAGGGATGGAAACATTGATCCACAGCCCCCAGCGCTTCGAGAGCCGTCCCTTACTCTTGATCGAGGGATCGAGGCGAATGACGCCGGTGGAACGTCGAGCATGAGCGGCTTCAATAAGCCACGACTCTTCAGGGAAGAGTGTTTCGGCGAGGAAACCCAGACGCTTGATACCCGATGCGTGGCCGATGTGATCAAGAGTGTGAATGATCTTCGGGAAATCCTTCTTCGGCTCAGTGACATATGAATGGAGAATATCAATCAGGTGTCGAATGCCACCGATCCACGTAGGGTCAACAAGAGCATCGGCGATGGTTCGCTCACGATCTGCGATGGGAACTCGCACGTCTCCACGCCAGACAGTGCTGTTCTTCAAGAGACGCTCTTGGCGTACGCGGACGAGATGAAACTCTGCGCGCAGGAATGTTTGGGATCGCTCTCGGATGTTCGCTGAGGTGACGACGAATGTCGATCGAAAGAGTTGCTCGGTCAGGCCCCAGTGTTCAGCGGCGCTCCAGCCACCGATGTAGCATGGTTCGAAGAGACGAAAAGCAAGTACCCACGGATCTGGGGCAACTGCGGGTTCGTTGCCAGACTCGAGAGGCAGAACATAGTAGAAGCCCCGGCGCACGCGCGTAAGCCAACCCCGGCGAGCGAGTGCGGCAAGGCGTGCTGACGCAGCCCTACGTTCAAGACCGAGAAGAGAGGCAGCCTCGTGAACGGTAACAACACCGCCAACCGCCTTCCGGGAAAGCTTCGAAAGGACAGCCTTTACGGATGGCTCGCGGCTTAACTCATTGTCTTTGAGACGTTTCGTAGCCATGGGTATAGTCTAGATGTAATAGGCGCGCTTGAGGAATGTTATCTACATCTAGAGTATACCCCTGGAATCGATTGGGTCAAGCCCACTTATGGCACCTTCGCGGGGCCCCTAACCGGCATGGACTGGCAGACCGGCCAGACCGTGCATCGCGCGATCTTCGGCTGGGACCACCTCGGCAACGGGGCGTACGCGCTGATCCAGTTCTTTCCGAACGGCGACCCGCCATGGAAGAGCATCGGCGGGCCGCCGGTGAAGCTCGACTCCAAGTGATTGGGTTTTCCATGGCCGCGCGCCGCAATGATCACTCCGGCCATTTACACGAAGAGTTGACAGCTCCTCTTTTTCACCTTGACAGAACGAGTCTGCCCCGATACTTAACGCTTCGGGGGGAAGGAACCATGCGACGTTGCGGTGGACTATCCTATGAGCCCACCATTCATACGTGTTGTAGGGTTTCCACTTGCCCGCCAGCTTTGAAGGCCGCCCTCGATCTCCGCCCCAACCCACTCCTCTTTCAGGGAACAAGGAGAATAGCATGCGCCAAGGAACCCATTCTTGCGCTCTCGCTTTCGCACTTCTATGTTCCATCCTTCACGGTCGTCATTCCCACGCTGAGGAATCAAGAGTCCTATTAGAGGGGAAATTTGACCCGCAATTGCTTCGCGATAACGTTTCAGTCCTCGTAGATGGAGGCATTCGCGGAGCAGTCTATGCCCACGCTGAATGGACCATTGGGGCGCGAAACCAGAATGCACAGCCCTTTTGTAGTCCTTGCTCAGATCCGAATACGAATCCTTGGGTCGAACACTTGGAGTGCTTTCTGAGCCTCCCTCGAGTAACCAGCGCCAGATATGATTGGCAGAATTATATTCGCTTTGTGATTGGTCGAGCCAATGGTGATTGTCTTCCATGGTGGGAAAACGACATCGCTTGGGGATATAGCTACCGTCCACGGCTGCCTAATACGTTAGGCGCGAGAGAAAAGCCCGAGTCTCTACTGGAGTACGTCGGCCGCTATGCAGGGGCTGCGCGACGCAATGGGCTTAAGGGAGTTATTATCGATATGGAAACAACCAACGGCCTCGTCTCAAGTGTCAGCCACCCAAGTCCCGATAGCTCCGATTGCACTGGCTGCATAGCAAGATGCGATCGAAACCTTCCGAGTGGCCAGGATTCCGCATTGGCCGAATGGTGGTCTGGTGACTTGCTGTTTGCAAGTACGCAGGCTGACCCGTGCAATCCTTACGGCAATTCTCAGGTTCCACCTTTCGTGTCTCCCCTGCGGGAGACTCTGAGACATCGAGGGCGTCAATTCGCTAGAGTTTTGACGGATTCTTTTCCCGGACTAGACATTCTCCTTCTGCCTGAACTTGCCTCCGATGCCGCGAGTACTTGTTCCACACCGTGCACGCAAGAGGTTATGAGACGACCGCTCTGGCTAAACTTCTTCGAGGGCCTTGTAGAAGGTAAGGCAGTCGAGTCCCTGCCAATCGGGCGTATTGTTGTCCTTATCGAAGGCACCTACCGATCCGGAGTGGGAACGGGACCCACCCTTCGCCGGCACATCGATGACATAACCAGCAAAATACGGCAGTGCATGACATTACGAACTACCGACCAAGGCATTGATCTCAATACCTTCTTTGCGTTGGCTTTGGATGGATGGTATGTCGGTTGCGGCGTTGGCGCCTTGGCAGGCGATCCAGTTAATCAATCATTCTGTCCAGGTGGAAACTCTGATCTCAGCGACAGCTTCTGCCAGATCACTATGGCGTGCTCGACATCGACATCCGGCGCACAATGGCCAACACGAGGCAGTCTCAGAAGACAAGGAACCTTGGGAATTTCAAGAGGTGCCACTAACTTCGTCCCCTGGGATGTCGCCGAGCGAGAAGTGGCGCAGCAGCTCTTCGATCTTTCATCCATATCACGAACACAATACATCTTTAGCAATATGGAAGGCTCGTGGGAGGATCCGACTCCGGCTGCCACCCGCTACACCTATCCGCAGACAAACACCCAACCTGAAGATCTGGCATGCTATGGCGCGCCCATCTCCAACTTTCCCGGAATGTATCCTACGTATCAATACCTCGATGTTGGCCGTCCTAACCCTATGCGACGGGGTTTCCCCTGCTACCGTGATGCGCGATCTGTGTGCAAAGACACTGCACTCATTGATTTTTTGCAAGTACTCCGCGGCACGCGACCACTGCCGTCATCCAATCCTGGGAACGGATCATTCAAGCTCACGAATCCCTCCTTCGAGGGTACCACTTACTTCACCAAGCATGACTCACTATCAACGCCAGGGCAATGCGAATGGAAGCCCGGCAGCATGCATCCATTAGATAGGCTCGTTAGCAATCCGACTGCATTCTGTGGCGCCCGGTTGCCGATCGGATGGCAAGTATCCCAGAACAACAGCGATTCGGGATGTCAATTCTCAGACTCGGGTATATTCTCCTACGTCAATCCGGAAGAGGGGAACTATCGCCGCAACACCGACTATTGCCCTTCGCTTGGTAGTGCAACTCACGATACTCTGGCCTGCCTTTTTCCAAACAATCACGCGATTCAGATCCACATTTCGGGCCAGGGACAGCCGTGCGCGCCTTGTGCGTCGTGTCGTGGGCGCCTGTACCAGACAGTGTCTCTCGAGCCAGGAACATGGGAACTTGGCGCGATGCTACGAAGTGATCCCACTCCTAACGTCGACGGAAACCCCACCGGGCAGCTAGGGATCAGGTTCTTCTGCGAGGCGACCGGAGGACCAGAGCAATGGGCCTCGCCCAGTTTTACTGATTACGTCACCGCTCCCAACGCACCTCACTTACACCCTGAGGATCCGTCACCATATATACCGTGGTATAATAACCTCGTGAAAGGATGGTACTATGAGGGCGAACGCTTTCATGTCTTACAAGCAGGCACATACCGCGTGGGTGTTGAAACGGAGAAAACTAATGGGGAATATTTACGGCTGGACGACTTCATGCTTCAAAAGCAGGGAGCAAGCCTTCGAAACCCGCAGCTCGACTATGTTCGGAAACTCCCAACCGACCCCGCCTCCAACCCTACTTGGCTGCCCATGTACTGGCGCAGAAGGATCCTCGTTGCAAAGCCAGCGCAAGACACTACCCTTAGTACGTATATGTGGCCTTACACCCGGACCGACGGAGGATGCAACGATGCGTGTATCGCTCCATGCACCAATGAAGGCTGCCTAGGGAAACACGGTCCTGTCGCCCTCGAGCTGGCCATTCCTGGACCATCGTCCGGTTATCGAGAGTCCGAGATCTACCAAGACCTTTTCTTTGATGCTGCTATGGTCGGCAAGAGCTATACACTATCCGCCTTTACCCGATTGAGTCCGATTCACCAGGGAGACGCATTCGTCGATGTTACGGCGCGGATATACAACGGAGGCAACCTTATAAGCGAGACCCAAAGCCCTGTAACCCCCAGCAACGCCTGGCTGCAAGTAACTACCACTGTCATAATATCAACAGCCGGGCTCTACCGCTTTGCCATCTTTTTCGCTGGAGAGGGGACCGATCGAATCCTCGTCGATTCGATGGAGCTGGCGCAGCCGGTTGATCAGACGCCACCCGTCGTAGCGAGCTTTGTTACTGCTGCGCCGGATTCTTTAGTGCCCGGTCGCGCAGTTACACTTAGGTGGACAACGGATCCCGATGCCGTCGATGGCATCGTCTACTTCCGAAAGACAGGGGAGAGCACTTGGCGGCCGACGAACGCACGTCGCGCTACGACTACATCGGCGCGCTGGACGGTCCCCTTCCATTATTCAGCAATTGGGACACCGGTGCAGCTCAAGGTCTGGGCCATGGACCAGGCTCACAATCGAGGATCCGGCGAGGTTTCGTACACGATCATGCCGGGAGCATTTCATGCGGAATTCACTCGAGTTAGGCAGAGGCCAGGTCCCTTCGTCGTGGAGGATATTACCGGAGATGGCCTGCAGGACTTGGTAACGGCCTCTTCAAACTGGAGCGAACCGAATCCCCGCGAGTTTACACTGGATGATGCACCTTATGATTCCATTTTCGTTGCTCCCTATTACCCGGGTTCGCAGCGCTTCGGAAGCGCGTTGGATACGGAAGTGGATTGGACACTGGCAAGGCTTAACAGCTCCGAACGTCATGAGCGGCTGGTAGATATTGTCGGCGGTGAGTTCAATGGGACAGGCGCCGATGGTTATCTATACTTAACTGAGCGCCGAATTGAGGGAAACCAAAAGGCGTGGTTGAAGATTCGGGTCCCTACCAGAGCGTGTGATGCGATTGCAGATACACTCAGCCGGCCCGGCCTCGGAGGCGTTTGGTATCGTTCCCGCGCCCTGGCGCGTGGACGTTTGCTTAGCACGGCCGCCGACAGCGATGATTACGCTGTGCTAGGAATGGCTAATGACACGATCCGAGTGATCACTGCCGTGGTCGCACCAACACTATCTGGATGCAATACAGTCGCAACTGATGGGCCATTTACCACTGGTGGATTTCTTCCCGAGCCGCGAGGCATCTGCATTGGGGAGTTTTCGGGGAGCACGACGTATGGCGATGTTGTAACAATCACTCGTTTCACGCAAGGCGCCATTTCGCGAGCTAAGCTTCACGTGTTCCCGGGCAAGAAGAGTGGCGGTTTCAGCATCCCGCTCTCAGCGCCGGCAGATTCGTTTTGCATTGGGGATTCTGGCGCGCCCGGCGGATGCATTCCAAACAGAACCACTAGTCATATCGATGGTGGGATGATTGTTTCCTCGGAAAGCCTGATCCCAAACAATCCGGTGGGACAGCATGAAATGGCCATCGCAGTCTCACAGTCTGGCGGAGACGAGGTGTGGATTGCACCGGGAGTCAAGTTCAATCATGCCAGCGCCATTACAATAACCTTGAGCAATCGTCGGATTGTTGGTCTGGGCGTCGGAGATCTAAGTGACAACTGCAGTTC
>Ga0137428_1000374_pt1 | contig 19542 bp, 20 predicted proteins | sample EasRivERMZT718_2_FD_102305 | JGI IMG/M metagenome (GOLD analysis project Ga0137428, IMG submission 102305) | Soil microbial communities from meander-bound floodplain in the East River, Colorado, USA - East River MetaG ERMZT718_2 | ecosystem: Environmental > Terrestrial > Soil > Floodplain ...
ATGTGGATGCTGCGTCGTGTCGTGGACGGTGAGCGCGTCGCTGTCCCACGCCGCGACGGTGGCGAACAGACCGATCGGATTGTTTGTGTTGTCGGAAGTCGTGTAAGGCGCCTTGACCTGCACGTCGGCTGCCGCGAGGGCCTGCGCGGTGTCTCCACGATCGTAATCGGGCGTCCATGAATGGGAGACCCGAAGTGCTCGCGGGTCGTCGAACGAAAGCACCGGCGCGTGGCGCTCATACGTGACCTCGACCAGCGCCGCCGCCGCGTTCGCTTCTTCCCTCGTCTCGGCGACGACCATCGCGACGTGCTGGCCGTAATGCAGCACGGCGTCGCTTTGGAACGGCGGCAAGGGCTGCGGACCGATCGGGTCTCCCATTCTCAGAGTGACCGGCGCAGGCGCTAACGCGGGCGCATTGAGGTGCGTGATGACCGCCAGCACGCCAGGTGCTCGCTCGGCGGCATCGACCGCGATGTGGAGGATTCGCCCGCTGGTTACAGTGCTCGGCACCAGAACTGCGTGGGCGAGTCCAGGAAGGATCACATCAATGGGATAGGTGGCAGCACCCATCACCTTGAGGCGCCCGTCGACGCGATCCAGAGGGGTTCCGACGACACCAACTTTGGTTGATGTGCTCATACGTTCGCGTCTCTCGCGGTGGCGAACGCCCGCACGATAGCGCGCTTCGCCAGTTCGATCTTGAAGTGGTTATGTTCTCGGCCGACCGCTCCGGCCAGCGCCACCTCTGCCGCATGGCGAAACATTTCGTCACTCGCCGTGCGGCCGATCAGGAAGTGCTCGGCGTCGAACGCTCGCCATGGCTTGCTCGCGACGCCGCCTAACCCCAGCCTCGCGGCTCGAATGGTGTCGCCATCGAGATCGAGGACGACGGCCGCTGCTGCCAGCGCGAACTCGTAGCTCGCCCGGTCCCTCACCTTGAGATAGTGCGAGCGCCGGGCCGCCGGAAGATTAGAAATGACGATGTGGGTGATCAATTCGCCGTACTCCAGCGCGACTTCGACGTGCGGCGTGTCGCCAGGAGCATGATGGAACGCTCCAAACGGAATCGAATGCTTGCTGCCGTCGCTGCGCAGAATGTGAACATCGGCATCGAGGACTACCATCGCCACACACATGTCTGATGGATGCGTGGCAATGCAGTGGTCGCTGACGCCCAGCACGGCGTGTCCGCGGTTGAAGCCCTCCAGCGCATCACAGCCAGAGCCCGGCTGCCTCCGGTTACACGACGCGTGCACATCTCGGAAATACGGGCAGCGGGTCCGCTGCAGGATGTTGCCGGCGACCGTCGCCATGTTGCGGATCTGGGTGGTGGCGCCCGAGAGGATCGCTTCCGACAGCACCGGGAAGCGATCGCGCACGACAGGGTGCCACGCCAACTGACTGTTGGTGACGGCCGCGCCGATCGCGATCGCGTCATCTGACACGGCGATGCTGGACAGTCCGAGCGGCCTGACATCGACAATGGTGTCTGGCGTAAGCACGTCGACCTTCATCAGATCGACAAGGGTCGTTCCACCAGCAAGAAACATCGCGCCAGGGTGGGCGGCCACGGCGATCGACGCATCCGTCGCGCTAGCCAACCGTTCAAAGGTGAAGGCCTTCATGACCGCACCTCGTTCGCGAGCACCTGCCTCACGGCGGCAACGATGTTCGGATAGGCTGCACAGCGGCATAAATTGCCGCTCATCCGCTCGCGGATCTCCTCGTCGGTCAATGTTGCGCTGTCGACCGTTTGCCGAACGTCTCGCGTGACGTGACTTGGCACTCCGGCGCGCACCTCTTGAACGGCGCAGACGGCCGAGAGGATCTGCCCAGGCGTGCAGTAGCCGCATTGAAACCCATCGCAGTGCAGGAAGGCAGCTTGCATTGGGTGAAGCTCGTCGCCTTTGGCGAGGCCCTCAATGGTGACGACGTGCTGGCCCTCGCACGCCGCTACAAGCGTCAGACAGGACAAGACACGTTGGCCTTCGATGATGACCGTGCACGCGCCGCACGCGCCCTGATCGCACCCCTTCTTCGTGCCGGTCAGGTTGAGGACCTCGCGAAGCGCGTCGAGCAGCGTCAGGCGTGGGTCGATCGAGAGTTCGTGGATTGCGCCGTTGACGCGGATGTTGGTCTTCATGTCGATCACCTTGTCTCAGTGTTCGGTCAGCCCGTGGCGCGGACGCTGACGCGGCGCGCCCGCGTCCCCCCGCGTCAACGAAGTGACTTGAAGGCCGCGGAGGTCCGTCACGAGGACCTCCGGATGCTCCCCAGTCCTGCGAGCCTCCGTCGGAATCCCTTCGCAGCGATCGGCGCGCGGCGATGCGTCGTCATCAGATGGGGTTCGGGTCAGTTCGCCGCTACGTGCACACCTTTGACGGCCGCTTGGATGAGCGCGGCCACGGCTTGCGGCTTCGACACATAGATTGCGTGACTGCCCTTCTCTTCGACAACCGTCGAACCGGCCCGCTTGGACATGAGGCGCTGGGCTGCGGGCGGGATCATCTTGTCCTCGGTCGCCACCAAGTACCAGCTCGGCTTAGCTTTCCACGCCGGTTCGCTGATCGCGGCCTTAAGAGCCTCCACTCCCCACGGGACCTGTGAGTCCGCCATGAAAGCAGCCTTCTTCTCGTCCACGTCCGCTGCAAAAGAGGCGTGGAACTCCGCCTTGTCGAGGAACAGATATCCGTTCCGCGGCGGCAGGATGGGCGGCACTGGCGCACCGGGCGGCGGATTCTTGATGAGCTCATTCACGGATTCGCCCTTGTCCGGAGCGAAGGCCGCGATATAGACAAGGCCGGCGACCTTCGGATGGTTACCGGCTTCGGTAATCACCACTCCGCCGTAGGAGTGGCCAACCAGTATTGCGGGACCGTCCATCTCATCGAGGACGAGCTTCGTGGCCGCCACGTCATCGGCTAGGGACACCGTCGGGTGCTGGACGATACCGACGTGGTAACCGTCTTTCCTGAGGATCCTGTAAACATCCTCCCAGCCTGAGCCGTCAACGAAGCCGCCGTGCACAAGCACCACGTTCAACGCGTTTGTTCCGATCATGACGCCATCCTCCCTGAATGTGCAGTCTACCCCGCGCTGCGTTTGCCCACACTCTCTACGCTACTCCGCGGTTCTGGAGGGGTCAAGTTCGACCCCTATGCGTGACGTGGAATTGACAAGTGAGCGTGGAGTTCAAATCCTTGCCAGCGCCTCTTCCGCGATCTGCCGGGCAAAGACGCGGAGCGGGATGCCGGGTTGGTGGTAACCTGGAGGAGGGAGCATGACAGCAGGAGCGGGAGCCGGTGCTGGAAGCACGGTCACACCGGTGCCGAGGTGCTGCGCCACGGGGAGGCGGAGATTCGTCGCATCGGCCAGAAGCTCCGCACTGTCGGAACACTGAGGCGCTGACCCTCGCCCCGGTCAGTCGGCCAAAGATTACGGAAGGAGACTTCATGCTCAAGATCGGAATCATTACAGGGAGCACACGCCCGAACCGAAAATCACTCGACGTTGCGAATTGGGTGTTGGAGATCGCGAGAACGCGCGGCGACGCCGAGTACGAGCTCGTCGACATCAGGGACTTCGAGCTTCCGTTGCTCGACGAACCGATGCCACCCTCGATGGGCAGGTATCAACAGCCGCACACGAAACGGTGGGCGGCAAAGATTGCATCGCTGGACGCATTCGTCTTCGTCTCGCCGGAGTACAACCACAGTATTCCGGCGGCCCTGAAGAACGCGATCGATTTCCTCTTCGCCGAATGGAAAGACAAGGCTGCGGGGTTCGTGAGCAACGGGGGTGCGGGCGGCGCGAGAGGTGTCGAGCACCTTCGGCTCGTCCTGGCCGAGGTGCATGTCGCGACGGTACGTGCGCAAGTGTTACTCTCGATGAGGGCCGACTTCGAAAACTTCACGACGTTCAAGCCAGAGCCCCATCACGAGAAGGCCGTAGGAACTGTGCTGGACCAGGTCGTCGCCTGGGGTGGAGCGCTGAAACAGCTACGGTGAGGCGCTCACTGCAGGTTCTGGTTGCTGTTGGGGTCGCCATGCTTGCCTCAACACAGGCAGCTTGTTGGGCCGTTAGATCCCTTAGCTGAGGACAAACTGATCCAGATCGATGGAGACGACCAACGGTTCGGGTGCGGAATGGCCGTCCGGTTGGCGAGGGAAGATCCTCCTCTTCGTCGGAAACACGATGCCAGAGAAAAAACTCCTTGAGATCGGCGTATTGTGCGGCCGCTGTACCGCCGCTGATCTCGACGTCGTAGTCGTGCCTCTTTAGCAATCCTTGTTGATCGAAGTACAGCGTCTGCTCTGTACTGTGGGTCGCAATATCCTCGGGAAAGCGGACCCTTAGACGACGCCAAGTGTCGCCTGCTTCTCGCCATGGCTCGACTTCTTCGGATTCAAAGCCGGATCGGGCGAGGAGAAACGGAGTATTCAGATATGTCCACATCGCGCATAGTATGCGAGCTGTAGATCGCTCCAGGGCGTTTCGAGAGTGTGTCCCTGGAACGATGACCTGGGTTGAAGGAGTTCTTCAAGTGTTCCGGAGAGCCGAAGGGCCAGTGGGAAGCCTTCTCGTTGCGAAGGTCCACTGTGATCGTCACATCGTCGAGGACTCCGGCTTTGCCCTTCTTGTTAGTTGACTGCATGGGTCCGCCATCATATTGAGCACCGCCGTAGTAGCCATCGCTTCAAGCGCCATAATGTGTCCGTTAGGGATGACGTCCACATGGCGCTCATCCGCGGAACACAGGTGTCGAACCGGAAGATTCCATCCGGCGATCACCGGCCGCGTCCAGCCGCTGCTTGAGCGCACGGATGTGGCGTTCGCCTGCCGCAAGCGCCTCGGGCGATGTGTGTACCGAGTAGGAACCGAGGTGCAGATGATATGGATGCGGGACGGCCGACCCGAGAACGAAGGTCGCTCCCACACCGTCCGCACCTTCGAACGTGAGAGGCGTCTCGCTCTTCTCAAAGATCGCGAGCTCGCCCTTCGACAGACGCTCTCCGACGGTGAGCGCGCCCTTGCCGAGCGCAACCCACGCGATCACATGACCAGCGGGCGGCTCGTACGTCCAGCGCTCGCCGGGTTTCAGCGTGACGAGTAGATAGTTGATCGCGCCCGGTGCTCGGACCGGACTCGTCGTTTCCTTGTACGCACCAACGATGAGACGAGCCGGACCGATGCTTGGCATCCGCTCGGCGCCGATGTATTTGACCTCGGGTTCCGCGTGCTCCTGGTTCGGCGGAAGCGCGACCCAGAGCTGGAACCCCTGGGTCGTGGGCGACGCGCCAGCCGAGAGTTCCTTGCCGTGCCACATGCCCCTTCCGGCACGCACCCACTCGACGCCACCGTAGCCGATGGTTCCGTGCCCCGCTTGCGGATCGTCGAAGGTCACGTCGCCATCGGTGAGTACTGTGACCGTCGCGATGCCCGAGTGCGGATGAACCGGCATGTTGCCAGCCAATCCGCGCATGTCAGCCTCGAACAGATCGAGAAAAACGAACGGCTTCAGGTGTTCACCGAGGTCCGATGGACTCATGAGGCGGACGATCGGGCCGGAGCTGTGTCCTTGGGTCCGATGAACGATTCTGCGTGTCATGACGTGCTCTCCTTCAGAACTGGCTCTCGGCCCAAAGATTCTCCGAGAATTCACGAGCTTTAAACTCCCTTTCAGCATCAACTTACTTAGCCGGATCTTTCTTTGCTCCCTGTCTGACTGCTTCAAACTGCAACTCGATCTGCACACTGTTATCTACCACTAACGAGCCGTTATCCAATATTTGACTCCACTTTACGCCGTAATCCAGCCGGTTGATGTTCAGATTGGCGGAACCGCCTAATCTGGTTTGACCTACGAAGTCTTTGATAGCGCCGTGAAATTCCACCGGAAGAGCAATCTGCTTGGTAACGTTCTTGATCTTTAGATCTCCGTATGCGATGAAGTTCTTATCGCTTTTGCGTTCGATTCGGGTTGATCTAAAAGTCATCTCCGGGAATGTTTCTACGTCGAAAAAATCCGCGCTGCGCAGATGGTCGTCGCGCTGTTTGACGCCCGTGTCGAGACTCGCCACTTTTGCCGTAAACTGCACCGAAGACTTGGTGATGTCGTTCGGGTCGTAAGAGATTGTCGCAGTGTAATCCGTGAACGCGCCCAAGACTATCGCTAAACCCATGTGCCGCACACGAAAACCGACGTTGGTGTGCGCCGGATCGATTGAATACGTTCCGGTTGTTTCCGCCGCAGTTAATACTTGATTGCTTCTGCCATCAGTGACATTGGCGGCACGCGTCGGCAAGGTGACAAAGTGATTGCCGACTAGAACGGCGAGTCCCGTCAAAAGCACTGCTTTGTATGTGCTCTCCATTGTATGCTCCTCTCTTTGTGTGTGGTCGCTCCGGCTGAACGACAAGCGTGTCGCTGCCGCATTGATGCCACCGTTAGTCGTTTTCTCTCTCCATCCATTCGCGGACATATGGGGCGCAGTTCGCAAGCTTCATGCCTTGCGCTGCGCACCGCACCAGAAAACAAACTACGCCACGATCGACAACGCCGACGTCCTTCAAATCCAAAACGATGTCGCAGTAGTCGGATTCTAGTTCAAAGAGCCGCTCCAACTCGGCTATCGCCTGTGCTTCGATCCGGCCACTTAGGAGGAATACTGTGAATCCCCCTCGCACCGCAGTCTCGATCCTAAAAGTCATCAATCCGCCATGTCGCAGTCTCGGCCGAGCCACACTGGATTCTTGTAATGCGAACAGCAATCGCTCACAGACGACCTTTCTTCTGCAACCGAACCTGTATCTCGGCGATGCGCCGCTCGGCGGCTTGAAGCGAGGCCGAGCTCGTGTGTACCGAGCGCTTCAGCGAGAGTGAAACGAAGGGCCGGCAGGTCAACCGCCGGAATCATTTTGTTTGTCCTCATAATTTTGAATTGAACACGAAGAATGTCTTCCGGGTTGCCTACGTTGTGTTCTGGTTTTGCGCGATGCGCAGGACGGATTTGATCACGTCGCCACTTGCCGCCGCGGCGAATGCTTCGTTGATCTCTTCGAACGGAAAGTGGCGAATGATGCGGTCGAACGGGAACTGGCCGGCTTGGTAGAGCTCAATCAGTTGGGGGATGAAGAGCTGAGGGATGGAATCGCCTTGGATAATCCCGCGGACCTGGTTGCCCAGCATCAGGTTGGCCACTTCGACAGTGGCGTCGGAGCAAGCCGATGCGACCAGGCCGACCTGCCCGAGAGGCGCGAGCGCATTGACAGCGTGCGGCAGCATCTCCTTGCGGCCGCTCGTCTCCAAGACGTGGTTCACACCGCGGCCTGTTATACGTCGCAACTCCTTGGCTACGTCAGCGTCGCGGGGATTGATCGTGTGTGTCGCGCCAAGCTCCGAGGCCAACGCCAGCCGCTCGGCATTGACGTCGACCGCGATGATCGCGCTAGCCGCGGCAACTCGCGCCGCCATGACAGCAGCCAGTCCAACGGCGCCGGTGCCGAACACGGCGATGGATTCACGCGGTGACATGCGGAAAGTGTTGAGCACCGCTCCGGCGCCGGTCTGCAGGCCGCAGCCCAGCGGAGCGAGGATTTCGAGCGGGATGCCGTCCGGCACCTTGACGGTGTTGCGCTCGGTCGTGAGCGCGTAGGTGGCGAAGGACGACTGACCAAAGAAGTGGCCGTGCACGCCGCCGGCAATAGCGGCGCCGCGATGACGGTGGACGCCATTGCTTCCATCGAGCCGCGCGCCGCCGAAATTCGCCTCCCCCGCGCGGTCGCAATACGGATAGTGGCCGCTGAGGCACTGCGGGCAGCGACCGCATGCCTGGTACGACAGCACGACGTGGTCGCCGGGTGCGACCGACGTGACGGTGGACCCGATGCTCTCAACTACCCCGGCACCTTCGTGGCCGAGCACCGCAGGCAACGGCACCGGAAGGTGCTGATGCCACGCGTGGGAATCCGTCTGGCAAATGCCGCACGCAACCATCCGGACCAGCACCTCATCGGGGCGCGGTTCGTCGAGCTCCAGCTCTGCGATCTCGAAGCGGGCTCCTTTGCTCTCCGCGACGGCTGCTTTAATGGTGATCATTCCCCCTCCCCGCGGCCGCGGCTCTGAATGCCGAAAGGTGCGGCCGAGTTCTGGAAACAGCTTTTGCGGCTGTCGTTCTCGCTGATCTGCGCGCTCTCGATCCAGTGTGCGGCGTCAACGGAGGGCCGGTGGACACCGCCTCGCCGCCCCTGACCGCCGGGCGCCCCGGCGTGGCGAGCACCGCGTCCGGCGCGTAATAAGAGGCCACCTTCGCCGAATCCCTCGCCTCGAATGCGGCCAGAATCTCCTGCGCCGTGCGGGTGACTGCGTCCGTTGCCGGTTCGTTGGGATTGGTCGTCTTAAGGGTTTTGTTAGCGTCCATGGCCGCGCTAAACTCCGAAATCCTCTACTATCTTCCAGCTTCCGTCCGCCTGTTTCCTGAAGACGGCCAAGTAGGTGCCCTCGCTCTGCTCCGCCTGTTTGGTCTGCGGATTCGTAGTCGTGATTTTGAACGAGCCGCGGCGGTAGGCCATGTCACCCGAGCCGGAGACCTCGGTCTTCTCGTTCGAGACAGTGATCTTTAGGTTGGGATCCGCAATATCGTCCTTGATGGCCTTGGTCACGGCCCGGCCGTCCTTGGCCGCCGGGCGGCCGGGCGTGGCGATCACCGCGCCCGACGCGTAATAAGTGTTCACCTTTGCCGAATCCTTGGCCTCGAAGGCGGCCAGCATCTCCTCCGCAAGGCGGTTGATCGCGTCGGCGTTCGTCTGCCCGTCGGTCGGGGCCTGGGGAGAACTGGCCTTGCCGGGCGCAGCCCAGCTGGGCATCGGCACAAGGCCGGCTGTGACCTGCGCCAGCACATAGTCGCCCGCCAGGTTTATGATGCCGCCTCGGCGCGACCAGACATCGCCAAGCGCGGCGCGTTCCGGCGCCCTGTAGTCGGGGGCCCACTCGGAGATGACAGCCAGCCAGTTGATCGGCCTGGCGCCGGCCTGCACCATGCGCGCTTTGGCGTCCTCATGGGCCTCGACCGTGGTTCCGCCGGAACAGTCGGGGACGAAATAGACCTCGTATCCTTCCTTCTGGGCGGCGAGCACTGATTGTGCAAGGCAGACCTCGGTCACCAGGCCGGCCATGATCAACTTCTTGCGGCCCGTCGCATCGATCGCGGCCCGGAACTCCGGGTGCGACCAGGCATGGGTCGAGGTGCGGTCGATCGGCGTGACGTCGGGAAATATCTCGGAAATTTCCTTGAACAGCGGGTCGACGAGGATGCTGCCCTTCGCTCCGATCGTCGTGAGGATGGTAGGGACGCCGACGTCCCTGGCTGCCTGGGCGAGGCCGGCGACATTGTTGATCATCAGGCCTGGATCGATCGATTGAGCCATTAAGGCTACCCATGGCTGGTGGTCGATGAGCACGAGAACCGAGTTCTCGATTGTTAGTTCGTTGGGATTGTTCGTCACGGGTGTGTTGTTCTTGTTCATATTCGCTCCTTATTAGCTCCAACCATCAGAGTCCCTGGAAACGACCACGACCTTCCTCAGCCACACTTGTCCGCGACCGGCTCCACGTCGCCACATCGCAGTCGAGTAGTGCAAACCGCGTGCCGAATTGAATTTCACCGAAAAACTGGACGTGGACAGGAGATTGGAGTGAGCAGGTAAGAAGTTGGAGTGACAGGATGTTAGGAAGTGCCAGAATTCTGGGAGTTTAATGAGGGGCGTGCCGCAGCGCGCCGGTCGCAGACTCCCGCCGGCGCTACGACGCGGAACGCGCCGAGGTGGAGTTGGTCTCCGACCGCAACGAGGGTCCCTACGCCGGCGTGCACCGATTCTCCGCGCTCGAGTTCATCGCGCGCTGGCTGGACGTGCCGGAGCGCTACGAGGTGCGGCTGCGCTACTCCGGCGCCTACGCCAGCCGCCGCCGGGTGTGGTGGCATCGGCGTGGGGTGACGCTGGTCGGAGCGCGCGCCGGGCCGTGGGCGGGAGCGGCGGCCGCCCCGGGCTGAGGCCGCGGGCAGCGCGGCGGGCAGGGCGGGCGGGCCTCCTAGGGCGAGCGGGCGCATGGGGCTGCGAGCCCGCGGTGGGGCGAGTTCGCGCCGCGGGCTCAAGCATGCGCCTGAGCTTGGCCGCGAGGTGGTCGGCGACGGCAGCCAAGAGCCGGCGGCGCGTGTCGCAGGCGGCCCGTCGCAGCTCAGACCGGCGGATTGACCCTGGAACGGGGGGTCACGACGGGCGTAGACTTCGAGTCGCGCGTATGGGAGTTCCTATCCTTAATCCTTCGAGGCCGATCGAGGTGGCGAGCAGAGCTTGCGACGAGGGCAACTGCTCGCCTGGCAAAGCGCGGCCGCGCTCGCAGGGCGTGAGCGCCTCGGCGCCCCGAGGCCATGGGCGAGGTAGGTCACCCTTCGAAAGCGAACTCGACCTGCGGCGGCGCTCGGGCAGGCGCGAAGTCGTGGAGGCTCGGTGGGCGGGCCGAGGCGCGAGGATCTTGCGCACGATCAAGCCGTCGTTGATCAGCGCAATCACCTTGCGTTTGGTAAAGTGGTGCATTCTAGTGTCATGAAAGCCGGCCAGGAAACGAGCAGAGCTCAGAACGAGCTCGGACGCGTCGTCGATGCGCTTCCGCTCGATCAGAGTGAGGAGCGCTTTCGTCTGATCGTCGACAGCATTCCCGGGTTTGTGTGTACTTTGAATGCCGCGGGCGAGGTCGAACATCTCAACCGCCAGCTCCTGGAATACTTCGGCAAGGCGAACGAGGAACTGAAGAATTGGACCATGAGCGACGCGGTCCATCCGGATGATCTTCCCCGCGTGATCGACGTGTGGAGGCACGCTGTCGAAAGCGGGGAGCCGTATGAATTGGAGCTCCGCCACCGCCGCGCCGATGGCGTGTACCGGTGGTTCAAATCCAACGCTCTCCCCGCGCACGACACCGAAGGCCGTGTCACCGGTTGGTACATGTTGTTGACTGATATTGACGACCGGAAGCGCGCTGAGGATGCCCTCCGGTCGAACGAGCAAAGCCTACGCCAGATCGTCGACAGCATTCCCGGCTTTGTGGCTACCGCGAATGCGGCAGGCGAGGTCGAACTTATCAACCGCCAAAGCTTGGAATATTTCGGCAAGACGACCGAGGAATTGAAGAATTGGGCCGGCAGCGATACTGTCCATCCCGATGACCTTCCTCGCGTGATCAACGTGTGGAGGCGATCGGTCGAAACTGGGCAACCGATTGAGTTTGAGCATCGTGCCCGTCGAGCCGATGGCGCGTACCGTTGGCACCAGCTACGAGGTGTTCCGCAACGTGATGCCGAAGGCCGCATTGCCCGTTGGTACTTCTTGGTGACGGATATCGACGAGCGCAAGCGCGCTGAGGATGAATTAGCGAAGGCCTTCGACGAAATAGTCAAATCCGAAGCTGAACTTCGAACGATCATCGATGTAATACCTCAGCTTATGGTCACTATTGGAGCCGACGGGAACTTCCTGTACGCGAATCAGGCCGTCCTGCAGTACACCGGCCTGACTGAAGAGGATTTTACGGAGGAAAACTTTGGCGAAGTCTTTCATCCGGAGGATACCGAGAGATTGCGGGACGAACGCGTTGCGGCGATATCGCGAGGGGTCCCATTCGAATACGAACGACGAGTGCGCCACAAGGATGGTCAATATCGTTGGTTCCTAATCCAATACAATCCGCTGCTGGACGAACAGGGCAAGGTCATCCGCTGGTATGCGACCGGTACCGACATCGACTATCGCAAACATGCGGAGGAGAGAACGCGGCAAGAGAACGTCGCGTTGCGAGAGCAAATCGATCAGGCCTTCATGTTTGAAGAGATCGTGGGATCCTCCCGCGCCTTGAAAAATGTGCTTTCCAGCATCGTGAAGGTCGCTCCCACCGACTCTACTGTTTTGATTACGGGCGAAACAGGTACAGGGAAGGAATTGGTTGCACGTGCGATCCATAAGGGCTCGCAGCGTGCTGGTCACGCTTTTATCAGCGTTAATTGCGCCGCAATCCCTTCTTCCCTGATCGCCTCGGAGTTGTTTGGCCACGAGAAGGGCGCTTTCACCGGTGCCATGCAGCGTCGACAAGGCCGGTTTGAGTTGGCACATTCCGGCACGATTTTTCTCGATGAGATCGGCGAGCTTCCCGCGGAAACTCAGATCGCATTGCTTCGAGTGATCCAGGAGCGCCAATTTGAACGAGTGGGAGGTAACCAGGTTATCCCCACTGATGTTCGAATAATAGCCGCCACCAACAGCGATTTGCCGGCCGCCATTGCCGGCGGAACATTTCGCGCCGACCTCTTCTACCGACTGAATGTTTTCCCGATCGATGTGCCGCCTCTCCGGCAACGGAGAGAGGACATTCCGATGCTGGTCGAGTACTTTGTGAAGCGCTACGCGGACAAAGCAAGGAAGCAATTCACCAAGATCGACAAAGACACCCTCAAGCTATGCCAGTCTTATGATTGGCCCGGCAATATTCGTGAGTTACAGAATATCATTGAGCGATCTGTGATCCTCTGCACCGGGGATATCTTTTGGATCGATGAGGCCTGGCTTTCAAGTCAGAACTCACCTCGCGTGGAATCATCAGGCCCTCTCAAGCAGAACCTCCAGAGCTATGAGAAAGACCTTATCGAAGCGGCTCTTGCGGAAAGCAACGGAAAAGTTGCCGGGCCAAACGGAGCGGCTGCCAAACTGGGAATTCCCCGGTCGACGCTGGATTTGAGAATCAAACAACTCAATATAAAGAAACCCGCCCTCCGCTAAGGCGGCCCGTGCGTGGGCTCGAAGCGCTTGTCGTGGACGCGCTCGAGCTCGAAGTGATCGGAGAGCACCCGCTAGAGCGGCGAGGCTTGCGGAGGGCCATGATCTCGAGCTGCATCGACGCTCGGGAGCGGACCGTGGCGCCAAGGAATGCTGCGACAGCGAGGAAGATAGGCTTCATATCGATCCAAGTGTGGCTCTGACCGATGGGGAGGGCGGGAGGCTAGCACGACGGGAACTGGGACATCGGGCGATGGCTCGCTGGTAGAGGGAGACGGCTGGCGCCGGGAGGCGTATACTAGATAAGGACCCGATGGTTTGGGGAGGAACAGGTAACCGATGGCTTTTGAGCGCATTACGATCAATCCGAATCAAATGGGAGGCGTGCCCTGCATCCGCGGCCTTCGGATGCCCGTTGCCACGGTCGTGAGAATGGTCGCTGAGGGCATGAGCAACGAGGACATACTCGAGGAGCACCCTGACCTCGAGAAAGAGGATATCCAGGAGGCCCTGCGCTATGCAGCCGCCGCGCTCCGTGAGCGGGAGCTTCCACGCACTGGAACATGAGGTTCCTTCTCGACCAATGCCTCTCGCCCCAACTAGCTACGCTCCTCTCCAACGCAGGCCATGATGCAGTCCATGCGCGGGACCGCGGTCTATCGCGGGCCAAGGACGACGACCTCATCGCCGTTGCCGAGAAGGAGGCGCGTATCCTCCTCACGGCCGATACTGACTTTCCTTCCATCTTGACGCTTGGCGCCAGGCGGGCGCCTTCGTGCATTCTCTTTCGAGGCGATTTTGAGCCCGCAGCGACTATGCAAGCAAGACTCTTACTCGCCAGCCTTCATGACATTGCTCCCCAACTCGAACGGGGCGCATTGGTTGTCATTACAACATCCAAAGTGCGCGTTCGGGACCTGCCAGTCACGGACGATTGACCGGTGGGAAGTAAGGAGTTGGCGACGATAGCGGATGGGGCAATCCGCAAGTACCTGACCACGGGGGGTTACGATCCTGGCTTCACCGCCTGGGTGGGTCGGACCGTCGTCGAGCGTCAGCAGAGCGGTCACGCCTCTTTGATCGCTGCGCTGGTTGCGGAAGTCGAGAGGCGGAGCGCCGGTAGGACCGTGCTTGCGGTCACTCCCATCGCCGACCTCGCGTGGTTTGCTCGAGCCAAGCTGAGACCGATGGTCCGTGGGCTCTTCCGTCGCCGCGAGCAGGAACCGGTGCTCAACGTACTCGAGCGCTCGGTCATCTTCCTGACACCGGCGAACATCGCGTCTATCCTCGGGGAGGAGCGATGGCTGCATACCGCGTGGGGCCTAGCCAATCTATTCCTGGGGAGCATCGGGGCAGAGCTCCTTTCCCCTGACGCGCCGTCGATTGTTGGATTGAGCGAAGAGACGACGTGCTATGTCTCTCTCGAGTACTTCGCCCATAGGGATCGCTTCGCCGACTTCGTCGTGCACGAGGCAGCTCACGTGTTCCACAACTGCAAGCGGCGAACGGCCGGGCTGCCGGAGACCCGAACCCGGGAGTGGTTGCTCGACATCGAGTTCGGGAAGCGGGAGACGTTCGCCTACGCCTGCGAGGCTTACAGCCGAATTGTGGAGCTCGGGCGCCGCCCGGCGGATCGCCGGAGACTCCTGGCGGACCTGGAAAGCGAAGGTCTGCCCGGGGACGAAACCGTCAGGCGGGAGGAGCTCCGTCAGATCCTGCGAGAGGGGGTGGAGGCTCGGAACGGTTGGAAGCGTATCCTGGCGCACTGCGCGCCCAAGCCGAGAACGGTGCAGCTGTGCGGGGCGTGATAGAGGGGCGTCTGGCCACCCCGATCGGCCGACGGGGGGCCGCGAAAACAGAGAATCGTTCGTTTACCGGCCAACTTGGGGAGCCAACGAAGCGAGCCCCCTGTATCCTCAAGTGGAGCAGGGGGCTTCGCGTTTCGAGCGTCCGATTGGTCGTTCCGATTTGGCCTCGCTTCGCGCGCGATCTACATTCCCGACAGCGACTTGGTCGGTTCAAGCATTTCCTATCTGGGGTTGCTAACATTTGTTGTCCCGGGATTGCACTCCATCCCGCTGGAAGGAAGCTCCGCGCTGGCCAAGATACGCTCGCACCGTAGCGAGGCGAGGGCGTCAGCGATCGAGCCGTCGTGTGCGCCCCATAGTCCGGTAAGACTTGATGGTCCGTAGCAGCGAGTGCGGCGCACGCGCGTCAGACCTTTCACCTTCATGGGCGATCAAGTACCGGCTCTGATCGCTCCGCCATACCTGGAGTGGTATGATCGGGAGCACGGACGCAAGGCCCACCGCCCTGACCTCGCCCGCGGTTCGACGGCTTTCGCTCAGAAAGGAGTCCCCGCCATGCGTACATCGGGGTTCCACCTCCCGTTTCCTCTCTTCTCCGCCTGCTTGCTCATCGCCATGGTCGCGCCGACACCTACTCTGGGATCTCCGTCCGCGGTCAGCGGCCCGTGCCACGTGCTCGACTACGGCGACCTGCCAATCGCCACGTTCCCGGTCGGCACGAGCTTCGTGACCGGCGGCGTCACGGTGCACGTGCGCGAGATCAACTTCAACCTCGGACCATGCATGCCTCCGACCTTTGGCAACTTCGTCCGCAGCGGCTCCGGGTTCTTCTGCAATAGCGGCATGGGGCTCGGGGCCATCAACGCCAACCTCGACTACGACTTTGGAACCACCGTGACCGAGGTCATCGTGCCTTACGGCGAGGTCGGCGGTTTCGTGAGCCTGGCCATCAACGGCGATTGCCGAATGGCGGCGAACTTCACCGACTATGACGGCACCGTCCTCGGCGGTGTGGGGATCGAAGTCGTTCAGAACGGGCAGCCCGGTCAGGGTTGTGGGTTGATCATTCTGAACGGCAAGGTAGACGACCTGGTGGTCGGCGGAAATGAGGTCTTCTTCGATAACCTGAGGTTTTGCCGCCAATGCCCGCTCCCGCTCCGTGCGGGCTTCGAGGATTTGACCCTCGGTGCCATCTTCCCGGTCGGCAGCACCTTCACGAGCGGCAATGCCGACTTTGGCATCCGGCCCTTCTTCCCGGCGCCGACTGGGGTTCCTTGTGCGAACCCGTTCGCGGGTGGCTTCGCCCACGTGGTGGGGACGAACATGGCCTGCGGTGTCGGGCAAGAGCTGCTGGTCAACAATGTCAACGTGGCGATCGACTTCGGCGTACCGCTCGACCGACTCGTCATCTCCTTCGCCGAGCTGGGCGGCAACGTGAACCTGACGATCAACGGCGATTGCAAGAACGTCGCCAATTTCTCCACGCTGAACGGCACCCTGGTCGGTGGCGTCGAGGTGCTGGCGATCGACTTTGGAGCCCCCGGTCAGAGCTGCGGGATCCTCCACGCATTCGGGTCCATTACCGATTTCATGATCGGCGGTCAGGAGCTGTGGATCGATCAGGTGCGTGCCTGCGAGCAGGGTGTCCTGGCCGTGGATGATGGGGGGACCGTGGCCGGTTCCCTGGTGCGCGCCGTGCTAGAGCAAAACGTCCCGAACCCGTTCAATCCCTCGACCACCATCGCCTTCGAGCTCGCCGCCGACGCACAGGCAAAGCTCGACGTCTTCGACGCGAGCGGACGCCTCGTGCGCGCTCTACTCGACGCGGGGATCGCACGAGGACGCCACGAAGTGGTGTGGGACGGCCTCGATGAGCGAGGCGTGGGAGTTCCGAGCGGAGTCTATCTCTATCGGCTTACTGCCGCGGGTTTCTCGACCACTCGGCGCATGATCGTGCTCGAGTAGCCAGAAGTTTGGCTCTTCGCCGTGGCCAGAACGAGCTTTACTTGTCTATCGCAGTCGAACGATCCGAGCGCTGGCGGGAGCGCGAGATCCGGCTTCCTGCTCGGAGGTGACCCAGTAGACGCCGGGCGCCACGGGAGAGCCTGCTGCATCCGCCCCATCCCAGGTTGCGACGGATGCATTCGCCGGCAGCGTCCGGACACAACGACCCACGCAGTCGAAGATGCGGAGCTGTCCGCCTGATCGACCGATTCGGATGTGGACGGCATCCGATCGCGACGAGGGGTTGGGCAGACAGACGAGCGCTGGCCCCGCCGGCGCTGCGGGGCTCTGGCCTTCAGGATCGAGGCCGGTGGTCACCCTCGTGCCGTGTGCGGTGAAGATCTTCCACGGAGCAAGCCCGGGGCGGTTGTCCCACCAAGCAGCGTAGACTTCGTGCGGCGAGCGGGCAGCTAACACCGGCCCGTTGGCATCGCCTGCGGCCGCGTCGTCCATGCGGCATGGGGGTTCGACCCAGGTTCGGCCTCCGTCGGCCGAGGCTCGGATGTAGGCGTTCAAGTCGCCCTCGCGGACAGCGAAGGTGGCGAGGACCCATCCGTCCACGGCCCTGATCGATGCGCCGCTGGCGACCCCGCTCGGATCCCCCTGCGTGCTGGCACTCCAGGTCTGCCCATGATCGGTCGAGACGGCCGTGCGGAAGTGCGCCGGTCCCCCCGTCCAATGGAACCAAGCTGCGGTCAGGGTTCCATCATCGAGCCGAACCATGGCATGCTGGGTGCACTGCTGGTAGAAGGGTTCGATGTCATTCACCTGAACGCCAGTCGTCCAGGTCTGACCGCCGTCCGACGAGTGGTAGAAGAACACATTCGGGTAACGACCGCCGGGGACATTTCCTCGCCAGTCGTTGGTCACACAGTCGAGGATCTCCTCGCCGGGATTCGGTCCCGAGGCCGGGTCCACGAGGAGACAGGGGTCGGAGGCCACCGGTTGGTAGCCCAGACCGTCGCTGATCCGCGTCTCCGGCCCCCACGTGGCACCTCCGTCCGCGGAGCCACGCATGTACACTTGGTTGAAGGACCCCTCACGCCAATCGGTCCAGGCGACGAACATGCGGCTCTCGTCGAGGATGGTAAGGGTTGGATTCATCACCCAGTCGGCGAAGGGAGGACTCCCGGCGGTGTTGATCTGCACATTGGCCGTCCACGGGTCGCCGCCCTGTGCCCGGTCGCGTCTCGACATGTAGACGTTGCGGTCCCCGGTCCGGTCATCCTCCCAGACCACCACGGGCAACCCAGCGGGGGTGAGGCCCAGGCGCGGAAACCGACTGCTCTCGCCCGCGGTGCGGGTGTCCACCTGCTCCGGCGGCGACCAGGTGGCACCGCCATCGTGGGAGGTCGAGTAGAAGATGTGGTAGCCGAGCGCGTGGTTGTCCATCCAGATCACCGCTACGGAACCATCGGAAAGCACCGCAAGGTCGGGCCACGTGTGTTCCCCCGTAACCTCGGGATGAGGGGAGATGTTGGGCGTGAAGCCCCATTCACAGCCCGGTTTGATTTCCGGCTCCTGCGGGAGCGACGCCAGTGGGAGGGGAGTGGTGGAGTGGGCCTCGGTCGGAGCGGCCGGCGCATTCCCCAGATCGACCCGCCACCGGTCGGTCCGCGAATCATAGGCGAAGGGAGCTGTTGCTGCCGGCGAGCCGGCCCCGGAATGAGTAAGCAAGATCATCAAACCCAGGAGTATCAGAGCGATCCCGAAATGGCGGCTAGGCAGGCAGAAGTTGAATCGGAACATGGTCATTCCCTCGGATTTCGGGGACCTTTATCTCCTGTGATCATAATCTACCCGCGTGCGGTGGCAACCCCTGTGTTGCTTATGCCTTCGCAGGTGCAAGAGTCGACGTGCGCTTTCCGCTCGTTGATCAGCGGCACCGTTCCCAATCAAGTGGACAAGGCGGCGCTCGCCTTGACGACCCCGTCGTTCAGGGGCGGTGACGGTTGAGAGACTTCGCGTTTCGCGCTATCATCTTTGTCATGCTAGGGTTCAGGGGATTCCTACTTGGCGTCTCCGCATGGGCGGCTGGCCTCGCATCACCGGCCGCAGGCACCGTGGTCCTCGACGATTTCGAACGACACACCCTGGGGCCGGACTGGGTGGTGTTGGCCGGCGCAGGGTCGGTCGGACTCGCCGCCCAGAGTGATCTCGGTCTCGTCGCCGGACCCGCGCGGGGCGGTGCGGTGGCATGGGGAGCCGACACGTTCCTCGTCGACGAGTTCAGCGAAGCGGGCATCTCGCCGGACCGGCCCGATAGCATGCTCCTCCAAGTCTATGTCCGCCTGCGGGCGGCGGACAACGCGCGTTACGGTTTTCATTGGAACAATGCCTTCGGGGGCCGGTGGGAAATCAAGTACGACGGTGTGCCGACGCCGCAGACTAGGATTCTCGCGTCGGCAATCGCACCTGAACCCTTGCCGGGAGATCGCATCCGAATCGAGGCGCGCGGCGCGACGATCTCTGGCTATCACAACGAAGTGCTGGTCCTTACGGCGGAAGACACCGCCCCCGACGCGATCACGGAGGTTGGCGAGCTCGGGGTGGTATTTCGGTTTACGACGACTGCACCTGCCGTGTATCCGTCCGCGGTAGTCGAAGATTGGATGGGCGGCGATCTTCCCGCCGCCTCCGTGGATCCCGAACCAGGCGTCGCCGCGCCATTACTCGCGATGTACCCGAATCCGGGCGCCGAATCTGTGCGCCTCACACTGGCCCCCGAGTTGGATTGGCGGCGATGTGTGCTCAGCGTTTACGATGCACGTGGCCGCGCCGTACTAGTGGATTGTCCCATTGATAGCGGTACTGGCATGTGTTATACCAGGGCATGCCTACCCTCACTCTTCTTGTCCTGGACGACTCGACACGACGAGAGCTGGAAAGCCGGGTTCGATCGCGAGCG
>Ga0137428_1000382_pt1 | contig 19299 bp, 35 predicted proteins | sample EasRivERMZT718_2_FD_102305 | JGI IMG/M metagenome (GOLD analysis project Ga0137428, IMG submission 102305) | Soil microbial communities from meander-bound floodplain in the East River, Colorado, USA - East River MetaG ERMZT718_2 | ecosystem: Environmental > Terrestrial > Soil > Floodplain ...
AAACGGAAACGCAAACGGCAAAATTTTGCGGTGACCACCGTTGGTGGAAAAGGCAAACCGGAACCACCACCGGCACCACCGTAACCGCTGCCGTTAATCAGACGGAATTTGCACTTGGAACTTGGCTTTGATAATTTGGTCCGCTCGCGGAATCACATCCACCGTGACCGTGTACGTGGAACCGGCAACCGCATTAGCCGCATCCAAATCCAGCACCACCAATTCACGGTTGACGCCAACGGTGCTGGAAACCGTCAATTCGGCGGAACTGCTGACCGGAGTTTCCGCATCATCCAGCCACACGTTTTGACCGGCGACCGCGGACATATCCAGCCAAACTTTGTACTGCTCGCCAATCCGCATCCGCAGCGGCTTTTCGCCAACGCTGGTGCCGTCGTTGCGGTTGCCCATGCGGATCACGCGAGCCGGTGACAATTCCGTGTTGTCAAACACCGCATTCGGCAACGCCACCGTGTCGGAAAGTGCCTCAAGCGAATCGGTAGTGTTGGCAAAGCTGTCCCAATCGGCGGTGGCACTTTTGGATGCCAGTTTGGCAATGATCGAATTGTCCGTGATGTCCGCACCTACCACGGCAGCAGACAGCAAGTGGTCCAAACCCTTGGCCACCAGCGCATCGTTGGCTTCGCTTTCCACCTGTGCTGCGGAAAATAGCGCGGCGTTGGTGCTGGCCGTGGCAGTTGCCGCCCAATACGTTGCGTTCGCCGGCGTCGGCAATTCCACGCTGCCGCTCCACGGCAATTGGCCAATTCCGCGAAGCGGATCATTGGCCGATGTGCTCGGTGCGCCTTGGAAAACTTTGTAGGAGTAGGTGCCAGCCGAGTTCAGGCCGCCGGAAACCAGAGCCGCATCCGTGACGGTGTAAAAGCCAACACCGTTGCCGGTGCCTTCCGTGAGCGCAACCGCAACGCTGGTGGTGTCAGCGGTGCGCACTCGCACGTACAGCGTCAAACCCGGTGTGTCCGCGTGCAGAACGTCAGCGGAAACCTGGCTGGCAATGGCCAGCAACGCAACCAGGCATACGGCAAAAATACGTTTCATCGGCGACCTCTAAGCGAGGGAGTACGGAGCAAAGCGTTAGTCGGAGTCAACCCAAGAGCCAACAACGTTCACGGCTGCCCAGTTGGTTGCGTCAATGGCCACCAGCGTGACCGCTTCGCCAATGGATGCACCGGTGATTGAGTCACCGGCTGCAGGCGAAATGCCGTTGAGCAGAATCACATCTGCGTTGTCCGGGTTGATGATGATTGACTGGGCCACCGTGCAAAAAAATGTGACCTTCATCCCGGCCACGGCGGCCGGCAGGTTGATTGTTTGACCGTCTGCGTCGCCGGTGTTGCAATAGACTTGGCCGCGAACATCCGCTGCCGCGTACGTGCCGCCGTCGATGTCAACCGTGACCGGCTGCGTACCGTAGAGATTGGCCGTAAAGTCGCCGTCGCCGGCGGCCACCACGTCATCCGCAACAAAGATGTCGCGGGGGCGGGTGGCCCCCGATGCTCCGATGTCGCTTGTGTTGTCCGTAAACAGGATGTGCTTGCCGGAGGCAAGCGTGAGGTTGCCGCCAAGCGCTAGATTGCCGCTTTGCTCCATTGTGAAGTGTGTTGTTGCGAACCCCAAACTCGCGGCGATCTTGAACTTGTCGCCGTCCGCTCCGTCATTTCCGAAAGACCACTCAGCCACACCGGTGTGGAGAAAATGAAAATACGAAGCGCCGGCGTTTGGTGATTGCATCCGAATGTTGGGGTTCGACGCTGCTGACAGATGCAACAATACTGACGAGCTCGGCGTGATACCTATGCCAATGCCCCCAGAGGCCAGCAGGTCACCATCGGCCTCTACTTGCAAACCCTCATTGCCGCCGTCACCGCTGAGGTAGTTCGCGCCTAGCGAGAGATTGCCGGCCATCGTTGTGGCCGGGAATGCGGAAATGTTCTCAACTGCAGCGGTGCCGAGACCGAGTGTTGTACGTGCGTTGGTGGCCGCCGCGTCGTCAATCAAACTGCGCCCGAATGTAGTGAGATCGGCCAGCGCGGCCGTTCCACTACCCGTAAAGTACGGCAACTTGTCCGCCGCGCTCGTGAGCCCGGCGATCGCTGCCAGCTCACCATCCGCCGCCTGGTAATCCGTGCCGGCGACCGCTGCGCTTAGCACGCCGGTGCCGTTGGTAACTTTCACCAGACCAGTTGACAGCGACGACAGCGCTTGCTCAGCGGCGAGTGTGCTGTCGGCCGTCTGCAAGATGTATGTGGCGTCGGGCGGTGCGCCAACGCGCGTGCTCGTAGCCCCGGCCGCGAACATGCACAGCCAGGCGGCCAACATCAGACCGGCCAAAGTGCGGATGGGTTTGGAGTGTTTCACCGATGTTCTCCGACGGTTGAGCTGACGCCGACGCGGGCCAGGACGGCCGTGCATTGGCTGAGTGCGGAGGTGTTCTGCCGCAGGGCCTCCACAAGCGTATCGCGTACAAAGGTGCGGTCGCGGTCCATCTCGGCACGCATCGCCGTCTCACGGACGTTCGATTGCCAGATGAAGAAAGTCACCATCGCCGCGAAAATGCCCCACTTGTTGGCGATGTCGACGGCGGATTTGACCAGAGTTTCAGACATACCGGCCACACTACGCCGGCACGTTTGCTTTTTGCTACCGCCAGGGCCGACTGCGCACGCGGGCCAGAAACCGCGCTGCGTCGGCAATCACCGTCTCGTTCCAGCTCCGCCAATGGCCGAGGTGTCCGCACCACAAGTGGCAGTTGAGCGTGTCGCCTTGGCACAGCGTCACGAGGTTGGTGTCCACGAGCTCAAGCAACCGATCCACATGCACCGGCACGATGTGGTGCACCACCACGCCGATCCGCGAGCCGCAAGCAGCACACGTCGGGAAACGGGCCAGGTGGTCCAGCGCCACGACCGCCCACCGACTCGAACGCCGCACAACCGGCTTGACGGGTGATGCGGCGCCGATCATTTCGCGGCTGGTTCTGCGGGCGGAGTAGCTCCCGGCCAGCGTGGCACTTGCACGATGTTGCCGCTTTCGTCGCGAAAGATGATCTGATATTCGCGGTCCTCGAGCGGCACGCTGTCGCTCGCCACGGCGGCCGGCGGCGGCGCTGGCGGCTGCTGTGTGGTTTGTTGGTCGTTGTAGAGATACAAGCCGCCCAGGCCTAAAGCGCCCATCGCGGCGATCTCTTGCCAGCCCATGCCGGTCTTGGTCGTGACTGTCTTGGGAGCGTTTACGTCGCCCATATCCTCCGGCAAATCGAGTGCTTTGCGGATTCCCATCTCGTGGATCCTGTCTTTGCGAGCCACTGAGTTGGTCCACATCCCGTAAAGCTGTTCCTTGATGCCGGCCTCCGGTTCGATTCCATTGGTCGTCGCCACGTTGGGTTACTCCGGTTTACTGAGCACGAGCTCGTCCGTGGTCGGTCGGTCGGGGAACATTTGTTGTTGCAAGTGCAAGAGCAGCCGTTCGGTGCGGGCGTCTTGCTCCTCTTGGAAGCGAATCGCCTCGGCCACGGCAATCTGCCCGCTGCGAATCAGGTCCAGAGGCTGGAGCAGGGTCAGTCGGTCCAGGTCTGCGCCCGTGACCGACTGCCCGGATTCGATTTTGCCGATCAGCTCGGCAATTCGACTGTTCTCCAGTTGCTCCAGCAAACGGCTCATAGACTACGGCTGAATTTTCACTCCGCCTGCGATGATCGCACCGAAGTGGTCGAACAACGCATTGCGTCGGCTCGCGCCGGCTTCGAAGTTCTTGCCCATCAGGGTCAGCGTGCCTTGCTGCTCGACGAAACCAGACGCTTGAGTCCGGGCAATAATTGCATTCGGATTGACGTCGACTGGAACATCGTTGGCCGCCTGCTGTTGAGCCTGACGGGTTGAGTCAGCTTCTTCTGCAGGGCCAAACGCATTGCTGTGGGCCGGAGTCGGATCATAGGGGACTTCCTCTGCCATGTGATTACCTCACTTGATTCGGACCATCTGCCAGTAATAACGCTTCGTCGCCGGCTGGTCCGGTTGAGCTGGCGGGGCGTTCGGTTGTTGCTGCTGGGAAAGTTTGTCGAGCAGGGCCTCGAGGGCGGCCACCAGCTGTGGGTCGGTTTTGTTGGCGTCCTTCATGGCAGCGATGATCTTTTCGTAATCAAACGGCGGGGCCTGCGGTGAGGCCGGCGTGTTGATCACGATCTGCTGCCGCAGCTCGTTGATCGTGGCCTGCAACTGCTTGATGGCCTCGGCCTGGTCCGCGACGGCCAGGTCCAGCTCGGGCGGAACGGTCGGCTGGGGCGCATCGTCGGCGACCGGCGGCTGGTCCTCGGGCGCCGCTGGTGCCGGCTGGTCTTCGTCGGCAATTGGCGGCGGGATCGGCCGCAACGGTTCGCCGGTATCGGTCGTTGTCGGTTGGTTTGGTGCGTTCGGCTGGTTCGGCCGGCAGGTTTTGGGTGTGCAGACGTTCGGCCGGCGAATGCGGCCCAACAGGCCACCACCGCGGTTCGTGATCTCGTCCAAAACGCCCTTGGCCGCGATGTCGGCCGCGTACTGCCTGGCGCTGCCACCCTGCAGCCACCACACCAGGCCGCCGCTGCGGTCGACGATCATCATCGCCGTCTTGCCGGCGAGCACCGTCGGCAACGTGTCTTGGGGTTGGAAGCGGTGGCGAAAGTCGGGATCGGCCACCGAGTAGCATTGCAAACAGGTCGCACGCCGCACGGCCACCAGCGTGGGATCCGTGGCCAATGCGGCCAGCAGCTGCTGGCTCGCCTGGCTGCGCTCGTAGTCCTCGGGAAGCACCACGACGGTGTAATAAGTCGGCTCTTGCGGCAGCTCCCCGACGTGACCGGTGACACTGCCGCGCTGATATTCGAACGTGCGTTGCGGCGGAGCGCTCCTCCAGCTGTTGAAGTTGCCGCGGCGGCCCAGACCCAACGACGGCAGCGCGGCCGAGGCCTGGCTCGTTAGCAAAACAAAAATCAGTAACGTGCGGATCATGCGCGCTTTCCTTCTGGTACGGGCGGAGGTGCTTCGCCATCGATGATCACAAACGCGCAGCCCGAATTGCGTCGCCACTGCTGAACCCACCGTGCGTATTCGTGCTCGTCCAGCCGGCCGACGTGGTTGTTGTCCAGGATGAACACCGTATCGCCCGTGCGGCCGAGGTAGTTGACGATGTGGCCCGGCGGCCAATAGACCACCGCGCCACGCCGCGACCAGCTCGCATATTCCAGCACCCGCTCGTCGCCGTCGGAGGTCGCCACGTAGCGGATGCCTTGCGCCTGGAGCCGGTCTAAGTGCCTGGCGAAGTTCTCGCCGTTGCGGTACTTCGCCCACCACTCGGTTGCTTTGTCGAATTGTTGCACCCAGCGGAGTGCGCTGGTCGTCGAAGCGTGCCCGCAGCTGCCGGCACGGTTGCGCTGCCGCCATTCGGGCGCGAGGTCGGCAATCTGCTGGCCGTACACGCGGGCGTTAATTAGCATCAGCAAGAGAATTCAAATCGCCTCACGGCTGCCCGGTCTCCCGCCACTTGAACGGCGTCCACACCGGCCGCTCGTCGTAGATGTTGGAAATGATGTAGGAGCCGTGGCCGAGATTCGCGATGCGGGTGCCGTCCCAGCTCTTGTACGTCTGCGGTGTGTAAAGCGCGAGCGGCTGGCCAGCGAGCTCCGCCACTCGACGCTTGTGGAACTCCACAAACTCGAGCAGCTTCGGCAGGTGCGCATATTGCGGATCGTGTTGTTTCACCGCTGCCACAACGCAATCGGCCACGACCGCAAAATCCTGAGCGGCTTCCAGCCCGCCGTCGTAAGGCAAGCTCAGCTCTTTCGTGCACTGGGCGTCATTGGCGTAGCAGGTCCATTCGTCGATCAGCGACAAGCAGTTGCGGCCGATGCGGTCGTTGGCAAAGTAAATGCGGTGGCGGCTGTTGCGGATCCGCTGAGGGACAATCCTCGCGACCTGGCCGATCGTCACGTTCGGCGGCGTCACAACGAAACACCGCCCGCCACCGACGTAGAACGCGCAGTAGTCGTGCCCGTACTTGCGACTGAGCTCGCCGTTGCAAAAGTGCGTCGCCTCGTGACACTGAGTTGCCTTATCGAAACCGCGGATCTGCCCCAAGCCGTGTTGCGGGCAGCGGCTCAGCATCTCGCGCAAGATTCCTTGCCCGTCCTGGCTGCCCCGCGGCTTATACTCAAACCAAGCGCACTCACCGTATACTGCCCACAACGCGAGCGCCGTAAACACGAACAGCGGCCAAATCTGTCGGAATGTAAGGCGCTTTTTCATTGGTAAAGTTTCACGCTCGAGATGGCCGCGTCGTCGATGATCAGCGTGTGCGGATTGGGAGAGACCTGCGAGGCGTAGGCGTTCACGGCCCATTGACGTGGGTACTCGGCATCCGGCCTGTTGAACTGCGTTTGGATATTCGAGAAGTCGAATTGCTTGACGCCGTCCAGCCAGACTTGCAGCTTGCCGGTCTTGTCCTTGCGCCACATATAGCGGGCTTCGAGGTGATACCAGCGAGCCGGCAGGATCTCGAAGGTGCCAGTCCCCTTATCGCCACTGCCGCGTGTGTTGTAGCCGCCGTCCGTGCCGATGTGGCTGTGGACGTAGAGGTACATTTTTCCGTTGCTGGCCATTCGCGGCCCGACGTTCCAGCAGGGGTCGCTGCCGCTGAGGTCGCGGCCATTTTGCCGGTTCGATTTCCACTGCATCTGGTTGTACCAAGCCGATTTGGTCTTCACCGGCATGTAGATCCAGCAACTGTAATAGGCGTCTGTCGGTAAGCCAGCACGCGGATTCGAGTTGTTGACCCAGCGTCGCGGCCAACGCACGCCGCTATCTTCGCGGCTGGTGTTGATCGTGGAACTCAACGCATACCGCCCACTGTGTACGGGCGTGGTGACAATCTTGTACGAGTACGAGCCGCTAGCCCACGGCTTGCAGCTCGCGTCGTTCCATTCGCACGTGCCACCGCTCTCGTGCGTGGCCTTCCACAGAATGCTCGACTGCACCGTGGTCGGCAGGCCTTCGAACCAGTTTGCACCGCAGCAGGCGCGCGCGAACAACAGCAGCGCCGCGATGTACAGCGGCAGCAAATGCTTGATTGTCAGCGAACGAGAATTGGTCATCGACATCATGTCATCAACCTTATTGGGTTAGCGTGGGTTTTTGCGCAATGCACATGCACGTCAAGCACGGCCACACGTACACCATGCGGCCGCAACCAGGGCAGCGGTTGCTCTGTATCGTCTTCGCGTTGGGATCCCATTCACTGCGCGGCCCGTTGCGGTGGTGCACGATGTAATGCACCGTGCATTGCGCGACGTTAAACAATCGCGCCACTTCCACCTGCAGCATCCCGCCCGCCACCAGCTTGCGGATCTCGTTGCGCTGTTCGTCGGTAAGTCGCATAGTCCATCGCCAAATCACTTCCGCGCGGCAACAGTCCTGTGGTGTTGAGGTACGCGCCGCGCACGGCCTGCACCACCGTCCACGACCACACGCTCACGAACATCGCAATCGACTGCAGCTTTTTGAGCCGCGAGTTCCAAACTCCTCGCTCCTCGCTCCTCGCACCTTGCTCCTGTGCGATCGCCATCAGCACGGAAATAAAGATCCCGTCGCCAACGGGTCGCGGCAGATATTCGGGGTGGTCGCACACGTAGTCGTGCGGCAAGGCGGCCAGCAGATGCCAGTCGAGCATCTGGCAACCTGGCAGCCACCGCAGAAACCACGGGATACTGGCCCCGTTGAAGCGGTAATTGGCCCGGATCCACAGACTCTCGTCGTTGTAGCCGTAGCCGTACCGCAGCGGGCACTGCGTCACGAACCAGCCGGGCCGCGTGTGATCGAGCGCGATCGGAAATGCGTAGGCCGCATTCCACTCGATCACGACCAGTCCGAACCGCAGTCTGCGAAGGTCGGCAGCCATGCACTCCATTTCATGCTGCGAACTTGGTTTTTTGGCGGCGCTTATGCGACCGCCCCGGCCTGGGGATCTCACGAAACCCCGTCTTGCGCTGGTAGCACACGATGCAATAGCCGACACTCACCAGCACCAAGCCGCCACAACCGCCACATCGCACGATGTCTTCTTCCTCCGCTCTCCGCTCTCCGCTCTCAGCTCTCTGCTCCTTCATTCGCCGCTTGTACCGCGACACGGTCGACACATCCACCCCCAATTTTCGGGCGATGTGCGCGTTCTTCCACCGCGCCGTGAGCAATCGCTCAATCTCCCGCCGCACCTGGCGTGGCAAACCACCACGGCCTGAGTTGCTGTTACCCACAGTTGCTGTGCTCCTCTGGGGGCAGGGAAATAACAAGCAACTGCTTGCCGTCGTGCGTCTCTCGCTGCACTGGCAAAGTCACCGGACCTTTCGCCACCCAGTTGAGCGCGGAGAATGCTCGCAGACCGCTGATCGTCGCGTTGTGGTTGCCGCTGAGCTGAACCTTTAGGCGATGCGGATCGGTTTCTTCGTTGGTCAGCTCGATGCCGATTTTTCGCTGATCAACATCGACATGCAGAATGGCAAATTGGCTTTCGTACAGCTCAGGAAAGCGAATCATCGACGCGATGTTGAAGTACAGCATCCCGTTTCGGTTGAATGTCACCAGCACGTCGGTCGGTCGTATTGGTGCGTTCCTTTTGAAATGCTGCGTCGTGGTTACCTTGTGAAATCCCATGAACTTACTCCGTGGGTTAAGTCGCTCACTTCAGTCCTTTCCGTCGCGATCTCTCCGCGCGCTGCGCACGCGCCGGCAGGCGGCGTGGATCTCGAGCTCGACCTGCCACTGCTCACGTGCCGTGAGCTCGCGGACTTCGCCCTCTTCCACCAGAGCGAGCGATTCGGGCGGCATTGGCTCGACGTCCAGCAAATACTCCGGCGTCTCGTAAGGGTCCGGCGTTGCGATCATCAAATAAAAAAAGCCCGCGATGGAGCGGAGAGCGAGGAGCCAGGAGCGAAGAGTCAGAATGATCTGGCTCTCAGCTCTCAGCTCTCAGCTCTCAGCTCCACCGCGGGCTTTGGTGGTTCCATGTGCCCGCTGAATTAAGTTGTGAGGATCGAGGAGCGAGCTGCGAGTGTATTTTGTCTCGCTCCTCGCTCCTCGCTCCTAGCTCTCACGCTGCTTTCGGCAAATTCGGCTGATCGATTTTGATCGTGCGCGCGTAAGTGATGTGGTCCAGCACGCCGTCGCGGACCACCAGCTCGTGCCGTGAGTAGCGGCGGTTTCTAGCGTCGTCGAGGAGCAACGCTTTTAACAGCGACAGACCATCCTCGCGGGTTTTCGTGCGGCGTTCTTCGTGCTGGTCCATTTAGCGCCTCAGACGCCAGCTGCGGCGAGCCGGCGGCTCGGTGCATTTGCCATCGGGGCAATCCGTCGGTTGCTGCGGTGCAGCTCGCGGCCGCGGCGGCACGGCCTTCACGAGCTTGTACCAGACTTGGCCAACAACGGCGGCCTGTTGCGATGGCGGACCAGTCCGCACCAGCGACCAACCTGGCTCGCTCGCCACGTACCACTGCTCGCCGTTGAGCTGATACGCGCGGACCACGTTCGTCGGCACCGCGTTCAGCGCATAGGTCGACAACTCGACGGCCTGCACCACGCCAGCCAGGCCGACGAGCAACAACAACATCGCGATACGCATCCTTGCGTCTCCTTCTGTGAATGTCGACGGCAAGCCGTCGGTTTGGGCTCCTTGCTCTCCGCTCTCAGCTCTCCGCTCCTATGCGGCGACCTTCCCGACCACGAGCTGAAACCGGAGCTTGTCCGGGTCATCGGGGTGCAGGCGGGCCACCAAGCCTTGTGCTGCGAGAAACTTGTGCGCCGCCAGGTATCGCGAGCCCTGCCGCACGTCCACGATCAGCCGCTTCCGGATGACCGGGCAGAGAAACAACTTCGCTCGCTCCAACAGCGCACTCCCGACTCCCAGGCGCTGCACCGCCGGATGGACCAGCAGATGCTGCACCACGAGAAACCGCCGGGCCTCGTAAACCTGCATATAGCCGCAAAGCCGCCAAACGTCCAAGACCGGCCGTGTTCCCCAAGAAGCCGCCGGCACGTGACCGAGTTCGGTCAGCGCGACATAACCGGTGACGCCCGGCAGGTTTAGACACTGCTCGACGTCTTCGGCGAAAGCGGGCCCGGTCGCCACGCGCCATGCAAGCTCGACAACTGGCAAATTGAGGCGCATACGCAGGCGGGGTTCCATCCTCGCGATCCGAACCGGCAGACGCCAGCCAGACCCATCCTTGGGCTCATCTCGGTGATTCGCATCCGGGCCCGCCATGATGCCGCATTGGCTCAGAATTCAGCAAATCTGGCAAGGGCGGGGCCCCATCCACCATCCCGCATCCTACTTTCGGAAACTCACTCCACTCACGGCCATCGAGCAGCCGGCCGGCGGCACGTTTGCCGACGCGGACATACGGAGTCTTGCTCTCGGCTCTCGGCTCTCGGCTTCTCTCCACTCGCCCCATTGCTTGAAAAAGAACGTGTGATCGGTCCATTCAATGCTGCTGTTCTCGCCCATAGTTCACCACACAATCTCCGCTGCTTGGAATGCGCGTTTCAGGCTCGCGCTGAAGTAGGCGCCGGTGGAGCGGATCTTCCGGCGATTGGCCTCGATGAAGTCCAGCACCGTGGTGACCTCGCTGGCGTTGAGCTGACGCTCGGCCACCGCCCGGGCCACCTTGAGCGGGATCGAGTGGTGCATCTTGGGATCCCGCACCACGTCGACAATCTGCTGAGCGATCGCCCGCGTCGCCTTCATCGCCAACGCGTCGGACGGCGTTCCGGCACTCTCCGCCAGGTCGTTCACAAGCCGCGGGCTGGTGGTCATCGCTGGAAACTCCGTTTTCAAAAAATCGAATGAATGAATGAATGGTTGAAATGAATGAATGAATGCTCAGTTCCTGTCGAGCCAGGTGTCAACGTCGTGGAGCAGCTCCGGCGCGATGAGCCCGGCCACAAAGGCCGCGATCGCCACGCGGATCACGTGCAGCGGCGGGTCGTTACGCTCGTGCCCAATCTTCAACAGGGCAGCAAACTCGACCAGCTTCTCCCGATCGCAGAGGGCCTGTTTGCACTCGTTGTTCAGCCAGCTTCGCAACACCAGGTCCTGCAGTTCGGTTTTGCTCATGACTGTTTGGCCTTTCTCGGTGCTGGTTGCTGGTCGATCGCGTCCAAGGTTTGCTGGGCGTACTCCAGCTCTAAACGCAGCTGGGTGATGTACGCGTCGATGATGAACCGCTGTTTGCGGGTGGGGATTTCCTGTCGGTGCTGGAAGGCGTAGACAAGTTTTCCGCCGCGATGTGCGATGAGCATGATGATGAATGAGAAATGAGATGATTAATGAATGAGATGAGTAATGAAGTTAAAGCGCTGCGCTTCTATGAATCATGATTCATGAGTGTTTTGAAGCGCTCCGCGCAAACCCCCCCCTTACCCCCCATCACTTTCGCCGCGCCAAACGGCGCATGATCTCCCGTTCGCGCCGCACCAGCAGCTCGCGCTTCCGCCGGGGATGATTGCAGACCATGTACGGCATCGAGACGTTGGCTCCACACTGGCGGCACCAGGCGACGTTCCTCGGCGTGACGCTCCGCACCTCGGCCATCTATTCAGGTCGCATGCTTGGCTCGCTTTCTACGTGGTTTTGGTTTCGCGTTCTTGCGGTGATGCGTGAGGCTGGCTTTCAGCGCATCATGGAGTCGCTGCAGGTCTGACAGGTCGTGCATCACAGGGCCGTAGAGCACCTCACACATCGATTTGGGCAGCGGCGTGCCGTCGAGGACGTACGCGTCGAGTACCCGCTCCCAGCCGGCCGCCTGCGAGTTGTAATAAACCAGACTCATCTCGCCGCTCGCTCCTCGCCGCTCGCCACGGGCTGATTGTCGATGACGAGCTCCAGCGCCTTGCGGATCGCCACGACGTGCTCCTGGCAGCCGCACTGGTCCTTGTTGATCGCGAAGCCGAGGATCTTCGTCCGCAGCCGCGGCGGCACCTGGTTCCAGTGCGTCATGCACATCGGCCACAAGCGGGCCCGATCTTTCCGGCAACCGTTCACACTGCATTTGCGCATGTTAATTACTCCCTGTGGTCTCGGGCCGTAGCCCTTGTTTGCGTCGCCGCCGGATCCAATGCTTCGGCACCTGGCAACCGGAGATCGCCGCGGCCAACTTCACCTTGCACAACTGATTCATGGAGAGGCCCACCCGGATCGCTTCATCCAGCAGCCGGTCGTGGAGGTCCTCGCTCATGCGAATCGTGACCATCTTCGCGGCGGAAAAATGCCGCTCGCTTTTAGCCATGGCCGGGTCCACTTCTGGCAACGGCAACTTTTCCAGATCGGTCGTTTCAAACTCCATTTTCGCGTCTCGCAAATCCGTTCCGGCCGCGGACCGCCATGTCCGCTGGCCGGGCCTCCTTTGAGCTGAGAGCTAAGGGCTGAGAGCTGAGAGCCAGAAACTGACTCTCCGCTCCTCGCTCCCTGCTCCCCGCTCATCGTGGCGTCCTGCCCTCTGCCCGCGAAATCAAGTCTGGGCCGCGTACGGCCTCTGCGATCGCCCGCTCAAACGGCTCGAGCTCAGTTCGCAACACCAGCACGTCACGATCCGCCTCGATCCCCAGCGACACGTCCGTGCCGCGCAGTTTCAGCACGGTGATCACGGCCGGCCCGTAGATGCGAATCGATTGGTTCTCTTCCCTCGAAAGTACCAACATGCCCAAACCTCCGTGTGACCTAAGCCTCCCTGCGTTGAAAACTTCACGTGAGCACCTGCACCACGGCCCAGATAATCACCGCCCACACGGCGGCGCCAAACACTACTCCCAAAACAACCGCCGCCGCCGGGTTTCCTGGTACATCGTTTCGCATCGGAGACTCCTTTCAATTGTTCAAAAATCACCCTTCGAAGAGTTCCCCCTGATCCGGCTCCATCGGTGAGCTCGGCGCAAACTTGAGGCCGTTGTTGACCGTGGTCTGCATCTTGTAGGGCGAGGCCTCGCGGGCCGGCGTCTTGCCCGACACGACGCTTTGTACGATCACATCCTCGGGGTCTTCCTTGTCGGGCGTGACGCGCACAATGAGCTTGATCTCGCGAGCTTTCTGCATGCCCGGCCGCTCCTTGCAATCGCGCACGGCGTTCGTCAACAGACCATCGAAGTCTTCGGCCAGGTGCCCGACTTTATGGATCGTCTCGAGGTTGAACACACTTTTATTTGGCATAGGTCGTCACCTCACTTCGTGCGGGAAACGGGTCATCGCGATGCCACTCACGCCACAGGGACGCCAAGACGGTCGCGGCCAGCACGAACACGCAGGTGATCATGGTCAGCTCCTTAAACCGCCGATCATCTTCCAGCCACTGCACGGGACGGTCCTCGTGCGTGAGGTTGCGAACGTCTTCGTGGGCGTCGAGTCTGCTCAGGTCGTAGGCGGTCAGCCAGTTCTGCAATTCCAGTTCGGCTGCGGCAATTTCCTCCGCGTCTCCACGCTTCTTGGAATTCAGAAACCAGCGCACCAGCGGGATCAGCACGGTTGGGTCCATCGGTCAGCCTCCTGCGGAAAACAAAAATCCCGGCCGGTCGCCGCGGCGACCGGCCGGGGCATCCCTTGGCGCGAAACGGAACACGCCAGTGAATTTCGAAAAACCCCCCGGTGCCAGCGGCGTCCCATAACGCGTGCACCGGAGGGCGGTGTCCGTAGCGACGAGCTACGGCCGTTCGTTTGGAGTTTCAACCAGCGGCCACCATCGAGCGATTGGTTCAATCGAACAGCTTGCGCTGCTGTGAGAGCGTGATCGACACCCGCGGCAACTGAGCGACGGCCGCGGCGACCACTTTGCGGCTGGTGTAACTCTCGACCGTCGTGCGGCCCGTCGTATGGCCGAGCGACTTCATGCAGGCCAGGCCGTTGATTGCCGCCAGCTCGTTCGTGTGGAGCTTCCGCAGCGCATGAAACGCCAGGTACTCGCGGCGATCCGGCGGCAGACACTGCCGGATCAGGTCGTGCTGGTCGTACAGCGAGTGTCGCGAGCTGGGCCACTTGATCGGATAGGGAAAAATCCGCTCGCAGTCGTAGCCGCGCATGGCCTCGATCGCTTCGCGGGCCGCGTCGTTGAACTCGATCCGCTTGCCGACGTTGCCCTTGGCCGCGATCCGCGGCGGCAACCACAGATGGTCGCCGTGGTAGTGCTTCCAGCTGGCGCCCATGATCCCGCCGATCCGCGGGCCCGAGTTGAAAATCACCGAATAAATCCGGCGGAAGTACATGCCCGGCGAGATCGGCCGGCCGGCAATTTTCAACGGCAGGTGTGCCATGTCGGCGTTCTCGACGAGCATCACGAGCTCCGCGAGCGAGTAGCAATCTTCGGCCGGCTTCTCCTCGTGCGGCGGCCGGGCCACGTACGGCACCCGCTCGAGCAGGCTGAGGCACTCGCGATGGGCCCGGTCGGGCGGACCGCACAGATCCAAGATGGTCTGAATGCAGCCCGCGTGTTTGCGGACCGTGTTGTTGGCCATCGTGGGGTATTTGCGGCCGGGCAGTTGCTTGATGCCGGCGATGAACGCGCCGCAGTCGAACGCGTTGATCGCGCCCAGCGGCGGGTCGCCGGTGAAGCGGACCCAATACTTCACCGACTGCTCGATCTCCTCGAGGTTCCGCGGCCGCGAGTCGTGCGTGATCAGGTGCACGGGCTTGTAATACGCGGCGACAAATTCGCTGAGTCGCATATCGGCCGAGAGTTGTCCGTGCCCGGCGCCGCCGTGGCGACCGTCCCAGATTCGTAAAACGTCCTGCCCGTCGGGTGCATCCTGCGTGCATCGTAAAGGTTCACCCATCGCGTTTCTCCACAGAGACTAGAGATGCGCCCCAGCAGCCCGCCAAGTTGGCGTCCATGCTAGCGGCAAATCTAGCGCGCGACAAAAACACGCCCGCACTCCGTGGAGGAAGAAAATGTCGCCGCGCCCACGGGCCAACCAGGGCTTTTGCTAAAGCGCCCGCCTGGCACCAAAGTGTGCGCAGCATCGAAGTTGTAGAGAGCAACCTTCGAAGGGGCGGCGACGACGGCGGATTGCTGGTCGATGCCGAGTCGGCCGATGAACCGGCCGCGATCGGAGATTGCCCTGGTTTGTTGCTGACGGGCGCGAGCGCCCGCATTTCTTTAGCGGGGGCCGATTATGCGCGCTGCGAACCGGATTGCAATAGCGCGTGCGAAAGATTTTGCAACTTCGAAGAGCGTGTTGACGGTTGTCCTTCTGCGCCTTGACGTTCCGTCGCCCAAAAAACCACGCTTAGCCGCGAAGGTCGCGGGCGTCACTTCGCCCGCAATGAAAATGCCCCGCGACCGTTAGTAGCGGTCCGGGGCGGTGGGCAGTTCCCGCTGTAAACAGGAACCACCGTCGTGCCAGACATCGTAGCGTGGATCCACGATGCCCAGGACGCTGTATTCTAAATACCCGCAAATGTTTTTTGCAATCTGTTCTTCGCGTGGTTAGGATCAGCAGCGGAGGTGCGCGATGACAACTTTAGATCGATGGGTGCAACGTCTCATCTGGCTCGTCCTCGGGCTTGCCGTGGGCTGTATCTCGGGATTGATCATTGCGGAATTGCCCGGTAATTCGAGGGCGGATCGTGCCGAGGTCCGCGTGAGAGAGTTGCACCAGCACATTGCCTCACTCGAGAAGGATCTAGCGATCTCCCAGCAGCTTGAAGATGAACTCACAAGCGAACTGCTGCGCTATGCACAACGCGAGCGGGAGGTCGCCGCCGGCCTGGAGCGATTGGGACAGCGCGGCCGTGAAGTCGAGGATTGGCTTTTGCGGCTGCAGCCGATGGCAGAAGCGATCGAAGCCGCTGCCGAGCAGCCGTGATCACGTCTACTCTGAGACCGGGACGACGAACTCGATGTGACCATGCCGATTATCTCGCGCCGCATGAAACAGCGCATTGGCCAGTTCGGATGCCGCGTTGCGTGACGGCGAGTAGAACGCGGCGCCGCAGGCGCCGCACGATGCGAGTCGGCTCGATGGCGTGATTTCCTCGATCGGGACCTCAATCGCGGCGCCACACGTGCGGCAGGTGATGCGAATCAGGTTCAGCTCGCCAATCGGAATATGCAGCAGCTTGTAGCTCGTCACGGGCACCTCGCGCTGGGTGCCCTCTGCTGTATCAAAATCCGCGGCCATCGTCCACCTCCGCAGACAAAGCGAACTGCCCTCCGATGGTCCGCCGCGGTGCGCCGCAAGTCCTTCTCGCTAAAGAAACTTCGCAACAAGCAGGGCTTGTAAAGAAGGTGGACTTACGAGGCCTCCGTGGCGAACCACCGGATATCAGTTCCGGTGGTTTTCAGGTCGGTTGTGTATTTGGGTAAGACGCGATTTTGAACTGAGCGACGCGGACGGGACTCGAACCCGCAACCACCGGATCGACAGTCCGATGCGGGGGCATAGGCCTTGTTGAACGCGGGCTTCCTGCTGCTCGGTCATTGGCTTTTATGCTTTTAAGTTAAAGTCATAATTTTCTGAGGCGCACCGGCGGATCCGCGGCCTATCTCTCATGGGGTTGCGCGCGGATCGGATCGTCACCCGGGGGCGCAGGGAATTGGGCGCAGGGAATTGAGCGGTTCGCTAGATTCCGTGGACCCTCGCGAGTGTTTGGGAGAAGGGAAGGCGCCGCCTTTGCATTCCCCAGGCCGCGAGACCATCCCGGCCAGGTTAAAATTGTTGCGGCGCCCTCCGCAAGGCATTGTATCAGCCCAGCTTATGCTGCCGGCCGGCCGGTCCCGAAGATCTCTTCGAAGTGTGGTTTCAGGCCCTGCGGGCCTTGGGCCTCGGCGGCGGCCAAGTAGGCCCGCTCGGCTGCGTCACGCTCGGCCATTTCCTGGAGCTGCTGCATCACCTTCACGGCATGCAGCACGCCGGCCTCAAACGCGGCCCGCAGGTCGCGGTCGTGTGAATCGTCGTTTAGTAGATTGGACTTCACGGGATTGGTTGGTCGTGCGCTTGATGCGCGGCTCGCGCTTGGCCGGTTTGTTGACACGCGCTGGCATGGGCTATGCCGCGTTGGCTGCGGGTGGCTTCTCGCGGGACTCAATCACCAGGCTGTCGCGTGTTCCGACGTTGTCTTTCAGTTCTTCCGCCAGCTCTTTGCCCAACCGCTTCGTGAATTCGGTGAGCCAGCTAACGCTCTTTTTCACCTGCACGATCGACAAGCGAAAATGCTTCAAGGTGATCGAACGCTCGCTGCCGGCCTCGGCATCGACTAAGGCCATGAGCTCGCGATCCATCTCGCCGATGAGTTTGCCCAGTGCTGCCGCATCGCGACCGAGGCGCTTGCGCTCCTCGTCGAGGTCCTCGCGGCGGCGGAGATAGGCGTCCCATTCGGTGCGGGAGCGCTTGGGCGGTGCCTGATCGGGCTGTTTGAGGCTCGCGGTTGCCATCCGTGAATTATTCGCGGCTGGCGGGGTTTTTTGGGGGCCTTGCCGGGCTGTTTATTCCACCCGCTGGGCGATGATGTGGGCCTCGACCACGTCCAGGGAGCCAGCACTCGGCACCACGCTGATGTCGCCGTAAATTGCGATGTTGTCGTCCAGGGCGAACGTCGAATAGACCACCTCGGGGAGCTCCACGACCGCGAAGGTCCCGGTATGTGTCGTCACGATCGCGGTGGTCAGCAGGGTTGCGCCATTGGTCAGGTAGCCGGCGATGTTGTTGGTGCGGCGATACCGCAGCGTGAGCGTGCGATTGGCGGCGAACGTCGCCCCGTTGTAGAGCACGACCGCGCGGGCCCGCAGGAGGTACGTGCCAGCTTGCTGGATGATGACGGCGGGGTTGTCCGTGCCGAAAGTTAGCGCGGCCGGCGTGGCGGTCAGCGAGTACACGCTGCCGGCGGCGTAGGCGACTACGCGATACTTGGGATCGCTCAATGCCGAACGCAGCTCGTCCCACCTCTGGTCGATCCGGCTCAGCACCGTGTCGTACGAGTTGGTGCTTTGCTGATCGCCGGTCGACTTGCGCACAATCTTGCAGCGGCCCGAACCTGCGCCGAGGTCCGCCACATCGAGGATGTCGTCGATCGGAACCAGATGACGATTTTCGTCCTGGTCTTCAGCCTCGATGAACGCGAACTTTTGGATGCCGTCCATTATGGCACCGCTCCGACGGTGAGCCGTTTGTGTTCGCCGAGGCGGATCGTCACGTCGCTCAACGTGCAGCGGTTGAGGTCGATCCCGTTCGTGAGCGTCGTCCGCCCGTTGCCGTCCAGGAAGCTGGCGCCTTTGAAAAGGTCCGTATCGGTGATGGTGAACGCGCTTCGCACACGCTCGGCGTTGAAGACGCCAGTACCGGATGCAGTCAGCGCGGTGATTGTTTTCGTCGTGTCGTAGACCACCAGGCCACCGCTGACACTGATCGAGACCGCACCGCTGGTGATCAGGTTTTGCACGATGCAGGTGCCGCCGTTCTGTGTGATTGTGCGGGTGCCGGTCGCGCCGTTGCCGGTCGATTCGATAATTTCCAGATTGCCGCCGCTCTGATTGATCGCCAGGTTGGCCGCGTGCTCGTGCAAGATCACGTCGCCGGCGACGCCCAGATTCAACGTTGCAAACGCGCAGCCGCTGGCCGGCTTGCCGATCTCGACCGCGCCGCCGGAGACCGTCACCGTGCCCGCACTCGAGGGGTTCGAAATCTTGAGCCGGCAGGCGCGTCCGTTGGTCGCTCCGGATCCCGGGCCCGTGTTGTAGACCGTGACGCTGGTCACCAGGTCGGCGGCCGAGGTGTGGTTGATGTTGATCCACGAGCTGCCGGGCCCGTTGCCCAGGCCGATTAAATGCGTGATCGCGGTGCCCGTACCGGCGTTGGTGAGCTGGACGTCTTTTTGGCGGTACTCGGCGTAGGGCATGCCGTTGGACGTGTTGATTGGTCGCAGCCCGATCTCACCCACGAAGGCCATGTCGACCTGGATCGTCACCTCGAGGTTGGTCGGCAGCCCGTATTTGGGGCCTTGGTTGCCATTCGGGAAGCGAGCCACATCGTCATCGACGGGCGCGGTGTCGCCGGACCAGTTTTTGGCGGCCGACCAATGCCACGGTCCGCTCGCCGCCTGGACGGCCCCGCGGGTGATGGTTCCCGAGGCGCTCGATTCGCTGACGGTCAAGTCGCCGCCAGGCGTGCCGAACGGGACGCCGGCGACGCGCGAGCGGACGAGCACGATGCTGCTGTCGGCCGGATCGATGATCGCTTCCACGTCGCGAAACTCGGGCAGCCGCTGACCGGCCGCGTTCCG
>Ga0137428_1000383_pt1 | contig 19274 bp, 25 predicted proteins | sample EasRivERMZT718_2_FD_102305 | JGI IMG/M metagenome (GOLD analysis project Ga0137428, IMG submission 102305) | Soil microbial communities from meander-bound floodplain in the East River, Colorado, USA - East River MetaG ERMZT718_2 | ecosystem: Environmental > Terrestrial > Soil > Floodplain ...
ATGACGTGCAGCTTATGGCCGAGGCACTAATGCCCAATCCGGCGAACATCGCCACGAAACTGGACCGGCGTGGCGGGTGGAACCGGAACCAACCGACCCGACACGGGGGGCAACAGCAGGGACCGTTTCCCCCTCGGGATCCGATTGCGTTTATTAACAGCCTGACGCACACGAAGGGCGTGTTCGGCGGGAAGCCGTTCAACCTGCGCCCCTGGCAGATCAAGATCCTCAAGCAGATTTTCAAGAAGCGGAAGGACGGGCTGCGGCAGTATCGGACGTGCCTGCTGATGCTCCCGCGCAAGAACGGGAAGTCCGAGCTCGCGGCGGCGATCGCCGTCTACGGGTTGCTGGCCGATGGGGAAGTGGGCGCGGAAGTGTATTCGGCCGGGGCCGATCGGGATCAGGCGGGGCTCGTGTTCGGCGTGGCGGCACAGATGATCCGCAACGATGCGACGCTCAGCCAGGCGTGCTACATCGTCGATTCGCAGAAGCGCATCGTGCACGAGCAAAGCGCGAGCTTTTATCGCGCGATCAGTGCGGAGGCGTATAGCAAGCACGGCTTCAACGCCTCGATGGTGATCTACGACGAGCTGCACGCGGCACCGGATCGCCGGCTGTATGACGTGCTGTCGACCTCGATGGGCGCGCGGGCGCAGCCGTTGCTGCTGGTCATCTCCACGGCCGGCTACGATCGGCACTCGATTCTGTGGGAACTCTACGCGCACGCGAAGAAGGTGCAGGAAAACCCCGCCTTAGATCCCACGTTTCTCCCGTTGCTGTATGAGGCGCCGATTGACGCCGACTGGACGAGTCAACGGGTGTGGAAGAAGGCGAATCCCGCGCTCGGCGACTTTCGCAGCCTCGAGGAAATGCAGATTCTCGCCGCCCGCGCGAAAGAGATTCCCGCGCAAGAGAATAATTTTCGGCGACTCTACCTGAACCAGTGGACGGAGCAAGCGTCGCGCTGGATCTCGATGCATGCGTGGGACGCCTGCAAGGCGCCGATCGATCGGGCCTCGCTCGCGAAGCGGCGCTGTTACGTGGGCATGGACTTGAGTTCCACGAAGGACTTGACGGCGCTCGTCGCCGTGTTCCCGCGTGACGACGGGTTCGACGTGCTGGCGCAGTGTTTCATTCCGCATGAGTCGATCGCCGCACGCAGCCGGCGGGATCATGTGCCCTACGACGATTGGCAGCGGGCGGGGCAGATTACGACGATGCCTGGGGCGACGGTGGACTATGAAGTCGTGCGGGCGACGCTGATCGCGTGGGCGGCCGAATTTGACGTGCAAATGATCGCCTTCGACCCGTGGAACTCGACAGATCTTGTGTCCCGCCTCGAACAGCAGGACGGCTTAACCTGCGTGCCGATGCGCCAAGGGTTCGGCTCGCTGTCGGCGCCGACGAAATCGCTGGAGAAGGCGATTCTGGCGAAGCAGCTGCGGCACAACGGCGATCCCGTCTTGCGCTGGACCGTCAGCAACGTCGCCGTCGAGCAGGACGCCAGCGGGAATCTGAAACCCTCGAAAGTCGCCAGCACGGAACGGATCGATGCGGTCGTCGCCCTCGTCATGGCGGTCGACCTGATGGATCGCCATAACGCGACGCGCGAGCCGAGTTACACGCTGCAGGTGGTCGGATGACGCCGTATTACGAGCACGCCGGGATCACGATCTACCACGGCGATTGCCGGGAGATCCTCCCGATGATTCAGGCTGACGTGCTGGTGTGCGATCCGCCTTACGGCGTGAATTTGGGGAACCATGCGGCGGCGACAGAAACGCGCGGTTGGCTCGCGAAGGGGCGATACGCCAGTTATGAGGACACGCCCGAGAACTTCCACGCGATCGTCGTGCCCGCGCTTGAGGTGGCGCTCGGGTGCGTCAAGCGGGGGCTAATTTTCGCCTCGGGCACCGGCCTGCGGTCGCTGCCGCCCTACGATGCGCTCGGGGGCGTGTTCCTCCCGGCGGGCATGGGTCGCTCGTGCTGGGGTTTTCAGAACCACGCCTTTTGCGCGCTCTATGGCACGGCGCCCGATCTACACACGGGCGCGAAGCCGACCGGGATCCAGTCAACGGAGGCCGCCGATCGCGTCGAGCATCCATGCCCGAAACCCTACGGCTGGATGACGTGGGCCGTGCTGCTCACGTCCCGCGTGGGCGAAGTCGTGCTGGATCCGTTTTGCGGGAGCGGCACGACACTCCAAGCGGCCAAGAACCTCAGCCGGCGCGCGATCGGGATTGAAATAGACGAACGCTATTGTGAGATCGCTGCCCGGCGGCTGGCGCAGGAAGTGCTACCCCTTGAGGTGGTCGGATGAAAGAAAACTGGCAAGGGCGTCCGGGCCGGCCGGTGCTGCATCCGGGCGATCCCTCGGTGCGGCTAACCCTGACCTTACGCGCGTCGAGTTATGCGGCCGTGGCGAAGCGGGCAGCCGATGCCAGGATGACCGTGCCGGAGTTTCTCCGGCGGACGATCGACCGCACCTATTTGCACAACCTTAAATCAGAGAAATAGGGCGCCCGCCCCCACACTAGGGCGCCGATGGATCGCGCCTATTCGCTGCTCGAGATCAAATCTGTCGCGGCACCGCAGCGCACCTTTAGCGGGATCGCCTCGACGCCCGAACTCGACCGCCAGGGCGACAGCTTCGATCCCGCCGGCGCCACGTTCCGCGACTCGCTGCCGCTGCTGTTCCATCACGATCCCAAGCAACCGATCGGGCGCGTCACGCTCACCCGCACGCCCGCCGGCATCGTCTTCGACGCCACGATCCCCGAAGTCGACGAGCCCGGGCCGTTGAAGACGCGTGTGGATGAAGCCTGGCAGAGCATTAAAGCCGGGGTGATCACGGGCGTGTCGATTGGACACCGCGTGCTGGAAGGCGGCCTCGAGCGGCTGAAGAACGGCACGCGACGGATCACGAAAAGCGAAATCTGCGAACTGAGCCTCGTCACGATTCCGGCCAATGCGTCGGCCTCCATCCTGACCGTCAAATCACTCTCGAAAGGATCGATCATGACTATCGCCGAACGCATTCAGGGCCTCACGCAGACACGGGCCGACCTCGGCCTCCAAATGAAGAATCTCATGGAAAGTGCGCCCGCCGGCGGCACCCTCGATGAGACGACCGCCGCGACCGTCGACGGCCTCAAGCTCCAAATCAAGAACTGCGAGGCCGATGAGACGCGCTGGCGCGACATGGAAGCCGTGCAGATGACGAGAGCGACCGCCGTAAGCTCGCCGTATGCCCACGTGTCCGTGACCGAGAACGTCGAGCCGGGGATCAAGCTCGCGCGGTATGTGCTCGCCAACATCGGCTGTAAATACATGAACACCGACGCGGTGACCTATGCGCAGAACCGTTGGGGCAACTCGACGCCTGAGGTGACGCTGGCGTTAAAGGCGGCGGTCGCGGCGGGCACGACGACCGATGCGACCTGGGCGAAGCCGCTCGTGAATCCGTCGATCACCGCCGACTTCCTGCCGTTGCTGCGCGCGGCCACGATCATCGGGAAGATTGGCGGGCTGCGCAAAGTGCCGTTCAACGTGAACGTGCCCGCGCAAACGGCCGGCGGCGTGGTCGCGTGGGTGGGGGAACTGAAGCCGAAACCCGTCACCGCGATGGCGTTCGCGATGGAGAATTTGCCGTTCAACAAAGTGGCGGCGATCGTGGTGCTGAGTCAGGAACTCGTGCGGTTCTCGAATCCCTCGGCCGAGGCGGTCGTCCGCGATTCCCTGGTGAAAGACATCGCGGCGTATCTCGACGCGCAGTTCATCAATCCGGCCGTCGCGGCGGTCGCGGGCGTCAATCCCGCGTCGATCACGAACGGCGCGCCCACGGCGGCGGCCACGACGAATCCACTGGCGGATATTCTCGGGCTGATCAATCACTTCGCGACGAACAACATCCCGGTCGATGGGCTGACGTTCATCCTGTCGCCGTCGAACGCCCTCGCGCTGTCGTTCCGCACAAACCTCGACGGCTCGCCAGAGTTTCCCGGTATTGGGATCAATGGCGGCACCTACAAGGGGCTGCAGTTCATCACCTCGAACACGGTGACCACGAACGTGATCGCGCTGCAGCCGCAATACATCATGATGGCCGATGACGGCGGCGTGACGATCGACGCCTCAACGGAAGCCTCGTTGCAGATGGATTCGGCGCCGACATCTCCTATCGTCGACACGACGGTGCTGGTGTCGATGTTCCAAATGAACGCGGTCGCATTGCGCGCGGAGCGGTATATCACCTGGAAGCGCATCGGCACGAACTCGGTGAAATATCTGACCGCGACGGCGTGGCCCTCGCCAACGGGCGCCATGAGCGATCCGCTGACCGCGAACGGTAAAGCGAAGCGCGGCGAGTAGCCCGTGGGCGTCCTCACGACGGTGCGATCACGACTGGCGTCCATGTTGACGCTCGTGGGCGGCGGGAGTGGATCGTGGTATCCCGTGGTGCGCGAGCCCTACACGGGCGCGTGGCAGCATAACGATCCGCTCACGACCGAATCCGCGCTGGGCAATCCCAGCGTGTTCGGCGCCGTCTCGCGCATCAGTCAGGACATTAGCAAGATCGCGCCGCCGCTCCTGCTCGAACGCGATCGGAATGGCTTCTGGTCCGAGACGAGCAATCCCGCGTATAGCCCCGTGCTGCGCCGGCCGAACCACTACCAGACGGCGCAGCAATTTATTGAACAGTGGGTGCTCGACAAACTGCTCTGGGGGAATGCCTACCTCCTGAAGCATCGCGACGAGCGCGGCGTGGTGAACGAGCTCCATCGGCTCGACCCCGGGCGCGTGAAGGTGCTGACGGCGCCCGATGGCTCGGTCTATTACGAGCTCCAGAGCAACGAGCTCGCGGGCATGCCGGAGCAGACGCAGCCGCTCGTCATTCCGGCGCGCGAGCTGATTCATGATCGCTGGAACTGTCTCTATCACCCGCTGTGCGGGATCTCCCCGCTGACGGCGATCACGGGTGCGATCGCGCAAGCGAAGGCGATCTCGGATAACAGCACGACATTCTTCGCGAAGGGCGCGCGGCCCTCGGGCGTGTTGATTGCGCCGACGAAACTTGACCCGCTCTCGGCCGCCCGCCTCAAGACGGACGCGGCGAACTTCAAGAGCGGCGAGATCCTGATCGCCGAACTCGGAATGAAATACGAATCCGTGTCGACCTCGGCGGTCGATGCGCAAGTGATCGAACAACTCGGCTGGACGGAAGAGAAGATTTGCGAAGTGCTTGGGATGCCGATCAGCATCCTGAACAGCAGCAAGCAGCCGCCCTACGCGAACGCCGAAGCCTCGCAGCTCCAATACAAATCGCAGTGTCTCGAGCCACATCTTGTGTCCATCGCGACGTGTCTCGGCGAAGGGCTGGATCTCCCGTCGTATCTGACGCTGGAGTTCGATGACACGTTGCTGATCTGGATGGACACGCAGAGTCGCGTGCTCGCCGCGCAAGCCGCGACGAGTGCGGGCGTGCTGTCACCGAACGAGGCGCGATCCGAATGGTTCGGCCTCGGCCCCGTGCCCGGCGGCGAGACGCCCTACCGGCAGCAGCAGGACTGGCCGTTGTCGACGTTGGCGAAGCGGGAACCGCCAACCGTGCCGGCCGCACCGCCCCCGCAGAACGAGCCCGTTGACGACGAGGTGCCCGCGTGACGCTCGAATTCTCGCGCGTGACGCTGCCGGCGCTCTGGACGGTCGATCAGGCGAAGGTGCATCTCCGGATCACCGGCACCGCGCACGACGCGGACATCACGCAGAAGCTCGCGACAGCGCAGGAGGCGATCCTCGGGTATCTCGCGGTGGCCGCCGATCCCACATGGACCGCCGCGACGGCGCCCGCGGCTGTCACGCATGCGATCCACATGCTGACCGCCTACTTGTATGAGGACCGGGGCGACGGATCGCAGCCCGACGTGTGGCCGAAAATTTACGCGCTGCTGGCGGCCTATCGCGATCCGACGGTGGCCTGATGGCGCGCGGCGACTGGCGGCACGTCGTGACGGTGCAAAACCCGGGGCCGGCGGGCACGTGGATCGATCTGGACCCGGCGACGTGGTGCGTGAGCCTGTCGCAACAGACCGGCGACGACATCGGCGTGTTTATCGAACCCGTGGCGGGCACGCCGATCAGTTCCGCCTCATATCTCGTGCGCGGTGATTTTCATCCGGGCATCACGACGAAAACCCGGATGATCTTCGGGAGTCAAACGTTCGCGATCACCAGTGTCGAGGATGTCGAGATGCGGGGTATTGAGCTGGCCTGCCGCGCCGTGCCGCTGGTGATGTAATGCCAGCCACGTTGACGATCCAAGGCATCGCCGAATTGAAAGACGCGCTCGGCAGGTTGCCGGCGGAACTCAAGGGCCAGGCGACGGGGATCGTGGTTGAGGCGGCGTATGGCGCGCAAGCCGAGATCGTGGCCGCGTATCCGAAGGGGCCAACGGGCAAGCTGAAGAAGGGCGTCAAGGTGAAGGTGCAGGAGATCGGGCCGTATAGCGTGGCGGCGCAAGTGCGCAGTAGTGCCCCGCACGGCTGGCTCTATGAACACGGCACGCAACCGCGAAAGACGAAACGGGGCTGGAACCGCGGCACGATGCCGGCCCCGGAGGCGGTGTTCATTCCCGCGATGATCCGCTATCGCCGCGCGATGTATCTGAAGCTGGCCGAACTGATTCGAGCGACGGGGCTCATCGTCACGCTGGATGCCTGAGCGATGACCCGCAACATCACAACGAAAGGGCGTGCAGGATGGCAATCTTAACGGGGCGCTATGGGCAGGTGAAGTGGGATCAGGCGGGCGTGACGGCCGTGCCGATCATCTCGTTGAATGCGTGGCAGGGCGATTTCAGTACCGAGTACGAGGACGTGACCTGCTTCCAAGACACCAACCGGGTGTACGTGCCGGGCCTCCGCAATTCGGAGGGTTCGCTTTCCGGCTTCTGGAATTCTCAAGAACTCGCGCTGTTCAAGGCGGCCGAAGCCACGACCCCGGGCCTGCTGGAGCTTGTGCCGAACAGCACGGAGCCGACCTACGCCTGGTCGGGCCTCGCCTACATGGACGCCAGCATTGACGCCAGCTTACAAGCGCCGAAAGTCTCGGGCTCGTGGAAAGCGGCCGGCGCCTTCGCGATGAAGCCGGTCGTCGCCGCAACAGGCGCAACGGCGGGCACGCCCGGGACGTTCACACCAGCCGGTGCGGCCGCCCCCGCGAATCTCGCCGCGATGACGGGGAAGACGGCGAACCCCGCGACGAACTGGGTGACGGGCCAATACATGCGGCTCGGCGATGCGAGCACCTGCAACTGGAACGGCACCGCCTGGGTGGCCGGCATCCACGCGTAGGCGCGCGTGTTCGATTCGCTCACAGTGCACGGCACCGCGGGGGCGATCCTGTGGGGGTATGGGGTCGCCGTCGACTTGCGATCGTGGCGCGTCGCCCGATCGCAAGCGGATCCCGTCTGGACGCTGACCGCGACGATCGCCCGCGTCGATAAGTTCCAAGCGCGGCAGCGCCCGCTGCTGTTCACGGCGCCCCGCGCGGGCGGCTTCTGGGCGTGGCCGGTGCACGAGATTTCGATCGGCGAGACGAACGTGTGGGCGCGGCTGGGATCCCCGGAACAATAGGAGGCGAGTCATGGGCCGCTGTCGGATGGTGACGCCCGAGTCGGTGCGGCTACCGCTCTCGGAGGGCGATTTCATCACGGTGAAAAAAGAACTCAACGCGGGCGAAGGGCTCGACCTCGAAGCCGAACCGCCCCCGCGCACGCTGCCGGTGATCCTCGCGTATCTCGTCGGCTGGTCGTTCGTCGGCGCCGACAACACGCCGATCCCGTATAGCCCGATGCAATCCGTCGACGAACGGCGCGCGACGTTGCGGAACCTCGACACGGCGACGATGGACGAGATCGTCGAAGCGCTCGCGCCGCACCTCCGCGCGAATCGGCGCGTGGTGGAGGAAAAAAAAACGACCCCAGCACCCGTGCTCGCATGAGAACGACGCTCGCACTGTGCAAGATCATGGGCATGAGTTACGACGACGTGCGCGCGTTGCCGCGCGAAGTGTATGAGGTGCTGATCGAGGACCTGCACGCCGAGAGGGCGGAGGCGTAATGGCGCAACTCTCTGGCGTGATGACGGCGGACTTTTCGGACTTCCACTTCGAGATCGATAAGTCGGTCGTGAAGCTGAAGGATCTCGAAGGCGCCTCGGGGCATGCCGACAACGCACTGGGCGAATTCAGCGAAGGGCTGGGCGTCGTCGACAAAACGCTGAACGCGCTCGGGGTGCACATCGGCCCGCAGATTCGGGCGATTCAGGAATTGGGGAACGTGTCGGGCGTCACGTTCGAGAAGCTGGGCCTCTGGGGGTCGCTCGGGTTGGCGGCGAGTGTCGGCACGGCCACATATGCCATTACGACGATGGCCCTCGAATTTACGGGCCTCGATAAAGCGATCACGGGGGCCGTGGATTCGTGGGCGGGGTTTGATGCGCAGCGCGCGGGCGCGGCGATGGATGTGCTGGCCCGCGCGACGCAGATCGCCGGCCGGGAGATCAAAGACTTCGACACGGCGATGCAGATTATCAAGCGGCATAACGCCGAACTGAACGAGAGTTTCAACACCGGCGCGCAGCGTGTCGCGGACTGGAACCGCGAGATCACGGCGCACAAAGCCGACATGCCGCAGATCGCGGCGGAACTCCAAAACCATAGTTCGACGGTCAAACAACTCGCGCAACACTACGGCATCAGCGCGGAGGCGATCGAGTATTACACCCGGCGCGCCACCGAGAACGCGAAGATCCTCAAAGGTTGGCATGAAGCGGAAGAGGCGCACATCAAGAAAGTGAAAGCCGCACAAGAGGAATTGAACCAAGCGGGCGGCGGCTGGCGCGACACGCTCAAAACCATCACGCCGGCCGTGGCCGCCGCCGCGACGGAATACATCGCGATGGGCCAATCCCTCACGACGATCGCGACGGCGAGTAACCTCTCCACGATCCAAGTCAATGCGCTCGACAAGGCTTACAAAGAACAGATCGCGACGCTCGCCGCCCTCGAACCGAAGACACAATCCCTCGATACGTGGATGCGCACGGTCGGCACCCAGTTTCAGGTGGCGGCGGAATCCGGCGATCAATTCAAAACCATGCTGGAGCTGACGGGCGGGACGGTCGACGCGATTGTGCCGAAGATCGAAAAGCTCGACACCGTGTTTCGGAGCGTGACGACGGCGGCGGCGGCGGCCGGGGTCACGCCGGGCATGGATCAAAAGTCGCCGGGGAATGCGCCCGTGGGGATCAACACGGGGAATGTCACGTATCAGGGCGGCTTCGAGGCCGTCTTCGCGGAGTTTATGCGCAAGAATCCCAGCGGCGGGGCGCTCGGCGGTGCGTTCACCATGACCCCGCCGAAAGACTTCCTCACCTGGGCGCTCTCGATGGGCCTCGCGCAACGCGGGCCGACCGTGACGAACACGTTCAACATCGTCGATACCGAATCCGGCATCGCGCGGCGCGTCGGGGACACGATCACGAGTCAGATTCAGCAGGGCTCGCTGGTGAACTGATGCCGTATCAGCCCGCCGTCCTCGGCACCGCCCGGCTGAATAACTTTCGGCTGAACTATTTATCGCCCGCGCTCGCGCATGACCGCCTGACGCACATTCGGGTCATCATCGGCGGGATCGATGTGACCAGACCGGACAGTCCGATGCGCGTGATCTACAAGTCGATGACGATTCAGGATGTCGTGTTCGACGTGCCGAACACGTGCCGATTGACGCTGTATGGGCCGGCCGTGCCGAACGTCGGGCAACCGATCGAAGTCTGGGTGAACAGCAACGATCCCGTGCTGCTCTTCGGTGGCGAGCTGCAGACCGTCGACAAGACCTACAAGGGGCGGCCGACGACGGTGCTGCATCCGGTCACGGCGATCGACGATACGGCCCGGGCGAATCGGCTGCGCCCCTTGCGGCCGTATGTGAACGTGTCGGCGTCGACGATTGCGCAGGACTTGATCACGACCTATGCGCCTGGCTTCTCCAGTGCCGGCGTCGAGGCGGGCTTGCCGGTCGTCACGATCAACTTCGACGGCTCGGAAGGCGGCATGAAAGGCTGCCTGACGGCGCTCGCGAAGCTGATCGGCGGCTACTGGTATTTCGAAGCGAAGACGCTCTACTTCTTCGTGACGCCCCCGGGGCCGTCTCCCGATCCGATCGACGATACGCCCGGCCGCTTCCTGCACGATCCCGCGATTACGTGGAGTGTCGACAAGTCGCAGGTGCGCACGCGCGTTTATGGGAAGGGCGCGAGCACGCGGATCACCACGTCGATCGCGGCGGCGACGGATCGCGTGCCGATCGAGAACGCGGAGATGTTCAACCCGGCCGGCGGGCAGGCGATTGCGGGCCAGTCGCCCGACGGGGCAGCCTCGCGCGTGCTGACCTATACGGGCGTGCAGCTCGGCGGCGGGGGTGGCCTCGTGGGGCCGGGCGCGGCGCCCTCGGCCGTGCCGGGGCTCGCGCCGCTTGACGGGGCGGGGATTGAATCGGGGCTGCACTATTACGCCTACACGTTCTATACGGCGGCGGGTGAGTCGCTGCCGGGGCCGGCCGCGGCGATTGCGGTTGGCCTGACGGCGCCGCCGACCGCCGCGCCCGTGCCGAGCTTGCCCACGGGCGGCGGATCGATCTCGGATGGGACACACTATTACGCGGTGACGTTCGTCACGGCCGCGGGCGAGACGCCGTCGTCGCCCGGCTCGCCCCCCGTGGTCATTCCAGGCGCGGGCGGGGTGATGGCGCCCCCGTCGACGGCGCCCAGCGTGGCCGCCAGTCCGAACACCGTTCACTTTGCGACGCAGTGGGCGATCGGCGATACGGTGCGAGTAGCGATCGCCTATGTGAACGCGAGCGGCGTCACCACCATCGGCCCGCTCTCGAACAGCGCGACGATTGTCGCCGCCGATCCCGTCCTGTTCCCGACCTATGCTTGCGTCATCGATGTCACCGGGATCCCCGTCTCGGCCGATCCGTCAGTGACGGGGAAGCGGATCTATACGCAAGTGAACGGCGTGTGGATTGGCTATCGCGCGGTCGCGAATAGCCTGACGGTGGATGACGATTTCGCGGATGCGGCCTCCCCCGGGGCGCCGCCGGCCACGAATACCGCCGCGGTCAGCAACGCGCGAACGGTGGCGCTGACCGGGATCGCGAGTGGCCCCGCGAATGTCACGGCCAGGCGGATTTATCGGCACTCGGCCGGCGGCCCCTACAAGCTCGTCACCACGCTCGCGAACAACACGCAAACCACCTACACCGACACGGCCGCGAATGCGAGCCTCGGCGCGGTGATGCCGGAGACGAACACCGCGACGGCGAATCAAGTGCAGGTTACCGTGGCGATCGGCGGGGCGGCCGTTATCGGCCGGAACATCTATCGCTCGAGGGCGAACCTGACCGCGTTGCAGCTCGTCCGATCGATCGGCAATAACACGACGACGACGGTCACCGATAACGCCGCCGATGCCACGCTCGCGGGGGCACCGCCGGCGAGTGATACCTCCGGCCTCGTGCAGCCGGCCGGGCAGGTGCCCGCCGGGGCCACGTCGATCATTGTCGCGAACACGGGCGCCTTCGCCGCGGGCGGCGGCTGGGCGGTGATCGGGAACGGGGATCAAGTGATTCGCTACACCGCGAAGACGGATACCGCGCTGACGGGGATTCCCGCCAGCGGCCCGGGCGCGATCGTCGCGAGCATCAGCTACAACAGCACGATCACCGCGGCGCCCGCGCTCGTCGGCGTGACGGGGATCCTCGAAGCGATTATCCGGAACAGTCCGATTCATGTGTGGGTGCAACGCGACGATCTCGCCGCGCAAGCCTATATGGCCGCGCTCGATGGCAGCGGGGATGGCGTCTACGAACACATCTGGTCGGATGAGCGGCGCGCGGAAACGTCCTTGCGGCAAGTGTGCGATGCGCAGCTCGAACTCTACAGCCGGCCGATCGTCACGGTCGTCTATGCGTCGCGCGATCTCAAAACGAAAAGCGGCAAGACCGTGGCGATCGCGGTGACGACGCCGGCCATCAATGAATCGCTGACGATTCAGGATGTCGCGATCTCGGAACTCGGGATCAAAGGGCTAAAGCCGAAGTTCACCGTGACGGCGAGCAACGTCCGCCAGTCGTTCGAGGCGGTCTTACAGATGTTGATTCGAAAGGCGGACGCCTGATGGCGATTGATCGCGGCCCGTGGACGGCGCTGGTCGATGACGACGGCTCGAACCTCGTCGGCACCGTCTGGAACAAAGACAAAATTAAAACGGTCATCCTCGATCCCGTCGACGCGGCGATCGTGGCGCCGGCGTGGCAGACGGTGGCGTTCAACGTGGCGAACTTCTGGACGGGCGTGACGGGCGCCCACGTCCTCGTCAATCGCTATCTCCTGATCGCGCCGAAGGCGATGATCTGGATGATGCAAATATCGAACGCGCCGATTCCCTCACCGGCCACGAGTTACATTCCGCTGAAAATCCCGGGCGGCGGCACGATGCCGGCGCAGGGGATCATGATGCCGATGGCGCAAGCCTACGAGGGCGCGGGCTTCGTGCCCGCCTATATCCTGATGCAGGACTCGACGACGGCGGCGATTGCGCGCAATGCGGGCGGGAACTGGACCTCGACGCCCTTGACGTTGATGTTCACGGCGATCGTCGCGCTGAACTAACGGGGGGCCGATGCCGAAAACCAACTACACGCAGCATCCTTACAAGGTCACGGCCGAACAATACGCGGCGGCGAATCCGGTGCCGCCCGAGATGTGCACCTGCACGGTGACACCGCCCTTCCCGACCGGGCAGCCGCATGTGCATACGCCGGAGGGCGTGTTCGCGCCCGCCGAGGGGGACTGGATCGTCGTCGATGTGTGGACGCCGCACACCGTGCGGGTGCTGACCAATGCGGAATTCTCCGATCGCTTCGGCGGGGCGATCGAATAGGGGGGCGACATGATCTCGATTCTGTTCGCCGTCGTGATCGTCGGCGTGATCATCTATCTGGTCGAGAGCATGATCCCGATGCCGGCGCCGATCAAGGTCGTCGTGCGCGTCGTCGGCGTGATCGTGATCGTGATCCTGCTGTTGCGGCTGATCGGCGTGACGTTGCCGTGACTACTTCACCGGTCTGGGGTGCCACGCTTCGACGCGATAGGTGATGCCCGATTGGTCGTAGTCGGGCCGCTCCCGGGCGCACTGTTCGGCGCCGTCTGCGGTTGACCAATCCGCCATCACGCGCTCGCTATATTTCCCCGGGCGGACCTCTTCACGACGAATCACGAGATAGCGAGTAGGGCGCACGGGTCGATTGTCGCCGACGCGCGGGCCGCTGTCGTTGCGTTGAAGCAACCAGCCAGGTGTAGAGGCGCACGAGATCGGCCTCGCACGAGATCACACCCTCGTCGATCGCGGCAAGCACAAGCTCTAGTAATAGAGCTTCGCGCATACCACAAGATAACACCATCAGCTTGACAAGGACTGGTCGAACCGGATAAGGTTCGGCCACATGAAGACAGACCGCAACCGCTACAACATCGAAGTCACAGAGAAGGACATCGCGAAAGCGAAGCGTAATGACTCTTACGTGTGTGTCGTCTCACAGGCGATCGCGCGGGCGATTCCGGGGGCCACGCGGATTGAAACCGATAATCAGACGATTCGCTTTACCGAAGGCGACGAGCGGAAGGTGTTCTTAACGCCCTACGCGGTGCAAGGCTATGTGATTGGCTTTGATGCGGGGGATGTCATCCAGCCGTTTTCCTTTCAATTGCGAAACCCCATCAAGACACGGCGGAGGAAAGCGACGATGAAGGGATTGGCCGCAGCTCGGGATGCTCGAAGCGCCCGGATGCGGGTGCGAACAAAAGCCGCCGCGATGGGGGTGCCGCTCGATACTCCAACCGTGAAGGCGAAGGAACGGGCGGCGGCGAAAGCGGCCTATGCGGAGGCCGTCGCGGCACATCCGGGGCCAAGCGTTACCCGAGAAGGCGGACCAGAGCATCGCCGTGTGCCGCCCCGCGTGTTCAAAAAGAAAATGCGGACATACGGACATCGGATGCTGCGGATCAACCAAGAACACGCAGCCGAGTAAAGAACACTGCCGGTAGGGGCTGTGTCACGGCACGCGGCTACCGGTGGTGAGTCGTATAATGGATGAGGTGTAAACCTCGCCACATCAACAAGATAGGGATGAAAGAGCTATGCGCAAGGATACCAAAAAACTCCTCGTGTTGTGGACGCGGATCAACGGCGTGATGACGATTGTGCGCGGCTAGATGGGCCGGCGCTTCGTCGATATGCGCGTGATTCAGCAGCGCATGCGCCGGACGGATGAACGCTTCAATCGGGATCTCAAACGTCGGCGAGAGGAGGCAGCGATGGCAGACAGCGCATTGACCACACCGGCCAAAGAACTGCCCTCGCCTGACGTGATCGCGAAAGTCCTGCTCGGCGGTGACCTGGCGCAACTCACCAGCCAGCAGAAGATCAGCTACTACCGGAGCGTGTGCGACTCGCTCGGGCTCAATCCGCTGACGCAGCCCTTCGAGTATCTGCGGCTGTCGGGCCGGGAAGTGCTCTACGCGAAACGGAATTGCACGGATCAGCTGCGGCATGCGCATCACATCAGCGTCACGATCACGGCCCGCGACGTGGTTGAGGACTGCTACGTGGTGACGGCGCGCGCGGCCTTCCCGGATGGGCGGCACGACGAGTCGATCGGGGCCGTGCCGATCGCCGGCCTCAAGGGCGAGTCGCGATCGAACGCGATGATGAAAGCCGAGACGAAGGCGAAGCGGCGCGTGACGCTCTCCCTGGTCGGCCTGTCGACACTCGACGAATCTGAAGTGGACAGCATCCCGGGCGCCCAGGTCGTGACCAGTCCTGACAGACCCTTTCCGAAAAGTTTGACGCCTTCGCCGGGGCCGGTCGTCGCGGGGACTGCCGCGCCGGTGTCGCATCCTGCGCCCGCTGTGGGAGCGGCGGCGGTTCCGGCGGATCTCAACGCCCCGATTCCCGACGCCTGGCAGCCGTTCGTGCAGAAGACGGCGGTCACCGGGACGATCACCGCCGGCACGCGCTCGAAGACGACGGGGAAAACCACGCTCACGCTGACGACCGACCACGGCGGCCTGGTGCAGTGCTACACCAGCGATCACGACGTGGCGCGGGCGGTCACCCGTTACAAGGAAGTCAAGACGCCCGTGACCGTCACGCTGCTCGACAGCGGGGAGATCGTCACGCTCAGAGAGGCGGTCGATGCGGCGTTTTGAGGCCGAAGAGCGCGCGCCCGTGCCGAGTGATTTTCTGGCATGGGTTGAGGAACTGGGGCTCTTCGCTGATCTCAATGGCGAGTCGGGATTGCTCGGGGTCGTGATGATCTATGCGCCACTGGAATGTGTGTGCGCGCTCGCGGCGAATCAACCGCTGTGGGCAGAACTGATCGCGCGTGGGCGGTATGCAGATCAGCAACGGTATTTCGCTGGAATTACGGCCGGGTTGGGTGGGGCAAGCTGAGGCATGGTGTGGCACGGCTTCTCAACACAAATGGTTCCCGCTTCCTGCCGAAAAGCGGCATGTAGTAGCCCGTAATCGGGAGTGACGTAAACGCACCAGGAAGGGCTGCGACCCGGACATCTTCCCCCTGGTCCTCTGATCGTTGTGGAGATCAGGGTCATGTGTTTTCTCTTCGTCACCCTAAAAAAAAAGGGCTGATCAGAGAAAAAGATGTCCGGGTGTCTTCGTTGGTGAATGTTCTATGCAAAGGGATCAGCAATTCGCGCAGTTTCTTGGGAGTTATCCGGCGAGTCGCCGGCAACGCGGCTATATGGTGGAGACGTTGTTTCTGCATGCGGTGGCCGCCGTGTCGTTCGAGGCCCTCATGCTGGCACTCGACCAACACAAGCGATCCGACCAATGGCAGACCGAACGCCTGATCCCGAATATGCGCACCTGGTTGGAAGAAGAACGCTACTACCAGGTGCTCCCGGCGCCGGCGCGGGGCTTATCCGTGGCCGACGAGGCGCAACGGTGGCGCAGTCTCTCGCCGCAGGAACAACTCCGGCGCCTCGGGCTGAAGCGATGAACAAGCCAGAACCGCCCCGTTGCCCGCGGTGCGGCTGTTATCAGTTCGTCTACAAGGGCGACAGACAGGTGTGTGCCGATTGCGGGCGATGACGGCACCATTGGCGATCGATCTGTTCTGCGGGCTCGGCGGTTGGACGGAGGGGTTGCTCGCGGAGGGGTACCGCGTCGTCGGGTTCGATATTGAGCGGCATGTGTACGGGGACGCGCGGTATCCGGCTGATTTGGTGCTCCAAGACGTGACGACGATCGACGGCGCCCAATTCAAAGGCGCGACGCTCATTGTCGCGAGCCCGCCGTGTCAGGCGTATTCGTATCGGGCGATGCCCTGGACGCGGGCGAAAGCGCTCGGGGCGCCGGACAATACGTTATTTGAGGCGTGTTTTCGGATTCAGCGGGAGGCGAGCGCCGCGGCGGGCCGGCATGTGCCGATGGTGGTTGAGAATGTCCGCGGCGCGCAAAAGTGGGTGGGCCGGGCGCGTTGGCATCATGGGAGTTTTTATCTATGGGGCGATGTGCCGGCGCTGATGCCGACGGGGCCGGCATATAAGCAGCCGGGGATTAGTGGCGTCCGGCGCAATGGCAAGGGCGATCGCTGGTTTCAGGATGGGGCGGCGCGCGCCGGCAGTCAGAGCACGGCGCGGAAAGCGGCGGCCGCGTCGATCGCGAAGATCCCGCTCCCGCTCGCGCGGCATATTGCGGCGGCGTGGCGGTGATTAAAGTGTGGAATATTTCAGCATGCGCAGTCTGATCCTTCTCGCGGCGTGTCTCGTGGCGGGGTGCGATATTCAGCTGACGATGCCGACGCCCGTGGTCACGGCGCCCACGGCCCCGGGCAACGTCACCGTCACGAATACGACGACCGTCACGGTCGATCGCAGCGACACGGGCTCGGCGCCTGCTCCGTCGGGCTCGTCGGGTGACGGCGGCACGACGGCTGGCGTGCTGCCGTTGCCCGCCTACGGCGAAGGCGTGGCTCGGGACTATGCCGCGGCGCATCAGGCCCAGATCGCCACGTCCTGCCAGCTGACGCACGGCGAGGCGGCCTGGGCCTTCCTCGATGGCTTGATTGGCGTCCTACAGGCGCGTGACGCCCGCTGGGGGTATCTCTGTAAAGACGCGAACTGTCTGACGCAAGCGCGGGATGTCGTCGCCTATCGGGCCAGCAGTGGCGACACCGGCATCTGGATCGTGGATGTGCTCGGGAACCACTGTCCCGCACCCGGTGACAGTCCCACACAGGTGCGCTGGGGCGTGTTGCCATTCGAGACACTCCGCCGCTGGAGTGGCACGCGGTGATCGTGCTGGTGAGTGGCGCGACGCGCTTTCCACGCTCTGAGACGGTCGGGCATTTGATCGTGCCGAAGGCGTGGGCGTTGCCCACGTCGCTCCATTTGCACCCTGGACAGTGGGCGATGGACAACGGGGCGTTTCAGGGATTCGATGAAGGGGCGTTTATCCGGATGCTGGAACGCTTCGCGGGGATCCCCGGGTGTTTGTTTGTCACGGCGCCCGATGTCGTGGGGGATGCGGCGGCCACGCTCGCGCGATGGCCGTTCTGGCAGACGTTACTGCATGGGGTCGGGTTCCCCGTAGCGTTCGTGGCCCAAGATGGCCTGATCCCAGAGACAACCCCGTGGCGCAGCATGGAAGCCCTGTTTATTGGCGGGACCACAGGGTTTAAGGAAGGGCCGATCGCGCGCTCGTTGTGTGCGATGGCGAAGGCGCGCGGGATCTGGGTGCATTGGGGTCGCGTGAACGGGAAACGCCGGTATGAATTGGCGATGAAGGCCGGATGTGATTCGATCGACGGTTCAGGCTTCTCGATGTTCCCTGACACGAACATTCCCCTTGCGGCGCAATGGGAAGATCAGATCACGGCACAACCGGAACTCAGGTTCTAATGCCGTATACCGACAAGGTGCGCGAACGGGCCTGGGCACGCCAGTATCAGGCGCGCCGCTGGCAGCGCTATCGTTCCGTCGGTGCCTGTGGGGTCTGTGGGTTGCCGTGTGATCAGTATGCCTATTGTAATAAACACCGGGCCTTGCGCGCGGCCGCGAATCGGCGTGCACGGGAACGTGCGGTATGAGCGATCGCGAGATGTGGGCGCACTGGATTAAAACCCGTGGCCCCGAGGGCGTGCAGGTGCACACCCGCCCGAGCACAAACAAGTATCAGGCGCATGCCGTGCGCGTCGATGGGATCCTCTTCGACAGCCAGCGGGAAGCCGCCCGGTATCAGGAACTCAAGCTGCGGCAGCTGGCCGGCGAAATCTCGCACCTGGAGATTCATCCGGGCTTCGCGCTCATCGTGCCCCAACTGTCGGGCGATGAGCTGCCCGTGGCCGTCTTCCACACCGTGGGCATGTTCCATGCGGACTTCAAGTATCGCGATCACCGCCTCGGCACGTGGGTGATCGAAGACGTGAAGTCCACGCCCACGAAGACGGAAGCCTACAAACTGCGCAAGAAGATCGTCGAAGCCGTCCACGGCATAACCATTACGGAGATCGCATAGGTATGCCGGCTGAACGACGGTGGGTGGGGCATCGATGAGTGATCCCAAATTTGACGAAGAGCCGGACGACTATTATCCGGACGACGACGAGGGCTACTGCGAGGAATGCGGCGGCGAGGGTTGGATTTTAACGTGCTGTGATGACATCTGCCACGGTCTCGGTTATTGCATGCACGGGGACGGGATGGATATGTGCTCGTGTAACACGTCGTGCGAACCACCAGCCGGCCCGGACGACTAATGCAATTCTGTGCGGCCCCCGGCTGTAGCGTGCTGGTCCCGAAGGGGCGCTGCCCTGCCCATGCACGGGTCAAGGAACAGCAGCGCCCGAACCGTGTGATACGGCGCCTGTATTATCGCGAGCGGTGGAAGCGTGAACGTGAGCGCGTCCTCGTGGAAGCGGGATATACCTGCGCCCAGTGTGGGGTGATTCATCACCAACTCGAGGTCGACCACATTGTGAAGCATGAAGGTGATCCCGAATTGTTCTGGAATCCGAATAACCTCCAGGCGCTCTGCAGCGACTGTCATCATCGCAAGACCGGATTGGGTTTGTGATCAACATGGGGGGGCGGTCGAAATGTCTGTAAGTGTAGGCGCCCCAAACA
>Ga0137428_1000385_pt1 | contig 19231 bp, 11 predicted proteins | sample EasRivERMZT718_2_FD_102305 | JGI IMG/M metagenome (GOLD analysis project Ga0137428, IMG submission 102305) | Soil microbial communities from meander-bound floodplain in the East River, Colorado, USA - East River MetaG ERMZT718_2 | ecosystem: Environmental > Terrestrial > Soil > Floodplain ...
ACGCCGACCTCGCCGCCGGCACCCTGGCGCAGGCTGACCACGAGCGCGCAAGGCGCGAGATCGAGGTCCGGCTGCTCGAGGACGTGGCGGGGGCGCCCGAGGCGGCGCCCGCGCGCGGCGGCCGCGCGTTCGTCGCGGCTGTTGCCGTGGCAATTCCCGTGGCGGCGCTGGGCGTGTATCTGATCGTCGGCAATCCCGGCGCGCTCTCGCTCCAGGTGGAGCACCAAGTGAATGCCCAGCAGCTCGAAGCCATGGTCGAGCGGCTCGCGGCGCGGCTGCGAGAGAGTGCCGACGACGTCGAAGGGTGGAAGCTGCTCGGGCGCTCCTACACGGCGCTCGGGCGCTTTCCCGAGGCGGTCGATGCCTACGTCAAGGCGGCGACGCGCGCGCCGCGCGACGCGCAGATCCTGGCCGACCTCGCCGACGTGCTGGCGATGAGCCGCGGGCAGCGACTGGCGGGCGAGCCCGAGAAGCTCGTGCTGCGCGCGCTCGAGCTCGACCCGCAGAATCTGAAAGCGCTCGCGCTCGCCGGCACTGCCGCCTTCGAGCGCAAGGACTTTGCCGGCGCAGTGCGCTACTGGCAGCGCATTCTGCCGCTCGTCGCCGCCGACTCCGAGGACGCGCGCTCGATCCAGGCGAGCATCGCGGAGGCGCAGTCGTTCCTGAAGCCCGGCGCCGCGCCGGCGGCGGCGCTGCAGGGCAGCGTGCAACTTGCGCCTGAGCTCAGAGCAAAGGCGTCGCCGGACGACACCGTGTTCATTTTCGCGCGCGCCGCGCAGGGCCCGCCGCTGCCGCTCGCGGTTCTGCGCAAACGCGTGCGCGACCTGCCGCTCGAGTTTTCACTCGACGACTCGATGGCGATGGCCCCGGGCATGCGCCTTTCGGGCTTCCCGCGCGTCGTCGTCGGCGCACGCATCTCCAAGTCCGGCAACGCCACGCCGCAGCCGGGCGACCTGCAGGGCGCGAGCGCGACCGTGGCCAACGACGCCAGCAGCGTCACGGTCGTGATCGACAGCGTGGTGCGTTAACGTTCTCGGAACACCGATTCCAGCTCGGCTACGTCGCGCAGCACGCGCTTCGCGTGCTGATAGAGCAGCTCGCCTTTTTCGGTCGATACCACCCCGCGATGCAGCCGCACGAACAGGGGCGCGCCGACGAACTGCTCGAGCCTCTGGATCCGCGTCGACACGAGGGATTGGACCGTGTCCAGGCTGTCCGCCGCCCGGCTGAAGCTGCGCGACTCGTAAACACGCGTGAAGCAGTGCAAATCCCTGAGATGGAGCATAGAGCACCTCCCTACTCTCAAGATCGTTCTTGTTTTTCTAATTGCCATCACATTCTACTTCTACACATTTGTCAATGGAATCGGACACGGCGCCCCAAACTGCATATGCAAAGGCTTTGTTGACACCCGGATCCGAGATATCACTTTTCGCTGATTGAGCCGCGGTTTCCCCTTGTGCTCAGATGGTTTCGCCGTGAAGAAAAAGAAGAGCAGCGACCCCATCAACGCACCGTAGCGGGGAGACCACCATGAAGCCCAGAATCAGACCCAAGTTCGCGGTACCCATCCTGACAGCAGCAATCGCAAGCCTGTTCCTTATCCAAGTCGACACCGCCACCGGCGACGGGCCTGCGCGTGATCCCGGCGTGCGCGGCGGTCCCGCGGCCGCGGGGGGCCACCTCAACGGCCTCACCCCGAAGGAGATCCAGTTCTTCGACCTCGGCAAGGAGGATTTCGCGGAGGTCGAGGACGTCGCCGACGGCCTGGGACCGCGAATGAACCTGGACGGCTGCGGCGGCTGCCATTTGCAGCCCGCGATCGGCGGCAGCAGCCCGGCGAAGAATCCGCAGGTCGCGTTCGCCAACGCCGCCAAGCCGTCCCAGCTTCCGGCGATCGCCGCGTTCATCCGGGAGAACGGGCCGATTCGCGAAGTGAGGCTCGTGAAAAATCCCGACGGAACCCCCGACGGCGGCGTGACCAACACGTTCACCATCACCGGCCGTGAGGGCGCGGACGACTGCAACCTCCGGCAGCACGACTTCGCGCGCGAAATCGCGGACCGCAACATCATTTTCCGCATCCCGACCCCGGTGTTCGGCGCGGGCCTGATCGAGCAGATCCCGGACGCGACGATCCTCGCCAACCTAGCCGCGGACTCGAGAGAGAAGCGGGATCTGCGAATCAGCGGCCGGGTGAACCGCAACGGCAACGACGGCGCCATCTCGCGTTTCGGCTGGAAGGCGCAGAACCAGACGCTGCTGCTGTTCTCCGGCGAGGCCTACAACGTGGAGATGGGAATCACCAGCGAGCTGTTCCAGTCGGAGCGCGAGCAGAACCGCGATTGCCAGTTCGCCACGGTTCCCAACGACACGCAGAACTTCGAGGCGCCCGACGCTCTTACCGGCACCACGGCGATCCAGAACTTCGCGAACTTCCAGCGCTTCCTCGCGCCGCCGACGCCGTCCAGCTCCAACCCGGGTGGATCGTCGTCGATCGGCAGGGGCAAGAGCCTGTTCGGCAGCGTCGGCTGCGCGCTGTGCCACACGCCCACGCTCAAGACCGGGGACTCCACGGTGCTCGCGTTGAACCGCAAGGACGCGAACCTGTACTCCGACCTAGCGGTGCACGACATGGGAGAGGGCCTGGCCGACGGCATCAGCCAGGGCGCAGCCGGGCCGCGCGAGTTCCGCACCGCGCCGCTGTGGGGCCTCGGACAGCGCATCTTCTTCCTGCACGACGGTCGCACCTCCGACCTGCGGGTCGCGATCCGCGAGCACTCGAGCGACGGCTCCGAAGCGAACGAGGTCGTGCGGCGGTACAACGACCTGCGCGAGAGCCAGAAACAGGACTTGCTCAACTTCCTGCGCTCGCTATAGCGCAACTCCGCACAAGGCCCGCGTTGACGAAAGTCGACGCGGGCTTTTTCTTTTCTTGTGCGGAATTCCTTTGATGTCGCGTCTGAGCGACGGCTCCGAGGCGAACGAGGTCGTGCGCCGGTACAACGACTTGCGCGAGAGCGAAATTCGACGCGGGCTTTTTCTTTTTTTCTTGTGCGCAAATTTTTTTTGCGGCGCTCGCGTGCGCGCGTATCTGCGATCGTAGATATCTCTTTTCGCTGATTGATGCCGCATCTTCAGACGTGCTCTGATGGCCGAGTCGTTATTTGGTCAACCAAAAATCAGCAAGGGACACGGGAAGGGATACCAAATGGAAACGAAAGTAAAGCGGCACAATCAACCCAGTCTGTCAACGCTCGACCGGCGCAAGTTTCTCGGCGCGCTCGGCTCGGGCCTCGTGCTCGGCAGCTCGGGCATGCTCGGCGTGCGTGAAGCGCTGGCGCAGCGCTTCGTCCTGCGCGAAGAGAATTTCGGCCGCATGTTCCCGAGGCTCGATCCCTTCTTCGACCGGACGAGCCGAAGCCTGAACGAGGCGCTGATGGAAGCGGGCAAGCTGGGCGGTGTGCTGGATGCGAAGGACCGGCTGCCGCTGTCGAGCAGCGGCGCCGACCAGGCAACGGCGGCGATCAACCTGATCGTCGACCCGGCGCTGAACGTAGACAACCCGAACAACACGACGCACACCGCGGGCACCACGTTCATGGGTCAGTTCATGGATCACGACATGACCTTCGACCAGACCTCGGCGCTCGGCCTCGAGACCGATCCCGAGGATTCGCCGAACACGCGTTCGCCCACCCTCGACCTCGACTCGTGCTACCTCGGCGGCCCGAGCAGGGCGCCGCACCTGTACGGTTACCGGGGCTCCAGGATCAAGTTCAAGATCGGCTCCATCGGCCAGTTCGAGGATCTGCCCCGCAACAACGCCGGCACGGCGATCATCGGCGATCCGCGCAACGACGAGAACCTGATGCTTGCCGGGCTGCACGCCGCGTTCCTGCTGTTCCACAACGCGGCGGTCGACTATGTGAAGGCGCGCCACCGCCGCTGGGACGACGACGAGGTGTTCGACGAGGCCCGCCGGCTGACGCGCTGGCACTACCAGTGGATGATCGTGCACGAGTTCCTGCCGCTGTTCATCGGCCAGCAGCGCACGAGCGACATCCTGAACCGCGGGCGCAGGTTCTACCGTCCGCGGGTGGCGTTCATGCCGGTCGAGTTCCAGGGCGCCGCGTACCGCTTCGGCCACACGATGATCCGTCCGTCGTACCGGGCGAACCGCGTCGGCAACCCCGGCACGCTGCCGGGAGCGCCGGGCTTCTTCGGCATGATCTTCGACCCGGCCGGACAAGGCCAGGACGACCCGGTCGACCTGCGCGGCGGCGGCCGCAGGCCGAGGCGCTTCATCGGCTGGGAGACGTTCTTCGATTTCGGGCTGTTAGAGTTCGGCACCACCACCAACGCCCCGGCGGTCAAGCCGAACAAGCGCATCGACGCGGTGCTTTCCACGCCGCTCTTCCTGCTGCCGGTCGGAACGATCGCGGGCTTCCAGGCCGGTCAGCCGGTCTCGCTGCCGCAGCGCAATCTGCTGCGCGGGGTGACGTGGTCGCTGCCCTCGGGCCAGAAGATCGCGCGCGAAATCGATGCCGAGCCGGTCAACATGCCGCAATTCGCCGGTCTCAAAGGCAGGGACTTCGACCTGGAGAGGTCCAGTCCGCTGTGGGCCTACTGCCTGCACGAAGGCCTGGCCCTCGCGGGCGGCCTCACCCTCGGGCCCGTGGGCGGCACGATCGTGGGCGAGGTGATCATCGGCCTGCTCGAGCTCGACGAGCGCTCGTACCTGTCGCAAGACCGGGGCTGGGAGCCGACGCTGCCGCAACGCGACGGCAAGGTGACGGGTGAGTTCCGGATGGTCGACTTCCTGACCTTCGCCGGAGTCGCGCCGTCGCCCGCGCGCGGAAGCGTGCCGCGCCCCTAGGCAGCCATTGGGAAGGAAGTACTAAGGCGGCCGCCGCCCGTCACGGGCGGCGGCCGTTGTCATTCGATGGCTGGAAGCTCCTCGGCCGCTCGTATGCGGCGCTCGGGCGCTTTCCCGAAGCGGTCGATGCGCTCGCGAAGGCCGCGGCGCGGGCGCCGCGCGACACGCAGGTGCTCGCCGACCTCGCCGACGTGCTCGCCATGAGCCGCGGCCAGCGCCTTGCCGGCGAGCCCGAGAAGCTCGTGCTGCGCGCGCTCGAGCTCGACCCGCACAACCTCAAGGCGCTCGCGCTCGCCGACACCGCCGCCTTCGAGCGCAAGGACTTCGGCGCGCCGGTCGCAAACGACGCCCAAGGTGTGAGCATCGTCATCGACACCCTCGTGCGCTAGCATTCTTCGTTCCGCGGCGCGGAACAGTGACGCTTGGCGTCTTGTCATGCACCGGCACTAGTACTTTAGTACCCACGCGGCTGGGTCGATTCGCCGGCTTGCCCAACGTCCGGTGTATTGACGGCTTCGGACATTAGGAATAGCGTGGCAGCAGAGGGAGGAGGCGGCAGTGGGGGTCTTGAGGGGATCCAAGTTGCGGTCTGTGGGCGCTGTTTTCGCGTCGCCTCTTCTCATTTGCACGTCCTCTAGCAGCCGCCGGCAGCGGCGGAGCAACAATCGAATCAACCAATACGGGTAGCGCCCAAGGCAGAGCGACGCGCGCGCCGTTCTTGGCTCAACGGGAGGAGATATGGGATCACCAGGAATAGTCGTCTCGATAGTGCTGGGTGCCGCGCTTACGATTTCGCCCGCTGCGGCGCATGCACTAGAAATAACGCTCGGAGCAGTAGGATCTTCCCAGACATTCACTCTGAGTACTTCCACGGGTTCTGCGCTTAACATCGATTGCCCGCGCGCAGCCGGCGACACAGATACCAGCACTTGCGCAAGCAACGTGCTCGGATCACCGAGGACGTATAACTTCGGCCTCGACGCTTTAGGCAACAACATCGTATTCACGATCCAAAGGTGCACCGGCACGGCCTGCGGTGGCCGCGCGCGCGTACTCGTGAGCGACGGAGCAATCGATACCCTCGTGCTCACCGATGCCGTAATAAGGAACGCGAGTCCCGCGGGTACGCCGCCCGCGACTCTGACCCTGCATATCGATTCCGGGCCTTATACGACGGCCGGCGAAGCCGGCCCGCGCGCATATGCAACCGAGCTGAGCGGCTCGTTCCAGCCGCCGCTCCCCATACTTCCGGCCAACAAGGTGAAAGTCTCGGCGCTTGCTTGCTTCGCTGAGCCTGGTGAAGGAGAAGGAGACTTCTTCATCAATTGCATTGGCGGCCCTGAGGGACGTCCGCGGCTGATCGACAACCCGGCCTGCGACCCCGGCGAGAGCGGCGAAGGTTGCGACACGTTCAAGTACTCGCTCATTGCGCCGCCGTTCAAGCCCGCCGGCACATCGCAGTACGGTCCAAAGGAGGAGGACATCAAGTTCTGTCCCGACTACGGCGGAGAAACGTGCAATCCCGCGCTCAGGCTGCTGGCCGAGGTCTCGCTCGCGCCAGGCTATTCCGTCAGGGCGCCGGGCAGCATCGGCACGGCGGGGTCCAAGGATATCTGCGATCCCAGCAGCACGGACCCCGAGCGGCAAAAGGGATGCGTCGCGATGGCAGAATACTTTGCCAAGCTCGGGCCCAAGGGAGCGCAGATGTACGACGTCCGGCTGGAACCGAGCCCCGGAGGCAGCAATCTCTTTGTTCGCAGTGAACTGAACACCTTCGACGCTTGGACCGCCGATCGCACGGGCCAGGGTGCACAGAACCTGGGCGCGAGCAAGCTAAAGGCATCGCTCGAGACCAACGGGAGTGGCGAGCTGAAGGTTCATGGTCTTTGCAATGTGCTTAACGGTTGTTGCCCGGTGAGCCTTCCCGTCAGGGTCTATTGTGCGGATTTCCGGGCGTCTAACGCAGTCCTCAACACGGACCACCACGGCAATGGGAGCGTGGATCTCGTCACTCCCAGTCCGTGCCTGGATCCCGCAGTGCTAATCATGGACGAGTCCAACAGCTTTTGGGTAGCCGCTCCGCTGGTGCAGTAACGCCGGATCGCGGCCAACCGGGCGTGGCTCGCCACTTCGTGAGGCCCTTGTGGCTCCTCGGGGTGGCGCTCTACGCCGCGGTGAGCCACGCCCAGGTCCCTCCGACTACGAGCATCACTCTGAGCGGCCCCCCGGGCGACCCGCGCAACCTGGGCACGTCCGTCACGCCGCAGGGCGGCGGCGTCCACTACATCACCGGAGGAACAAGAAGCGGCCCGGCCGGGCCGAATCTCTTCCATAGCTTCGGCACATTCACCATAGGCCCCGGCGATGTAGCCAACTTCCGGAACGACAGCGGCTTGGCGACGTCGAATGTTATCGGCAGGGTTACCGACGGCGTGAGGTCGGATATCTGGGGAACCATCCGCACCAACGATCTTGGGGGTTTCGGCGCCGCGAATCTCTTCCTGATCAACCCCGCAGGCTGGCTTTTCGGGCCGAGCGCCGTCCTCGAGGTCGGGGGCAGCTTCCACGCGAGCACGGCTCACTACCTGAGCTTCTCGCCGAACGAAAGGTTCTACGCGGACCCTGCGCGGGAAAGCGTGCTCTCCTCCGCGGATCCCGTGGCATTCGGATTCTTGGGCCCGACGGCTCCTATCATCGTCTCCGGCAGCTTCCTTTCAGTGCCCGACGGCAAGACGTTGTCGCTGGTCGGCGGCAACGTCGACATTGGCATGTTCGTCGACCCTGCTACGGAGGAGGTGCGGACGCCGGTGTTGTTCGCGCCCGGCGGTGGCCGCATCCAGATCGGCAGCTTCGCCTCGGCCGGCGAAGCTGCCGTCGATCGCTTGACCGGTGGTTTCTCAGCCTTCGGTGAGATTCGAATTTCCGGCTCTGCATTGATCGATGCGAGCGAAAATTTCGACGGCAGCACGGGCGGCGGGTCGATCATCATCCGCGGCGGCAAGCTGTTCGTCGATGCATCGTTCATCAACGCCAATACATACGGGTACGGCCTGCTGGAGGACGGCGAGACGCCCATCGGCGGTGCGCCCATCGAGATCTCGATGGCCGAGAGCATCACGCTCACGAACGGAGCCGGAATCAGAACCACGGCTTCCGCAGATTTCGGCTTCGGCATGGGGCGCGGCGGTGACATTCGGATCGACGCGCCGGATGTCAGTATCGATGGGTCCTTCGTGGTGGCAGGGACTTCCGGAACCGGACCGGGCGGCAACGTTTCGTTCAACGTCGGCAATCTTGCGATTACCGGCGGTGGCGGCGTCGGCAGTCTGGGCGGAAGCGTCACGATAGATGCGAACCAATCGGTCTCAATTTCGGGCCGTGACGTGTCCGAAACTCCAAGCAGCCTGTTCACTTCGACGGAGAACGACCACAACGCAGGCGTGCTCACTCTGACGGCCAAACAGTTGACCATGAGCGATTTCGGCACGATCACTAGCAACACGCTCGGTGGCCAGGGCGACCCGTTAGGCCCCCCGAGCGGGAATATCGTCGTAACGGTCGATCGGCTGAGCATTACCGGCGGGGCGAACATCGATAGCCATACTGGCAGTTCGACCCCCGGCGGGTGGATTACCGTTACCGTGAACGACGCGGCCGTCATTGCGGGGTCGGGTTCAGGCGGCAGCCCAAGCGGCATATTCAGCGATAGTTGCGCTGCTTGCGCTGGTGCAGCAGGCGATATCACGTTGCGGACCGGAAGCTTTACGCTTACCCAAGGCGCGCAGATCCAGAGTGGCAGCACGGCCGATCCTCAAGGCGGCGACGTTTCCATCACCGCAAGGGATTCGATTCTCATCTCCGACGGCGGTGGCGTTTCAGCCCTGGCGGGCACGTTGGCCGTCGGACAGGTGCTTGTTTCGGCTTCGGACCTTGCCGTGGACGGCGGCTTCATCAGTGCGACTGCGCTCGGAGAAGGCAAGGGAGGCGACATCGTCGTGCAGGCTGGTACCGTAAACCTGCTGCGTGGGGGCAAGATCTCAAGCAACAGCGGCGCCGTGGCTTTCGACGCAACAGGACAGGGCGGTTCGATCGCGATCGACGCGACCAACGTCTCCATCACCGGTGCGGGGAGCGGGCTCTTCAGCGCCGCGTTACGCCGCGGAGACGCCGGGCAGATTCGCGTTTCGGCCCCGATCGTGACCCTGGCCAATGGTGGAAGGATCGACAGCAGCACGCTCGCCGGCGGGGCGGGCGGGGCCGTTGAGGTCAACGGCGCGCTGACGATCGGCGGCTCGGGGAGCGGGCTGTTCAGCACCGCTTCGGGCACCGGAGACGCGGGCGCCATTGCGGTCACAGCACCGACGTTGACGCTCGCCGACGGCGCCCGCATCTCGGTCACGACAGCAGGGGCAGGCGATGCGGGAACCATCACGGCCAATGTCGGCAGCTTCAGTATCACAGGCGGTGGGCGCGTTGACAGCAGCACGACTGCTGGCGGCGCGGGCGGGGCGATCGCGGTCAGCGGCACGCTTTCGGTCACTGGGACGGGGAGCGGACTGTTCAGCACTGCGTCCGGGACGGGAGCCGCCGGCGCCATTGTCGTCGCCGGGCCGACCTTGACGCTGACCGACGGTGCTCGAGTCTCCGTCACCACCGAAGGCTCGGGCCGTGCAGGGACCATCACTGCCAACGTCGGCGACCTGGGCATCACTGGCGGCGCGCGGGTCGACAGCAGCACGAGCAGCGGTGGGGCGGGCGGTGCCATAACAGTCAACGGCACGCTTGCGATCAGCGGCGCGGGAAGCGGGCTGTTCAGTACCGCCTCAGGCACGGGAGACGCTGGTGCGATTGACGTCACGGCGCCGAGCTTGACGGTCACCGGCGGCGGGACGATCGACAGCAGTTCGACGGCAGGAGGCGCAGGCGGCGCGATCAACCTCAGCGCGGCGAGTCAGGTGGAGATCTCGAGCGGCGGGAGCGTGAGGGCGGACAGCCTCGGCGGCGGCAATACTGGCAGCATCACCATCGCTGCGGGCGACCGGATCATCATGGAGAGCGGGAGCATCTCGACGCGCGCGGCCACGTCCGACGGCGGCAACATCACGCTTAAGGCGCCGAACATCATCAGGCTCGGCAATTCGCAGATCACGACTTCGGTGGAAAGCGGCACCGGCGGCGGTGGCAACATCTTCATCGATCCGCAGTTCGTGATCCTGCAGGGCAGCACGATCACCGCGAACGCCTTCGGCGGTCCCGGCGGCAGCATTACGATTGTGGCGGACAATTTCCTGACCGATGCCGCGAGCGTGGTCCAGGCGTCGTCCGCGCTCAGTACGCCGGGGACCATACGGATCCAGTCGCCGGAAAACAATCTCAAGGAGGCGATCGCCCAGCTGCCGGCAGAGTTGGTCGATGCGAGCCGGCTGATGCGCGCCGGCTGCGCGGCGCGGCTCACCGGCGCAACGAGCTCGCTCGCGGTCGCGGGCCGCGGCGGCGTGCCGGCCGATGCGGACGGCTATCTGCCGAGCTTCAGCACGACGGGCGCGCCGCTTGTGCGCGCCGTCCGCCAGGAGGAGCGCGGTGAACCCTTCGTGCTCGCCATGGCGTCCTGGGACTGCATGCGTTGACCCGTGTGCCGTAGAGCAATTCCAGCGTCTTGGCCAGAAGAACAATAGGCGCTTGTTTGCTGGTTGCCTGCAGCGCGGGGAGCGCTGCCTGGGCGCAGGTCTCGCCGCCGCTGCCCTCCGAGACGCGGCCCGGGGAAAAGCCGTTCCCGCTGCCCGAGTTCAGGAAGCCCGCGCCCGAGCTGCTCGAGCTTCCGCCGGTCCAGCCGCCCGACGCCGGGCGCGTGCCGCTCGGCGTGCGCGTCACGGTGCGCAAGTTCCGCATCACCGGCAACACGGCGATCAGCGACGCTGAGCTGGCTAAGGTCGCCGCGCCCTTCGAGAACCGCGAGCTGGGCAGCGCCGAGCTGGAGGAGCTGCGCCGCCAGCTCACGCTGCTCTATGTCAACCGCGGCTACATCAATTCCGGCGCGCTGATCCCCGACCAGCGCATCGCCGACGGCATGGTCGAGATTCGCATCGTCGAGGGCCGCCTCGCGCGCATCGAGGTCGAGGGAACCGAGCACTTTCGCGAGAGCTACTTCCGCGATCGCATCGCGCTGCACGCCGGGCCGCCGCTCAACATGGGCGAGCTCGAGCAGGGGCTGCAGATCCGGCTACGCGACCCGCTGGTGACGAGCATCAACGCCCAGCTCGCGCCCGGCGAGCGTCCGGGCGAGGCGGTGCTCAAGGCGAAAATCGCGGAGGCGCCGCGCTACGACCTCGGCGCCTCGCTCGACAACAAGCTCTCGCCCAGCCTGGGCGAGGCGCAGTTGACCCTGCACGGCGCACTGCGCAATCTCTACGGCGGCGGCGACGTGCTTACCGCGGATGTCAGCGGCGCGGAAGGGATCCCCTACGACATCCTGGTGCGCTACCGCGCGCCGCTGACGGCGCAGGACACGACGCTCGGCCTCTACTACGAGCGCGCGAAGTCCGAAGTCGTGCAGAAGCCGTTCGACGCGCTCGAGATCACGAGCGAGATCGAGTCGTTCGGCCTTCAGCTCAGCCGCCCGGTTTACCGGACCGCAAACCGCGACCTTCTGCTCGGGGCATCGCTCGAGCGCCGCACGAGCGAGACTTCGCTCCTCGGCGAGCCGTTCTCCTTCTCCCCGGGCGTGGAGAACGGCAAGGCCACCGTCTCGGTGCTGCGCCTCGCGCAGGATTTCGTCGACCGCTCGCGCGACCAGGTCGTGGCGGCGCGCTCGATCTTCAGCTTCGGCCTCGACGCCTTCGGCTCGACGGTGCACGACGATGCGCCCGACAGCCGGTTCGCGACCTGGCTCCTCCAGTTCCAGTGGGTGCGGCGCTTCGGCGAGCGCGGCCACCAGCTCCACTTCAGGGCGAGCGGCCAGTTCGCCAACGATCCGCTGCTGCCGATCGAGCAGTTCTCGGTCGGCGGGCTGGACAGCGTGCGCGGCTTTCGCACCAACCAGCTGGTGCGCGACTACGGCTACACCGCGTCGCTCGAATACCGCCTGCCGGTGTTTGCCAATCCGGCGGGCTGGCGCAACTTGCAGCTCGCGGCGTTCGCGGATACCGGCGGCGCCAAGAACAAGGAGGGCGCGAATCCGACGCCGACCCGCCTGACGGGGATCGGGCTCGGGCTCATCTGGAGCCTCGGCGCCCGCTACCAGGCCGAGCTCTACGTCGCCGACGGCCGCACCGACGTGCCGGAGCAGCCGGGCCACAGCGTGCAGGACGACGGCGTGCACTTCCGCTTCGTTGCTTTCCCGATGCGGCCCTAGCGGGCCGCCCGCGCTCAGCGCATGGCGCTGCGGTCGAAAGAGGCCGCTTCCGGAAGGCCGACCTGCTCGAGCAAGGCGGCGCGCTGCTGGCGCAGCTGCCGGTCGCCGGGCTGCGCGCTGATCGAGCGCGAAAGCTGGTCGATCGCGTCGTACCAGATGCCGCCTTCGGCGTAGACCGCGGGCCAGCGCGCCTGCGGCACCTGCCGCAGCTGCGCCGGGATCGCGCTGTCCACGACGCGGATGATCGAGCCACCGGCGACCACGTCGTTCGAGCGTTGCGCGGGATTGCTGATTACGGCGACGAACCACTGGTACTCGACGCCGGGCTTGAGAACGACGCCGTGGTCTTCCAGGCGCAAGGCGTGCATGCCCCTGGCCACCGGCGGCTTCAACGTGATCTCCAGAACCGGCGGCGTCGCTTCGTGCAGCTTGCCCGTGGGCGTGATCGTGAGCTCGACCGGGGTGTCGAGCGACTCCGACAGGTACCAGTAGAGGGTCGGCTTGTCGCTTACGGTATAGCCGGCCTCGTTGGGCGCGAGCGCGCTCAAGGTCAGGATCTTGCTGCCCGTGTTGCGGGTGCCACCGCCGACCCGCGTGGCGGGAGCGCCGCGCAACGGCGGCTTGTAGACCGTCGGTGTCGGCGCCCCGGAAGTCGCCTTTTCCGCCTCGGGCTGGGGAGCCGACTCCTTGGTCTCCTGCTGCGCGCGGGCCGCCAAGGCCAAGAGCGCGACCGCCGCCAGCGCAGCCAAGCGTAGGGAGAGTGAGCTGTTCATAAGCGGTCCTTCAAGATACAGGAAACATAGTCCAGGCTCGCCGCGGAGGCGAGCGGCGCACGGCGCCTCGTTCCTGTGAGAAATTCCCCTGTAATCACAGCCAGTTGCCGATGAGCAGGAACGCGCTCCAGTAGTTGGGGTGGCGATAGCGGATGTCTTTCAGGATGCCGAGCTGGGCCTGCTGCAGCGCTTTCGCCTTGGACACCCCGGTCACGTGCAGGTGGCGATAGAAGTCCGACACCATCAGCGCGGAGGCCGGATCGTTCACCGTCCACAAGGTCGCGAGCGCGCTGCGCGCGCCGGCCTTGATCGCGACGCCGGCGAGGCCCAAGGCCGCGCGGTCGTCGCCGGCGGCGGTCTGGCACGCGCTCAGCGTGAGCAACTCGACCGCCTCGGTGCGGAACTTCGACAGGCCCAGGAACTGCTCGAGCTTGTCCATGCTGAGCTTGCCTTCGTAAGTCAAAAGGAAAGTCTTTTCGCTGTCGCTGTCGAACTGCCCGTGCGAGGCGATGTGCACGATCGAGTAGGGCGTCCGCTCGAGTCCTTTCTCCATGTTCGAAAGGGTGAACTGCCCGTTCTGCAGCATCGTGCCGCCGTAGATCTTGTGGATGGCCTGCAGCTCCTCGGCCACGTAGGGCAGCGGCGCGAAGCCCTGCACCGCCTCGGTGAGCCCGTTGAGGAGAAGCTGCGCGCGCTCGCGCGGCAGCGGGCGCGGGTCGGTGAGGGTGAGGCCCGGAGTGGTGACGAGGGCGTAGCGCGCGATCAGGAATTGCTCGCCGTCGTGCAGCGCCGCGAGCGGAATGGTGCGCAGCGCGCCGTCGGGCACGATCACCAGTGTGTCGACCTGCTGCTTGTCGAGCTCGGCCGCGATCGGCGCGATCAGCCAGTCGTAGAGCTTGCGCGCATGGGGATAGTACTGGTGGGTGGTCCTCTTCTCGAGCAGCAGGCGAAACGCCCGGATCTCGCCGGTCAGCGCGTCCGCCGGCACGCGCGTGGTGAAGCGCTTCATCCCGTCGGGCAGGGTGAGCAGCAGCTCGAGCCGGTCCTTGAGAATGATCGGATAGAGCGCGGCGGTGCGCGGCGCGAGCTGGTCGATGCCGGTAGTGCGCGCGCGCAATGCGGTGACGCAGTCGTCCTGGAAATAGTCCTGCAGCTCGGCGCCCTTGAAGAGCTCCATGGTGCTGCGCGCGTCGGCGAGGTGCTGCGCGGCGAGCTTCGGGTCTGAGAGGCTCCCCGAGCGCTCGAGAAGCAGATCGGCGAGCTCCGAATACACCGGCCCGATGGATTCGCGGAACGAGGTGCGTGCGCCGCCCGCCGTCAGGTCCTGGCGCACGGTGGCGAGCGTGGCCACGGCCTGCTGATAGGAAAGCATCGCCTGCTCGCTGTCGCCCTGCGAGCGCAGCAGGCGCCCGGCCTGCCATTGCCAGCGAAACAGGATCTCCGGCGCGTCCGCCTGCTGCGCAGCGACGATCGCCCGTTGCGTGAATTGCAGCGCTTCCTCGCGGCGCGCGCCTTGCTCGTAGAGCTCTCCGAGGTAGCCGAGCGCATAGGAGCGGGCGCGCGGGTCGTTGATGGCTTCGGCAACCGCGAGGCCGTCGGTCAGCGCCGCGTACGAGCGCCTGCTCAGATCGCCGGCCGGAGCCGCGCCACTGGAGAGGATTCTTGCGTAAAGGCGGCCGATGCTGATCAACCCGACGGCCTTGTCGTGCGTCTGTTCGAGCGCGCGCATCTCCCCGTCCAGCGCCCGCAACTGGGTCGCGGCGTCGCTGTAGCGGCCGGCGTCGATCGTGCTGCGCGCGCGGTTGGCGGCGGCGCGCAGCGCGAGGGTCTTGTTGCCCACGGCCTCCGCGGACTGCTGCGCCTCGCGATAGAGCAGGGCCGCGTCGTCGAAGCGTCCTTCCGCGGCGCGAAGATTCCCGAGGTTGTTGAGCGCCGAGGCCGCGGTCTGCATGTTCTTCGACTTGCGCGCGCGCTCGACGCTCGAGCGCAGAAGCGGCTCGGCTTCGGGCCGCCGGCCGCTCAGGAGGTAGGCGCTGCCGAGACCGTTTTCCACGGCGGCGAGCAGCGATTGGTTGCCCAGGCGCTGCGCTAGCGCCTGCGCCTGGCCGAGCTTGCCGAGCGCGTCCGGATTGCGGCCAAGGGCGAGATCGGCTTCGGCCGCGCGCATCAGCGCCGTGAGAGCGCCTTCGGAATTTCCGGACGCCTGATAGGCGCTCGCCGCCGCGTTCCAGTGCCCGAGCGCCTCCGCGAAGGCGCCCGCGTGGAACGACTGCAAGCCCGCTTGCATGCGCTCATCGGCGGGTGCAGCCGCGTGCGCTGAAGCCAACGCTCCCGTGAGCGCTAGCAGCGGTAAGAAACGGCACCAGCGGTTCATGGCTCCCCCCAAGGACCGACGTGCTCTATTCTGCCACCCATGCGACCGCGACTGCATTCTCCGCTGCTGGCTGCCGCGCTGGCCAGCGCCCTGGCCTTTGCCGCGGTCTGCGGACTGCGGTGGGGGGGGGCGCTGGAAGGCCTGGAGCTCGCGTTCTACGACTGGCATATCCGCCACCGGCCGGCAGGGACCGCGCCGGCGTCGCGGGTCGTCCTGGTGAACATCACCGAGAAGGACATCCAGGAGCTCGGCACCTGGCCGCTGCCCGATGCGCTGCTCGCGGAAGTCCTGGAAACGGTCTCGGGCGCAGGCGCGCGGGCGATCGGCCTCGACGTGTACCGCGACACCCCGGTGCCGCCTGGACACGAGCGGTTGAACGCGGTGCTGAAAAAGCACTCGCAGATCATCGCCCCCACGCTGCTTCCCCAGGACGGCAAGCCGGGCGTGCCGCCGCCCGGGGCGCTGAAAGAAAGCGACCGCATCGGGTTCACCGACGTCGTGGTCGACCCTGGCGGCACCGTGCGCCGCGGCCTGCTGCTGATGGACGACGGCCAGCGGGTGTTCTACTCGCTGCCGCTGCGCCTCGCGCTTCTCTACCTGCAGGCCGAAGGCGTTGCGCTCGGCGGCGATCCGGAAAACCCGAGCCATCTCAGGCTCGGGCGCACCACCTTTCGTCCGCTCGAGCCGAACGACGGCAGCTATGTGCGCGCCGACGCGGGCGGCTATCAGTTCCTGCTCGACTATCGCGATCCGCCCGACGTTTTCCCCGCGGTCACGCTGGGCGAGCTGCGCGCCGGCAGGTTCGCCCCCGCCCTGTTCAAGGGCAAGGTGGTGCTGGTGGGTGTCACCGCCGAAAGTGTCAAGGACAGCTTCTACACGCCCTATGGCCAAACCTTCGGCGAGAAAAAAGCGATGTACGGCGTGGTGCTCATCGGTCACACGGTGAGCCAGTTGCTGCGCGCCGGCCTGGAGGGCGATGCGCCGACCGCGGTGATCAGCGACACGAACGAAGTGCTCTGGATCCTGTTGTGGAGCCTGCTGGGCGGCGCCGCGGCGCTCCTGCTGCGCTCGGCATGGCGCTTCGTGCTGGTGGTGCTCGCCGCGCTGGCGCTGCTCGCGATGGCGGTGCATGCGCTGTTCGTGCTCGGCGTGTGGATCCCGCTCGTGCCGCCTGCGCTCGCCTGGGTCGGCGCCGCCGGTCTAGGGACGGCGTATCTCCTGAGCGAGGAGAAGCGGGAGCGCGCGAGCCTCATGGGCCTGTTCTCGAGCTATATGTCGAAGGCGCTGGCCGACGAGATCTGGGAGCACCGGGACGACTTTCTCAGCGGCGGGCGCCCCCGGCCGCAGCGGCTGACCGCCACGATCTCGTTTGCCGACGTGGTGAACTTCACCACGGTCTCGGAGCAAACCGAGCCGCAGACGCTGATGGACTGGTTCTACGAGTTCATGTCGACCGTCACCCCGCTGGTGAGCGAGCACGGCGGCGTCATCCTGCGGTTTCTCGGCGACTCGATCATGGCCGCATTCGGCGCGCCGATGGCGCGCGCGAGCGAAAAGGAGATCAGCCAGGATGCTGCGAACGCCGTCGACTGCGCGCTCGCCACCCAGGCGGCGGTGGTCGAGCTCAACCGGCGGCTCGAGGGCCGCGGATGGCCGCTGATCAGCATGCGCATCGGCATCCTCACCGGACCTGTCGTGGCGGGGAGCATCGGCAGCGCGGCGCGCCTGGAGTACAACCTGCACGGCGACACCGTGAACACCGCCTCGCGCCTCGAAAGCTTCGACAAGGTGGGCTTCGCGCCCGACTACTTCAGCACCCCGTGCCGGATCCTGGTCGGCGAGCCGACCCTGCGTCTCCTCGGGGATCAATTCCACACCGAGCTGGTGGGGGAGTACCAGCTCAAGGGCAAGGTCCACCCGATCCGGATCCATCGCGTGCACGGACGCCGTGCCGCGGGCGAGACGCCGCGGTCAGCGCACCGCGTCGACGCGTAGCCGGCCGGGCGAGATCGTCACGCGCAGCCAGCTCACCATCGGCGAGCCCCAGACCTCGATGCGCCGCAAACCCGGCAGCGGCTCGTCGTCGCGGTGGACGTGCGTATCGCCGTGGATCAGGACGACCCTCCCGGGGTGGCGCGCCGCGAGGCGCCGGAGGCTCGCTCTCAGCTCTGCATAGCCGTCGCGCGGCACGGTCACGAACGGGTTGGCCTGCATCAGGACCACCAGCCCCTTGCCGCCCTGCGCGGCCGCGGCCGCCTCGTCCAGCGACGACAGCACCGCCTGCATGCGCGGCCCGTGCTCGGCATGGCGCACGTTGTTGTTGCTGCCGGGAACGTTGAGCGCGACGAACACCCAGCCTGCGGTTTCCCAGCGGACATGCTCGCAGTATTCGCGCGGGGTTTCACAGAGGATCTGCCGCCAGCGCTGCAGGCGTGCCACAGGATCCTTGCAGTCGGTCCATTCGTTGTCGCCGGGCAGGAGCACGAAGCGGTGCCGGATGCGGGCGAACTGCGCTTTTCGCGCGAGCAGCCAGTCGTCGGCGCACGCCGCCGCGCTCGAGCCGATGTCGCCGACGTGCACCACGAAGGCGAGCGGCTGCGCGTTCATCTCGTCGATCAGCAGGTCGAGGCGCTCGACCTCCGCCTCGCTGTAGGGCGTATCGCCCAGCGCGCCGAACGCGATGTCGCCCGCCGGCAGCGGCGCGAGCGGCGCGCAGCCGGCAAGCAGGACGAAAACCAGGGTTCTAGATACCGTAAGCCCTGCGCAAGAGGGAAAGCGGGTGCGCCTTGACTGACTGTTTCGCCTGGTCTCCCATGCCCTGCATGATATGCCGCGCGGCGATCGGGCAATCGGAGCTCACGTAAGCCGGCGTAGGTTCGGCCATTTGGCGGAACACCGGCCGGCCGATCTTCATCGAGTTGTCGAAGTACTCGGTCTTCACGCCCCAGGTGCCGTCGTGCCCCGAGCAGCGCTCGACCGTGGTCACCTCGGTGCCGGGAATCGATTCGAGCATCTCGCGCGTCTTCTGGCCCACGTTCTGCACGCGCGAGTGGCACGGGATGTGGTACGACACCTTGCCGAGGGGCTGCTTGAACCCGGTCTTGAGCAGGCCGTCCTTCTTCCGCAGCACGAAGTATTCGAACGGATCGAACATCGCGTCGCGCACCGCGATCGCGTCGGCATCGTCCGGGTACATGAGCGGCAGCTCCTGCTTGAACATCAGCGCGCACGAAGGCACCGGGGCGAGGATCGCGTAGCCCTGGCGCGCGTACTTCGCCAGCACCGGGATATTGATTTTCCTGAGTGAATCAACCCCGTCGAGGTCACCGAGCTCGAGCTTGGGCATGCCGCAGCAGACCTCGCTCTCCACGATCACGTAGGGAATTTCGTTGTGGGCGAGGATCGCAGCCAGGTCGTGCCCCAGGGCCGGCTCGTTGTAATTCGCGTAGCAGGTGGCGAAGATCGCCACCTTTCCGGGCGTGTTGCTGCCATCCTTCGGCGGGAACGATGGCGACTGCGCCGCGTGATTCCTGAATTTCTTCGGCGCGTAAGGCGGCAGCTCGCGGTCCTTGTGCACGCCGAGAACCGCCTGCATCGCGCTCCTGGAAAGAGAGTTTCCGTTGAGCGCGTTTACAGTCTGCGCCACCACCGGAATCGCGGCGAGCTTGCCGAGGGCGTCGGTGGAGGAGAGCAAGCGGTCGCGGAACGGCTTGCGGGAGCTCTCGCGCCTGCGGAACTTGATCGCCTTCGCGCGCAGCATGACGTGCGGAAAGTCGACGTTCCACGGATGCGGCGGAACGTACGGGCACTTCGTCATGTAGCACAGGTCGCACAGGTAGCACTGGTCGACGACC
>Ga0137428_1000392_pt1 | contig 19110 bp, 21 predicted proteins | sample EasRivERMZT718_2_FD_102305 | JGI IMG/M metagenome (GOLD analysis project Ga0137428, IMG submission 102305) | Soil microbial communities from meander-bound floodplain in the East River, Colorado, USA - East River MetaG ERMZT718_2 | ecosystem: Environmental > Terrestrial > Soil > Floodplain ...
ATCGGCCCGCTGATCGACGAGAACGGCGTGAAGAAAGTGGAAGCGCACGTCGCCGACGCCCTGGGCAAGGGCGCCAAGGTCATGCTGGGCGGGAAGCGGCATGCGCTCGGCGGACTCTTCTTCCAGCCCACCGTGCTCACCCACGTCACGCCCGACATGCTGGTCTCGCACGAGGAGACCTTCGGGCCGGTCGCGCCGCTCATCCGCTTCAAGACCGAGGACGAGGTGATCGGCCTCGCCAACGACACCGAGTTCGGGCTTTCGGGCTACTTCTACAGCCGCGACGTCGGGCGCATCTTCCGGGTCGCGGAAGCGATGGAGACCGGCATCGTCGGCGCCAACGTCGGCATCATCTCGACCGAGATCGCGCCCTTCGGCGGCGTGAAGCAGTCGGGCCTCGGCCGCGAGGGATCGAAGTACGGTCTCGAGGAATATCTCGAGATCAAATACATCCTCGTCGGCGGCATCGACAAGTAGTGAAAGGCGAAGAGTTCAAGGACGACTATCGCAAGGCACTGCCGCGCGAGGTCGTCCAGCGCCTGACCCGCCGCTCGCCGTGGCGCGCGACGCTCTCGGTGCTGCACGATGTCTTGGTTTTGGCTTTGGCAATATCGCTCGGGCTTTACTTCTGGCCCAACCCGCTGGTGCTTCTTTTTTCGGTTCTTGTTATTGGAACGCGGCAGCATGCATTGTTCGTGATCGCGCACGACGCGGCGCACTACCTGCTCTACGACAACCGGCTGCTGAACGATGTCGTCGGCCGCACCTGCGCGATGCTCCAGGGGCTCTCGATGTGCACGTACCGCGTGATTCACCGCATGCATCACAACAACCTGTACGGCGAGCTCGACCCGGACACGGCCTTGCATGGGGGATACCCACGCGGCCGCGCCTATCTCGTGAAGAAACTTCTGAAAGACCTGTCAGGCCTGACGGCGTGGAAGACCTACGCCTACTTCCTCGGCGGCGCTCCGGCGCTGAACACGCAGACCAATGTTGCCCTCCGGCCGCTGGATGACACGTCGGCGAAACTGAAGGCGGAAGCGCGCACCGATCGGAACATGGTCATCGCGTTCCATCTGGCAGTGCTCGCCGTGATGGCGTGGAGCGGCTACCTCGTGCAATACCTCGTGCTATGGGTGCTGCCGCTGGTCACTGTAGTGCAGGCCATCCTGCGGCTGCGGGCGATCGCCGAGCACGGTGCGACCACCGATTTCACCTCGCCGCTCACCGCGGCGCGCACCAACCTCGCGCCGGCATGGCTCGAGTGGCTGATCTTCCCCCACCAGGTCAACTACCACATCGAGCACCACCTCTATGCCTCGGTCCCGCACTACAACCTGCCGGCGCTTCACCGCGAAATGCGCGCCAACCGGATCCTGGAGCAGGCGGAGGTAATGCCCTTCGCCCTCACCCTGCGCAAGATCTTCGCGGAACGGGCGGCTACTTTTTCTTCGGCGGGTCGGGGAACTTGACCACCGGTCCGCTCGGGCTCTTGTCCGGCGGCACATAGGCCGGCGCCGGCTGTCCGGCCGGCCCCAGGTGGCGGACATAGCGGTAGAGCGCGCGCAGGTCGTTCGTGGTCATGGCCTGAACGTTGAACCACGGCATGGGAGGACGGGCTTTCAGCGTCTTGCCCTTCTTCACCCACTCGTCCTCGGTCAGGTCCTGGAAGTAGAGCCGCAGGTTCGTCGAATAGCTGGTGCCCCACGGCCCTTGCCAGCCGAGCGCATCGCCGGTGAGCCATTGCGCCTCGGGCACCTTGCCGCCTTTTTCAGGATAGCCCGGCGTATGGCAGTCGTTGCAGCCGCCGATCTGCACGAGGTAGCGCCCGCGCTTGATCTGCGGGTCGTCGCTCTTCTGGGCATGAACCGGCGCAGTAGCGAGCGCGACGGCCAGGACGAGAAATCTCATTTGGCTCCCTTCCTGAGTTTTAGCCGCATCGGTTTCATCGGCGAGCCGACGAATCCTACCCGCCGGTACATCGCCTGCGCGCGCTCGTTTTGCATGTCGGTCAGCAGCGTGATGCGCAGCACGCCATCGGCCCTCGCCTGCTCGATCACGTGCTTGAGGAGCGCGGCGCCGATGCCGCGCTTGCGGTGATCGGGCGCGGTGACCAGGTCCTCGAACAGCGCCGCCCTGCCGCCCTCGGCGGTGCTGATGGTGTAGAGCAGGCTCGCCATGGCGACGACCTCGCGCCCATCGCGCGCGACGAAGATCCTGCCCTTCGCCGGGTCCGCCAGGATCGCCTGCAGCGCGACTCGCTGCTTCTCGCTGTCCGCGGAGAACTCCGCCTCGGACTCGAACAGCAGGCCGAGCAGCTCGACCAGGCGGGGAAGGTCGCCGCTCTTCGCGACGTCGAAGCGGATTTCGCTCATGCGTTGGTCAGGACCGGCAGCCGGCCGTCGGCGAAGCGCACTTCCATCTTTCTCAGCGCGGCCTCGATGCGCTTGTAGGCCTGCGCGCGCACGTCGAACTGCTTGCCCGGCGCGGTACGGAACTTGCAGCGAAATATCTTCACGCCGGGATCCACGCGGTAGAGCTTGCCCTTGAGGGGCTCCATGATCAGGCGTCCGATCTCGGGGTCGGCCATCATCTCTTCGCCGACCTTCTTGATCAGCTTGCGCACCTTCTCGCTGTCGACGTCGATCGGCAACGGCAGGTTGAACTTCTCGATCACCCAGTCGCGCGAGGTGTTGCGCACGGTGCCGAGCGCGCCGTAGGGCACGAAGTGCAGCGGCCCGTTGTGGTGCCGCAGCGCCACCGTACGCAGCGTGATGCGCTCCACGGCGCCCTTCGTGTTTCCGCCCGCCTCGATGTATTCGCCGATGCGGAACGCATCCTCGGCGAGGTAGAAGACGCCCGCGATCACATCGCGCACCAGCGCCTGGGCGCCGAAACCGATCGCGAGCCCGACGACGCCGGCGCCCGCGAGCACCGGCGTGATCTCGATGCCGAGCGCCCAAAGCGAAGAGATGACCAGCATGACGACGAGCAGCACCGCGGCGGTGACGCGCAGCAGCGGCAGCAGGGTGAGCAGCCTGGAGTGCTCGTCGGGCTCGTAGTGCGGGCCGGCCGGCCGGATCCGCTTGAGGCGCTGGTCGACGGCGGTGCGCACCGTGATCCACACCACGTGCGTCAGCAGCGCGAGCGTCGCCACGCCGAGCAGCCGCAGGACAAGCCGAAGCATCGGGCTTTCGGCGGCGGCGAGCGCCAGCACCGGAGCCTCGATCACCAGCGCGCCGACGCCGAGGCCGAGGAGCACGACAACGAAGCGTGCCGCGGACAGGACGATGCTCGGCAGCACGCGGTCGTCCTCGTCCGGCCAGAAGAAGAACACCAGCTCGCGCAGGCCGATCTGCAGCGCGATGACGACGGCGACGATCGCCGCGACCGTGGCCGCCCTGGCGTTCATCAGCCAGATGCCGTAGACCACGACGACCAGCAGCGCGAGCACGAACGATCGCGGAAACCGCGGCCCGCGCCGTGCGCCGAAGAAAGCGAACGCAGTGATTACGAGGATCAAGGCCGCGACCGTCATCGTGAGAAGCCGCAACGCGCCTGCCGCATGGCCGGCGCCGCCGACCCGCTCCATGACGTTCGGGACAAAGCTTCCCAGCGCCAGCAGGAAGACCACCGTCATCGCCGCCGCGGCGAGCCAGCCGGCGCGCTCATTCGCGACCGGCGCGAGCCTCAGGCGCGGCCGGCCGGGAGCGAGCACGGCGCAGATGAGGACCCAGGCGAGGCGCAGCACCAGCACGAGCAGCGTCGCCGCGACGACGAGCTCCTGCACGCCGGAAGGCCATGAGAAGGCAGCCGACGCGCCGATGGCGGCGACGGTGAACAGCAGCAGCCCCGAGACGACGAGCACCAGGCGCCGCAGCGCGAGGCGCAGCGCCTGCCGCGGCGATTCGGGGACGCTCGACTGGATCGCGCGCAACGGCGAGTACGCGTAGGTCCAGAACAGCCACTCGACGCCGATGCCGGCGAGCAGCAGGATCACGACGTAGGTGAAGGCGGCGACGCCGCTCGCGCTCATGAGCGCCGCGTGCGTTGCCGCGGCCAGCGCGCGCAGCTCCTCCGGCGCTCGCAGGACGTCGACGCGCAGCGTTTCCATCCTCGTCGCCGCATCCGCGAGCGCCTGCACCGACCAGCCGGCCAGCGTCTGGCTCAAGGCGCGACCCATTCCCCAGGCAGGCGCGCCGCCGAAGCATCGGCGTAGGGCGGCAGCACGCGCGCCGCGACCACGCCCGCGCCTGTCACGCGGGCCTGGCAAGCGAGCCGCTCGCCCGCACCGGCGCCGACCCGGGCGAGCGTGTCGCGCTCGGCTTCGGTCATCGCCGTCAGCTGCCCGGCGCCGGATTCGATGCGCACGCGGCAGGTGCCGCAGCGGCCGCGGCCGGAGCACACGTGCGCATGCGGCACGTCGTTCAGGCGGGAGAGCTCGAGGATGGACAGCCCGCGCCGGCCCCGCGCCGACGCGCCGCCGTCGTAGCCGATCGTCACGCGCTGCAGGCGCTCGCGCAGAACACGCGCACCGAACACGCCGAGCGCGACGAGAACGAGCGCGCCGTACCCAATAAGAAATGCCTTTTGAAATACCTCCAATGGATCGGTCACGGCGACGACGCGCCTCAGGTTGGCGGTGATGTGCTCGCGCCACGCCGCATCGGTCGCCAGCTTTTCCAGTACCTCCCGGCCCGCTTCAGCGAAGCCGAGCAGCGCGAGGATCGGCACCGCGAACAGCACCGGAAGGATGAAGCCGCCGACGCGCTTCCAGACCGGCTTCAGCACCAGCCATGAATAAAGCCCGACCGCGGCGTGGATCCAGACCACCATCACCACGCCGAGCTGCTGGAACGCATAGCCCGGCGAAAAGCTCCAGTAGACCGCCAGCATCTGGCCGAAGGTGGCATCGAAATTCGGGCTCACCTCGCCCGCCATGTGCATGACGACCGCATGGTTGAGCAGGAGCGGCGGCGTCGCGAGCCCGAGGCAAAGCTGCACCACGTCGGTCTTGCTCATCGCAGCCGAGCGGCGCGCCGCGATGGCGTACACGCCGAGCGCCAAGTGGATCAGCGCGGCGCACACGAGCAGACCCTGGCCGGCAATGCTGCGCCACGGTCCCATCAGCCACGGCCGCCAGCTCTCCATCGCGGCGAGCGAATGCATGCCGAGCATCAGGTTGGCCATGTGGCCGATCACGAACGCCATCAGGATCAGCCCCGTCGCGAGCCTGAGGCGCCGCAGCTTCATACGTTGAAGCGAAAGTGGATTACATCCCCGTCGCGCACGGTGTAGTCCTTCCCTTCGAGGCGCAGCTTACCCGCCTCCTTCGCTCCCTGCTCGCCGCCGCAGGCGACGTAGTCGTCGTAGGAAGCGACCTCGGCGCGGATGAAGCCGCGCTCGAAGTCGGTGTGGATCACCCCCGCGGCCTGCGGCGCCGTGGCGCCGGCGCGCACCGTCCAGGCGCGCGCTTCCTTCGGCCCGGCGGTGAAGAAGGTCTGCAGCCCGAGAATCTGGTAGGCGGCGCGCACCACCCGGTTCAGCCCGGGCTCGTCCATGCCCATGTCTTCGAGGAACAGTTGCTTGTCCTCGTCGGACATGTCTGCGATCTGCGCTTCGATCGCCGCGCTCACCGGGACTACGGGCGCGCCTTCCTTCGCTGCATGAGCCAATATTTTTTTCAGTAGCGCTTCGGATCCCTGCTCGGCGATGTTCGCGACGTACAGGGTCGGCTTCATGGTCAGCAGGAAGAGCGGCGCGATCACGGCACGCTCCTCCTTCGAGAGCTCCGCGCTGCGCGCGGGCCGCCCGGCGTCGAGCACCTCCCTCACCTTGCTCAGCGCCGATACCAGGCGCACCGCCTCCTTGTCGCCGGTGGTCTGGGCAAGCTTGGCGTGCTTGGCGATCTGCCTTTCCACCGAATCGAGGTCGGCGAGCGCGAGCTCGGTATTGATGGTCTCGATATCGGACACCGGGTCGACCTTGCCTGCCACGTGCGCCACGTTCGCGTCCTCGAAGCAGCGCACGACGTGGACAATGGCCTCGGTTTCGCGGATGTTGGCGAGGAACTTGTTTCCGAGGCCCTCGCCCTTCGACGCGCCGGCGACGAGCCCCGCGATGTCGACGAACTCGACCACCGCCGGCACCACCTTCTGCGGCTGCTCGATCTCGGCGATCACGTCCAGGCGACGGTCGGGCACCGGCACGATGCCGACGTTCGGCTCGATGGTGCAGAAGGGGTAGTTCTCGGCCGCGATCCCGGCCTTGGTAAGCGCGTTGAACAGGGTGGACTTGCCGACGTTCGGCAAGCCCACGATGCCGCACTTCATTTTTTACCGAACAGAGACTTCAGCAGGCCTGGCTTCTCTGCGGGACTCTCTTTTTTGGGTTCTTCCACTTTCTTCGGGGGCTCGGCTTTCTTCTCAGGTTCGGCTTTCTTCGGCTCTTCGGTATGCAGCTTGTTCATCGCCGCCTGGACGTCGCCGGTCAGGATCTGCGGCAGCACCTCGAGGGATTTCTGGATCGCGGCATCGATCGCGGCACGGTCCTCCGCCGAAGGCTTCTGCAGGACGTAGTCCGCCCCTTCGGTGCCGGCGGGAGGTTTGCCGACACCCAGGCGCAGCCGCCAGTACTCGTGCGTGGCGAGGCGCTGCGAGATGTCCTTGAGGCCGTTGTGGCCGGCGATGCCGCCGCCCTGCTTGAGCCGCACGGTGCCCGGCGGGAAGTCGAGCTCGTCGTGCACTACGAGAACTTCCTCGGGCTTGATCCTGAAGAAGCCGGCGAGCATCTGCACCGGCTGCCCGCTCAGGTTCATGAAGGACTGCGGCAGGAGAAACCAGGCGCCGTTCGCGGTCTTCCCGACCAGCGCCTTGAACTTCGAGTCCTTGCGCAGGACCATGCCGTTCGCCTGCGCGAAGCGCTCGACCAGCCAGAAGCCCGCGTTGTGGCGCGTGCGCTCGTACTCCTTGCCCGGGTTCCCGAGGCCTACCACCAGCTTTATCACGCGGCGTTCTACTTCTTGTCTTTTTTGTCGGCTTTCTCGGCAGGCTTCTCGGCACCTTTTGCGGCGGCACCCTTGTCGCCACCCTTGGCGGCGGTAGCCTTGTCGCCACCCTTGGCGGCGGCACCCTTCTCGCCCTCGGCCGCGGCCTCGCCTTCCTTCGGCTCGGCAGCCTGCTCGATCGCCGGGATCTCGGAGGGCGCGACTGCAGCGGCGGCAGCGGCGGCTTCCTCTTCCTCGGTGATCAGCGTCGGCACCACGACGGTCGCGACCACCGGGTCCTCGTCCTTCTTCAGGGCGAGCTCCACGCCCTTAGGCAGGGCGAGCTCGCGCACGTGGAGCGACTTGCCGACCGCAAGGTTGATCAGGTCGACCTCGATGAACTCCGGCAGGTCGTCGGGGAAGCAGGTGATGTCGAGCTCGTTCAGCACGTGGCTCGCGACGCCGCCCTGGTCCTTCACCCCGGGCGACTTCTCGGCGTTGACGAAGTGCAGCGGCACCTTCATGTGCAGCTTCTTGTTCTTCAGCACGCGCTGGAAGTCGACGTGCTGCACCTGCAGCTTGTACGGGTGCATGCTCACCGAGCGCAGCAGCACCTGCTCCTTCGCGCCGGCCACTTCCAGGGTGAGGATCGAGGCATGGAAGCGCTCGTTCCTCAGGTTGAGAGACAGGGCCTGGTGGTCGAGCTCGATGTTGAGCGCGTCCTTCTCGCCGCCGTAGATGATGCCGGGCACGAGGCCCTTGCGGCGCAGCCGTCGCGCGGCCCCGGTGCCCTGCGTTTCGCGCTTGCGCGCGCTGATTTCGATAGCCATATGGACTTACCTCAGTAGATGCTCATTTACTCGTAAAACAGCGAGCTCACCGATTCCTCGGTGTAGATGCGCAGGATGGTCTCGGCGATCAGGCCGGAAACCGTCAGGATGCGGATTTTCTTGCAGGCGCGCGCGTCGTCGCCCAGCGGGATGGTATCGGTGACGACCAGCTCGTCGAGGTCCGATTTCGCGATGCGCTCGACCGCCCCGCCGGAAAGCACGGGGTGGGTGCAGTAGGCGACCACGCGCGTCGCGCCTTCTTCCTTCAGCACCTGCGCCGCCTTCACCAGCGTGCCGGCAGTGTCGACCATGTCATCCATGATGACGCAGGTGCGTCCCTTGACCTCGCCGATGACGTTCATCACTTCCGAGACGTTGGCCTTCGGCCGGCGCTTGTCGATGATCGCCAGGTCCGACTCCAGGCGCTTCGCCAGCGCCCGCGCGCGCACCACGCCGCCGACGTCGGGCGAGACCACGATCAGGTCGTCGTAGCGCTGCTTCCACACGTCGCCGAGCAGTACCGGCGCGGCGTAGATGTTGTCGACCGGGATGTCGAAGAAGCCCTGGATCTGGTCGGCGTGCAGGTCCATCGTCAGCAGGCGCGCGACGCCGACCGAGGCGAGCATGTTCGCCACCACCTTGGCGCTGATCGCGACGCGCGCCGAGCGCGGCCGGCGGTCCTGCCGGGCGTAGCCGAAATACGGAATCGCCGCCGTGACGCGCGCCGCCGAGGAGCGCCTGAGCGCGTCGATCATCACCAGCAGCTCCATCAGGTTGTCGTTGGTCGGCGCGCAGGTCGACTGCAGCACGAACACGTCCTTGCCGCGCACGTTCTCGAGCAGCTCCACCATCACCTCGCCGTCGGAGAACTTGCCGACGATCGCGCGCCCGAGCGACAGGTTCAGCCCCTTCGCCACGTCGTGCGCGAGGCGCGGGTTGGCGTTGCCCGTGAATACCATCAGCCGCTCGAGAGCGGCGTGGTTAGTCATCCCGGCGGTGTTCATGGCGGTCATGGATTAATGGCTGGGGAGGAAGGATTCGAACCCTCGTATGGCGGAATCAAAATCCGCTGCCTTAACCAGCTTGGCGACTCCCCAGTGTAAAGCTCAGTCAGTCTGCAAGATCGTAAAGCGGGTGTCGCTCCAATCCCTTGGCGACGAATCCCCGCATCTCCCCGGGCAAGTCGGACTGTAATGCGGCCGAATGCAGCGCGCGGGCTTCCGCTTCGGTTTGGAACTCGGCGAAGACACACGCTCCGGACCCCGTCATGCGCGCCTGCGGGCGGTGTTGCCTGAGCCACGCAAGGCCCGCTGCCACGTCGGGGTATCGGGCAACGACCGCAGGCTCGAGATCGTTCGCTCCCTGCCCCGACAAAAAGGGCGGTATTTTGAGTCGTTTCGACGGATGTGTCAACGCAGATTCGAAGGTTTCCTTCGTGGAAACCGAGACTTGCGGCGTGAGGACGAGGTACCAGGCGCCCGGCAGATCGAGTGAGCGCAGCCGCTCCCCGATGCCTTCTCCGATCGCGCTTCTTCCGTAAATGAAGAAAGGAATGTCCGCGCCCAGGGGAAGACAAAGCTGCATCAGCCTCTGGCGGGTCAGCCCGAGGCGCCACAGCTTGTTCAGGACCACCAGAACCGTGGCCGCGTTGGAAGACCCGCCGCCCAGCCCGCCGCCGATCGGAAGGCTTTTTTCCAATTCGATGTCGCACCCGTGACGCGCTCCGGTCTGTGATTTCAACAAGCGCGCCGCGCGCACGCACAAGTTGTCTTCGCCGAACATTCCGGAAAACCGGATCTCGCCGTCGCCGCGGACGGAAAGCCCGACCCGGTCGCTGCGGTCGATGAGGCGAAAGACCGTCTGCAGCTCGTGGTAGCCGTCAGGCCGGCGCCCGAGGACGTGAAGGAAGAGGTTCAGCTTCCCCGGCGCGGGATACCAGGCCAGTTCCACGCCATCAATTCCACTGCGATATGGCGAGGCGCAGCTCGATTCCGGAGTAGGTGAGCCGCATGCGAGTCGGCCGGCGCTGGGTGTCGTATTCCTGGTACTCGACCTTCCACCCGCGCTTTTCGAGCTCCGGCGAGGGCTTGCCTTGAACCCATTCTGCGAGCCCTTCGATAGGCACGGGAAAACCGAGCACGCGCTGGGTGAGCGATTCGGAGTCCGAGGCCCGGTACTCGCGCGGCTCGGCGGTCTTCAGCAACACCGCTTCGCCTTGGCGCACGATCTGCGCCACGCCCTGCCCGGTCGGCGTGCTGATCAGGAGCTCGTCGCCGTCACGCGCGTGGCGCCAGGCGATGTTGCCGGTGAAGGACTCCTGGCCGTAACGCGCAGCGATGCGGCCCGAAAGCGAGAACTCGAGGGCGCCGGCCGGCGGCTTGATCTCAACGTGGGTACACGCAGCAAGAAACGCCGCGAAAAGGTAAGGACGCGCGGCAAGAAACGCCGCGAAAAACAGCGCTGCGGCTCGCATCATCCTTACTTCTTCAACCGCTTGATGGTCTTCTGCAGCGTCTCGTTTTCCGGACCGGCTTTGAGCGACTCGTCCCAAATGCGGCGCGCCTCGTCGCGCTCGCCGAGCATCCACAGCACCTCGCCGAGGTGCGCGCCGATCTCGGCGTCGGGGCGGCCGCCGTAGGCGCGGCGCAGCTCGCGCGCGGCGCCCTTGAGGTCGCCTTCCCGGTAGAGCACCCAGCCCAGGCTGTCGATGATGAAATAGTCCTCGGGCGCGAGCTCGAGCGCCTTCTCGACCAGCTTGCGCGCCTCGGGCAGCCGCGTGTTGCGGTCGGCGAACGAGTAGCCGAGCGCGTTATAGGCGTGCGCGTGGTCCGGCTTCACCTCGATCAGCTTGCGCAGGTGCGCCTCGAGCAGGTCGAAGCGCTCGAGCTTCTCGGCGGTGAGCGCGAGGTCGTAGAGCAGATCCGGCTGGTCGGGCTGCTTGCCCAGCGCGTCGCTCAGCAGCGAGAAAGCGTCCTTGTGGCGGTTCGCGTCGCGCAGGAGCTGCGCCTCGGCGACCGTGAGCTGGATCTGGTCTTCGGGATTCTCCTCGGCGACGCGCTTGAGATACGCGCGCGCCTCGTCGAGCTTGCCCTGCTTCGCGATCGCATTGGCGGTGCGCATGCGCGCCGGCATGACGTGGTCGCCGTTCTGGATGCCTTCGTACCACTCGATCGCGCGCGGCCACGCCTTCTGCTCCTCCGCCATCTGTCCGAGGAGATAGCGCACGCCTTCCGGGTCGCGGTAGCCGAGGTCGAGCACGCGCTTCATGTAGCCCTCGGCTGCGCTGTAGTCCTTCAGCTGATAGGCGAGCAGGCCGACGGCATAGATGACTTCGGGATTCTTGGGATTGGCGGCGGCCACGGCCTCGAACTGCTTGCGAGCCTCGGGCAGGCGCTTGTCCAGCACCAGCACGCGCGCGTAGCTGAGCCGCGCCTCGCGCGACTGCGGGTACTTCTCGACGAACTCGCCCAGCCGCTTCGCCGCCGCGGCGTTCGAGCGCTTCTGCAGCACCTGGGCTTCGAGGAGCACGGGGAGCTCCCACTCCGGCTGGAGCTTCTGCGCTTCGCGCGCCGCCGCGATCGCCGCGTCGTCCTCTCCCGCCACCGCCGCGGCCTGGGCGACCGCGAAGTGCGCCTGCGGCATCTGCGGGTATTTCGCCGCGAGGTTGCGGATGGCGCGCAGGTTCGCGGCCTTGTCCGGATTGCTGCCGAGCAGGCGGTTCACCTGCATGAACGCGTTCTCGCGGCTCACGCCCTCCGCGGAAAACAGCTTCTCCAGCACCGGCCCGGCTTCGTCGACGCGCTTCGCCGCCACCAGCGTCGCGGCAAGCACCTGCAGCGCGTGCGCCGAGGTTGGCTCGATGTCGTGCCAGAGGCGCGCGGCCTCGAGCGCGAGCTCGGGCTGCTTCGCCTGGTTCGCCACCTCCACCGCGCGGCGCGCGACGCGCGGGTCGCGCGTGCGCCTGGCGAGATCGAGATAGGTCTTGGCGGCGAGCGGCAGGTCGCCGCGCTGCAGGGCGATCTCGCCGAGCAGGAAATCGTACAGCGTCGGCTCGCTCAGCTCCTCGACGCTCTTGTCCGGGGACGGGCCCGGAACCTGAGCCGCGGCGAGACCGAAGGCGAATGACAGCGCGGCTGCGCCAATAAGTCGTTTGACCATGCTGGATGCGATCCATCTTAGGTATATTTGGTGCCCCGCACAAGCGCACCTGGCATGCCGGAGCTCCCCGAAGTCGAAGTCACGCGGCGCGGTCTCGCGCCGCAACTCACTGGCCGCACGATCAGCGGCGTGGCGGTGCGCGAGCCGCGGCTGCGCTGGCCGGTGTCGCGCGACGTGCTCGCGCTCGCGGGCCGCACCGTGAAACGGATCCGCCGCCGCGGCAAATATCTGCTCGTCGACTGCGGCGACGGTCACCTCATCCTGCACCTGGGAATGTCGGGAAGCCTGCGCGTGCTGCCGCTGGAAACCCCGGCCGGGAAGCACGACCACTTCGACCTGGTGCTCGGCGACCGCTTGCTGCGCCTGCGCGACCCGCGCCGCTTCGGCGCGGTGCTGTGGGCCCCGGGCGACGTCGCGGCGCATCCGCTGCTCGCGCATCTCGGCGTCGAACCGCTTTCGCCTTCTCTTAGTTCAACCAAGTTGTACACGCTTACGCGTGCGCACCGCACGGCGATCAAGCAGTTCCTGATGGACGGCCGGCGCATCGTCGGCGTCGGCAACATCTACGCGAACGAGAGCCTGTTCCGCGCGCGCATCAATCCAAGGATGCCTGCAAAAAGGCTTTCGCTCGAAAAATGCGAGAAGCTCGCCGCCGCCATCAAGAACACGCTGCGCGCGGCGATCCGCGCCGGCGGCTCCACGCTGCGCGACTTCGTCGGCGCCGACGGCGCGGCGGGATACTTCCAGCAACGCTACTGGGTCTATGACCGCGCCGGCCAGAAATGCCGGCGCTGCCGCTCGCCGATCCGCAAGCTGCTGCAGGGCCAGCGCTCGACCTACTACTGCCCTACCTGCCAGAAGAGGTAGATTTCTGCTTCAGCCGCTTCGCGACCGTGGGGTGGACGAACTCCGTCACATCGCCGCCGAGCGTGGCGATCTCGCGCACCAGCGTCGCCGAGATGAACATGTGCTGCTCGGAAGGCGTGAGGAAGATGGTCTCCATCTCGGGGTAGAGGTAGCGGTTCATGCCCGCGAGCTGAAACTCGTACTCGAAGTCGGACACCGCGCGCAGCCCGCGCAGCACCACGCGCGCGCCTTGCTTGCGCACGAACTCGGTGAGCAGGCTGGAGAAGCCGACGATCTGGACGTTCTTCACGTCGGCGAGCACCTCCTTCGCCATCTCGATGCGCTCCTCGAGCGTGAAGAACGGCCGCTTCGCCTTGCTGTCCGCGATGGCGACGATGATCCTGTCGAACAGCGTCGAGGCGCGCCGCACCAGGTCCTCGTGGCCGCGGGTGAGCGGATCAAACGTTCCCGGATAGACCGCCTTGATCATCGCCTCTCCATTCCAACAGCTGGGTGCTCACCTGGCCGGCGCGCGCGCGCTTCAGCTCGCGCCACGATTCTCCGGCCTCGTAGGGATCGCCCGATTCCACGTAAACGCGCGCCCCGCGCTGCAGCCTGAGTTGTCTGAAAACCGCCGGCAGCGCATTCTGCCTGAACGGCGGATCGAGGAAAACCACATCGAAGCGGTGCTGGCTTCTCTTCAAGTACGCAAACGCGTCATCGAAGACAAGTTCCACTTGTCTGGCACCGATGGTCTCGAGAGTTTTTTTCAGTGCTACAAAAACGGCGCGATCCTGCTCCACCATCACCACCCGCGACGCGCCGCGCGAGGCCGCCTCGAAGCCGAGCGCGCCGCTGCCGGCGAAAAGATCGAGGCACGCGAGCCCGTCGAGCGACTGACCGAGCCAGTTGAACAGGGTCTCGCGCACGCGATCAGGCGTCGGCCGCAGGCCGGGCCGGTCCGGGACGGCGATGCGCCGGCCGCGGTATTCCCCTGCGATGATCCGGATTTTTCCTTTGTTAGAATGCACCGATCCATGGTAGCGACTTCGTGGGCCGCGCGCCTCAAGGCAGGACTCGCGCGCACGCGGGATGTCCTCAACACGCCCGTCTCCGAGCTGTTCGTCCGGCGCAAGATCGACGAAGCGCTTTACGAAGAGCTCGAAGCGGCGCTGTTGCAGGCCGACTGCGGCGTCGCGGCGGCGAAGGCGCTCGTCAGCGAGCTGAGAAGGAAGAAAGTCGAGGACAGCGAGGCGCTCAAGGACGCGCTTAAGGATGCGATTACTCAGTTATTGAGACCGCTGGAGCGCCCCCTGGATGTGTCCCGGGCAAGACCCTTCGTCATCATGATTGCGGGCGTGAACGGCTCGGGCAAGACCACCTCGATCGGCAAGCTCGCGAAATGGCTGCAGTCGCAGGGCAAGAGCGTGATGCTCGCCGCCGGCGACACTTTCCGCGCCGCCGCGCGCGAGCAGCTCATCGCCTGGGGCGCGCGCAACGCCGTGCCGGTTATCGCGCAGGAATCCGGCGATCCCGGCGCGGTGGTGTTCGACGCGCTCGCCGCCGCGCGCGCGCGCAACGTCGACGTGGTGATCGCGGATACCGCCGGCAGGCTGCCGACGCAGCTCCACCTGATGGAGGAGATCAAGAAGGTGAAGCGCGTGGCGGCGAAGGGGCTCGAAGGCGCGCCGCACGAGGTGCTGCTGGTGCTCGACGCGAACACCGGGCAGAACTCGCTTGCGCAGGTGCAGGCGTTCGACAGCGCGCTCGGGCTGACCGGCCTCATCCTCACCAAGCTCGACGGCACCGCCAAGGGCGGCGTGGTGTGCGCGATCGCCAAGGAAAAGCCGGTGCCGATCCTCTTCATCGGCGTGGGCGAAGGCATCGACGACCTGCGGCCGTTCGCGGCGCGCGATTTCGCCGAGGCGCTGGTTGGTTAGCTTCTCCGCGGTCGCCAAGCGCTACCCCGGCGGCCAGCAAGCGCTCAAAGACGTCACCTTCTCGCTCGAGGCGGGGGATCTCGCGTTCCTCACCGGGCGCTCGGGCGCGGGGAAGTCGACGCTCCTCAAGCTGATCCCCGCGATCGAGCGGCCGAGCGCCGGCTCGGTGGTGGTGAACGGGCAGAACGTCGGCGCGCTCAAGCGCTCCGCCATCCCGTACCTGCGGCGCAATATCGGCCTCGTGTTCCAGGACCAGAAGCTTCTCTACGACCGCAGCGTCTACGACAACGTGATCCTGCCGCTCGCCTTCTCGTCGCATCCGCCGAAAGAAGCGGCGCGCCGCGCACGAGCCGCGCTCGACAAGGTCGGCTTGCTCGGACGAGAGAAAGCGAACCCCGTCCAGCTCTCTGGCGGCGAGCAGCAGCGCCTCGCGATCGCGCGCGCGGTGATCAACCGGCCCGCGCTCCTCGTCGCCGACGAGCCGACCGCGAACCTCGACGCGGAATCGGCGGCGCGCATCCTCGATATCTTCGTCGCGTTCAACCAGGTCGGGGTCACGGTGCTCATCGCCACGCACGACCGGACGCTCGTCGCGCGCTATGGCAAGAAGGTCCTGCACCTGGACGCAGGCCGCCTCTCGTGAGCGCCTGGCTGCGCCAGCACCGGCAGGCGTTCGCCGCGGCATGCCGAAGATTGGGCTGGTTGAACGCCCTGGTCATCGGCATCGCGCTCGCCCTGCCCGCGGGCGGCTACGCGCTCCTCGAGAGCCTTCGCCCGGCGGGCGCGCGGCTCGCGCTCGAGCCGCGAATGACGCTTTTCCTCGACGCGCAGGTGCGCCGCGCGGACGCCGAAGCGCTCGGCAAGCGGCTGCGCGCCGATCCGCGCATCGCGGGCGTGCGCTTCGTCCCGCGCGAGGAGGCTCTGAAGGAGATGAGCGCGGTCCAGGGGCTGTCGGAGGTGATCGCGGCCCTCGGCCGTAATCCGCTCCCCGACGCCCTGGTCGTCACGTCGCGGGAGAACATCGCCGACGAGCTCGCCAGGCTGCCGGGCGTCGCGCATGTGCAAGCCGATGCCGTCTGGGCGCGGCGCCTCGCCGCCGCCGCCGCGATCGTGGAGCTCGGGCTGTGGCTGCTGGCGGCGCTTCTGGGCGCGGGACTCGTTGCCGTGACCTTCAACACGATCCGCCTCCAGATCCTCACGCAGCGCGAGGAGATCGAGGTCTCGAAGCTGATCGGCGCGACCGACGCTTTCATCCGCCGCCCCTTCTACTACCTCGGGCTGCTGCAAGGCCTCGTCGGCGGCGCCGTGGCGCTCGCGCTCGTCGCGGCGGCGCTCGCCCTTCTCAACCGCGAGGTAAGCGTGCTGGCCGAGTCGTACGGTTCGAGCTTTCGCCTGGGCTTTCCGGCTGAGGGGGCGCTGGCTGTCGTGGCGTTCGCCGCCTTGCTCGGGTGGCTAGGCGCCCAGCTCTCGGTGAGCCGGCACCTCCGCGCGATAGAGCCCATGTGAGCGCCTACTGTCGACTTAAGTACATGAAGTTACATATGAAATATCGAGGAACCCCCACTCTCCTTAGCACTCTAATAAAGCGACTGCTAAAATGCCCGATCAAGGAGGAATGAGCCCTATGCAAGCGACGATGCCCCTACTCAGGTCGGTTCCGATGCCGATGCCAACGGGGAGCCTCGAGGCTTACATCCAGACGGTCAACCGCATCCCCATGCTGACGGGGCCGCAGGAGCGTGAGTTGGCGCTGCGCTTCAGGGACCACAACGACCTCGAAGCGGCGCGCCAGCTCGTGCTTTCGCACCTGCGGCTGGTGGTCGCGGTGGCGCGCGGCTACCTCGGCTACGGCCTGCCGCACGCCGACCTGATCCAGGAAGGCTCGATCGGCCTGATGAAGGCCGTAAAGCGCTTCGACCCGGACCGCAACGTGCGGCTGGTGTCCTTCGCCATCCACTGGGTCAAGGCCGAGATCCACGAATACGTCCTGCGCAACTGGCGGCTGGTCAAGCTCGCCACTACCAAGGCGCAGAGGAAGCTCTTTTTCAACCTGCGCTCGATGAAGAGCGGCCTCGCCCCGATGACCACCAAGGACGTCGAGCGCATCGCGGGCGAGCTGCGCGTCAAGCCGGAGGACGTGGTCGAGATGGAGACGCGCCTCTCGGGCCAGGAGATCGCATTCGAGGCCGACCAGGACGACGAGGACGGCTACGCTCCTGCGAACTATCTCGCCGCCGATCGCGACGCCGAGCCGCTGTCGCAGCTCGAGGCCAAGGAATCCGAGGAAGGCCGCGCCGCCGGGCTGGAAGACGCCCTGCAGAGCCTCGACCCCCGCAGCCGCCGCATCATCGAGGCGCGCTGGCTGCGCGAGAAGGACGCCCTCACCCTCCACGACCTCGCCGCGGAGTTCAAGGTGTCGGCCGAGCGCATCCGCCAGATCGAGGCGAAAGCGCTCGAGAAGATGAAGAAGGTCATGCAGTCCGAGCCCGGCGCGCCGCTCGCGCTGCCGTCACCCGCCTAGCCCGGGTTTTTCAGCAGGGTACGCAGGTCCGGCGCCAGATCCTGGCCGATCCGGTCGTGGCGCACGAGCAGGCGCAACCGGCCCTGCGGGTCGATGACGTAGCTCTGCGCGCTGTGGTCCACGCTGTAGCTGTCGCCCTGCTTGCGCTTCTCGAAGTAGATCTTGAACTCGGCCGCCACCTTTCGCGTGGCGGCCAGGTCGCCGCGCAGACCGAGGAAGCGCGCGTCGAAGGCGGTCACGTATTTCGCGAGCGAGTCCTGCGTATCGCGCTCCGGGTCGACGCTGACCATGAGCAGCTGCACGCGTTCCGCGTCGGGCCCCAGGGACCTGATCGCCTGGGAAATCTCCGCCAGCGTGGTCGGGCAGATGTCCGGGCAGTGGGTAAAGCCGAAAAAGAGCACCACCGCCTTGCCGCGGAAATCCTCCAGCCGCCGGGCTCGTCCGGTGTGGTCGGTCAGCTCGAGCGCCTGGCCGTAGGGCGCGCCGGTGATGTCGGTGCTCTTGAATTGCGGGCGGCTATCGCAGCCCGCAATGACGCTACAGATAATGATCGACCAGAAGAGCCGCGAAAAGGAACGCAAGGTAGGCGATCGAATAGCGGAATGTCTTCCGCGCCAGGGCGTCGCTGTAGGCGACATAGATGCGCAGCGCATAGGCCAGAAAAACCGCGCCGAGCGCAGCCGCGGCGATCAGGTACGCGAGGCCGCTCATGCCCACGACGTAGGGCAGCAGGCTCACCGCGAACAGGATCAGCGTATAGAGCAGCACCTGCAGCTGGGTGTATTTGCGCCCGTGCGTGACCGGCAGCATCGGCACGCCGGCGCGCGCGTAGTCCTCGGTGCGGTATAGCGCGAGTGCCCAGAAGTGCGGCGGGGTCCAGGCGAAAATGATGAGGAACAGCAGCATCGCCTCGATCGGCACTTCGCCGGTCACCGCCGCCCAGCCCAGCACCGGCGGCATCGCGCCCGAGGCGCCGCCGATGACGATGTTCTGCGGCGTCGCCGGCTTCAAGATCACGGTGTACACGATGGCGTAGCCGACGAAGGTGGCGAGCGTCAGCCACATGGTGAGCGCGTTGACGAAGTGGTAGAGGAGCCACAGCCCGATGCCCCCCAGTGTGCCCGCGAACACCAGCGTCTGCGCAGCCGAGAGCTCGCCCTGCGGCAGCGGGCGCCAGCGCGTGCGGCTCATGACCGCGTCGATCTTCTGCTCGACCAGGCAGTTCACCGCCGCCGCCGCCCCTGCGACGAGAGCAATCCCGATCGTGCCTGCCAGGAGCGCCTGCATCGGCACCACCCCCGGCGTCGCGAGGAACATGCCGATCACCGCGGTAAACACGATGAGCGAGACCACGCGCGGCTTGGTGAGGGCAGCGAAGGCACGAAAGCGCGCCCGCAGCCGCTGCGCAAAGCTATGGGGAAGAACTTGTGTGTTCACGGAAAGCAAAAAAGTTTAGCACGGCGAGCGCCACGCGCTTCATTTGGTGCGCGGCGAATACTTCAGCAGCCGCTGCAGGTCCCCGATCATCTTCGACGGATCCGGCTCGCGGGGGAAGCGCATCATCAGGTTGCCCATCGGGTCGACCAGGTAGATGTGATCCGCGGCATTGCCCGGAAAGCTTTCCGATGACCATGCGGCAAGGCGCGTCCCTTCGATCCCGGGCATCAGTTCGGCGCGCGGCTTGCCGCCGTCGGTCACGACCCAGATGCGCTCGACGCGGTCCATCTCCTTGCCCTGGGCGCGGCGCACCTGGCGCATGAAGTAGAGCTTCTTCTCGCAATACGCGTCGCACGCGGCGGCGTCGAAGCTGACGAGCACCCATTTGCC
>Ga0137428_1000394_pt1 | contig 19087 bp, 22 predicted proteins | sample EasRivERMZT718_2_FD_102305 | JGI IMG/M metagenome (GOLD analysis project Ga0137428, IMG submission 102305) | Soil microbial communities from meander-bound floodplain in the East River, Colorado, USA - East River MetaG ERMZT718_2 | ecosystem: Environmental > Terrestrial > Soil > Floodplain ...
ACGATATCCACGATGCGCTCGCCCTCGCCCGGCTCCTTCTGCACCATGGCCTCGATCGAGATCTCGGAGTCGGCGAGCGTGCGGGTGATGTCGGCGAGCACGCCCGGCTTGTCCATCACTCGCATGCGCAGGTAGTACGAGGTTTCAATCTCGTCGATGGAAAGGACTCTCTCGTCCGAGAGCTGGTCGGGCTGGAACGCAAGGTGCGGCACGCGCTGCTCGGGATCGGCGGTGATCAGGCGGGTGACGTCCACCAGGTCCGCGACCACCGCGCTCGCGGTGGGCAGGCTGCCGGCGCCGGCGCCGTAGTAGAGGGTCGGCCCGACGGCGTCGCCCTTGACCAGGATGGCGTTCATCACGCCCTCGACGTTGGCGATCAGGCGCCGCGCCGGCACGAGCGTGGGGTGCACCCGCAGCTCGATTCCCTTGTCCGTCTTCTTCGTGATGCCCAGCAGCTTGATGCGGTAGCCGAGCTCCTCGGCATAGCGGATGTCGGCCTTGGTCAGCTTCTGAATGCCCTCCCGGAAGCACTTCTGGAGCTGCATCGGAATGCCGAAGGCGAGCGCGGCCAGGATCGTCAGCTTGTGCGCGGCGTCTACGCCCTCGATGTCGAAGGTCGGGTCGGCCTCGGCGTAGCCGCGCTTCTGCGCGTCCTTCAGCGCCTCGCTGAAGACGATGCCCTTGTCGCGCATCTCGGAAAGGATGAAGTTCGAGGTGCCGTTGATGATGCCGGCGATCCACTCGATGCGGTTCGCCGACAGGCCCTCGCGCAGCGCCTTGATGATCGGCACGCCGCCGGCGACCGCGGCCTCGAAGGTCACCATCACGCCCTTCTTCTGCGCGGCGGCGAAGATTTCGTTGCCGTGCGTCGCGAGCAGCGCCTTGTTGGCGGTGACGACGTGCTTGCCGTGCCGGATCGCCTCGAGCACCAGCTCCTTGGCCACGGTGGTGCCGCCGATCAGCTCGACCACGATCTCCACTTCGTTGCCGCGCACCACCTCGAAAGCGTCGGCGACGACCTTTGCCCTGTTCTGGACGATGGCTTTCGCCTTTTCGGTTTCCCTGTCAGCCACCACGGCGATGCGGATCTCGCGCCCCGCGCGACGCTGGATCTCGTGCGCGTTCCGGCTCAGCACGTCCCAGGTGCCGCCGCCCACCACGCCGATGCCGAGCAGGCCGACGTTAATCGGACTAATGCGGGGTTTCATGTCGACCCAAACGGAAGAGAAGGTGGCGTTTCACATCGGGCCATTCCGCCACCAGCACGCTGTACATCACGGTGTCGCGCACCGTTCCGTCGCGCCGCGGCCAGTGGTGGCGGATAACGCCGTCCTTCTTGGCGCCGAGCGCTTCGATGGCGCGCTGCGAACGGAAGTTGAAGTTGTCGGTGCGCAGGCCGACGACCTTGCAGTGGACCTTTTCGAAGGCGAATTCGAACAGCAGAAGCTTGCAGGCGGTATTCACATGGCTGCGCTGCGCGCGCGCCGCGTACCACGTGTAGCCGATCTCGACGCGGTCAGCCGCCGGGATGATGTCGTGATAGCGCGTGCTGCCGATGATCTCTCCGCTCTTCGCGTCCATCACCGCCCACGGCAGCATGTCGCCGGCCTTCTGCCCGGCGAGCGCGGCATCGATGTAGGCCTGGGTCTTGTCGGGCTCGGGCACGCTCGTGTACCACAGCTCCCAGAGCTTGCCGTCCTTCGCCGCCTCGATCAGGCCTGTTTCATGATCTCTCGAGAGAGGCTGCAGGCGAACCCCGTAGCCCTCCAGCGTGGCCGGCTTCGGGTGGATCACGCCGCGACCTGCCTTTGCGGCGGCATTACGCCGCCCCTCTTAGCAACCCATCCTTTCTGAACATGTCGCGGATTCCGCGCACCGCCTGGCGCAGCCGGTGCTCGTTCTCGATCAGCGCGATGCGCACGTGGCCGTCGCCGTAGTCGCCGAAGCCGATGCCCGGCGCGACCGCGATGTGCGCGCCCTCGAGCAGGCGCTTGGTGAACTCGATCGAGCCGAGGCCCGCGTAGAACTCGGGGATCTTCGCCCAGAGGTACATCGAGGCCCTGGGCACCTCGACCATCCAGCCGATGTCGTGCAGGCCCTTCACCATGACATCTCTTCTCTTCTGGTAGGTCTGTCTGACTTGAGAAACGCAATCCTGCGGCCCCTCCAGCGCGACGATCGAGGCCACCTGGATCGGCGTGAAGCTGCCGTAGTCGTGGTAGCTCTTGATGCGCGCGAGCGCGTGCACCAGCTCCTTGTTGCCGACCATGAACCCGATGCGCCAGCCGGCCATGTTGTAGCTCTTCGACATGGTGAAGAACTCGACCGCCACCTCGCGCGCGCCCGGAACCTGCATGATGGAAGGAGCTTCATATGAATCAAAAACAATATCCGCATAGGCCAGGTCATGAACCACCAGGATGTCGTGCTGGCGCGCGATGGCGATCACGCGCTCGAAGAACTCGAGATCGACGCACATCGCGGTCGGATTCGACGGAAAACCCAGGACGAGCATTTTCGGCTTGGGCGTGAGCTCGCGGATCGCGCGCTCGAGCTCGGCGAAGAAATCGACCTCGGGCGTCATGCGCACCGAGCGGATGTCGGCGCCGGCGATGATCGCCCCGTAGATGTGGATCGGGTACGACGGGTTCGGCACCAGCACCGTGTCGCCGCGCTCGAGGCAGGCGAGCATCAGGTGCGCGAGCCCCTCCTTCGAGCCGATGGTGACGATCGCCTCGGAGTCCGGATCGAGCTCGACCGCGTAGCGGCGTCGATACCAATCCGCAATGGCTTTTCTTAGTCTGGGAATTCCTTTTGAAACGGAATAGCCGTGCGTGTCGATGCGCTGCGAGGCCTCGACCAGCTTGTCGACGATGTGCCTGGGCGTCGCGCCGTCGGGGTTGCCCATCGACAGGTCGATCACGTCGTCGCCGCGCCGCCGCGCCGCCATCTTCAGCTCGTTGGTGATGTTGAAGACGTACGGCGGCAGCCGCTTAATCCTTGAAAACTCACGCATTGTAGAATTCTAGCGTGAAACTCCACTCGTCCCGCCCGAGCGGCGTCAACACGATCACCGGATACGGCGAGGGCTACGTGGCGGTGAACGGCGAGCGGCGAAATTCGAGCGTGGTTGTGCTGGCCGATCGCGTCGAGCCGTGGCAGGTTTCACAGTTCGACCGGCTTACGGAAAACGATTTCGTGTTCCTGAAGAACCTCGGCCCCGAGATCGTCCTGCTCGGCACCGGCGCCCGCCAGCGCTTTCCGCATCCGCGCCTCACCGCGGCGCTCGCGCAGGCCGGCATCGGGCTCGAGGTGATGGACCTGCAGGCGGCCTGCCGCACCTACAACATTCTCGTCGCCGAGGAGCGCAAGGTCGCGGCCGCCCTATTGTTCGAATGAGTGTTCTCATGAGCCTCTTTCCAGGCTTCCTCAAGACCAGGGTTCGCACCAGCGGGGCGACGATCAACCTGGTCATCGCGGGCGAAGGCCCGCCGGTGCTGCTGCTGCACGGCTATCCACAAACGCACGCGATGTGGCACAAGGTGGCGCCGTCGCTCGCTCAGGACTACACCGTGGTGTGCGCCGATCTGCGCGGCTACGGCGACTCGTCCAAGCCGAAAGGCGTGCCGGGCCACGCCAACTATTCCAAGCGCGCGATGGCGCTCGACATGGCCGAGGTCATGCAGACGCTCGGCTTTCCCCGGTTCCACTTGGTCGGCCACGACCGCGGCGCTCGCGTCGCGCACCGCTTGGCGCGCGACCACAGCCGGCGCGTGCAGTCGCTCACAGTGCTCGACATCTCGCCGACACTGAAGATGTACCAGAGCACGAACATGCAGTTCGCGAAGGCGTACTACCACTGGTTCTTCCTGATCCAGAAGGCGCCGCTTCCCGAGCGCATGCTCGCCGGGCAGGTTCCCTGGTACATCCTGCGCCGCCTCGGCCGCGGACCGAGCGGCGTCAAGCACTTCGACAAGCGCGCGATCGCCGAGTACGTGCGCGCGTTCAAGGATCCGCGCACCATCCACGCGACCTGCGAGGACTACCGCGCAGCCGCGACCATCGACCTCGTGCACGACAGGAAAGATTTCAGGAAAAAGCTCCAGATGCCGGTGCTCGCCCTGTGGGGAAAGCACGGCGTGGTCGAGGCGCTCTTCAACTGCCTGTCCGACTGGCGCGAGGTCGCGAGCGACGTGCGCGGCCGCGCCCTGCAATGCGGCCATTTCATTCCGGAGGAGAAGCCGAAGGAATTGCTCGCCGAGCTGCGGCGGTTCCTCGGCCGGATGGCCTAGACGTCGATTTCCTCGGGCTTGAGCGTGACGATCTTGCCGTCGCGCCAGATCACGATGGATTCGCCGCGCGCCTTGTGGCGGCGGAGCGCCTCCGTCACGGCGAGATTGATGGCCGCCATGATCTCATCCGGGTCGAAAGTGCTAGCCGGATCGGTGCCCGCCATCGCCGTTTCCTGAACAGCCGGCTGCTCGACGCGAGGCTTCATATAGCGGCCCACGAGTTTAGTCCAGAGCACATTATCTAGGACGCGGACGCCAGCGCCAATCCTCCGCAAAGCAATGGGACGCCCCGGAGGGCTACTGTTATCCACCAATACCCAAGTATTGGCGGCAAGCGAGTATGCATTAAAGAAGTTATCCAACCCGCGCTCGTAGCGACGTCGAACTACATCCTCCGGAATCGAATGTCCGCCGGCTGCGACCCGCTTGGCAACGCGCTCAACCGCCATGTCGGCGCTCGGTAGCCAGAAAAACGTCAAGTGAAAGATATAACCTGCCTGCTGCATCCCCTGAATGCGGGAGAGAAGCATTCGGCTCGCCAAGGTGGTCTCGAACGCCATGTCGCGGCGAGCCGCAGCCAGAGCCTCCAGCCTCGCCAGCGTCCGCCGCCCGGCCTCGATCTCCGAGACGCCCTCCTCTTTCGCAATTACATCGGCGTTCACGAATTCGTCCACGCGCCGCGCGCCGCTCAGTATCCGCGGCGCGGAAGTCGATTTCCCCGCCCCGTTCGGGCCGGCGAGGATGAAGAGGTTTGGCACGATCTCAAGAGCAACGAGGACTGGCCCGCGTCCGTTGACGAGCACAAGACCAGGCAGAGAAGCGGAAAAACCCTTTTCAATCAGATGACTGCCTCGCGAAAAATTTTCCGCTTGCAGCAGCAGCATTCCTTGTGTTCAATGAAGGTGTTACGGCGCATTGCTCAGAAGAGGCATAAGAAACTCTGGAAATGCTCGGCAAGCCGGTCCCGGACTTCAGTCTTCCCAGCACCGGCGGCAGCACCTTCCGATCGAAAGAGCGCGGCAGAAAGCTCGTGCTCTACTTCTACCCCAAGGACAACACCCCCGGCTGCACCACGCAGGGCGCGGATTTCCGCGATGCCCACACGGCGTTCCGGCGCGCCGGATGCGAGATCTACGGCATCTCGCGCGATTCCCTCAAGTCCCACGAAGGCTTCAAGGCCAAGATGAAGTTCCCGTTCGACCTGCTGTCGGACGAGGACGAGACGGTGTGCAAGCTGTTCGGCGTGATGAAGATGAAGAACATGTACGGCAGAAAGGTCCGCGGCATCGAGCGCAGCACCTTCGTGGTCGATGAAAAGGGGGTGGTGGCGCGCGAATGGCGCGGGGTGAAGGTGCCGGGCCACGTCCAGGAGGTATTGAACTTTGCTAAAACCCTATGATGTCGAGCCGCCCGCTGCAGAGGTAGAGTCCATCCCAGTCGTGAAGTCTCCCCGCCCGTCGAAGAAACCCAAAGTGAAAAAGCTGTTCGTGCTCGACACGAACGTGCTGATGCACGATCCGACGAGCCTGTTTCGCTTCGACGAGCACGACCTCTACCTCCCCATCGCAACGCTCGAGGAGCTCGACCAGCACAAGCGCGGCCTGTCGGATGTGTCGCGCAACGCGCGCCAGGCGAGCCGCTTCCTCGACGAGATCGTCACCGGCGAGGACATCAAGCACGGGCTGCCGATCAGGACCCGCGACGGGCAGCAGTCGAAGGGACGGCTGTTCCTGCAGACCGAGGCGATCAACGGCGAGCTGCCGACGACCCTCGCCTCCGGCAAGACCGACAACCAGATTCTCGCCGTGGTGCGTTTTCTGCAGGAGCGGGAGCCGCAGCGCGAGGTGGTGCTGGTGTCGAAAGACATCAACATGCGCATCAAGGCGCGCGCGCTCGGCCTGCCGGCGGAGGACTACTTCAACGACAAGGTGCTCGAGGACGCCGACCTGCTCTACACCGGGGTGCGCCCGCTGCCGCGCGACTTCTGGAATACCCACGGCAAGGACATGGAGTCCTGGAAGAAGGAAGGCCACACCTACTACCGGGTGCGCGGCCCGCTGGTGCCGAAGCTGCACGTGAACGAGTTCGTCTACGACGAGTCGGGCGAGCGTCCGCTGTACGCGCTCGTCAAGGAGGCGGCGAATCGCGTCGCGGTGCTGGAAACGCTGCGCGACTACACCCACGCCAAGAACTCCGTCTGGGGCATCACCGCGCGCAACCGCGAGCAGAACTTCGCGCTCAACCTGCTGATGAACCCGGCGGTCGACTTCGTCACCCTGCTCGGCCAGGCGGGCACCGGCAAGACGCTGCTCGCGCTCGCCGCCGGTCTCACCCAGGTGCTGGACGACAAGCGCTACTCAGAGATCATCATGACGCGCGTCACGGTACCGCTCGGCGAGGACATCGGCTTCCTCCCCGGCACCGAGGAGGAGAAGATGCAGCCGTGGATGGGGGCGCTGGAAGACAACCTCGACGTGCTCAATGCCTCCGACGAATCGGGCGGCGAGTGGGGCCGTGCCGCCACGCGCGACCTGGTGAGATCCCGGATAAAAATAAAATCGCTCAACTTCATGCGCGGCCGCACCTTCGTCAACAAGTGGCTCATCATCGATGAAGCGCAGAACCTGACCCCGAAGCAGATGAAGACGCTGGTGACGCGCGCCGGCCCGGGGACCAAGGTGGTGTGTCTCGGCAACATCGCGCAGATCGATACGCCGTACCTGACCGAGGGCTCTTCCGGCCTCACCTATGTCGTCGACCGCATGAAGGACTGGGGGCACGCCGGTCACGTCACGCTCGCGCGCGGGGAGCGCTCGCGCCTTGCGGACCACGCCGCCGACGTGCTCTAAGGAATAATCCGGCGCGGGTGGTGTTTCGCCATCCGCGCCGGCGTTTCTGCTACATTTCGCTGCCCCTCATCCCTCGGAAATCGCAATGACCTTCTTCGTTCGCTTTGTCGCGGTTCTTCTATTGGCCCTTACTTTCCCTGCTGCGGCGCAATTCCAGCCGCAGGTCGGCCAGGCCGGCAAGGACGTGATCTGGGTGCCGACGCCCGACGACGTGGTCGAGCGCATGCTGACGATGGCGCAGGTGACGCCGAACGATTACGTGTGGGACCTCGGCGCGGGCGACGGCAAGATCGCGATCATGGCGGCGAAGAAGTTCGGCGCGCGCGCCACCGGCATCGAGTACAACCCGGACATGGTGAAGCACGCCAACGCCAACGCGCAGAGCGCCGGCGTCGCCGGCACGGGGGCGGGCAAGGCGACCATCCGCCACGGCGACATCTTCGCCACCGACTTCACCCAGGCCACCGTGATCACGCTCTATCTCCTGCCCGCGCTGAACATGAAGCTGCGGCCGCAGCTCCTGTCGATGCGCCCCGGCACGCGCGTGGTGTCGCACTCCTTCAGCATGGAGGACTGGGAAGCCGACGAGATCTCGACGCTGGATGGACGCCGCGCCTACTTCTGGCTGGTGCCGGCCAACGTGATGGGCGGCTGGAACCTGGACGCCGGCTCGCAAAAGCTCGAGCTGGTGCTCGAGCAGACCTTCCAGAAAGTGAGCGGCACCGTGACGCTCGGGCCGATCCACGCCGGCCTGCGCGACGCGCGGCTGCGCGGCGCCAACATCACCTTCGCCTACCTCGACCAGACCGGCCTGCGCCGCGACTTCGCCGGCCGCGTCACCGGCGGCAAGATGGAAGGCACTTTCCGCGACGAAAAAGGCGCGGAAGGCAAATGGAGCGCCACGAAGAAGTAACGCTACGAAGTAATCTTCTTATGCGACCCGTCGCAGAACGGCGCGTTGCCGCTGCGCTTGCAGCCGCAGAGCCAGATCTTCTGCGGCTCGGTCATGCTGAACTTCACCGGTTTGAACTCCGTCGCTTTGTGCGAGCCGTCGCAGAACGGCTGGCGCCTGGACTGGCCGCAGCGGCACCACCAGTAGTCGCCGGGGGCCAACTCGACGGCGTAAGGGGCTTTTTGCGCGATGAGCGGCTCCGCCATGATTGCCTCCTTGAATCAGCCCGCTATTAGAACCGGTTCTGGTCTGCGTGATTTTCGAAGCGAGTAAATTGCCCGAGAAAAGTCAGCGTGACCGGGCCGATCGGCCCGTTGCGCTGCTTGAGGACATTGACCTCCGCCGTTCCCTTCTCCGCAGACTCCGGGTTGTATACCTCATCCCGGTAGATCGCAAGAATCACATCCGCATCCTGCTCGATCGCCCCTGATTCCCGCAGGTCGGCCATTTGCGGCCGCTTGTTCGGGCGTTGCTCCAGCGCTCGATTCAGCTGCGAAAGCGCGATCACCGGCGCATCCAGTTCCTTCGCCATGGCCTTGAGCGAGCGCGAGATCTCGGAGATTTCCGTGGCGCGGTTCTCGCCCTGGCCGGTAGCGGACATGAGCTGCAGGTAGTCGATGACGACGAGCCCCAGCTTGGAATACTGGCGCTTGAGGCGCCGGGCTCGCGCGCGGATTTCCAGGGCAGTCAGCGCGCCACCTTCGTCGATGAAGATGGGCGTCTCGTGCAGCTTGGCCATGGCATCCGACAGATCGCCCCATTCCTTGTCGTTCAGGCGGCCCGTACGCATCTTGTGCTGATCGACGCGCGCGATCGAGCCCAGCATGCGCGTGGCGACCTGGCTGGCGCTCATTTCCATCGAGAAGACGGCAACCGGCAAGCCGTTATCCACCGCCACATGCTCGGCAATGTTCAGCGCCAGCGCGGTTTTTCCCATGCTGGGCCGGCCGGCGATGATGACGAGGTCGCCGCCCTGCAAGCCCGAAGTCATGTCGTCTAGCTTGATGTATCCCGTCGGCACTCCCGTCACGTTGGACGGGTTGTCGCGGTGATAGAGGTGATCGATCTTCTCAAAGACCCGCGCCAGCACCGGCTTGATTTCGAGCAGGCCCTGATCCTTGCGCGCGCCGGACTCGGCGATCTGGAAGATCTTCGACTCGGCCTCGTCCAGCAGCTGGCCGACGTCCTTGCCGGTGGGCGCGAGCGCGCTCTCGGCGATCTCGGTCGCCACCTGGGCAAGGCGCCGCTGCACCGAGCGCTCGCGCACCAGCTCCGCGTAGCGGCGGACGTTCAGCGCGCTCGGCGTGTTCTGCGCCAACGCCGCCAGGTAGGCCGCGCCCCCGGTCTTGTCCTTGTCCTCGCTCGCCTCGATCGACTCCGACACCGTGACGACGTCGGCGGGCCGGGTCGCCTCGACCAGGCGCGCAATGTGGCGCCAGATCCGGCGGTGGTCGTCGCGGTAGAAGTCCTCCGCCACCACCAAGTCGGCGACGCGGTCGAAGGCCTGGTTGTCGATGAGCAGCGCGCCGAGCAGCGACTGCTCGGCCTCCACCGAGTGCGGCGGAAGCTTGAGCGCTACGAGTTGCGGATCGGGCGCGTCCGAACGCGCTACCGGCTGTGCAGCGGCCATCTCTTTGTGATCTCCCCGGCCGGCATCATAGGAAGGCAGGCGCCCTTTTCGATTCGATCATTCGAAACTCGCGTGCTGGAAACGACTTCCCACACCGGCGCTGCTGAAAATTTGACCAACCGGGGCTACCCGACGCCGCGGGCTGTGGATTGCCTGTGCAAAGGCTGTCGATACTTTGTGGATGGCGCTGTACAAGTCGAAATTAATTCTCTTGACAGGTTTGCGCAGTCTATTACTGTATATACGTCCATGCAAAACGTCTCGACCGCAGTGCAATAAAAAAGGGCCCGAAGGCCCTTTCTTGTGCCGGCGACGAAAACTACTGCTCGCCGAGCACCGAGACCGTGACCTTCACCTCGACGTCGGTGTGCAGGGCGATCTCCAGCGGGTAATCGCCGACCTGCTTGAGCGGCCCCTGCGGCATGCGGATCTGCGCGCGCTCGACCTCGTGGCCCTGCTTCTTCAGCGCTTCCACGATGTCGTAGTTGGTGACCGAGCCGAACAGGCGCCCGTCGGGCCCCGCCTTCTGCGTGATCTGGACCGTCAGGCCGTCGAGCTTCGCGCCGCGCTCCTGCGCCTTGGCGAGCGTCGCAGCCTGTGCCTTCTCGAGATCCGCGCGCCGCGCCTCGAACGCCTTGCGGTTCTCCTCGGTCGCGCGCTTGGCCTTGCCGTGCGGGATGAGGTAATTGCGCGCGTAGCCGTCCTTCACCTTCACCACCTGGCCGAGCTCGCCCAGGTTCGCGATTTTTTCGAGCAGGATGACTTCCATGATTAGTGAAGATCCGTGTAGGGCAGCAGGGCGAGGAAGCGTGCGCGCTTGATCGCTTCCGACAGCTGGCGCTGGTAGCCCGCGGCGGTGCCGGTGATGCGAGCCGGGATGATCTTGCCGGTCTCGTTGACGAAGTCCTTCAGCGTCTCGACGTCCTTGTAGTCGATCCACTCGGCCTTTTCGGCGGTGAAGCGGCAGAACTTGCGGCGGCGGAAGAGGGCCCGCTGCCCTTTGTCCTTCTTGTCCTTGCCGAACTTCCCTTTGCCTTTGCCTTTACCTCTGCGCGGCGGTGGCATGGTTCTCTCCTTCGATGAATTCGATGCTCGTTACGTGCAGGACCAGCCTCTTCGAGCGCTTGCTTTTCGCGCCCAGGAATCCCTGCACCCTCACGGGACTGCCCAGTGGCCTCCCGCTCAAGAGTTTCGCCTGCGTCTCGAAAGCGATGGCGCTCACTTCGGCCTGGATGGTGCGCTTGCCGCCGGCCTCGTCCTGCTCGGACTCGTGCCCGAGCCTGAACTCGACCGCGGCCACGCCTGCCGGCGTGTAGCGCAGCGCGCCAAGCTCAAGCAACCGGCCGCTCAGCTCGACTCGGTTCAGGCGGGACTTCGCCCCCGGGGCCGGCGCCGCGCTCGCCCATCATCGACTTCGACTTCTCCTCGCGCATCATCGGCGAGGGCGCGGTGTGGGCCTTGGGCATCTGCACGATCAGGTGGCGCAGCACGGCGTCGCTGAACTTGAACGAGTGCTCGAGCTCGGACAGCGTCTCGTTGTCGCACTCGATGTTCATGAGGACGTAGTGCGCCTTGTGGACCTTGGCGAGGGGGTAGGCGAGCTGCCGGCGGCCCCAGTCCTCGAGGCGGTGCACGATGCCGCTACGCTGGGCGATGACGCCCTTGTAGCGCTCGACCATCTGCGGGACCTGCTCGCTCTGGTCGGGATGAACGATGAAAACGATCTCGTAATGCCGCATGCCGATTTGACTCCTTTTCCTATGGATTTAGGCCGACCGCCATGCGCAGCGGTGCGACCAGGAAGGGCGCGAATTATAGCAGCAAAATTCGCAGCAAAAACAACATCAAACGCCGCCTCCTACCCCAAGGACAGGCCGTGACGCGCGGCGGCGATCACCGCTTCGGCCCGCGTGGAGACGCCCAGCGCGCTGAAGATGGCGTGCGCGTGCTGCTTCACCGTGTTCGGCGCGATCGAGAGCTCGGCGGCGATGCGCTCGTTGTTGTAGCCCTTGAGGATCAGCCGCATCACGTCTTTCTGCCGTTGCGTGAGATCGAGCGCCACCGCGCGACGGCGGCGCGGCGCAGGCTTTTGCAGCGGTTCGTCGAGCGCTTCGCGCGGCACGTAGGTGCCGCCGGCCGCCACCACTTTCAGTGCGGCGATCATGACGTCGGGCTTCGATGTTTTCGGGATATACCCGACTGCGCCGGCCTCGATGGCGGCGATGATCGAGTCGCGGTCGCAGGTGCTGGACAGCACGACCAGCGGCAGATCCGGAAACTTGGAGCGAAAGCGCGCCAGCGCCTCCAGGCCTTCGCACCCCGGAAGCCCTAGATCGAGCAGCACGAGATCCGGCGCGTTGGCGCCGCCGGCGCGGGCAAGGCCGCCCTCGAGCGTCGCCTCGGTGTCCACCGTGACCTCCCCCAGCGCCTTGGCAAGCACGACCGGCACGATCTCCTGGATCAGCGGATGATCGTCGATGACCAGCGCGCGCATGGCTTGAGCGTTGACCTCCCCTGAGTGAATGGTAGGCCGCTTGGGGCTCCGGGTCTAGAACTCCGTCACTTGCGGCGGCGCACCGATTCGAACAAGCAAACGCCCGCCGACACTGAGACATTCAGACTACCGACCTCACCGCGCATCGGAATCCGGACGAGGAGATCGCAGCTCTCGCGCGTCAGGCGGCGCATGCCCTCGCCCTCGGCGCCGAGCACCCACGCAATTGATTCTGGAAGATCAGAGTCATAGAGCGTTTTCGGGGCGCGTTCGTCGGCGCCGACGATCCAGAGGTTGCGTTCCTTGAGCTCGGCCAGCGTGCGGGCGAGATTGGTCACCATCAGATAAGGCGTCGACTCGGCGGCCCCGCTCGCCACCTTAGAGACTGCCGGAGTAATGCCAGCGGCGCGGTCGCGCGGCGCGATTACCGCGTGTGCCCCAGCGGCATTTGCGACACGCAGGCAGGCGCCGAGGTTGTGCGGATCGGTGACGCCGTCGAGGACCAGGAGCAGCGGCTTCTCCACTTTCTCAAGAATCTCATCGAGGCTCTTTTCCAGAGTGGCAACTTCCACCCGCGCCACCACGCCCTGGTGGCGGCCTCCGCCGTAGAATCCGTCGAGTCGCTTCGTCGGCACGCGCATGAGGCGCACGCCCGCGCGTTCTGCAATTGCAATCAGATCCTTGCCACGCGCGTCGTTTCGCGTCTCGTCGAGAAAGATCTCGACCACCGACTTCGGGTCGGCGCGAAGGCGCGCAAGCACCGCGTGGAAGCCGAACACCACCCGCGGCTCCTTACTTCCCTGCCTGCTCATCGGTCCGAAGCGAGGGACACCTTCAAGATACGGCGCGGAACACGTCTTCGTCGGTCAGGAGGCCCTGCGCCTCGGCAAACGGCAGCACTTTCGAGCGAAGCTCACGGAAACGCGCGACCGCCACCTGGCGTCTGAGAGCATCGCGGGCGATCTCGCTCTTTGTGCGACCGGTGCGCTTCGCGATGCGCTCGAGCGCCTTGTCGAGCTCCGCGTCCAGCCTGATGGTCAGCCTCGTCACCGTGAGCCTTCGCAAGACATCGCCGGACATTCTGCCGTCACGCCGGCACGAAGTCGATCTTGCGCGTTTCCAGGTCGACGCGCACCAGCTTGACGGTCATGCGGTCGGCGAGCCGGAAGCGCTTGGCGGTGCGCTCGCCGAGCAGCATGTGGCGCGCGGCGTCGAACTGGAAGTAATCGCGCCCGAGCTCCGAGATGTGCACCAGGCCGTCGACGAAGTAGTCGTCGAGCGTCACGAACAGGCCGAAAGGCACCACGCCGGTGATGCTGCCCGAGAACGTGCCGCCGACGTGGTCGCGCATGTAGTAGCACTTGAGCCAGTTCTCGACGTCGCGGCTCGCGTCGTCGGCGCGCCGCTCGGTCTCGGAGCAGTGGCGCCCGAGCTCCTCCCAGTCCTCCTCGGCATGCTGCCTGCCGGCAAGCTGCGCCTTGATCGCGCGGTGGACCCGCAGGTCGGGGTAGCGCCGGATCGGCGAGGTGAAGTGGACGTAGGCATCGAAGGCGAGGCCGAAATGCCCGACGTTGCTCGGGCTGTATACCGCCTGCTTGAGCGAGCGCAGCAGGATCGTCTGCAGCAGGCCGAAGTCGGGCCGCTTGCGGATGCGCTCGAGGAGGCGCGCGTAGTCCTTCGGCTGCGGGATCTCGCCGCCGGGCAGCTGCAGCCCGAGCTCGGCGAGGAATTCGCGCAGCGCGGCCACCTTGTCGGCCGCCGGCACGTCGTGCACGCGGTAGAGCACCGGCTGCTTGCGGCTGGCGAGGAAATTGCCGGCGCACACGTTGGCCGCCAGCATGCATTCCTCGATGATGCGGTGCGCATCGTTGCGCTTCTCGGGCACGATGCGCTCGATCTTGCCGCGCGCATCGAACACCATGCGCGTCTCGAGCGTGTCGAAATCGATCGCGCCGCGCCGGGTGCGCTCCGCAAACAGCGCGTGAAACAGCTCGTACAGGACGGCCAGGTTCTCCGGCGCCTTCCCGCTGGACAAGCGATTCCAGACCTCGGTGTACGTCAGACGCGCGCGCGAGCGGATCACGGCGTCGTAGAACTCGTAGCGCGACACCTCGCCCTGCGGCGCGATTGCCATCTCGCACACCATGGCGAGGCGCTCGACGTTCGGGTTGAGCGAGCACAGCCCGTTCGACAGTTTCTCCGGCAGCATCGGGATCACGCGGCGCGGGAAATACACCGAGGTGCCCCGCTCGCGCGCATCGCGGTCGAGCGCATCGCCCTGGCGCACGTAGTGGCTGACGTCGGCGATCGCCACCCAGAGCCGCCATCCTTTCCCTTCGCGCCGCGCGAACACCGCGTCGTCGAAGTCCTTCGCGGTCTCGCCGTCGATGGTGACGAGCTCGAGCGCGCGAAGGTCTTTCCGCCCTTCGAAGTCCTTCGCTTGAACCGAGTCGGGCAGCGCCTGCGCTGCGCTCAGCGCTTTCCTGGAGAACTCGTGCGGCAGGTCGAACTTGCGCACCGCGATCTCGATCTCCATGCCGGGGTCGGCGTGGTGGCCGAGCACCTCGGCGACGCGCCCGATCGGCTGCGCATGCTTGCCGGGCTGCGCCACGAGGTCCACGGTGACGACCTGCCCCGGCTTCGCCTTGCCGGCCTCGGCCGGCGGCACCAGGATGTCGTGCGCGATGCGACGATCCTCGGGGACGAGGAACAGCACGCCGTGCTCCGAGTGCAGCCGCCCCACGATGCGGCGGTTCGCGCGCTCGAGCACTTCGACCACCTCGCCGATCGCGCGGCCGCGCGCATCGCGGCCCGTAGCGCGTACCGCTGCGCGGTCGCCGTGCATGAGCTGGCGCATCTCGGCCGCCGGCAGGTAGATCGAGGCGCCGTTTTCATCGGGCACGAGGAAGCCGTGGCCGTCGGGATGCCCTTCGACGCGCCCTGCGATCAACGCGATGCGCCTGGCGACGAGCAGGCTGCCGGCGCGGTTCTGCATCACCTCGCCGGCGCGCTCGAGCGCCGCCAGCGCGCGCTCGAACTCGCGCCGCGCATGGCGCGCGATGTGCAGCTTCGCGGCAAGCTCGTCCGCGGTGAGCGGCGCGCGCGCGGCGTTCAGCGCCTGCAGGATTTCAGGGCCGCCCGGCGGCGAGCGCTCGGCACGGAGACGTCTTCTGAGAGCGGTTTTTCTTGGCTTGTTCTTTGACACTGTAGAGGCCTGCAACTAAAATCGCGCCTCCCCTGCCGAGGTGGCGGAATTGGTAGACGCACTAGGTTCAGGTCCTAGCGGTGGCAACACTGTGGGGGTTCGAGTCCCTTCCTCGGCACCAGCCCAACCACCCGCCGAATTGTACTAGGTCAGGACTGCGAGGCGGCTCGACGTGGAACGGCGCAGCATCTCCAGGCTGTACAGGCGGCTGCGGAACAGCTCGAGGGCGTTCAGGATCTGCTGCTTGAGAAACTCCGTGCGGCTCTGGCCCTGCACCAGCATCTCGGCGGAGAAGTCCTCGACCAGCCGCAGCTTGTCGCGGCAGTAGCGGTCGTCGATGGCGTCCGCCGCGCGCCGGCATAGCTCCAGCACACGGCGCAGCGCGCGGTAGTCGGGGCGCAGCGCGCGGTAGTCGGCCGCGACGCCGGCGTGGCGCTCGACAATCTGCTTGAGCGCGGCGTGGTGCGCGCGGGCGTCGTCGATATCGGAGTACATGGCGCTCGTATTCTGCGACGTCGCCGCCCGCGGCGCTGTCGCGCGGTACGGAAACCGGCGTGCGCGCCTTCCGACAGCGCGTCATTACGAAACGACAGGCACGCTCGCGCTCCGATCGGCTCATTACGCCGAGCCCTCGCCTGTCGCCCGCCGGGTACATAGTGCCGGCGCCTATGAAACAGCTACTGTCCAGCGCATTGACTTTGGGCATGGCTGTCTGGCTGCTCGCTGGCTGCACCTCCCTGCTGCCGAAATCGAAGCAGATCACCAAGAGCCCGTGGCAGACGTATCGCGAAGCGCAGCAGACCTTCGACCTCATCGTCCCGGGCAAGACCACCGCCGAGGACCTGCGCGAGCTCCAGCTCGATCCCGAGACCGTGCCGAACATCGCGATCCTCAACTATGCCGACGTGCTGCGGCGCTTCATGGCGAACCAGTCGGTGACGCTGGCGGACCTCGACCACGGCATACAGGAATGCGTGCGGGCGAAGACCGTCTGCCGGGGTCTGGAGATCAACCAAAGCCTGGTGATGAAGCACCGCAACGGCAGCTTCTGGCTCGATGTCTTCGGCTTCAAGCGCGACACCCACACCGAGGGCTTCCGCTTCAACGCGCTGGTGCTGCTCAGGGACGGGATCGTGGTCTACAAGCTGACCGGCGGCCAGCCGGTGATCCAGGAGTCGGAGCACCACCAGAACCCGCTTGGCCCAGTGCAGTCCATCACCAACAAGATGACGGGCGGTTGGTTCTAGATCACTTGACGTCGTAGGGGTGGCGCCGGACGATCGTCTCGTCACGGTCCGGCCCGGTTGAGATCAGGTCGATCGGCACGCCGGCAAGCGACTCGATGCGCTTCAGGTAGTCGCGCGCCGCCTTCGGCAGCTTGTCGTAGGATTTGATTCCCACCGTGCTTTCCATCCAACCGGGCAGCTCCTCGTACACGGGGTGGCAGCGCTCCAGCTCCTCCGCGCCGACCGGCAGGATCTCCGAAAACGTACCCTCGAGCTTGTAGCCGATGCAGATCTTCACCGCCTCGACGCCGTCGAGCACGTCGAGCTTGGTGATGCACAGGCCCGAGACCCCGTTCAATTGGATGGACCGCTTGAGCGCCGCGGCGTCGAACCAGCCGGTGCGCCGCGGCCTGCCGGTGGTGGCGCCGAACTCCTGGCCGCGCTGGCGCAGGCGCTCGCCGACGTCGTCCGAGAGCTCGGTCGGGAACGGGCCGCCGCCGACGCGCGTGCTGTAGGCCTTGGTGATGCCGAGCACGTAGTGCAGGTGCATCGGGCCGATTCCCGCGCCCGCCGCGGCGGCTCCGGCGACGCAGTTGGACGAGGTCACGAACGGATAGGTGCCGTGGTCGATGTCGAGCAGCGAGCCCTGCGCGCCCTCGAACAGCAGGTTCTTGCCGGCGCGGTTGGCGTGGTACAGGGCGCGCGGCACGTCGGCGATCAGCGGCGCGAGGCGCGGCGCCAGAGCCAGGGTTTCGTCGAGGGTCTTTTGAAAATCCACCGAAGGCTGACGGTAGAACTTCTCGAGCACGAAATTATGAAACTCGAGCAGCTCGCGCAGCTTGTCCGCGAAGCGCTTGGGATCGAACAGGTCCTGCAGCCGGATCGCGCGCCGCGCCGCCTTGTCCTCGTAGGCCGGGCCGATGCCGCGGCCAGTGGTGCCGATCTTCTTCTCGCCTTTCGCCGCCTCGCGCGCCTGGTCGAGCGCGGAGTGGTACGGCAGGATGAGCGGGCAGGCTTCCGAGATCGAGAGCCGCGCCACCACGCCGCGCGCCCCGGCCGACTCGAGCTCGTCCATCTCCTCCACCAGCGCCTGGGGCGAGACCACCACGCCGTTGCCGATGAAGCAGTCGACCTTCTCTCGCAGGATGCCCGACGGGATCAGGTGCAGCACCGTCTTCTTGCCGCCGATCACCAGCGTGTGGCCGGCGTTGTGCCCGCCCTGGAAGCGCACCACCCCTTGAGCGCGGTCGGTGAGCCAGTCGACGATCTTGCCCTTGCCCTCGTCGCCCCACTGCGTGCCGATGACGACGACGTTCCGCGCGCTCATACGCTTGCGGACAGAATCAGGGACAGACCACGTTTTTGCCCGCCTGCAAGCCCCCGGAAAACGTGGTCTGTCCCTGGTTTCGGTTTCGTCATTGCATTACCCCGGCGAGACTTCTCAGATCGATCGAAAAACCTGTCGCGGGTCTTGCACGGCCGAAAGCTTTGCCCACCTCGTCGTAACGGCCACCTCGTGCCACCGCACCCGTAACGCCATCGCAGTAAGCGTCAAATACCACGCCCGAATGGTAGTGGTAGCCGCGCAGCTCGGCGAGGTCGAAGCTGGCGGGAAATTTGCAGGCTTTGGCGAGCTTGCGCAGCGTGGCGAGCGCGCGCGTGATTTCGGGGAGCTTCGGAAGCTTTGCCTCCGCGACGTCGAGCACTTCGGCGTTGCCGTAGAGACTTGGCAGCAGGAGAAGGGCGTCGCGCGCTTTCGCCTTCAGAGAGCGACTTAGGTTTTTTATCTCCGGTATGTCCTTGCGCTGCAAGGCCTCGAACAACTCCGCCTCGCGCTCCGTTCCCACCTCCGCCTGGTGCGCGATCGCGCGGAACACCGCGACGTGGCCGATGTCGATGCGCGCCGCGCGCACGCCGGCGAGCTCGAGGGCGCGGCACAGGAGCTCGAGGATCTCGACGTCGGCGTCGACGCCCGCGGCGCCGTAGATCTCCGCCCCGATCTGGATCGGCTCGCGCGTCGCGCCGGGGCTCAACGGCCGGGTGTGCAGCACGCTGCCGCAGTAGCACAGCCGAGTGACGCCTTTGCGGTTGAGGAGGTGCGCGTCGATGCGCGCCACCTGCGGCGTGATGTCGGCGCGCACGCCCATCATCCGCCCCGAGAGCTGGTCGACGACCTTGAAGGTGCGCAATTCCAGGTCGTGCCCGGTGCCGGTGAGGAGCGAGTCCATGTACTCGAGGAGCGGCGGCATGACGAGCTGGTACTTTTTCTCGAAGAACAGATCGAGAATCCTGCGCCGGAGATTTTCGATGCGCCTCGCTTCGGCCGGAAGAATATCTTCGATGTATTCCGGCAACACCCACTTCATGTCCGCGCCCACAGCAGAAGCAGCAGGCCGACGATCATCGACGACAGCCCGACGAAGCGGATCTGGCCGTCGG
>Ga0137428_1000395_pt1 | contig 19017 bp, 18 predicted proteins | sample EasRivERMZT718_2_FD_102305 | JGI IMG/M metagenome (GOLD analysis project Ga0137428, IMG submission 102305) | Soil microbial communities from meander-bound floodplain in the East River, Colorado, USA - East River MetaG ERMZT718_2 | ecosystem: Environmental > Terrestrial > Soil > Floodplain ...
CAGGCAATAGCCGATGACGTTCAGCTCGCGCGCGCCGGTGCCTTTCTCGATCGCTTCCATCGCGGCGAGCGGCCCTTCGAGCATGTAGTCCTCGAAGCCCTTCTGCGCGAGCCGCGCGTCCGGGTTGACCCAGGAAATGACGAACACGGTGTGGCCCTGCTGCACCGCCCAGCGGATGAAGGAGTTCTTCTCGCGCAGGTCGAGGATGTAGTACTTGTTGATCCACGGCGGGATGATGAGCAGCGGCCGCCGGTAGGCCTGGTCGGTCAGCGGCGCGTACTGGATCAGCTGCATCAGGTCGGTCTGGAACACCACCTTGCCGGGCGTGGTGGCGACGTTCTTCCCGAGCTGGAAGGCGCTCTCGTCGGTCATCGAGATGCGCAGCTTGCCGCCGCCCTTCTCGATGTCGGCGAGCAGGTTGTTCAGCCCGCGCACCAGGTTCTGGCCGCCGCTCGACACCGTCTCGCGCAGCACCTGCGGGTTGGTGAGCAGGAAATTCGACGGCGAGAGCGCATCGACGTACTGGCGGGTGAAGAAGGCGACCTTCTTCTCCGAATCCGCCGGCAGCCCCTCGACGTTCGCCACCGCCTGGCGGATATGGCGCGAGCTGATGAGATACGACTGCTTGATCAGGTCGAAGAGGAAGTTCTTCGACCAGTCGTCGTCCTTGAAGCGCGAATCGCTTTTGTCGGGCTCGGCGACCGGGCCCATGTCCATGCCGAAGAGCTTCATCCAGCTCGACTGCCACAGGCGCGTGTAGTCGAGCCACAGGTTCATGGACACCGTCGCCATCATCGCCGGGTCGGCCGCCATGCGCGCGTAGAGGTCCATGAACGCCTTGGCGATGCCCATCTCGTCGCGCACCGCCGAGGAAACGCCCTCGGCCTGCTTCTGCACGAACTCGCCGAGGATCTTCGACGAGCGCTCGGCGACCTGGTGGCACACCTTCGACAGCTCTGCTGCTTCCTTCTTATCAGCTTGTTGCATATCTCATGATGCCATCATTGCCCAGCGTACGCTGGGCGCGGCCCGCATGGTACAAGTAGTGCAAATGGGCTATCGCCTCGCCCATGGCGAAGAAAGTCTGGTGCGTGTCGAGCGGCCTGCGAAACAGCACGCCGAGCAGATCCGCTGCGCTCTTCGGCGTTTTCAAGGATTCAACCAGCTCCGCAAGGCGATCGGCGTGGTGCTTCTCCAGTTGCTCGACGCGCGGATGCGCGCCGCGGAACGGCTTGCCGTGCGAAGGCAGGACCAGCACGTCCCCGGGGAGCTCCCGGTAGCGCGCGATCGAATCGAGGAACAGGCGCAGCGGATCGCCCTCGGGGTCGATCGACCAGACGCTCACGTTGGTGGAGATGGTCGAGAGCAGCATGTCTCCCGCGATCACCGTATCGAGGATTCTGGAAAACAGGGACAGGTGCTCCGGCGCGTGGCCGTGGCCGATGATCGCGCGCCAGCGGTGCTTTCCGATCGGGACCTCGTCGCCTTCGATGATGCGGCGGTAGGACAGGGGAAAGTCCGGAACCAGGTCCGCGTAGCGGTTACGCGGTGCACGCATGCGCGCCGCGCGCTCCTCGTCGAGGCCGTTCTTGCGGAACACCGAAAGAACGGCGTCTGTCGTATAGCCGGCGCTCGACGTGCGCACGGCATGCGCCGTCAGGTATTCACCTTGGGTCATCCAGAGCTCGGCACCGTAGCGCTGACATAGCCACGCGGCGTTGCCCGCGTGGTCGGGGTGATAGTGCGTGACCACCACGCGCGTCACGTGCTTTCCCTCCAGGATCTTCTCCCACAGCGCGCGCGTCTCGGCGTTTCCGATCCCGGTATCGACTACCACCCAGCCGTTCTCTTCTTGAACCAGCCATAGGTTGATGTGATCGAGCTGGAACGGGAGCGGCATCGAAAGCCAATGGATGCCGGGCGCCACTTCCAAAGTAGCGCCGGGTGCGGGAACTTCCGGGAAAGGATACTGGAGCGGCATCAGCTAGAATCGATTTGGAAACTACCATGGAAACGGAACGCGCCGAGTTCTCGATCAGCGAGCTGGCTCGCGAGTTCGACATCACGCCGCGCGCGATCCGCTTCTACGAGGACCAGGGGCTGCTCGCGCCGCGGCGCGAAGGCCAGCGCCGCATCTACTCGCCGCGCGACCGCACGCGGCTCAAGCTCACGCTGCGCGGCAAGCGCCTCGGCCTGACGCTGTCCGAGATCCGCGACCTGATCGACATGTACGAGCCCGGGCGCGACGAGCGGCCGCAGCTCGAGCGCTTCCTCGCGGTGCTGGAATCGCACAAGTCGAGCCTGCTGCAGCAGCGCTCGGACATCGAGGCGCAGCTCTCGGAGATCCAGGCGTTCGAGAAGAAGGTGCGTAAGCAACTCAAGCGTAGTTGACGTTAACGTAAACGTCAACTACGCTCCCGAGGTTATGAGTCCGGCGGACCCCCATTTCGCCTCCCGCGTCCGGGAGAGCTTCGGCCGGCAGAAAGCGATGGCCCTGATCGGTGCGTCGCTTAAGAGCGTCGAGGCCGGCGCGGTCGAAATCGCCCTGCCCTATCGCGACGACCTGACGCAGCAGAAGGGCTTCATCCACGGCGGCATTCTCGGCATGATCGCGGACACCGCCTGTGGCTACGCCGCGTTCTCGCTCATGCCCGCGGGCGGGTCGCTGGTGACCGTCGAGTACAAGATGAACATCCTCAAGCCCGGCCGCGGCGCCCTCGTGGCGCAGGGAAAAGTGATCCGCCCGGGACGCACGCTTACCGTGGCGCGCGCCGAGGTGTACGCTGACGACGGCAGCCACGTCGCCACCATGCTGCAAACGCTGATGGCGCTGCCCGGGCAGCCCGACACTCCGGAATGAATTTCCTAAAGTTTGAGCACGGAGAAACCATCGACATGCTGCGCGAGTCGGTGCGCGAGTTCACCGCGAAGGAAATCGCGCCACGCGCCGCGCAGATCGACGAGACGAACGAGTTCCCCGCCGACCTGTGGCCCAAGCTCGGCGCGCTCGGGCTGCTCGGCGTGACGGTCGAGGAGGAGTACGGCGGCACGGCGATGGGCTACCTCGCGCACATCGTGGCAATGGAGGAAATCTCGCGCGGCTCGGCCTCGATCGGTCTCTCCTACGGCGCGCATTCGAACCTGTGCGTGAACCAGGTCCGCCGCAACGGCAGCGCAGCGCAGAAGAAGAAATACCTGCCGAAGCTCGTTTCCGGCGAGCATGTCGGTGCGCTCGCGATGTCGGAACCCGGGGCGGGTTCGGACGTTGTGGGAATGCGGCTAAAGGCCGAACGGCGTGGCGAGCGCTACGTCCTGAACGGCAACAAGATGTGGATCACCAACGGGCCCGACGCGGACGTGCTGGTGATCTACGGCAAGACCGGCGACCAGGGCATCACCGCGTTCCTGGTGGAAAAGGGGATGAAAGGCTTCTCCACGGCGCAGAAGCTCGACAAGCTCGGCATGCGCGGGTCCAACACCTGCGAGCTGGTGTTCCGGGATTGCGAAGTGCCTTCCGAGAATATTCTCGGAACGGAAGGATCCGGCGTAAAGGTCCTCATGTCCGGCCTCGACTATGAGCGCGCGGTGCTCGCCGGCGGGCCGCTCGGCATCATGGCCGCCTGCCTCGACGTCGTCGTTCCCTACGTGCACGATCGCAAGCAGTTCGGCCAGCCGATCGGCGAGTTCCAGCTGATGCAGGGCAAGCTCGCGGATATGTACACGACGTTTTCGGCCTGCCGCGCGTACGTCTACGCGGTTGGGCAGGCCCTCGACCGAAACGAGACGACTCGCAAGGATGCGGCCGGGGCGATTCTCTACGCCGCCGAAAAGGCGACCTGGATGGCGGGCGAGGCGATCCAGGCGCTCGGCGGCATGGGCTACATCAACGAGACGCCCACCGGGCGGCTGTGGCGCGACGCCAAGCTGTACGAGATCGGGGCCGGGACCTCCGAGATCCGCCGCTGGCTGATTGGGCGCGAGCTGTTCTCGGAAACTTCATGATTTCGACGACCTTCAGCGCGAAGCTGGGCCTGCGCCTTCCCGTCATTCAAGCACCCATGGCCGGCGGCCCGAGCAGCCCGGAGCTCGTCGCCGCCTGCTCGGCCGCGGGCGCGCTCGGTTCTTTCGGCTTCGCTTACACGCAGCCCGACGACATGCGGAAACAGGCGGCGTTCGTGCGTTCCAGGACCGATCGACCGTTCGGCGTGAACCTGTTCGTCGCGCCGCAGCCCGGGGCGATCGACGCCGCAGCTCAGCGCGGCGCGCTCGAAGCCGTGGCGCGCTTCCACAAGGAGCTCGGCCTTCCCGCCCCCGAGCCGGTGCGTGCCCCCTATGCGCCCGACCTGGATGCGCAGATCGCGGGGGTGGAAGAAATCCGTCCCCGGGTTTTTACGACCCATCTCGGCGTCCTCCCTCGCGATCAAGTACAGAACCTTCGCAACAAACAAATTCTCGTGGGGGGTAGCGCGACCTGCGTAGCCGAAGCGAAGCAGCTCGAGGAGCTCGGCGTCGATTTCATCATCGCTCAGGGCGGCGAGGCCGGCGGCCATCGCGGCAGCTATATGCGCGATCCGTATGCGGCGCTGACCGGCACCCTGGCCCTGGTTCGCCTCGTCGTGCGCGCGGTCAAGCTCCCCGTCGTCGCCGCCGGCGGCATCATGGACGGCGCCGGGATCGCGGCGGTGCTCGCGCTCGGCGCCCAGGCCGCGCAGCTCGGCACGGCGTTCATCCCGTGTCCCGAGAGCGGAGCGCCGCAGGTTCACAAGGACGAATTGCTGCGCGGAACCGAAGACGAGACCTGCATCACCGAAAAATTCACCGGCAAGCCGGCGCGCGGGCTCGCCAACCGCTTCATGAAGGAGATGGCGCGCTCGCCGCAGCTCGCGTTCCCCGCGCAGGCCTGGCTGACCGGCGCGCTGCGCCAAGCCTCCGGCAAGGCCGGCAGGCCGGACTTCGTCGCGATGTGGGCTGGGCAGGCGGCGCCGCTTTCGCGCGCGCTTCCCGCCGCAAGGCTGATCGCGGCGCTGGAAGCCGAAACGCTCGCGGCGCTCCAGGCCACGGCAGGGTTGCTCAAAAGCTGATGTTCGAAACCGCCCGCGGCACCGTCCATTCCTGGCAGTGCGATCACGCGGCCAGAGCAAAGGAAATCCTATGAACCCCGATCCCGTAGTCATCGTCGGCCTGGCGCGCACCCCGATGGGCGGCTTCCAGGGCGAGCTCAAGGGCTTCGCCGCTCCCGAGCTCGGCGCGGCCGCCATCCGCGCTTCGGTCGAGCGCGCGAAGATCAAGCCCGACGACGTGCAGGAGGTGATCATGGGCTGCGTGCTGCCCGCGGGCCAGGGCCAGGCACCCGCCCGCCAGGCTTCGCTCGGCGCCGGACTGCCGCTCGCCACCGGATGCACGACCGTCAACAAGATGTGCGGCTCCGGCATGAAGGCGGCCATGTTCGCCAACGACCTGCTGCTGGCAGGTTCTTCAGAGATCATCGTGGCCGGCGGAATGGAATCGATGACCAATGCGCCCTACCTGCTGCCCAAGGCACGCTCCGGGCTGCGCATGGGCCACGGCCAGGTGATCGACCACATGTTCTACGACGGCCTCGAGGACGCGTATGACAAAGGGCGATTGATGGGGAGCTTCGCCGAAGACTGTGCTTCCAAGTACCAGTTTTCCCGGCAGGCGCAGGACGACTTCGCGATTCAATCCTTGAAGAGAGCACAACGGGCCAATCGGGAAGGCTGGTTCGCCTGGGAGATCACGCCGCTCGCGATCAAGGTCGGCAAGGAGGAAAGGTTCGTCGAGATCGACGAGCAGCCGTTTAAGGCGAACCTGGAGAAGATCCCGACGCTCAAGGCCGCGTTCCGCAAGGACGGCACGGTGACCGCGGCGAACTCGAGCTCGATCTCCGACGGCGCTGCGGCGCTGGTCATGATGCGCCGCTCGAGCGCCGAGAAGCGCGGCCTCGCACCGCTGGCGGTAGTCGTCGGGCACGCGACGCATGCGCAGGAGCCCGGCTGGTTCACGACTGCGCCGGTCGGCGCGATCCGGAAGCTCTTTGAAAAGACGAATTGGACTGCGAAGCAGGTCGACCTGTACGAGATCAACGAGGCCTTCGCGGTGGTCACCATGGCGGCCATGAAGGAGCACGGGCTGCCGCACGACAAGGTGAACGTGCACGGCGGCGCTTGCGCGCTCGGTCACCCCATCGGCGCCTCCGGTGCGCGCCTCGTCGTCACGCTCCTCGGAGCGCTGCGCAAGTACGGGCTGAAGCGCGGCGTGGCGAGCCTGTGCATCGGCGGCGGCGAGGCTACCGCCATGGCGGTCGAGCTCGTTTGAAATCCCAGTTGCAAAGGCTGCTCGATAAATCCCGCTTCTTGCGGCCCTACGGCTTCCGGGTGATAACAGTCGACAAGAGGAAATGCATGCTGGAGTTGCCTCACAAGCCTGCCCTGGAACGTCCCGGCGGCATCATCAACGGCCCGGCGCTGATGGCGGCGGCCGACTGCGCGATGTGGCTCGCCATCAAGGCGCGCATCGGCGTCGAGAACGATGCGCTCACCTCGGCGCTGAACACCGCGTTCCTCGCGCCAGCCAAGGGCGAGCACGTCTACTGCACCGCGCGCATCCTGAAGATGGGACGCCGCCGCATCTACGGCGTCGCCGAATGCCACGGCCGCAAGGGCAACCTTTTCAGCCATCACACGCTCACCTATGTCCGCGCAGGCTGAGGAGATCCGGCAGGCGGTGCGGCGCTTCGCGCGCGAGCAGCTCGCGCCGAATGCCGCCCAGTGGGACCGCGAGAAGCTTTTTCCGAAAGATGCCCTAAAAGGCCTGGCTGCCATGGGCCTCTACGGCGTCGCGATCGCCGAGGAATGGGGCGGCGCCGGTCTCGACTACACCGCGCTCGCCGTCGCTTGCGAGGAAATCGCCGCCGGCGATTGCGCCACCGCGACCATCGTCGCCGTGAACAACCTGGTGGCCGGGATCCTTTCCGGCTACGCAGACAAGAACCAGAAGGAAAAATACCTGCGGCCCCTCGCGCAGGGAAAGCTGCTGGGCGCCTTCGCGCTCACCGAGCCCCAGGTCGGGTCCGACGCTTCGGCGATTACTACGCGGGCCGAAAAGCAGGGTGCGCAATACGTGCTGAACGGCGTGAAGCAGTTCATCACCTCCGGCAAGAACGCCGACATCGCCGTCGTCTTTGCAGTGACGGACAAGGGAGCGGGCAAGAAGGGCATCAGCGCCTTTCTCGTCCCGACCTCGACGCCCGGCTACGTCGTGGCGCGGATCGAGGAGAAGACCGGCCAGCGCGCCTCCGACACCGCACAGATCGTTTTCGAGAACTGCAAAGTCCCTGCCGACCACTTGCTGGGACAGGAGGGCATCGGTTACCGCATCGCCTTGGCCAACCTCGAGTCGGGGCGCATCAACGTCGCCGCGCAGGCGACAGGGGTTGCGCAGGCGGCCATCGCCGCGGCGCTTTCCTATTCCCGTGAGCGCAAGAGCATGGGCAAGCATCTGATCGAGCACCAGGCGGTGAACTTCCGGCTCGCCGACATGGCGACCCAGGTCGAGGCGGCGCGCCAGCTCTACCTGCACGCAGCCCGGCTGCGCGACGCGGGCCAGCCCTGCCTCAAGGAGGCCTCGATGGCGAAGCTCTTCGCCTCCGAGATGGCCGAGAAAGTCTGCTCCGACGCGATCCAGATCCACGGCGGCTACGGCTATGTCTCCGACTTCCCGGTCGAGCGCATGTGGCGCGACGTGCGGGTGACCAAGATCTATGAAGGCGCGAACGATATTCAAAGAATGGTCATTGGCCGTGCCTTGGAGGAAGGATGAAAGAGCCGATCGACTTCTACTTCGACTTCTCGTCCCCTTACGGCTACCTCGCCTCGCACAAGATCGAGCCGCTCGCCGCGAAGTACGGCCGCGGCGTCACGTGGCGTGCGATGCTCCTGGGCGCGGCGTTCAAGGTTAGCGGCGCCGCGCCGCTGCCGAGCGTTCCGTTGAAAGGCGACTACTCGAAGAGAGATTTCCTGCGCTCGGCACGCTTCCACGACGTGCCGTTCCGCATTCCCGACCAGTTCCCGATTTCGACGCTGCATGCGTGCCGGGCGTTCTACGCCTCGCCGAAGGACAAACAGATTGCGCTGGCAAAGGGGCTATTCCGTGCCTATTTTGTCGACAACGTGAACCTCGCCGAGGTCGACAATGTCCTGAGGATCGCCGCCGCGGTCGGCGTCAAGCCGGATCTCAACGACCAGGCCGTAAAGGACAAGACGCGTGCCGAAGTCGACGCCGCCGTCGCCAGAGGCGTCTTCGGCTCGCCCTACGTCATCGTCGACGGCGAGCCGTTCTGGGGCATGGACCGCTTCGACCAGCTCGAGCGCTGGTTGAAGGCGCCTTTCTGATGGCGGTCATCAACAGCCAGCTGAAGCCCCGCTCGGCGGAGTTTCGCGGCAACGCCGAGCGCATGCTCGCGCTTGTTTCCGATCTGCGGGAAAAAGTTTCTGTCATTTCGAAAGGCGGAGACGAAACCGCCCGCGGCAAGCACGCCGCGCGCGGCAAGATGCTGCCGCGCGAGCGCGTAGCCCGGCTCCTCGACCCGGGGTCGCCGTTCCTCGAGGTCGGCCAGCTCGCCGCGTGGGGCATGTACGGCGGCGACGTGCACTCGGCGTCGATCATCTGCGGCATCGGGCGCGTATCCGGGCGCGAATGCGTGATCGTGGCGAACGACGCCACCATCAAGGGCGGCACTTACTACCCGATGACGGTGAAGAAGCACCTGCGCGCGCAGGAGATCGCCGCGCAGAACCGGCTGCCGTGCATCTACCTCGTCGACTCGGGCGGCGGCTTCCTGCCCGAGCAGGACAGCGTGTTTCCCGACCGTGAGCACTTCGGGCGCATCTTCTACAACATCGCCAACCTCTCGGCGGCGCGCATCCCGCAGATCGCCTGCGTGATGGGCTCGAGCACCGCTGGAGGCGCTTACGTACCGGCTATGTGTGATGAGTCGATCATCGTCAAAGGCCAGGGCACGATCTTCCTCGGCGGGCCGCCGCTCGTGAAAGCGGCCATCGGCGAGGTGGTCACCCCGGAGGAGCTCGGCGGCGCCGAGGTGCATACGCGCGTATCGGGCGTGGCTGACCACTATGCGCTCGATGATGCGCATGCCCTCGCCCTGGTGCGGAAGATCGTCTCGAATCTCAACCAGAAGAAGCAGGTTTCGCTCGATGCGAGCGAGCCGCGCGAGCCGCTCTATCCCGCGGAGGAGATGTACGGCGTCATCCCCGCGGATTCGCGCAAGCCGTATGACGTGCGCGAGCTGATCGCGCGCATCGTCGACGGCTCGGAGCTCGACGAGTTCAAGCAGAACTACGGCACTACGCTGGTCACCGGCTTCGCGCGCCTGCACGGCTACCCCGTGGCGATCCTCGCCAACAACGGCATCCTGTTTTCCGAGTCCTCGCTCAAGGCGACGCACTTCATCGAGCTCGCGTGCCAGCGCGGCATACCGCTCGTCTTCCTGCAGAACATCACCGGCTACATGGTCGGCAAGAAATACGAGGCCGGCGGCATCGCCAAGGACGGCGCCAAGATGGTCACCGCCGTCGCCACGGCGCGCGTGCCGAAGTTCACCATGATCGTCGGCGGCTCCTTCGGCGCGGGGAACTACGGCATGTGCGGCCGCGCGTACTCGCCGCGTTTCCTCTGGATGTGGCCGAACGCGCGCATTTCCATCATGGGCGGCGAGCAGGCCGCCTCGGTTCTCGCGACCGTCAAGGGCGACTTTCCCTCCAAGGAGGACGAAGAGAAGTTCAAGAACCCGATCCGCGAGCAATACGAGCGGCAGGGGCACCCGTACTATGCGAGCGCGCGCCTCTGGGACGACGGCGTGGTCGATCCCGCCGACACCCGCCGCCTCCTCGGCCTGGCGATCTCCGCTTCCCTGAATGCGCCCATCGAGGACACGAAGTTCGGTGTCTTCCGCATGTAGATGAGCGAGCACCGCGCCACCGTCGAATGGCAGCGCTCAGGCGAGTTTCGCTACGCGACCTACTCGCGCAACCACACCCTGCGCTTCGACGGCATCGCGGTTCCCGGCTCGGCGGCACCGGCGAACATTCCCGCCGCCGCCGCCGGGGCTCCGGGTGCCGATCCCGAGCAAGCATTCGTCGGCGCGATCTCCGCCTGCCACATGCTCTGGTTCCTGCATATCGCCTGCGAGGCGAAATGGGTGGTCGAGAGCTATGCCGACGAAGCCGTCGGCGTGCTCGACCGGACCTGGGTCTCCAAGGTGACGCTGCGGCCCGCCGTGGTTTTCGGGGGAAGAAAGCCGACCGAGGAGGAGCACAAGGCATTGCACCATCGCGCGCACGAGAAGTGCTTCATCGCCAACTCGGTCAAGACCGAGATCGTGGTCGAGCCATGCTTGAAGTAACGAAGAACGGCGGCGTCGCGCGCGTCACGCTCAACCGTCCCGAGCTGCGTAACGCGTTCGACGACGCCCTGATCGCAGGTCTCACCAAGGCTTTTCTTGAAATCGAAAGAGATGCTTCTGTGCGCGTCATGGTTCTCGCCGGAAACGGGCCCGCGTTCTGCGCCGGCGCGGACCTTAACTGGATGAAGCGCATGGCGGGCTACGGGTACGACGAGAACCTGGCCGACGCGAAAGCGCTCGCCGGGATGCTGGCGGCGCTCGATCGCCTGCCGAAGCCGACCATCGCGCGCGTGCACGGGCCGGTGTTCGCCGGCGGCACGGGCCTCGTCGCCGCGTGCGACATCGCGGTCGGCACGCCCGAAGCGAAGTTCTGCCTGTCCGAGGCAAAGCTCGGGCTCTCGCCCGCGACCATCAGTCCCTACGTCATGCGCGCCATGGGCGAGCGCAGCGCGCGGCGCTATTTCCTGACCGCCGAGGTCTTCGATGCCGAGGAAGCGCTCCGGGTCGGCATGCTTTCGTCGCTGGTTCCCGCAAGCGCCCTCGACTCCGCCGTGGACGAATTGGCGAAGCACCTGTTGGCCGGCGGCCCAGAGGCGCACGCCAAGATCAAGGCGCTGATCCGCGCGGTCGCCGGACGCCGCCCCGACGACGCGCTGGTCGCGGAGACGGCGCAGCGCATCGCCGAGATCCGCGGCTCGCCCGAAGGCAAGGAGGGCATCGCCGCCTTCCTGGAAAAAAGAAAAGCCTCCTGGTGTTCGCCAAAATCCTGATCGCGAATCGCGGCGAGATCGCGTGCCGCGTGGCACGCACCGCACGCCGGCTCGGCATCCGCACCGTCGCGGTGTTCTCGGACGCCGACCGCGGCGCGCTCCACGTCAGGGTCGCCGACGAAGCGCGGCGCGTCGAGAGCTATCTGGAGATTGCCGCAGTTCTCGCCGCGGCACGCGACTCCCACGCCGAGGCCATCCACCCCGGCTACGGCTTCCTTTCCGAGAATGCCGAGTTCGCCGCCGCCTGCCGCGCCGCCGGCATCGTGTTCATCGGCCCGTCGCCGGAGGCGATCGCGGCGATGGGCGACAAGGCAGCCGCCAAGCGCTTGATGGAGAAGACGGGCGTGCCGCTCGTGCCGGGATATCACGGCGAAGCGCAAGATCTCAGAACGCTGGAAAGCGAAGCGGCGCGTATCGGCTTCCCCGTGCTGATCAAGCCCTCCGCCGGGGGCGGCGGCAAGGGAATGAAGGTCGTGCCCGAGAAGAAATCCTTTGCCGCCGCGCTCGAGGCTTCGAAAAGAGAAGCCAAGTCCTCCTTCGGCGACGACCGCGTGCTGGTCGAGCGCTACCTCGAGCGCCCGCGCCACATCGAGGTGCAGGTGTTCGGCGACACGCACGGCAACGTCCTGCACCTCTTCGAGCGCGACTGCTCGGTGCAGCGCCGCCACCAGAAGGTCCTGGAGGAAGCGCCGGCGCCCGGCCTCTCGGCAGCCAAGAGAATGGAAATGGGCGAAACCGCGGTTGCCGCCGCCAAGGCGATCTCCTATAGCGGAGCGGGAACCGTCGAGTTCATCACCGAGCAGAACGGGCGCTTCTACTTCATGGAAATGAATACGCGCCTGCAGGTCGAGCATCCGGTGACGGAGATGATCACCGGCCTCGACCTCGTGGAATGGCAGCTTCGGGTCGCCGCCGGCGAACGCTTGCCGGTTTCGCAAAAGGACCTCTCGTTCAAGGGCCATGCGATCGAGGCCCGGATCTATGCCGAGGATCCCGAACGCGAGTTCCTGCCGGCGACCGGGCGCATCGCTCACCTGCGCTTCCCCGAGCAGCACGCCCGCCTGCGGATCGACACCGGGATCGAGGCCGGCGCCGAGATCACGCCTTGGTACGACCCGATGATCGCCAAGCTCATCGTGCGCGGATCGGACCGCGGCCGGGCGCTCGCGCGGCTGCGCCAGGCGCTCGCCGCGGTGGAGATCGCCGGGCCCAAGACCAACGTCGCCTTCCTGCGCCGCGTCGCCGCGAGCCGCGCCTTCGCGGCGGCCGAGCTCGACACCGGATTGATCGAGCGCAACCGCGCCGAGCTTCTTTCTCACGATGAAATCTCGATTGAAACCCTGGCGACGGCGGCGTTTGCCGAGATCGCCGAAGAGGAGCGCGCAGCGCGCGAGCGCGCCACCGGGTCGGGCGACCCGCATTCCCCCTGGCACCGCGTCGACGGCTGGCGCCTGAACGAGGACTCGCATCACGATTTCGTGTTCCTCGAGGGCGAAGCGCGCCACCCGGTACGGCTGCTTTTCCTGGGAAGCGACTTGCGCATCACCATCAACGGGAAAAGCCACGCGCTGGCCGGCGAGAGCCTGCCCGATGGCCGCCTGCAGGTGAGCCTCGACGGCCGCGTCTTCAAGGCGCGCGCCGTGCGCGACGGCAACGACTGGCATGTCTTCAGCGAAAGCGGGTATCGCCGGCTATCGCTCGTGCAGGAGCTTGCGGGCGCGGATGCCGACACGCGCGCCGGCTCGCTCGCGGCGCCGATGCCGGGCAAGGTGATCAAGGTCATGACCGAAGCAGGCGCGAAAGTGACGAAGGGCGAGGCCCTGCTGATCCTCGAGGCGATGAAGATGGAGCACACGATCAGCGCGCCCGCCGACGGCGTGGTGAAGGAGATCCACTACGGCGCGGGAGAGCAGGTCCTGGAAGGCGCCGAGCTCATTACCCTGGCATGAAAACGTGGTCTGTCCCTGATTTTGTCCGTCTGGTTGAAGTGGGCCCGCGCGACGGCCTGCAGAACGAGCCGTGCGAAGTGCCGACGGAGGTGAAGATCGAGCTGATCGAGCGCCTCGCCGACGCGGGCCTGCCGGCCGTGGAAGCGACCGCCTTCGTGTCGCCGAAGTGGGTCCCGCAGATGGCCGATCACACCGAAGTGCTGGAGCGCGTCCGGCGCAAGCCCGGCGTCTCGTACCCGGTGCTGACGCCCAACCTCAAGGGATTCGAGGCGGCGCGCGCCGCGGGCGCGACCGAGGTGGCGATCTTCGGCGCCGCGTCCGAGGCGTTCTCGAAGAAGAACATCAACTGTTCGATCGCCGAATCTCTGGAACGCTTCAAGCCCGTAGTGGATGCTGCAAAGAAAGAAAAAATCCGAGTGCGCGGCTACGTCTCCTGCGTCCTCGGCTGTCCGTATGAAGGCGAGATCAATCCGGAGCGCGTGGCGGACGTCGCCGGCGCGCTGTACGAGATGGGCTGCTACGAGGTGTCGCTCGGCGACACGATCGGCACCGGCACGCCCGGCCGCACGAAGGCGATGATCGAAGCGTGCGCGCGGCGCGTGCCGCTCGAGAAGCTCGCCGGCCACTACCACGACACCTACGGCCAAGCCCTCGCCAATATCTATGCCTCGCTCGAGATGGGCGTCGCGACTTTCGATGCCTCGATCGCCGGGCTCGGCGGCTGTCCCTATGCCGCGGGAGCCTCGGGCAACGTCGCAACCGAGGACGTGGTGTACATGCTGAACGGCCTGGGCGTGCGCACCGGCGTCGACCTAGACCGGCTGGTCGACATCGGCGCCTGGATCTGCGGCATCCTCAAGAAAGCGCCCTCGTCGAAGGCCGCCCGCGCCCTGGCGGCGAAGCGCAAACATTGAAAAGCCCCTGCATCAAGATCTGTCAGATGGACCCGGTGCGCGGCGTGTGCATCGGCTGCTGCCGCAGTCTCGATGAGATCGCGCGCTGGGGCGGTATGTCCGAATCCGAACGCGAGCAGGTGCTTTCTCTGCTTCCGGAACGAAAGGCGGCCCTCGTCAGTGGCTCGTCAACGCCCGAGGCCACCGCACGTTGATCTCCATTCAGGGGATCAAGGATGCGCAAGAAGGTCGCCACGCTGGTGGCGGTCGAGCATGTCGAGAACCGCATTCTGCTCGTGCGCGGCCACAAGGTGCTGCTCGATGCGGACCTTGCTGCTCTTTATGGCGTCGCGACGCGCGTGCTGAACCAAGCGGTCAAGCGAAATCCGGACCGCTTCCCGAACGACTTCATGTTCCGGTTGTCGGCGAAGGAGCTGAGAGCTTGGAGGTCACAAATTGTGATCTCCAATCCAGGCGCCAGAATGGGGCTTCGCCGCGCCCCCTACGCGTTTACCGAGCACGGCGCGCTAATGGCCGCGACGGTGCTCAACTCCCCTCGGGCTGTCCAAACGAGCGTCTACGTTGTGCGCGCCTTCGTGCGCCTGCGTCAGCTGCTCGCGACTCACAAGGAACTCGCGCGCAGACTGGCCGAACACGAAAAGAAGCTCGCAAGTCATGATCAGGCTATATCCGGCCTGATGAACACGATTCGCAGCCTTCTCGCCCCACCCGAGCCATCAGGGCGTCGGCCTATCGGCTTTGTTACCCCGAAGAACGACCGCTAGATGTCGCGGAAATCGCCGTGCCGCCCCTTGCCTAACGAGAAGCGCGCCGCACCCGCCGCCCCTTCCGCCTTGAACGCCGGGATGCCGTTGTACCACTCCTTGCGCATCGCTTCGCGCAGGCCGAGGCCTTGCTGCGCGTAGGCCGAGCGCCGGTCGGCGCGCATGCAGGCCTGCGGGAAGCGGGCGATCTCGTGCGCCATCGCCTCGGCGAACTCGCGCGACCTTCCGTCGGGCACGACGTGCTCGCAGGCGCCGATGCGCAGCGCCTCCTCGGCGGGAACCTTGCGGCCGGTGAGGATGATCTCGAGCGCGCGACCCATTCCGACGATGCGCGGCAGCCGCACCGTGCCGCCGTCGATGAGCGGCACGCCCCAGCGGCGGCAGTACACGCCGAAGTACGCCGACTCTTCCATCACGCGCACGTCGCACCACAGCGCGAGCTCGAAGCCGCCCGCCACCGCAGGACCCGCCACTGCCGCGATCACCGGCTTGTCGAGCTCCAGGCGCGTGGGCCCGAGCGGCCCGCGCGGAATCGCCTTGCGATCCTCGAGCGGGTAGTCGATCTCGTGGATCTCGGATGGGTTCTTCGCCAGCGAAGCGCCGTACTTGAGATCCCATCCGGCGCAGAACGCACCGCCCTCGCCCCACAGCACCGCCACCGCCGCATCGGGATCCCTGTCGAAGGCTTCAAACGCCGACACCAGCGCATCCGCGCTCTCCGGATTCATCGCGTTGCGCGCCTCGGCGCGCGAATGGATCACCGTCCATACCCTGCCCTTCTTCTCGACCCTGACCGCCATGACCGCCTCCATTGACTGGTACTTCGATTTCGTTTCGCCCTTCTCGTACATCGCCCTGCACCGACTGAACGAATTTTCCCAAAAGATCGTCTATCGACCGGTGCTGTTCGCAGGTCTTCTCAGCCACTGGGGCCAGAAAGGGCCCGCCGAGATTCCCGCCAAGCGGCGCTGGACCTACCGCTGGTGCACCTGGTGGGCGCGCGAACTCGGCATCCCGTTCCGCTTTCCCGCGGAGCACCCGTTCAACCCGCTCATGCATCTGCGCCTCGCAATAGCGTGCGATTGCAGGCCCGAGGCCGTCAAACGCATTTTCGACGACCTCTGGATGAGCGGCGCGAATGCCACCGATCCCGCGCGCGTGCAGGCGCTTTGCCGCGAGCTCGGCGTCGATCCTGCCGACCTCGCCGCGGAGAAGATCAAGACGGCCTTGCGAAGGAACACCGAAGAAGCCACGGCGCGCGGCGTGTTTGGCGTGCCGAGCTTCGAGGTCGACGGCGAAGTCTTCTGGGGTGCGGATGCGATCGACTTCCTGAAAGCGTTCCTCGAGGATCAAGGCGTACTGCGCAATGAGGAGATGCGGCGCATCGACGCCCTTCCGGCCGGCGCAGCCCGCAAACCTTAGTGAGTACGGTAGTCGCGCTTGCGCGCTGACGCAGCATGACTACCTGCGGGTTCTCATCGTGCTTCATACAGTTGCCCCAGCGCATTTGGCGGCGTAGCGTGTGGTATCGACTCAAAGCGTATGAATCGCTTCTCTCCCGCAATTTGTGTCGCGCTCATGGTTGGCGTCGCTGCTGCGGCTGTTGCTGACATCGCAGCGGCACAGAGCAACGAGCAGCTCGAACGTGATCGATTATTGAGGGAAAAGCAGTCGCAAATTGCGCAATTCTTGAACATGGCCGCGGTCACGTACCTGATCGGCAAAGGAGCCGATGTGAACTTGGTAGACAACCGATGCGGGAACGCTCGTTGCAGAGCGGCGATCCATCAAGCAGCGTACGTGCGAGCGTACGGTGCATTCACCGCACTTGTCGACGCGGGAGCGGACGTCAACCAGCAGGACGAGACTGGCATGTCAGGTCTTCACTGGGCTGTCTATTCATTCAACCCGGCAATCGTTGAACTCGTGTTGCGACATGGCGGTGACGCTAAGCTCAAGGATGAGAAAGGCCGAACTCCCCGAGAGCTCGCACAGTTTCTTCTTGGTCCCGAGGAGTATGGCCGCATCGCAGCCCCCCAACTCCACAAGATCATCGACGTCTTCGATAACCGAAGGTTGTAGGCCGCGTACGCCGCGCTGCACGCGCGCCACGGAGTCAGCCGTACTTCCTCAGATCCTCGATCACCTTGCCGTCGTTGGGCAGGCTGCCGGGCGCGACGAGCTCGACCTCGCCGCGCAGCTTGGTGACGTCGCGGATGGAGGCGACGACCGCTTCGGCGAGCCCTGAGGGTTGCGCCGTGACTTCGCACTTCAGCGTCATGCGGTCATTTCCGGCTTCGCCTTCCACCACTAGGCGCGCGCGCGCGATCTCGGGGTGGCGGCGAACGATGTCGTTCACCTGCCGCGGGGTCACGAACATGGCGCGCACCTTGGTGCTCTGGTCGGCGCGGCCCATCCAGCCCTTGATGCGCACGTTGGTGCGCCCGCAGGGGCTCGCGCCGGGCAGCACGGCCGAGAGGTCGCCGGTGGCGAAGCGGATCAGCGGATAGTCCTTGTTCAGCAGCGTAATCACGACTTCACCGACTTCGCCCGGCGCGACCGGGTCGCCGGTTCCCGGACGCACGATCTCGAGGATCAGGCCTTCGTCGAGGATCATGCCCGGATTCGGCGAGCCATCGGGCTGCAGCGATTCGTAGGCGATGAGGCCGAGGTCGGCGCTGGCGTAGCACTGAGAGACGCGGATTCCGCGCTGGTGCAGGGCAGTCCTCAAGGCGGGCGGAAGATACTCCGCGCCGACCTGGGCCTTCTCGAGGCTCGAGAGGTCCACCTTCAGCTCGTCGGCTTTCTCGACGATCAGCTTGAGGAACGAGGGCGTGCCGACGAACGCATTGACGCGCAGGTCGCGAATCGCCGCCACCTGCATCTCGGTTTGCCCGACGCCGCCCGGGATCACGGTGCAGCCGAGCGCGGCGGCGCCGGACTCGAGCATCGAGCCCGCGGGCGTGAAGTGGTAGGCGAAGGTGTTGAGAACGCGGTCGCCGGCGCGGAAGCCGCCGGCGAACAGGCCGCGCGCCGTGCGCCACCAGTTCCGGCCGCGGCCTTCCGGGTCGTAGATCGGCCCGGGGGAGACGAAGATCTTGGCGAGCTTCTCGACCGGCGTGGCGTTCAGGCCGCCGAGCGGCGGTGTCTCCTTCTGGAGCGTGGCGAGATCGCTTTTGCGGGTGACGGGGAGCGTGGCCAGCGCTTTTCGCGTCCTGATCCTGGCCGCATCCACGTCTTTCAAGATGCGAGAAAAACCCGGGGCGCGGCGCTTGGCATGCGCAATCAGCCGCGGCAGCTCGGCCATCAGCGCCGCCTCGCGCTTCTTGGGCGGGCGCGTCTCCAGCGCGTCGAAATGCTCGGTTTTCTTCTTCACGCCCCTACTTACCATGCAGGCGCGTTGCGCGCCTGCGATTTCATTTACTGAAACGCCGTGAAAAGCGTCACAGCCACCGCTTGCGCCGGCGATACGACTTCACGTCGCGGAAGCTCTTGCGGCCGCCGGAGGAGAAGCCGAGGTAGAACTCCTTCACGTCCTCGTTGTCGGCGAGCGATTTCGCCTCGCCGTCCATCACCACGCGGCCGTTTTCGAGGATGTAGCCGTAGTCGGCGTAGCGCAGCGCGATGTTGGTGTTCTGCTCGGCGAGCAGGAAGCTGACGCGCTCCTTGCGGTTGAGCTCCTTGACGATCTCGAAGATCTCCTCGACGAGCTGCGGCGCGAGGCCCATCGAGGGCTCGTCGAGCAGGATCATCTGCGGCCGCGCCATCAGCGCGCGCCCGATCGCCGTCATCTGCTGCTCGCCGCCCGAGGTGTAGCCCGACTGCGAATGGCGGCGCTCCTTGAGGCGCGGGAAGTACGTATAGACCTTCTCCAGGTCCTCCTTGAGGCCCGAGCCGTAACCGCGCGTGTAGCCGCCCGTCAGCAGGTTCTCCTCGACCGTGAGGTGCTGGAAGCAGTGGCGGCCCTCCATCACCTGGCAGATGCCGCGCTTCACGAGATCGGAAGGATTCGAGTGATCGATGCGCACGCCGCGGTACAGGATCTGCCCCTTGGTCACGTCGCCGCGCTCGGCGCGCAGCAGGTTCGAGATCGCCTTCAGCGTGGTGGTCTTGCCGGCGCCGTTGGCGCCCAGCAACGCGACGATCTTGCCCTCGGGCACCTCGAGCGACACGCCCCGC
>Ga0137428_1000396_pt1 | contig 19008 bp, 20 predicted proteins | sample EasRivERMZT718_2_FD_102305 | JGI IMG/M metagenome (GOLD analysis project Ga0137428, IMG submission 102305) | Soil microbial communities from meander-bound floodplain in the East River, Colorado, USA - East River MetaG ERMZT718_2 | ecosystem: Environmental > Terrestrial > Soil > Floodplain ...
CAACGAGCCGTATCGCAGCCTCGACGAGGTGTTGAAGACGGTCGAGGCTCTCACGGCAGACGAAGTGTCGGCGTTGGCGGCGGAGTTTTTTGCCCCCGAGCGGCAAACCGTAGTCTCCCTCGGTCCCAACGGAGGAAGCCAGTGATCGTCGGCGTGCCGAAGGAAATCAAGACCAACGAGAACCGGGTTGCGCTGGTGCCGGCGGGGGCGGAGTCGCTCGCGGGCGACGGTCACACGGTGCTCGTGGAGCAGGGGGCCGGGCTCGGCTCGGGCTTCAATGACGACGCCTATCGCGGGGTGGGCGCGGAGATCGCGCCGTCGGCGGACGCGGTCTGGTCCAAGGCCGAGATGATCATGAAGGTGAAGGAGCCGATCGAGCCCGAGTGGCCGAAGATCCGCAAGGGGCAGGTGGTCTTCACGTATTTCCATTTTGCCGCGTCGGAGCCGCTCACGCAGGCGGTGATCAAGTCAGGCTGCGTCGCCATCGCATATGAGACGGTGCAGTTGTCCACCGGCGAGCTGCCGCTGCTCACGCCGATGAGCGAGGTCGCAGGGCGCATGGCGGTGCAGGAGGGCGCGAAGTATCTCGAGAAGGTGTTCGGCGGCAGCGGCATTCTGCTCGGCGGCGTGCCGGGTGTGCTGCCCGCCGAGGTGGTGATCATCGGTGGCGGTGTGGTCGGAACCAACGCCGCGAAGATGGCGGCCGGCCTGGGCGCGCACGTCACGCTGCTCGATGTGTCGCTCGATCGACTGCGCTACCTCTCCGATGTGCTGGCTGCCAACGTCGATGGTGTGTTCTCCAATCGTCACAACATTCTCGAGCAGATCAGGAAGGCCGATCTCGTGATCGGCGCGGTGCTGCTGCCGGGCGCGAAGGCGCCGAGCCTGGTCAAGAGGGGCGATTTGAAGCTGATGAAGCCCGGTTCGGTGATTGTGGACGTGGCGGTGGACCAGGGCGGTTGCATCGAGACGACGAAGCCGACGACGCACGAGAATCCCACCTACGTGGTCGATGGCATCATCCACTACGCCGTGGCGAACATGCCTGGTGGCGTGCCGCGCACGTCCACGCTCGCGCTTACCAACGCGACCTTCTCTTACGCCAAGAGGCTCGCGAAGCTCGGCTGGAAGAACGCCTGCCGGAAGGATCCCAGCCTCGCGCTGGGGTTGAACGTGGTCGAAGGGAGAGTCGTTTACCCGGGTGTGGCGGAGGCGTTCAATCTGCCGCTGGTGGATGCCAAGACCGTTTTGTAGCCCCGCGGCGGCCCCGACGAGAAGAGTCCGGTTTGGCTCGCTGTAATAAGCACTCTAGGCTGACCAGCCTAACGTGGTCGGCCGCGCTCAGAAGTCGTTGTTATGCTGCAGGAGAGTGCGGTGCATGTATGTTAGACAGGTATGTCTAATTCTCGTTAGGCCGCACACTTGCCGGTACTGGGATAAGAATGAAGCAACCTTACCTCGGCATCATCACCTTCAGTACGGCCTTGCTGCTCGCTCAGCTCGTGGCCTGCGCTTCCAGAACGGTAGGTTCCCAAGCCGACCTTCACTTCGTGCGTCCGAGAATGCTGTCATGCCCACAACCCCAGAGGCCCTCGGACTATGCGTTCGCGTCGCGGCAGGACAGCGTTGTCCTCGAATTCATGGTCGACACCGCTGGTCACCCGGAGCCGAACACCATCGTTGTGGTCCGAACGACCGACGCAACTCTCAATCATGATGCCAAGCAGGTCGCGGCTCGCTGTCGCTTCCAACCGGCTGTTCACAATGGGCAGCCAATCCGCGTGTCCGTCAACATGCCAGTCATATGGCTGAGTTCGTCGCGTTAGGCTCTGATTCTCCAGTCGTGTGCGGCCTAACATGCGCCTGAAGCTGACGGCGCCGTTTTGCTGTGGTAGTCTTCTGTTTGTGGACTCTTCAAGCTCGCGCCGCAGCTTAGGCGCTTCTCGTTAGGCCTCCTCGATGAAAAAGAACAGGACGCGGTATGCTCAGACATCGACCCGCGATCGTTGCGCTGATGATGATGGGAGGTGCGTCGTTGACTGCATCAGGCCAGGGGCGCCCGGACCCGGCGGCGCTGATTACCGCCCAGCGCGCGGCCATGGTCCCGCTTGCCTGGATGGACGGAGTTTGGAGAGGGTCCGCATGGACCGTACTGCCGTCTGGCGAGAAGCTCATCATCACACAGACGGAGCGGATCGGGCCTTTGCTGGATGGCTCAATCAAGGTCGTCGAGGGGCGAGGTTACGAGGCGGATGGGAGGGTCGGGTTCAACGCGTTCGGCATCATCTCCTACAACCCGGACACTCAGGTCTATAGTCTGCATTCTCACGCACTAGGCATGGTCGGGGATTTTGCCTTACGGCTTACGAGCGATGGCTACGTGTGGGAGATCCCTGCGGGGCCTGCGACGATTCGCTACACAGCGGTCATCACGAACGGGGCGTGGAAGGAGGTTGGCGACCGACTCGTGCCCGGTCAGGATCCCGTTCGCTTCTTTGAGATGAATCTGACGCGCGTCGGTGATACCGCTTGGCCCGCCGCCGGCGCCGTTCTCCCGCGATGAACACGTCGCGGTCGCCGTGGCCCCGTTAGTCCGAAATGCCTTGGTCGCGATTCTTGCCGGAGCGGCAACAGGGGCGGTTCTCTTGGGCGCCGGTGGTCGGCTTGCCATGTCCCTCTTCGCGATCGCCATCGGTCGGCCGTCGGCTTTCACGTTCGGCGGGTCGATGAGCGTCGTCTTCTCGGGGGCTATCGCCGGAGCGGTGGGCGGTCTGCTGCTTGCGCTCGTGCATCGGTTCTTGCGAGGCGGCTTCTGGCTCCGGGGGCCCGCGTTCGGTGTTCTCTGTTATCTGATCGCGGTTCCGGGCTTCCGGCCACCGCAGCCACTCGTCTTCGGATTATTCGCGCCGTGGTTCTTGGCGTATGGCGTTGCGACGGTTTGGGCGCGCGAGCGGTGGGTCGCTGGTGCCGCCGCGGGTCGCCCGTCTGAGACGGGGAAACCGCAGCCAGGCGCTTCCCGTTAGGCTCGGCGAACGATTATTCGGAGCCGCCTTTGAAGGAGTTCAAAATGATGACGAGTCGCTCAATCATCGTTGCCATGACCCCGTGTGCGTTTGCGCTCGCGCCCCAGTTCGCCTTCGCACACTAAAAGGAGATTCTGACTCCCAGCGCCAGCCCGCCGTTGGGTGTGGAACCCACCGTCAGCCGCTGCAGCGGGACCGGTGACCACGTGACGGTCTTTGTCTCGGATCCGACGATGAGGCCGAGCAGGATCCCGACGCCAGCCAGCACCCCAATCCGCGTATCGACTTTCGGTGAGACCTGATAGGCCAGGCACTCGAGCGTCGTGCATTTCCCATTCTCGTCCAGAACGTCCGGGGACGCGATCAGAGCGAGCACGGTGCCGGCGAGCCCGCCCAGTAACGCGCCCTCACCGGCCATGCTTCGTTCACGACGGACGTCGAGTCGCGAGACGGAGTCCTCCGGTACGATCAGCGCCAGTCCAGGGGCATCTCCGTCCACTTGCACCACCAAGGTGTCTACCTCCCATCGCACGAGCGTACCGGTCATTTGATAACCGAGGCTCCCGGCATCCAATCGGATCCGCGCGCCGGGATTGGGGCGGGGGGCTTGCGCGCACTCGGCAGGACGGGCAATGAGGAGGAGCGTGGTGCACCAGACCAGCGTGGCTAGGCGGCGCATGGCCTGGCGAGAGGCACGAGTCGTGCCGCCTCAAAAACGCTGCCGATACGGAACGCGATGTCTCGGGTTGGGGACAACCGTGTGTTGATGACTCGCCAGTACGACCGTAGTGGAGGTAGAATTGCCGTCATGAACGTGAAAATCCTCGCGGTTGCCGTTGCCCTGAGCGTTGCGACCCAGTCAGCCACCCCCGCCCAGCAGCTCACGCCGGCCGAGCGAGGTCAGATCGACAGCGGCGCAGCGGCGGTTCTCGGATCTACCGGCGCGCCCAGCGCGTCGATCGCGATCGTGCGCGGCGGGCAGATCGTCTACGAGCGTGCCTACGGCAACGGCCGTGGGACCACGGCGGCGGTCCCGTCGATGCGCTACGCGATCGGATCGGTCAGCAAGCAGTTCACCGCCGCCGCGGTTCTCCTGCTGGCCGAAGACGGGAAGCTGTCGCTGAGCGACCCGGTCGCGAAGTGGTATCCCCAACTCACGCGCGCACGGGACGTCTCGATCGGGCAGCTGCTCTCCATGACGTCCGGCTATCAGGACTACTGGCCCCAGGATTACGTGTTCCCGGACATGCAGCGTCCTGCCGGCGCCCAGGCGATCATGGAGCGCTGGGCCGGTGCGGGAAAGCCGCTCGATTTCGACCCCGGCACCAAGTGGCAGTACAGCAATACCAATTACGTGATCGCTGCCGCCATCGTCGAGCGCGTCGCGGGCATGCCGTTCATGGACTTCCTGCGACAGCGCATCTTCACCCCGCTCAAGATGACGTCGGTTGCGGATTTCGACGCCGGCCCGCTCCAGGAGAGCGATGCGGGCGCGTATCTGCGCAACGGACTTGGTCCCCTTCGACCCGCGCCGAAAGAGGGCAAGGGATGGCTGTTCGGCGCGGGACAGCTCGCGATGACGGCGCGCGATCTCGCCACATGGAACATCGCCGTGATGGCGCAGTCCCTCCTGCGGCCGGCATCGTACAAGCGGCAACAAACAGAGACCCTGCTGCACGACGGCACGGCTACCGGATACGGGCTCGGCGTAGGAATCGCGACGCGGAACAGCCGCCGGCTGATCGCGCACGGGGGCGCCGTCTCGGGATATACGACGAGCAATCGGGTCTATCCCGATCACGGTGCCGCGATCGTGGTGTTCACGAACATCTATCCGGGCGCGGCCGACGCCGCGGGACAAATTGCGCAACGCATCGCGAACATCATTCTTGCGCGCGTCGACACCGCCGACACGGCTGCGGACGGCCTGGCGCGCCGCATCTACGAAGGCCTCGTCAAGGGAACGATCGACCGTTCCCTGTTCACGCCTTCAGCGAACGCCTACTTCACACAAGAAGTGGTGAGCGATTACGCCTCGAGTCTTGGGCCGTTGGGATCACCCCGCGAGTTCACTCCCACGGGGAAGTCGCTGCGCGGCGGCATGGTAATCCGGTCTTATCAAATTCTTGCGGGGAGTGCGGTCCTGGACCTTACGATGATGACGCTGCCGGACGGCAAGATCGATCAGTATCTGGTCTCGCGCGAAGGAACGACCCCCTCGCAGGGGATGCCGCACAGCCTGTTCAATGGCCGGGATCTCGGCGGCTGGCATGTCGACATCCCCGCGGCCGACACCAACGCGCGGCTGCCGAGTGCATTCGCCGTCCGCAACGGCGTGCTGGTCAGCCTCGGCGAGCCGCGCGGTCATCTCATCACCGACTCCAGCTACGCCGACTACCGGCTGGAGGTGGAATACCGATTTCCGGCCAAGCCCGGCAATGCCGGCGTGCTGGTGCACGCATCGACGCCGCGCGCGCTTTACGGGATGTTTCCGCGTTCCGTCGAAGTCCAGCTCGAGCACGGGAACGCGGGCGACTTCTGGTGCATCCTCGAAGACATCCAGGTTCCGGACATGGAGAGTCGGCGCGGCCCCCGCGCCGACTGGGGCACGACCGAGGGCAAGGCGCGACGCATTCGCAACCTGACCGACAGCTCAGAGAAGCCGCTCGGCGAGTGGAATACCATGGTGATTGAAGCGGTCGGCCGCGCGCTCCGGGTCTGGGTCAACGGCGACCTGGTGAACGATGGCCTCGACGCAACCGCCGACCGCGGCCAGATCGCGCTCCAGGCCGAGGGATCGGAGGTCGAGTTTCGAAAGCTGTTGCTGACTCCGATCAGCAAGCAATGACAAATACACGTCTCCTTGTGTTTGCAGGTGCGCTGCTCCTGTTCCCACGTACCGGCCACGCGCAGCGGTTGCCTGCCGAGCGCCTCCCCCCTGTTGTCATGGGTTTTGCGCCAGACTCGGCGCGAGCCACGCGCGGTCACGCGGTCACCGGCCTGGTCATCGGGGCTGCGGTTGGATTGGTCGCTGCGTACGTGCTGTTCGCTCCAGGGAGCAACGCGTGCAGCGGGTCAGGTGATTACGAGGAGAATTGCCGGCTGTATCGCGCCGGCATCGTGATCGGTGCGGCGGGTTTGGGAGCCCTCGTCGGAGCCCTGATTCGGACCGAGAAGTGATGCGCTGGTTCGCGTTGGCCGCATTCGTAGGATGCCTGGGGATCTCGGCGTTCTATCGCTGGCGCGCGCGGCAGCAGGGAGAAACGATTGCACGCCGTCGTGAGAACCCCCTGCTGATCGCGGGCCGGGCCGTCATCGGGCTCCCGCTGTTCGTCGCCATCCTCCTCTACCTGCTGAACCCTCGCTGGATGGCGTGGGCCGAGTTCGCGCTGCCGTCTTGGGGGCGTTGGGTGGGGGCCGTGCTCGGCCTTGTCGCCGTTCCGGCCGCATTGTGGGTGTTCACCTCGATTGGTCGCAACGTGAGCGAGACCGTCTTGACCAAGCGTGACCACGCCCTCGTGACCACCGGTCCGTATCGCTGGATTCGTCACCCGCTGTATACGACCGGTGCCGTGCTGCTGCTGGCAATAGGTCTCATGGCTGCCAATTGGTTCATTCTGCTCTTCGCACTCCTCGCGATCGTATCATTGCGGCTCGCGGTGATTCCGCTCGAGGAACGAGAGCTCGTGAACAAGTTCGGTGATGAGTACCGCCGGTACATGGCGACGACCGGCGGGCTCCTGCCACGGGTGTGGCGTGAATCGCACTAGTCGGTGGAGCTCGAACCACGGCCGCGAATGCGCGTAGATTAGAGCATGCCACTGTTCTTCCAGCTAACCCCATTCATTCCATTCCTCGCGATGATTCCACCGTCCCTCGCGGCGATGTGGATCGCGAGCCGCTGGCTCAAGAGCAAGGGCACCAGTGCTGATATTGCCGCGCTGCGGGAGGAGATCGCCGAACTGCGCCAGGCGCAGATCGACATGCAGGAGCGCGTTGATTTTGCGGAACGGATGCTGCGTCAGGTTCGCGAAGAACACCGGGAGCTCCCGAAAAGCTCCTCTTAGCCGGCTTTCTTCCGCACGATGGCGCGTGCCGGGGCTCCCTCGTGCCCGCGCACCTTTAGCGGAAGCACGATCAGATCGTAGTCCCCCGCCTGCACAGGTCGTAAATCCAGTCCTTCGACAATCGGGATCCCGCGGCCGAGCAGAATCTGGTGCGTCCGCGGCGCGGCCGCGCCGAATTGCTCGGCGGAGATGTAGTCGATACCGACGAGAACAACCCCGCCATCGGCCAGGAGCTGCGCGGCGTCGGGCGCGACGTAGGCGAAGTCGCGATGGAACGCCGCGGAATCCATCCAGCCGCGGACTGTGCTGCGAGTGCGAAACAGTACGCGCTTCGCGGCCTTCCAGTCGTGACGATTGAGCTCCGCGGCGTCGATCGCCTGTACGCTGTCGGGGATCTCGATGACTCGGGCCGGTCCGATCAGTGGTTCGAGCGGGATCTGATCGACGGCAGCGCCTGTGCGGATGAAGTGCATCGGCGCGTCGATGTGCGTCCCGCTGTGTGCGCCCATCGAGTAGACCGACAGCGTAAAGTTGTCGCCCTTCTGCATGTTCTTGAGGAAATCAAACTTCATCGGTGCATCGCCCTCATAGACCGGCGTCCTGGACGGATCCAGCGTCGCAGTCACATCAACCCACCCGCGCGCGCTCAGCTCGCCCGAATCGGGTTTCCGAGGGGCACACCCGACGAGCAGACTGAGGAGCAAGGTGAAGCCGAGCCCCGCAACCCCGATGATCGTCTCGGCGACGGTCCAGGTCTTGAGCGTCTGTGGCACGGCCATGTTGAAGAACTCCTTGATGAGCCAGAAGCCCGCGTCGTTGACGTGAGAAAGTACGAGCGAGCCGGCGCCGGTGGCGAGCACGAGCAGCTCGGGCGACGTGCCGGGTGTAGCGGCCGCCACGGGAGCGACCATGCCGGCAGCGGCGGTCATGGCGACGGTCGCCGAGCCGGTGGCAACGCGAATCAGTGCCGCGATGGTCCAGGCGAGCAGCAGGGGCGAGGCGTGCGATCCGAGCGCGGCGTCAGCAATTGCCTTCCCGACGCCGCTTTCCAGCAGCACGCGGTTGAAGCCGCCGCCCGCCCCGATCACCAGCAGAATCGTGGCGGTGGGCGCGAGGCAGTCGCCGGCGAACTTGAGGATCTGATCGCGCGTAAAGCGCTGGCGGAACCCGAGCGACCAGAACGAGAACAGCAGCGCGAGCAGCAGCGAGACGATGGGGCTGCCGATGAAATCGAGTGTCTGTCGGATGGGACTCGTCGCGTGGAACGTGGCGTCGGCGGCGGTCGCGAGCAGCATCAGCAGGACCGGCAGCAGCACCGTGAAAAGCGACACACCAAAGCTCGGCAGCTCACGCGAGCCCCCCTCGGTCTCAGCGCCACCGACCAGCTGGTCTGCCATGGGGTTGTGGGGCGGCAGCGAAATCCGAGGGGCGATCCAGGTCGCATAGATGGGACCGGCGAGCGCAGCGGTCGGCAGGCCGACCAGAATCGCGTAGGCAATCGTGCGCCCGATGTCGGCCTGATACGCGTCCACCGCGAGCATGGCCGCCGGATGTGGCGGCATCATGCCGTGCACGACCGACAGCCCCGCGACGAGCGAAATCCCGATCTTCACGAGCGAGAGTCCCGAACGGCGCGCGATGGTGAAGACGAGCGGGATCAGCAGGACAAACCCAACCTGAAAGAACACCGGGATTCCGACGATGAACGCGACGAACATGATGGCCCAATGGACGCGCCGTTCGCCGAACAGGCCGATGAGGGTGGTCGCGATGCGCGTGGCCCCCCCGGATTCGGCCATCATCTTCCCGAGCATCGTCCCGAGCGCCACGACGATCGCAATGAAGCCGAGCACGCTTCCGACCCCATCCTGGAATGCTTTGACGACGCCGCCAAGCGGCATGCCGGCCGCAATTCCCAGGGCGAGCGAAACGGTGATCAGAGCAAGGAATGGGTGGAGCTTGAAGCGCGCGATCAGGACGATCAGCGCTACGACCGCAGCGAGTGCGTAGAGCAAGAGCCGCGTGTTGGGGCTCATGCCGTGCGCTTCAGCAGATCGGCCACGATGGCGTCGGGCGGCTGACGGATGTCACAGACCCACGCGTCCTCCTCGGGCGACGGCTCCTCGAGGCTGACGAACTGGCTGTCGAGCAGTGATGACGGCATGAAGTGCCCGCGGCGTTGCGCCATGCGTTCGGCGATCAGTCCGCGCTCGCCGGCGAGATAGATGAACCGCACGTCCGCCGCGCCGCTCGAGCGGAGCAGGTCACGGTAGATGCGTTTGAGTGCGGAGCACGCGACGACCAGGCCGGTTCGGGCGCGCCGGGCGTCCCGGAGCCGCTGGGCGATCGCGTTCAACCAGGGGCGCCGGTCCTCATCCGTCAATGGAATCCCCGCCGCCATGCGCTGCAGGTTACCGGGAGGATGCAAGGAATCCCCTTCAAGGAATGCGGCGCCCAACGCGCCCGCGAGCGCCGATCCGATGGTGGTCTTTCCGGAGCCCGAGACGCCCATGATCACGTACAGGTCAGTATGGACGGCGCCCATGAAGTGGCCCCAATCCTATACCAGCGACCGATTCTGGGCTATTGTCCACCTCCATGAGGACCGGGACGCGCCGCGTCGTCATCGCGATCATTGTGCTCGTGCCACTCGTGCTCGGTGGCCTGTGGTGGCGCGGCACCTGGGTTGTGAATCACCTGCTGCACTCCGCTGCCCCCAAAGCGATCGCAGACCGATCCGGCGGCGTGTATCAGCTCGACGTCGGCCATGTCCGGTTCCATCCGCTGCGGCGACGCATCGCGGTGGACTCGGTCTACCTCACGACGAATGACGAGATCAACGCGCAGCGGCCGCGTCGCCGCACGGCGCTGCGCTTGACGTTTCACGAGTGCACGATCGCAGGCTTGCACGTCTTCACGGTCATCGCAGGCCGGGGTCTGATCGCGGAATCATTCGGCTGCGCCGACGTCAGCGCCGCCGCCCAGCTGCAACCACCCCGACAGCTAGAGGGGGAAGAGCCCGACACCGCCGTGGCGCCGTCCTTGGTACGGCAAGGATTTTTTCTCCTCCAGCAAGGCCTGCGGCTGCCAAAGTTTGCCCCTCGTCTACAGGTCGCGCGCATCGACTTCCCTCACGCTAAGCTGGAGTTGCGCCTGCCGTGGTCGCGGGGAGCGGCAGCACAGTTTCAGTTGGAACACCTCGAGTGGCACATGACCGACTTCACCGTCGATCCCGACGATTCGGCGGCCACAAGTCGACCCCTGTTTAGTCGCACGGTCAAGATTGTGGCGACCACGTTCGTAGCGCGACCCGACAGCGAGTCGGCCGCACATGTCGCAGCATTTGAGGCGAACCTCGCCGATTCCACCCTCGAAATCCGCGGCATTGCGATGGCACCGACCATGAGCGACTCTGCGTTCGCGCAGGCTCGGCCGTACCGCCGCGCGCGACTCAAGACTGCCGTCGGCCGCATCGCCGTGCACGGATTCGACTGGGGTGCGTTCGCGTTGGGTGAGGGCGTGCGCGCCCGGCGACTGCAGGTCGATTCGTTCCACATGGACTTGCTGAGCGACAAACGCCGGCCACCCAATCCCCAGCCCCAGGTGCGCCGCACGCCCCAACAGTGGATTGCCGATCTCGGGCGGAGCTTCAGCATCGACTCCGTGCTCGTTCAGGGCGACGTCACCTACCGCGAGCACGGGAAACGTCGCCGCAAACCTGGGGTCCTGACCTTTGCGCGACTCGAGGTCGTCGGCGTCAACGTGCGTCATGTGGCGGGCCGCCGTGGAACAGGGAACCCCATGACGCTCCGCACCACGGCGTACGTCCAGAACGCTGGTCGACTGGATACGCGCTTCGTCGTTCCGCTCGATGCAGCGAGCTTCCAGATGACCTTGGACGGCTCACTCGGCCCGATGCCAGCCACGAGCCTGAACGCTTTCATCGAGGAGGCGGCCGCGTTCCGGATCGAGAAGGGTCGTATCCTTGGGATCGGTTTCGAGGCGAGCGTCTCGCGCGGCGTGGCCCGCGGCACGGTCACGCCGCGCTACAAGGATCTGTCTATCAAGGTGACAGGGCGCGGCGCGACAGGGATTCTGGGCACGGGCGGCGTCATTGGCGACGCCGCGCGCGGCATTGCCACCGCCGTGGGAAACCTCACCGAGTTACGCGGCGACAATCCCGCTGACGGTGAAACGGAGCCGCGTCGCGGCCCGATCGATCACACGTTCACCCCCGACCAGACGCTTCCCACATTTCTGTGGAAGAGCCTTCGCGGCGGGCTGCTGGCAGTCGTGCAGCAATGACCTCTACGGAGCGGTAAGAATGCAACTGGCGATGATTGGGTTGGGCCGCATGGGCGGCAACATGGTGCGACGTCTCGTTCAGGGTGGACACGAGCTCGTCGTCTACGACCAGAGCGCCGAGGCGATCAAAGCGCACGCCGGGAAGGGCATTACAGCGGCGAAGAGCATTGCGGGCGTCGCGCAGCAGCTCGCGCCGCGGCGAGTGGTCTGGATCATGTTGCCCGCCGGCGAAGTAGTCGATCAGGCGATCCATCAGGTTCTGCCGCAACTCGCACGGGGAGACATCATCATCGACGGCGGCAACTCGAATTACCAGGACTCTCTGCGGCGAGCGGAGGCGCTCGAGGCCAAGGGAATCGAGTTCGTGGATGCCGGGGTGAGTGGCGGTGTTTGGGGGCTGGAAGCGGGGTACTGTCTGATGGTGGGCGGTTCAGCTGCCGCGGTTCAGCACTGCGAGCCGGCGTTCAAGAGCCTGGCCGCTGCGAACGGCTACGCCCACGTCGGCCCGTCGGGCGCGGGCCACTACGTCAAGATGGTCCACAACGGGATCGAGTACGGAATGCTGCAGGCGTATGCGGAGGGGTACGAGATCCTGCATGCCTCCCAGGACTTCAAACTCCAGCTCGGCCAGATTGCGAAGCTCTGGAATCACGGCAGCGTTGTGCGCTCGTGGTTGAACGAGCTCGCGGAGCGCGCGTTTGCACGCGACGACCAGCTGGCCGGCATTCGCGGGTACGTGGAGGACTCGGGCGAGGGGCGCTGGACGGTGGAAGAAGCGATGCGCCTCAACGTCCCGACGCCCGTGATCACGATGTCGCTGCTCGCGCGCTTCCGCTCCCGCCAGACGGAGTCCTTCGGTGCGAAGCTGATCGCCGCGCTGCGCCACGAGTTCGGTGGGCATGCGGTGCAGACCAAATGAGGTCATGAAGCGTCTCAGTCTGCTCGCCACGCTCATCACGATGGCGCTGTCGGGCTGTGGGCATGGGGCACCGTCACGTCCCCCAGCGGCAGTCGCGCCGAAGGCCGGATCCGCGGCGCCCGCACCGAAGCCCGGGTCCTCGGCGCTCGACGGCTTGTTGCGCGAGGACCTGGCCGCCGACTCCGCGTTCCCCTGGTCTGCCGCCCGGCGGCTCCGGTGGAGGGACTTCCGGGGGCAACCGCCCCGCTCGGGTGAGGAGGGCGCCAAGACCGGCTATGCCCTGTTCTACGCATGGAAGTGCCGGGGTGAGGCGTTCGAGTTCCGGGTCGTCGCGGCGTTTCGTCCCCGCCAGTCCTGGGTGAAGACGGTCATCCTGAACGACACCGCGCAGAGCAGGAGCACGCTGGGCCACGAGCAGACGCACTTCGATCTTGCGGAAATACACGCCCGGACCATGCGGCAGTACTTCAAGGCGATCCCGGACGCCTGCCGGAAGACGGACCGGGAGCTGACGGCGCTCGCCCGGCGGCTGCTCGAGGAGGAGAAGGCGGAACAGCGGCGCTACGACGCCGAGACGGGACACGGCCTGCGTACTGCGGAGCAGGCCACATGGAGCCGGGATGTCACGCGACGGCTGCGGGGTGAATAGAGATCCATATGAATCCTTTCCCTGGCCCTGATCGACCAGCCGAGCCGAATCGACTGCTGGTTCGCTATCTCGCGGGCCAAGTGTCGCTCGAGGTCGCGGCGGCGGAGTATGCGCAGCTCTGGATCGAGTGGCTCCAGGCAGGGGAGCTCCGGAGCTCCCCCGCGCTCGGCAATGCGACCGACGTGGACAACCTCAGCGAGGCCGACGCCAAGAAAACACACGCTCTCTTGCAGCGGGTGACGTCGATCCTTGAGGACTACGAGACCAAGAAGGGGGCTCGGGAGTATCTGAGCTCGGCAGGGAATTCGGAATTCGACCAAGCCGTCCGACGCCTCGCCGATGATGTGAAGGCGACGCTCGGCGAACAGCAAGTGGCCGTGGTGTGGCGCTTCGCGGCGCACGCGCGAACGCTCGACATCGAGGATGCCTCGTCCATGCGCGACCGGTGCGTCGAGGACGTCCAGCAGTACTTCCAGGACACATTCGTGGATACGACGTGGCCGGCTTGCTCGCGGCATCCCAATCACCCGCTCGATTTCGCTGATGGCACGTGGCAGTGCCCACGGGACCGCGCCCCGATTGCGCGGCTTGGCGAACTGGGCTCGCCATCCTAGAAATGATGGCACGCCTGTCCGTGGCTGCCGCCACCGCGTTCGTCCTCGCCGGCTGTACGACCCCACCACCACGACCGCCGGTGCCGACACCATACAGCGATGCAGTCGAGCCCCAGGCGGTTCTGCGCGCCATGACCACGGTTGCCGACTGGCAACTGGCGAACCCATCGGCGCACAAGCCGTACGAGTGGCAGGGCGCGCCTTTCTGGGCCGGTCTGTACGAGCTCGCTGTGCGGTCGGGCAGTCGCCAGAAATACCTCGACGCGATCCGCCGCAATGGCGAAACCGTCCAGTGGCAGCCGGGGCCGCAACCCTTGCTCGCCGACGACCACGCCGTCACCCAGAGCTACTTCCTTCTTTATAGGGTCGAAAATGACCGGCGCATGATCGAGCCGGCCCTGGCCCGCTTCGGTGAGATGCTGCAGGAGTCGTTCGCCGAGTCGCTCGAGTGGAGCGAGGACAAGACCCTGCGCGAATGGGTGTGGTGCGACGCGCTCTTCATGTCCCCGCCGGCCCTCGCGCTTGCGACGAGCACCACCGGCGACGGTCGTTATGTCGAGCTCATGGACCGGCTCTGGTGGAAGACGACGGACTACCTGTATGACAAGCAGGAGCGGCTGTTCTACCGCGACAGCCGATTCTTCGATCAGCGCGAGCGCAACGGGCAGAAGGTGTTCTGGAGCCGAGGGAATGGGTGGGTGCTCGCGGGTCTCGCGCGCGTGCTGCAGTACTTACCTCCGGACTATGCTGGGCGACGGCGGTTCGTTGTTCTATTCCAGGAGATGGCGCAACGCATCGCTGGCTTGCAGGGACCGGATGGCTATTGGCGTGCGAGCTTGCTCGATCCGGACAGCCGGCCGATCCCGGAGACCAGCGGGACGGGCTTCTTCACGTACGCGCTTGCCTGGGGCTTGAATGAGGGTGTGCTGGGGCGCGAATACGAGCCGACGGTACGCCGGGGGTGGTCGGCGCTGGTTCGGGCCGTCCAGCCAACCGGCAAGCTCGGCTACGTTCAGCGCGTGGGAGATCGACCCGGCGAGACGGGACCGGAGCAGACGGAGATCTACGGCACGGGGGCGTTCCTGCTCGCGGGCAGTGAGGTTGTGCGACTGGCCGCCGCCCCCGCCCGCTAGCAGCGCCTCGCCTAGATTCCGCCATGGTCAAAAAATCATCGGACGCTCTCGAGGCGGCCAGCCAGTTCCGCCCTCATCCGTGGCACGGTCTCGAGATCGGTCCCGAACCGCCGGGTCTCCTCTACGCGTTCATCGAAATCACTCCCTTCGATGTCGTCAAATACGAGGTCGACAAGCATTCCGGATACCTCAAGGTCGATCGCCCGCAGCGTGGCTCATCGCAACCACCCGCGCTGTACGGTTTCATCCCGCGGACATACTGTGCCGAGCGAGTGCACCAGCTTTCACCCAAGTCCAGGAAGGGAGACGGTGACCCACTGGATATCTGTGTGCTTTCAGAGCGCCCGATCGCGCGCAGCGAGATTCTGATTCGCGCCAAAGTTGTGGGCGGGCTGCAGATGGTGGACGGACACGATGCCGACGACAAGATCGTCGCCGTACTCGACAACGACTACGTCTACGGGACGGCCCAGGACATCACGGATTTGCCCGCGGTGCTGGTCGAGAGGCTGCGTCACTACTTCGAGACCTACAAACTCGTCCCGGAGCGTCCTGCCTCAGTGACGATCGAGCGAGTGTACGGCCGGGCGCACGCGCTGAAGGTTGTCGAGGCCGCTATCGCGGACTATGCCGGGCATTTCGGTGGAAAGACATCCCGTAATTCGAAGCCCTAGGAGGCCACATGGACGAACGATCGCTCTTTACCGACTTCTGGACGAAAGAATCGGAGACGACTCGCAAAGTGCTCGCAAGGATTCCAGAGCGCTCCGACTACAAGCCGGATCCAAAGTCGCGCACCGCCAAGGAGATTGCCTGGCAGATCGTCTGTGAGGAGCGGATGATCATCGAGGCGCTCGAAAACGGTAAAGCGGAGTGGGCCCCGCCCCCGGTGCCCGCGACCATGAAGGACGTGCTGACGGCGTACGAGAAGCAGGCCGGGGGAATGGCCCAGCGCTGGCGCGCGTTGCCCGGCGCGCGCTGGAGCGGCTCGCTGGACTTCTTCGGCTCCCAGCGTCCCGCGTCGCCGATGGCGTGGAGCTTCCTCTTCGATATCGTCCACCACCGCGGGCAGATCACGACCTATCTGCGGCCGATGGGTTCCACGGTCCCGCAGATCTACGGGCCGAGCGGGGACGAGCCATAGGTGACGCTGATTGCGCTCGCCGGCGTCGGTGTCGACTTCGGCGCCACGAAGCTCTTCTCCGACGTCACCTTCACCGTCGCCCCCGGCGAGCGCTGGGGCATCGTCGGCCGCAACGGCACCGGCAAGACGACGCTGTTCCGGCTCCTCACGGGCGATCTCGAGCCCACCCGCGGGAGCATCGCACGGGCGCCCCGGCTACGGGTATCGCTGCTCGAGCAGCACCGCGACTACGGCGCCGCGACGACGGTGTGGGAAGCCGCGGCCGGCGAGCTCGCCGAGCTTCTGGCGCTCGAGCACTCCCTGGTGGAACAAGCCGCCAATCTCGCCCATGACTCGTCTCCGCGAGCGTTGGCTCAGTACGGCGAAGATCTGGAGCGCTTCGAGCGCGAAGGCGGCTACGCCGTCACGGCGCGCATCGACTCGGTGTTGCACGGCCTCGAGTTCGATCCGGCCCAGGCCCGCGTCACGCCGCTGTCCGCGCTGAGTGGCGGCGAGCTCGGCCGCCTGGGCCTGGCGCGCCAGCTGATGTCCACCGCCGAGGTCCTGCTGCTGGACGAGCCGACGAACCACCTGGATCTCGAGACGACTCGCTGGCTGGAGCAATACCTGGCCGCGAGCGAGCGGACGGTGCTGCTCGTGAGCCATGACCGCGCGTTTCTGTCCGCCACGGTCGATCACGTGCTGCACCTCGAAGGCGGCACCGCCACGCCGTACTCGGCGGGCTACAACGACTTTGTCGCGCAGCGCGCGCAGCGCCGGTTGACGCAGCAGCGGGCGTTCGAACAGCAGCAAAAGACCATTGCAAAAGAGAGCGACTACATCGCCCGCAACATCGCCGGGCAGAACAGCAAACAGGCCAAGGGCAGGCGCAGACGGCTCGAGCGGCTGCCGCGGCTGAGTCCCGTCATCGGTGCCGACGGGACGATGGCGCTGCGGTTCGAGGCGGCCGATCGGGGTGGCGATCAGGTCGTTATGGCGAAGAACGTCAGTATCGCGGTCGGCGAGCGCACGCTGGTGGAGCGGTTCAACGGAACGCTCGACCGCACCGGAGTGGTCGGGATCATCGGACGCAACGGGTCCGGAAAGTCCACGCTGCTCAGAGCGTTGCTGGGCGAGCATCCCACCAGGAGCGGGGAGCTGCGGGTCGGTGGGTCGATCAGGACCGGCTACTACCGGCAGGATATGTCGCAAGTGCCGCTCGACAAGACGCTCTATGACGTGATCGCCGCGCTGCGCCCCAAATGGGAGCGCGGCCCGATCCAGGGGCACCTGGGTCGCTTCGGCTTTTCGGGCCAGGAGGTGCTGCGCCGCGCCGACTCGCTGTCGGGAGGCGAGCGCGCGCGTCTCGCCCTGGCGATCCTGATGCTGTCGGGTGCCAACCTGCTCATCCTGGACGAACCGACGAATCATCTCGACGTCGAATCCATCGAGGCGCTCGAGGACGCGATCGAGGGATACGACGGGACCGTGATCCTGGTGAGTCACGACCGGGCGTTGCTGCGCGCGCTCACCACACGGATTTGGATCCTGCACGAGCGGCACATGACCGAGTTCGCCGGGGGGTTTGCGGAGTGGGAAGAAGTCAGTACGGAGCGCGCCCATGCCGCCTCCGTCAGCGCCGCCGAGGAGCAGGCGTTGCGCCAGGTGCACGAGCGCCAGCGGGTCGCGCCGGCGTCGAAGAGCGACCCCCGCCAGGAGCTGCGCAGAGCGCAGCGTGAGCTCGAGGAGGCGGAAGCCGAGGTCGCGACACTGGAAGCCGAGGTCGCGCGCGTCGTCGCGGCGCTCGAGGACCCGGCGCTCTACACGCGTCCTGACGGTGCCGCGACGGCTCGCAAGCTCGGCGCACAGCTCGAGACGCTCAAGCGCGATCTCGACGCGGGGCTCGAGCGATGGACGCTGGCGACGGAGCAAGTCGAGCTGCGCTCATGACAGCAGCAGCCCCCGAGGTTCTGTAGTAGTCTTTAGGGAATGCAACTCCGCCCGTTGAATGCTTCGGATGCCAGTTTGCTCCGCACGCTCCAGCTGCAGGACGACGTGTGGGAATTCGTGGGACAGCTACCGGAGGAGGAGGGGGAGCGATCGCGGCTGTTTGCCGTGGTCGAAGGTCCGCTGGCGGTGGGGGTGGGTGGCCTCGTGAAGTCCCACGCGCTCGATGGCAAAGACGTCGAAGTGTTGTGCGTCATGCGCTCGGAAGCCCAGCGCCGCGGACTGGCCAAACGCGCCTGCGAATTGATCCTCGCCTGGGCGTTCGATACCGCGAAAGTCGAGCGCGTGATCGCGTGCATCGACGATCACAATGAGGGCGCCCGCTCGATTGCGACGAAAATCGGCATGAAGGAATTGTGCGCGCTGCCGCCCGGTAGAACTGTCTACGTGAAGTATCGCGAGCCATGAAAGAGCAGTCGGTCGTTCTCTGATTCCAGCCCGCGAAGCGCTCGCGCGCCTGCGCGAGGGCAACCGGCGGTTCGTGGCAAGCGTACCCAGTCCCGCCGGGCGGCCGAGCGGGGGGGGGCAGCAGCAGCCGTTTGCGATCATCCTCGGCTGCTCCGATTCCCGCGTGCCCGCCGAGCTCGTGTTCAGCCAGGGCTTCGGCGACCTCTTCGTGATTCGCGTGGCGGGAAACATTGTCGCGCCCTCGCAGGTGGGCAGCGTCGAGTTTGCCGCCGAGCGGTTCGGGACGCGGCTGGCGGTGGTGCTGGGGCACACCCAGTGCGGCGCGGTGGAGGCGACTCTGGAGCAGCTGCGCCAGCCACAGGCGAATCAATCACCCAATCTCCGCGCGATCGTCGAACGCATCCGGCCGGCGATTGAGCCGTTGCTCGAGCTGCCGGCGGCGAACGACCCGGAGCAGCTCGCGCGCCGCGCCGTGCGGGCCAACGTCGACGCGTCCGTCAAACAGCTTCGCCACGGGTCGGTTTTGCTCGAGCGACGGATCGAGCGCGATGGGTTCTTGATCGTCGGGGCCGAGTATCACGTGGAGGATGGCACCGTCGAATTCTGGGACTAAAGGGCGCGCGCGATGGCCAAAGGCGAATCGCTCACACGCATGATTGCGGGGCACGAGGTCACGATCTCGAACCCCGACAAGGTGCTCTTCCCCAAGCCGAAATACACCAAGCGGGATCTGGTCGAGTACTACATCGCAGTTGCCGAG
>Ga0137428_1000400_pt1 | contig 18897 bp, 16 predicted proteins | sample EasRivERMZT718_2_FD_102305 | JGI IMG/M metagenome (GOLD analysis project Ga0137428, IMG submission 102305) | Soil microbial communities from meander-bound floodplain in the East River, Colorado, USA - East River MetaG ERMZT718_2 | ecosystem: Environmental > Terrestrial > Soil > Floodplain ...
ATTCATCTGGCGCAACGGGAGCAAGGTATTCTAGTTGAGCGCGGCAATCCGAAATCGATTCGCGATTTGAGCGATCTGGCGCGAAGGGATTGCCGCTTTGTCAATCGGCAGCCCGGTTCCGGAACCCGCGTATTGCTCGACTACGAACTCAACCGACTGGGAATCGACCCCGCCTCCATTCACGGCTACGAACGGGAGGAGTTTACCCATATGTCGGTGGGTGTAGCGGTCGCCAGCGGATTGGCCGATGTCGGACTCGGAGTGCGGGCCGCCGCTCAAGCTCTCGGACTTGATTTCATTCCGGTGGCCAACGAGCAATACGACTTGCTCTGGCGGCGAGAGTTTTTTGAATCCGCCAGAGGCGTGCAGCTCATCGACATCATCCGCTCCGATTCCTTGAAGACCGCAGTGGTTTCCCTCGGTGGCTATGATCCGGTGAGGGCCGGAGAAATTCTTTTCCAGCAATAATTCAAGGGTCGCTCTTGCCACATTGCGGAGGATCGCAGTCGGTCAACGGTAGCCATCGTGCCGTGGCAAACAAATCACCGCTTACTCGCGATTGGAAACGCCCAACTATCTGTACAGTTTTTTCCCCATAGGTCCGCTGCTGCACTAGGCAGTCGTGGTTTGTCCTGGGTTGTCCATTTTTGTACTTGATCATCTCCTCCGCGGGTGCGGGTCTCCTTCTAAAACAACCAGTTAGGTTAAGGTCTTTGTGGCACTGGCATTGCGTTTCGCCGGTCTGAGGAATTTCTATGGACCAGAAACACGAGAACATTTGTCTGCTCACTCTGGCTGAGGCCGCCAATCTTCTACAGGTGTCAACCCGGACACTGCAGAGGATGATCCGCAATGGAGAGCTTCCGGCGTTTAAGGTCGGAGGGCAGTGGCGTCTGCGCGAAACGCAGTTGCGGCAGTGGGTGGAAAATCGAGAAGGCTTGGTGGATGAGGCGGAAAACGAGGGTGGAGAACTATGAAGCAGCGCATGCTCCGGAGCCTTTACGAGCGGTGGTGCTATCTCAATTCCGAACCAAACAAAAATCGCGAGGAGCACCATCTCGAATGCATGCGGGCGCTCCGTGATATGGACCGAAAGTTCGCCGCTCGTCCGGATCTGCCGGCGGTGACGGAAGCATTGTTGGAGACTGTGGTCCGATTGCACCCGCGGAGGGCGGCGACAATCTGTTTGCTCGATGAGACCACGAGCCGACTGGAAGCGGTGGCTTGGCGAAATCTCGTGGAGCCTGAATGGAAGCCTACGGCGGCAATCGGCGATTTGGCGACGGTTGTGGCTGCAGAGAGCAGGCCGTCGATGATCACGGCGGTTGGCGCGCGGTTGAATAAGGACGCCTTAAGATTGCTTCGCGACCATGACTTCGCCGCTTACCTCGGCATACCCCTGCCTGCGAGGAACGAGACCATCGGCGTGCTGTCCCTCTACGACAAGTGCTCTCGCGCTTTCAGCGAGGATGAGATTGAGTTTCTTACAACGCTAGCCGGCCAAGCGGCTATAGCGCTGGAAAACGCCCGGCTTTACCGACGGACATTAGCCCAGAGCGCTGCCCTGGATCAGGCCCATGAAGCACTGGCACGATCCAACCGTACGAGGTCAGACCTCCTCAGCATCATGTCCCATGAGTTTAGGACTCCACTCAATCTCATCGTGGGCTACGCGGGGATGTTGAAAGAAGGGTCTCTAGGCAAAATCACTGCAGAACAACAGAAGGCGTCGGAGCGGATCTTGACTTCGTCGGACGACTTGCTCGCCCTCGTGATGACTTTGCTCGAGGCCGCGGCCATCGAAGCTAATGACGTGCGACTGAAATGTGAAGCGGTGGGCCTCAGCCGTTTGTTGGCGCAGCTCAAAGCGGATCTGCGCGTGCCCCGCGACAAAGAATTGGAGATCGTCTGGGATTACCCCGCAGACTTACCCGTTGTAATGACGGACGGCGGAAAATTGAAGCAAGTGCTGCACAACCTGATTGACAACGCGGTCAAGTTCACGGATCGCGGACGAATTCAGGTTTCTTCGCGCCCCTTGCCCCAGGGTAAGCAAGTGCAATTCGAGATCTTCGATACCGGGGTCGGTATTCCCAGCGAGGCGCTGCCGATCATTTTTGAGAAGTTTCAGCAGTTGGATAGCTCGGTCACGCGTCCCTATGCCGGCCTGGGTCTGGGACTTTACATCGCGAAGAAATTTACCGAGTTGCTCGGGGGGGAGCTTAGCGTCAGCACTGAACTTGGAAAGGGTTCTAAATTTACCGTTGCTCTGCCGGTGGGAGCCTAGGTTTTGACGTTGTTCTTGCAGGAGCCGATGGCCGGAGCCCAAGGGTGAAGACGCTGCAGAAAGGAACTTCCCTGCGGAGTCCTTCGCCCCACTACGGACTGCGTGGACGCCTCATACTGCTCGTCTTTATCGGCATCGTTCCAGCCCTGGTGCTTATCCTTCACAACGCCAAGCGGGACCGCGATGTGAGCGCTGGGAGGATTCAAGAAGATGCCCAGCGGATCGTTGAGATTGCCGCCAGTCGACAAGCACGATTCGTCGATTCCGCGCGGCAATTGTTGACTCTGCTGGCGCAAGTGCCTGAGGCGGCCAACGGCGATGCGGCGGCTTGCAGCCGGTTTATGAAAGGGCTCACCGATCGCTACAGCGTTTATGGGAATCTCGGGCGCATCGATCTCGAAGGCAATCTAGTCTGCAGCGCGCTCGGATTCTCCGGCAGCCTCAACGTCGCGGATCGCTCCTATTTTTACCGGGCCAAATTCTCCAAGGACTTCGCCATTGGGGACTACCAGACAGGGAAGGTTACCGGTCGAGGGAGCGTTAACTTCGGCTACCCTATAATGAATCCTTCCGGGGAGGTTCAGGCGGTGATTTTCGCCGCCCTTGACCTGACTTGGCTGACCCAGCTAACCGCGGAGGCCCGCTTGCCTGAAGGGGCTTCATTATCGCTTCTAGACAGTCAGGGAACTATCCTGGCCAGATTCCCGGATCCGGAGAAATGGGCCGGAAAGCCTGTGCCGGATGCGCCGCTCTTCCAGCTTCGTAAGCTGGGGAATCAAGCAACACAAGAGCTCATTGGGGTGGATGGCGTACAACGCTTATACGCGTTTACTACCTTGAGTGGAAAACCACAGGCCGGACGCCTCCATGTGGTCGTCGGTATCCCGCAGGACATCGCGTTTGCCGAGGCCAATCACGCGCTGCAGCGAAACCTGGGATGGCTGGGCGTGGCCTGCCTGTTCGCGCTGGCTACGTCATGGTTTATTGGCAATCGCTACGTCGTTGATTACGTCAACCAGCATGCGAGGGCTGAGGATGCGCGGCTCAGGTTAGCCTCCATTGTCGAGTCCTCGGAAGATGCGATCATCGGAAAATCCTTAGACGGCACCATCACCAGTTGGAACGACGGGGCGGAGATGATGTACGGCTATACTGCCGAAGAAGTCAAAGACCGGCCGATTACCATCTTGAATCCCCCCGACCGACCCAATGAGATTCCTCAGCTCCTGGAAATCGTCAAACAAGGAAAGGGACTCAATCGTTACGAGACCGAACGCATTAGAAAAGACGGTCAGCGATTATACGTCTCGGCTTCCGTGTCGCCGATCCGGGACTATGAAGGGAAAGTCGTCGGAGCGTCGACCATCGGCCGCGATATCACGACGCTTCGAAGTGTCGAAGAGAAGCTCCGTGCCCATGCCAGTCAGATGGAAACGCTTTACACTATTGGGCAAGAAATCGGCGGAATCCTCGCTCTGGAGGAGGTGATTCAATACGCCTTGGGTCGCGTGGTTTCGGCATCCGGGTTTGACTTTGCGCTTATCCACTTTGCGGGAAGATCCCCTGCTCCCGTGGTCTACGGTTCAGGTCGCGGGTCGCGATCCTGCGCCGAAGCGACCGGGCTGCTGGCGCGCCTGGGCGAAGATTTCGAACGAAGGATAACCTCGTGCAAGGAGCCGTGGTTCGTTGAAGATGCCGCCGCTGTGCCGGAGCTCAAGGCTATGCAGGGCGCCGGCGGAATGAGAGCCCTGGCAGTTTTGCCGCTATTGGGCAGCGAGCAGCGTCGAGGCACCCTCACGTTGATGAGCCCGCGAATGCACCTATTTGGTCCTGAGGAAGCTCAATTTCTCCAGGCACTGGGTCATCAGATTGCTTTGGCCATCGAAAACGCCCAGCTCTATGGCGCTACGGTACAAATGAACGCCCATCTCCAAGAAGAGATCGAAGAGCGTAAGCGGGCGGAAAAAACGCTGGCAGATTTCACTGCCATGGTGGTTCATGATCTGCGGTCGCCATTGTCGAATGTGGTGTCTATCGCGGAGTCTCTGCAGGATGGATTGTTTGGAGCGGTCAATGAACAGCAGCACAAGTGGCTGTGGAAAATCGAAGCGAACTGCAAAAGCCTGATCGAGCACGTCAGCGACTTCTTAGAGCTTTCAAAAATTGAAGCCGGCCACATTGAGTTGGTGAAAAGGCCGGTGGACCTCAGGGCTTTGATCCAGGAAAGCTTGGTGGAGTATTCGATCCAAGCCGACAAGCGAAATATTTCCCTCACAAGTCAGCTCGACGGTCGAGTGCCGGCTCTGTCGGTCGATTCCCGGCGCCTCAACCAGGTGTTAAGCAATCTCCTCGGTAACGCGCTGAAATTTTCCGAAGACGGGGGTGCTATCGAGGTGGGCTTCGCTCCCAGCGGCGGCAGCGAGGTAGTCGTGTGGATCAAAGACGCGGGTATTGGGATCCCCGATGATGAAATCGGCCAAATATTTGAAAAATATCGGCAGACTTCGAGCGGAAGAAGCTCCGGCCATAAGGGAACCGGCTTGGGATTAGTCATCTGTAAGAAGATCGTCGAGGCCCATGGCGGCCGCATCTGGGCCGAAAGCGAAGAGGGAAAGGGCGCCACGTTTTACTTTTCCTTACCCATGAATGGGTCGAGCGCGGGGGCGAACTGAACTCAGATCGGCGCCGCCGTTGTCAAACGATTTTACCACGGACATAAGTCGCCACGGATTTTATCTTGGCGGAGCGGCGTCACCATGAGTGATCTCGACACGACAAAACTGGAGCGGGATGAAGGCCTCGGCGGTCCCAGCGACCTGCAGACGCTTCAAGAGATCAGCCGCACGATCCTGGATTCCCTCGATCTCAAGCTGATGATGGAGGGCATTCTCCACAAGGCCGCTGCCATTATTGGTTTCGACATCGGGTTGATTTGCTTTGTCGCCACCCTGCGACAGACCCTGGAAATCATCGCCCACCGTGGATTTCGCGATCACGAGAATTTGACTTTGTATCGCCAACACATGAAGGAGCAATCCACCGCCGGGGTCGTTGATCGGGTGATCGCAACCAAGGAGATTCGCGTAGTAGACCTCGGTCAGACCGAAGGCATACGTACTTTCAAGCGCGAAGCGGTGCGCTCTTTGGTCATCGTCCCGCTGCGCACGGATCAGGATGCGTTGGGCATAATGTATCTCGGCAGCCGCCAGGCCAAGGAGTTCGGACCCGGTCAGATTCGCCTCCTCGAAGCGATCGGAACCCAGGCCGGGATTGCGGTTCAAAAGGCCAGACTGTTCGAGGCGGTGGAACGGCGAGCCAAAGAGCAGGAGGCGTTGAATGTCATCGCCACCGCGACCAGTCAGTCGCTGGATCTCCAAGAGCTCTTTGAAATTGCCGCGGATAAGACCGTCACAGTGACGGAACGACAGCGGATCAACTTCAGACTCAAGGATCCGCTTACCGGCGACGTCAACTTGGTCGCTTATCGAGGGTTTACGGAGGAAGAAATTGCAGCGCTCCGAGCTATCACGCCGCACCCGATGAGCGATCAGGTTTTTGCGTCCGGCAAGCCGCTGATTATCAATGATCACCTGGCGCCCGGCGTTCCGGGTCTCTTGGTGGGGACTCAGTCGGTGGCTTGGATCCCCGTCAAGGCCGGCGCCAAGGTCGTTGGAGTGCTCGGTATCTCCGACGATCAATCAAAACCCTTTACCCCGAACGAAGTGGAGCTGCTTCAAGCGATCGGGAGCGTCATCGGCGTGGCCATCGAGAATGCTCGTCTGTTCGAGCAAACCAGAAAACAGGCCGCTCTGCTGGAGCAATCCAATCGGGCGAAAGATGATCTCTTGGCTGTCATGGCGCGACAGAAGGAAGATTTGGCGCGGCTGAACGCCGGATTAGAGCGCGAAATTGCCGAGAGAGGACGAGCCCGGGCGGAAATCGCCGCCAAGAATCGCGACCTCGAAACCTTGCTCTACGTTACCTCCCACGACCTGAGGGAGCCGCTCCGCGCCATCGAGAACTTCTCGCGCATGGTCAATGACCGCTACAATGACCGCCTGGATGAAAAGGGCCAGGATTTTCTTCGTCGCGTTATCCAGGGTGCCCAGAGGTTGAATCGCCTGCTCGACGATATCCTGACACTCTCCCGCTCGCAGCGCATGGGGGTGCCCGTGGAAGAAGTCGACGGCGAAACCATCGTGAGCGAGGCCTTGAAACGCCTCGAGGGGAAAATCAACGCAACCAACGCCTGGATCCGTGTGGGGAAAGATTTTCGTGGACTACGGTTGGACAAGACATGGGCAACCCAGGCGGTCTACAACCTCATCGCCAACGCCCTTAAGTTTACCTGCGACGGGGAGGCGCCCGACGTGGAGATCGCGCCTTATCGATCTCAAGGGCCGTCCTCCAGAATCGTCGGTATTACGGTGCGGGACCGTGGTCCGGGAGTGGCGCCGGAGCACGCGGAACGCATCTTTCAACTTTTCCAGCGGGCCGTCGGGCGAGAGGTCGAAGGAACGGGCGCCGGGCTCGCCATCGTGCGGCAGATTGCTGAGCGGCATGGCGGCAGCGCCTGGGTGGAACCCCGTCCGGGGGGCGGGTCGGAATTTATCATCACGTTCACCCAAAGCGGAGATTTGGCAGGAGGTGCGAGTCAATAATGGAAAGTCAACCCATGGAAATTCTGTTGGTAGAGGATAATGAGGACGATATCTTGCTCGAGCAGGAGGCGTTGGCGGACGCCAAGCTCGTCAACTTGATGTGCGTCGTGCGCGACGGGGAAGAGGCCCTGGCCTATCTCAGGCGCCAGGGCAAATACCAAAACGTGCCGATGCCCGGACTTATCCTTCTAGACATCAATATGCCGAAGAAAAACGGCTTTGAGGTGCTCAACGAAATAAAATCCGATCCCACTCTGATGCACATCCCGGTGGTCATACTAACCACCAGCGACAGTGAGGCGGACATTGTTAAGTCCTACGCCAAAGGAGCCTGCTCCTATATCACGAAACCGATGGACTTCGATAAATTCCGAGACGTGGTCAAGCAATTTGCCCTTTATTGGGTACTGGTGGCCAGAATTCCGTCGCGGCAAGGGTGAAAGCCATGCGAGTTCTACTCGTGGAAGACAATGACGACGACGTTCTGTTGATTCGAGAATCGTTGTCTGAAACGAAGCTAGAAATCCATCGCGCTGAGCGGCTCTCGACGGCGCTGGAGCAACTGGCCCGGGGCGGGTTTGACGCGGTCCTATTGGATCTTTCACTTCCCGACGCCTGGGGACTGGATACTATCGGTCGTTTACGGCATCAGGCAGCGGCAGTGCCCATTGTGGTCCTGACTGGACTAAACGATGAAGAGGTCGCAGTGAGAGCCGTGGAAGAGGGAGCGCAAGACTATCTCATCAAGGGCCAAGTAAACGGTCATTTGCTGGCGCGCTCTTTGCGCTACGCGATTCAAAGACACAGAGCGGAAGAGACCCTGAAGGAACGTAACCGCGAGTTGCTGATTCTGCAGAAAATTAGCGAGACGATTTTGGGCTCTTTGGATCTCAAAGCAGTTCTGGGAAAAATCCTCGAAGAGACGATGGTGAACGATTGCTTCGATCTGGGCAATATTCGCTTGCTGGACCGTAGCGGGGAAATGCTTGAGGTGGTGGCCAGCCGTGGGTACCGCTGTTCGGAGAATGTCTTGAGCCACCGCGCGCTGGCGCGGACGACGGAAAGCCGGCAATCAAAGTTCGGCGATCGCCTTTTTCGAGAGCCCTGCATCGAGGAACAACTGCAGCAATGCGGCGGCTATCGGACGTTAAAGAAAGAAGGTGTGGAATCCTTTATCATGGTTCCGGTTCGGGCCAATGGCGAAGTTGTGGGTACGCTTCAACTGGCGAGCCGGACGCCGCGCAAATTTAAAAGCGAGGAAGTAAACTTGCTCCAGACCATCGGTAACCAGATGGGGGTTGCGGTCCAAAAAGTCCAGCTCTACGAGGAGACGGCGAGACAAGCCCTCGAGCTGGAAAGGGCAAACAAATTGCAGGCGGATTTCACTGCGATGATTGCCCACGATCTCAGGTCCCCGCTGATGAATATCATGGGGGTGGCGGAGGTTATGGTGGAAGGGATGTTCGGCGGCGTGACGAAGGAGCAAAAAAAATGGCTGGGGAGAATTCAGTCCAACAGCCAGAGCCTGGTCGATCTCGTCAGCGACTTTCTCGACGTGTCCAAACTGGAGTCCGGCTACGTTGATGTGAACCGGGAAACGGTCAATCTCGCAGGACTGATTCAAAAAAGCATTGAGAGTTATCGTGTTCTAGCGCTCAACAAAAAAATTTCAATCCGGGGGACTGTTGACCCGGCCCTGCCCTTCGTCCATGCCGATCCTCGGCGCCTGGAGCAAGTTCTAAGTAATTTGATCAGCAACGCTATCAAATTCACCGGAGAAGGGGGAAAGGTGGCGGTGGGCGCGGCTTCAACGGATGCACGTATGGTGAACGTATGGGTGCGAGACAATGGAGTCGGCATCGCCGCCGATGAGATAGATCAGCTTTTCGAAAAATATCGCCAGGGCGGCAATGTAAGACACTCAAGTCACAAGGGAACCGGTCTGGGGTTGGTCATCTGTAAGATGATCGTCGCAGCGCACGGCGGACGGATCTGGGTGGATAGCGAACCGGCAAAAGGCAGCACTTTTAATTTTTCGCTCCCGGCCAGCTTTGCGGATGACCGAAACCTTACACCGGCATGAGGCCGTGTTTTTTTCTGGGCCTTTCTTCTTTCTTGCCGCGCAGCACTTCTAGCGACTGAATCAACCGCTTGCGCGTATCGGCCGGCCGAATCGCGGCCTGAGCAAACTGTTTGGAGAGCGCTTCGAAGGGACCGCTAAAGCGCTCTTGGAATTCGGCGATTTTTTCCTTGCGGGTTTTTTCCGGATCGGGGGACTGTTCGATCTCTCTTCGGTAAAGCACGTTGACGGCGCCGCCGCCTCCCATCACCGCCAGCTCCACTCCCGGCCAGACGAAGAGCTGATCGGCGCCCATCTCGCGCGTGCACAAAGCCTGCTTGGCGCCGCCGTAACCCTTGCGCAGCACGATCGTGATCTTCGGCACGGTGGCTTCGGCGTAGGCGTACAACATCTTGGCGCCGTGGCGGATGATACCCTTTTCCTCTTCCTTCTTGCCCGGGAAAAAGCCCGGGACGTCCATCAAGGTAATCACCGGAAGGTTGAAGGCGTCGCAGAATCGAATGAATCGCGCCGCTTTGTCCGAGGCGTCCACGTCCAGGCTGCCGGCGAGGAACATCGGCTGATTGGCGACAAAACCCACCGGGTAGCCGTCTAATCGACCGAAGCCGATGACGAGATTGCGCGCGAACTTCGCCTTGAGCTCAAAAAAATCGCCGTCGTCGACGATGGCTTTGATGACCTGAAGGATGTTATAGGCGCGGCGCATATCGGCGGGGACGATGGTCTCAAGGGTGTCGAGCGCGCGGGCCGGGTCGTCCTTCGTCTCGTTGCGCGGGGGAACGGACTCAAAATTGGATGGCAAGAACCCCAACAACCGCCGGATCATCCCCAGGCAATCTTCGTCGCTCTTCGCGACCAGGTCGGTGACGCCGGAGACTTCCGAATGAATTTTGGCGCCGCCGAGTTCCTCCATGGTAACGGTTTCACCCAAGACCTCTTTGATGACCGCCGGTCCGGTGATGAACATCTGGCTGCTATTCTGTACCATCAGGATGAAGTCGGTGAGCGCCGGCGAATAAGAACCGACGCCGATGCAAGGACCCATGATGGCGGAAATCTGCGGAATGCAACCGGAGGCGATGCTATTCTCGAAGAAAATCTTGCCGATGGCGGTGGTGACGGATAGGCCTTCCTGGATCCGCGCCCCGGCGGAGTCGTTCAGACCGATGAGGGGAACCCCGAGCTTTCTCGCCGTCTGAATCACGTAGGCAATCTTCTCGGCATGGGCGCTGCCGACGCTACCCGCAAACACCGAGCGATCCTGGGAAAAAACGTAGACCGGTCTGCCGTCGATCTTGCCGAATCCGGTCACCACTCCATCCGACGGGAGCTTTTTTTCCGCCATGCCGAAGTCCGTGCACTGGGTTTCCGCCAGCATGAATTCCTCGACAAAGCTGCCGGGATCGAGGAGCTTGTCGATGCGATCGCGGGCGGTGAGTTTACCTTCGGCGCGCTGCTTGGCGACCGTCTTGGGATCGCCTTCGATGGCTTTCTGTTCTAGCGCCGAAAGCCTTTTTTCAAGCTCTTCTCTGGATTGCGCCATATCCTGGCTTCCTATCCGCCGACGATTCCCATTCCCTGAAGTACCGAGAGCATGACTGCTGCGGCGATCACGGAACCGATCTGCCCGCCCGCATTGGCACTCATGGCGTGCATCAATAAGTAATTTTTCTTGTTGTATTTTTGACCTTCCGCTTGAACCACCCGGGCGGCCATCGGAAACGCCGAAATGCCGGCCGCCCCGATCAGCGGATTGACCTTGCCACCGGTCAGCAGGGACATAAGTTTGCCGAAAAGCACGCCGACCGCGGTGTCCAGGCTGATGGCGATGAAACCGAGTGCCAAGACCAGAAGAGTCTGGGCGCGTAAAAACTTATCCGCCTCCATGGTTGCCCCGATACAGAGCCCGAGGAGCAAGGTGACGATGTTGGCGATCTCGTTTTCCGAAGCGCGTTTCAGACGATCGACGGCGCCGCTCTCTTTCATCAAATTGCCCAGCATGATCGTGCCGATCAGCGGCGCGCCTTTGGGCGCGAGGATGGAAGCGAAAACCGTCACGACGATGGGAAACATTATTTTGGTCGTCTTCGATATCGGTTGTTTCACCGCGCCCATGACGATCATTCTTTCCTTTTGCGTGGTCAAGGCGCGGATGATGGGCGGCTGGATCAGCGGCACTAACGCCATATAAGAATAGGCCGCCACGGATACCGCGCCGAGCATGTGGGGGGCGAATTTGGAGCTGACGTAAATTGCCGTTGGCCCGTCGCAGGCACCGATGATGGAGACGGCGACGGCGTCGAGCTTGTCGAATCCCACGGCGAGCGCGAGCAGCAAGGTGATAAAGATGCCGAATTGGCCCGCGGCGCCCAGCAAGATGATCTTCGGGTTCTCCAACAGCGGTTGGAAATCCGTCATGGCGCCGATGCCGATAAAAATCAGCAGCGGGAAAACTTCGGTGCGCACCCCGACGTCGTAGAAGAAGCGGATAAAGCCGCCTTCCGCCATCATCTCCGATAACGGAATATTGACGAGAATCGCGCCGAAACCGATGGGCACCAGCAGCAGCGGTTCGTAGCCCTTGGCGATGCCTAAATAGAGCAGCAACGATCCGACCAGGATCATGATCACGTGACCCGGGCCGAGATTTAAAACTCCGAGAAACAGGCCTTGTACACCGGAAAGGAGCGCGGATTCCATAAGGTCAGATCAGCTTTTCTTCGCCGCCGCTTCTTCGGGCCGGTAGGGGAAAACTTTTCTAATCAGCAGGATGAGCAAGCTTAGGATCCACAGCACGAACATAGTGCCGGACATACCTATCAGTGCCAAGGTCCAACCGAACGTCCAATTATCCATGATTCTCCTCGGTAACGACCTACCGAAACCGCCGGTTTTGGCTTGCGTGAACTACTCGATGACGGCGAGCACTTGTTCCGCTTCCACGGCTTGGCCCACTGAAACCTTGACTTCCTTCAACGTTCCAGAAGCTGGCGCAACGACGGGAATTTCCATTTTCATGGCTTCCATGACGATCACCACTTCATCCTCATCGACATGATCGCCGACCTGTTTCTCAATCTTCAGAATCTTGCCCACCATGGGCGCTTCGAGGCTGGTCGCCAAGGGTGTTCTCCTTTTTTGTTTTGACTTTGAATGGTTCGAGGTCGTGAAATTCGAGTATTGCCATTTAGTAAAGTTTCCGCATGGTTGTCAATGACAGGCAGCGAAATTTACACTCAATCGAGCCATTGTCGGGGTCCATTCCATGGGTGTCTCATGGTCCCAAACTACCTTGCTTTTAGCCTATCGATACGATATTACCCGAATGAGTTTCATTGGGAGGACCCGTATGGCTAAGCCGGCAACGCAAAACGATAATGTCAATCTAATGGACAACATTCCCTACTATGACAAGTGGCAGCTGGGAGAAGGGATTCCCATCGTCAAAACGTTTTTCGTTCAGGATTTGAAAAAAGTTGAACTCAAACCTTGGGATCGAACCGGCGGCAACGGCGCGTTCATCAATATGGAAGGCGCGGAGGGAGCCACTGGCGCTTACGTTCTCGAGATCCTTCCGGGCAAACACACAAACCCCCAGAGGCATCTCTACGAAGACCTGATTTTTGTTCTCAAAGGACGTGGGGCGACGACCCTCTGGAACGACAAAGGAGCGAAGCAAACCTTTGAATGGCAGGACGGCAGTCTGTTCGCTCTGCCGCTCAATTGTTCGTACCAACACTTCAATGGTTCCGGAGATGAGCCGGCGCGGTTTTTCTCCGTGAATAGCATGCCGATCGTTTTTAACCTGTTTCATGACGCTGACTTTATTTTTGCAACGCCGCGTGATTTCTCCGATCGTTTCGACGGCGATCCCGATTATTTCAGCGGCAAGGGCAAGGCTTATCCAGGCCGGGTTTGGGATACCAACTTTCTTGCCGATGCCCGCAACTTCAAGCTGGAAGACTGGGTAGAGCGAGGCGGGGGAGGGAAGAATGTGATGTTGGAGATGGCGAATGGCTCCATGGCCGCTCATATCTCAGAATTTCCGGTCGGCACCTACAAGAAAGCGCATCGTCACGGTCCCGGTTTTAACGTTATCATCATCAAAGGAACGGGCTTCTCAATGTTTTGGCGGGAAGGAGAACAGCCCAAACGCTATGATTGGCAGGACGGCAGCGTTTTCACACCGCCGGCGATGATGTGGCACCAACACTTTAATACGGGTGCCACCGGGGCGCGTTATCTCCCGCCGCGTTTGGGCGGGATTAAATACAGTCTGGGCGAAAGTTTCGGCGACATCACCAAGGTCGACAAAGACGTCAAGGCGGGCGGTAACCAGATCGAATACTACGACGAAGACCCGAACATCCGGAAGATGTTTGAGGCAGAACTGGCCAAGTCGGGAACCTACAGCCGCATGAATCCGGACTTTTATAAGAGATCCATCTAGACTGGCGAGATGCTTGAACGGTTTTTATAGCCCCGTCCCGTTTAAAGGCGGTTCGGGGCTTTTTTGCGCCCACGGGGCCCTTGGGAGTTCAGAAAAGATTGAGTGCTTCGCTCGCAGTGTGATAGATTGAAGCGATGGCTGACGTGAGCCGTGTTTTTCTTCCTTTCGCGCTCGTCTGTTTAGCGCTGCTATTGGAGCAATCCCGGGTTGACCCCTCAGACCCAGCCACGATCGAGCGGGCGTCCGCAGCACCGGCGACACCCACACAGAAAGACGGAAGCTCTACCGTGAGCTCACCGGCTGCGGAGCCAAAGACTCCAGCGGCGAAGTCTCCGTCGCTTATTAAGATGCTTGAAGGTCGTGAAAACGATTTAGTTCTGTGGGCGTCCATCGCCGGCGTTGCTTTCATCATCGGTTGGATTTGCGGCGGAAACTACTACGTGCGTCGCGATCGCTCTCGCCGCAGAAAACTAAGATTTTAATTGCCGGCTGAATCACGCTTTGCTCAGGGCGGCCGAGCCGCAACCAAAACTCGGAATATCTCGCGCAAAGGCGCAAAGGCCGCAAAGTGACGGGCTAAGGCCCGTCATCCCGAGGTAAGTAAGAAAGATCTCCCGGAGTTTACCCTGAGCTTGGCCGAAGGGGTCGAAATGACAACTTTCGGACTTGGCGTTCTTGGCGTCCTTTCGACTTCGCTCAAGGCAGGCTTGGCGCGAGCAAATCCCTGTTTTGGATAGCCACGGGCCACCGGAAAATTTGCGTAAGCCACGAAAACTTTCAACTCTAACAATATGGAAGTCTATTGGCTGGTTCCCCTCGCATACCTGCTGGGCTCGGTGCCCACGGGTTATATTCTCGGCTCTTTGGCAGGGGTCGATGTGCAAACAACCGGGAGTGGCAATATCGGGGCGACGAATGTCGCGCGCACCGTTGGCCAGTGGCAGGGAATTCTAACGCTTCTTGCGGACACCGCGAAAGGATTTATCCCTGTAATCCTGGGGGTCACCCTGGGTTTGACTCCGGCAGAGAGTGCCTGCGTCGGGATCGCGGCGTTTTTAGGTCACCTGTATCCGGTATTCTTGCGGTTCCGGGGCGGCAAAGGAGTAGCAACGGCTCTGGGGGTGCTTTTAGCACTGACGCCTTTAGGTACTTTGCTATTGATTGTGGTCTTTGCGGTCGTGATATTTTGGAGCCGGGTGACTTCTCTCGGTTCGATCGCTACCGCGGTGGCTGCGCCGGTTACGCTCTGGTTAATGTCCTATCCCATATCTGTCGTTGCCATGAGCATGTTCCTCGCGGTCATGGTCGTCATCCGCCACCGTGCCAACATCCGTCGGTTGGCCGGCGGCACCGAACCGAAGCTTGGGTCTTAGTTCTCAATAATGACTTCGACTCGGCGATTTTGGCGCCGCCCGTCTTCGCTGTCATTGGAAGCGATAGGTGAACGGGTTCCCAGGCCGCGGGCCGAGATACGACTGCTGTTCAATCCATCGCGCTCGAGAGTATCGGCGACCGTCATTGCCCGTCTTTCAGATAGCTGCTGATTATAGGCTTCTTGAGCCGCGCTTTCTCTGCTGGCGTGGCCTTCGACTACAAGGCGCCGATTGGCTGCGTCGCGCTTGACAATGCCGGCGATCTGATTGACACGGTCTCGGCCGTCCGGTGTCAGATCCGCCCGGTCAAATTGAAAATTGACGCTGGGGAGGTTCACCATAACCCCTCGACTGGTCTCGCGGGCGTCGATATTGCGTCTTTTCAATTCGTCGATTAAGGCTTGGTTCTTGGCAATTTCAGCGCGCTGCTGATCGAGGGCCTTTTGCTGTTCGGCCTGCTTCATTTCCTGACCCTGGAGCTGGTCGCCGATCAGCGCACCACCGCCCAATCCCAAGGTGCCTCCGATCGCTGCGCCGATCCCAGGATGACCGACGGCGGAGCCGATAGCACCGCCTGCAGCCGCTCCGCCCAAAGCACCAATGCCGGCCCCTTTTTCGCGCGTCGTCAGCGATCCGCTGGCACAACCGGAAGCCAGCAATACCGCGGAAAGAAAAAGAATTCTAAAAACCCCCCGGCGTTGGTTCATACGTTACTCGGAACCTCCTAGCTTCAGTTATTTTATTATGCGATTCGAATTTTGGCCCCAGTCTCTCTGCATTAGACGGGCGAGATCGGAGATGCTTAACAGCTTTGCAACTTCTTGATTCGCCGGACGAAAACCGACCGCTTAAGGCCAATTTTAGCAGATCAATCCGGACCCATCAACGATAGAATATAATTCTATTTCAGCTCTCGGGAAATTGTACGAGTGACTCCTGTTGACATCGTAGACCTTATAAGTCTAGAGTTTTTAAGAAAGGACACTCGTGGCAACTCTTACTCAGGAACAAGTTTTAGAGGCGTTAAGCAAAGTCCAAGACCCCGAGCTACACCGGGACATCGTAAGTCTTGGCATGGTCAAAAGCCTGGCCATCAATAACGGCAAAGTCGCCTTTACGGTGGAGTTGACCACCCCTGCCTGCCCGCTCCGAGAGAGCATTGAAACCGACTGCAAGAAAGCCTTGGCAGGCATCCCCGGCGTCAGTGATCTGGAGATCACTTTCGGCGCCCAAGTGCGCGGCAGCAAGAGCGGCGGCGGGCAAACGGATTTGCTGCCCACCGTTAAGAACGTCGTCCTGGTAGCTGCGGGCAAAGGCGGCGTCGGCAAGTCCACTGTGGCAGCCAATCTGGCCGTGGCCTTGAAGATGCACGGCGCAGCGACGGGGTTGCTGGATGCCGACATTTATGGGCCGTCCGTTCCGATTATAATGGGTGTAAAGGGCGAACCCAACAAAATTGAAGTCAATGGCGGATACAAAATCGCTCCGGCTGTCGCTCACGGCGTGCCCGTCATGTCCATCGGTTTTTTTCTCGACGCAGATCAAGCGGTAATCTGGCGCGGGCCCATGTTGGGCAAGGCGCTGCATCAACTGATGGCGGACGTTCATTGGGGCGAGCTGGATTATCTGGTCGTCGACATGCCGCCGGGAACCGGTGACGTGCAGATCACTTTCTCTCAACAGCTCAAGGTGAGCGGCGCGCTGCTGGTGGCAACGCCGCAGCAGGTTGCGCTGGCGGATGTGATTCGGGCCAAGTCGATGTTTGATAAAGTCATGATCCCCATAGTCGGTCTGGTCGAGAACATGAGCTACTTCATCTGCGACGGCTGCGGCAAGAAGCATGAAATCTTTTCTCGCGGGGGAGCCCAGAAAGCGGCAGAACGATTCCAGATCCCGTATCTGGGAGAAATCCCGATTACGCCGGCGCTTCGCGAAGGCGGGGACAAGGGTGTGCCGATCCTGATCCAGGAGCCGGGGTCCGAAGTGAGCAAGATTTTTCTCGAAATCGCCGGTAAGCTGGCCGGCCAGCTCTCCATCGCTTCCGAGCGAGCGAGAAAAAGTCAAGGTCCCACCATTATCACAACGTAACGAGATATCGCCAACGGTCAAAACGAGGAGTCACCGCAATGATCACAAAAGAACAGGTGTACGAGGCGCTCCACGAGTGCTACGATCCGGAAATCCCAGTTAACATTGTCGACCTGGGGCTGGTCTACGATGTGCAGGTGGACGAGGACAAAGTCGCGGTAAAAATGACGCTCACCGCACCGGGATGTGGCATGGGCACGATGATTGCCGCCGACGCGCGCCAGAAGATTCTCGATCTAGAAGGCGTCGGCGATGCCACCGTGGATCTGGTTTGGGATCCTCCCTGGGACCCAAGCAGGATCAGTGACGAGGCCAAGCAAAAATTAGGAATCGGTTAGTTGCGCGACAGCTCAATTAGCCTTTTGATCGCTTCAGGGTCGTCAACGTAGCGGCACTCAACCCGGCGTACCGCGTCAGGGTTACTCACAATCACGACGACGCAGCTTACGAAGGCCAAGCGACCTTTTAGGTATACTCATGCTTGATCGACCCCGGTTGAGAGCCGTAGAGGCATTCCCGGTTCAGCAAGACGGCAAAACTCTCGTCTACCTCAAAGACCCCCAGAATTTCGCCGAGCCTCTCGGCATCTCTCCGGCTGGATACTTCGTCGCCTCGCACTTCGACGGGGAGCATTCTCTTGTCGATATCCAGGAAGCTTATTGCAAGCAATTCGGCACGTTACTGCTTACCGAGGAGCTAAAAAAATTCATCGAATTGTTCGATGATCACCACTATCTCTACACCGCCCGGTTCTTGCTGCATCAAAATAAAGTTGTCGAGGAATTCAAGGGCCAGCCAATGCGTATGGCCGCCCATGTGGGAAGCGTCTACCGGAAAGATTCGCGCGAGCTAAAAGCGCAATTGGATGGATTCTTTTTATCGCCCCAAGGCCCGGGCCTGCCGTCGCGGGATGCTTCGACTTCCACTCCCCGGGCGATTGTCGCGCCGCATATCGACTTTCATCGGGGCGGACCCGCCTATGCGTGGGCCTACAAGGGACTGGCGGAAAGCGAGGGCGCCGATCTTTACGTTTTGCTCGGCACGTCGCATTGCGGTGGCCGGAATCCGTTTATTGTCACGTTTAAGGATTTCGATACGCCATTAGGTGCGGTGGAGACCGATAAAGAATTTACCCGGCGTCTACAGGAGAGTTGCCGGGAAGATCTTTTGACCGACGAATTCTTGCACCGCGCCGAACATTCGCTGGAGTTTCAAGTGTTGTTTCTGAAATACATCGCGCAGCGAAGAGCAGAGCTGCGAGGTGAAGCCGAAACGCCTTTCAAGATCGTACCCATTTTAGTTTCCTCTTTTCACCCTATGGTGCTAAGTCGAACGCTTCCCGAGAAGCATTCGCCGGTGGCGGGGTTTATTAACGCTTTGCAGGAGTTGGTGGCGCAAGAAAGTCGGCGGGTTTGTTTTGTGGCCGGCGTTGACTTGGCGCATGTGGGAAAACAGTTTGGCGACCGCGAACCCATTACACCGGATTCTCTTGAATGGGTTAAAGCCGAAGATCACCGGTTGATTGACCGGCTAGGGGTGCTGGATGGGCCGGGCTTTTTTGATGAAGTTGCAAAAGATCAAGACAAGAGAAGAATCTGCGGCTTTTCGCCGCTCTACTCCTTGATTCAACTCCTCGATGGCAGTCACGGCACCACTCTCAAGTACGACCAGGCTTTCACGCCGGAAACCGGATCCGCGGTGACGTTTACCAGCATGATCTTCGAATAAGCTATCAACTACATCACTCCATTACTCCAACACGCCACTACTCCAACCTCTCTAGTGCATGTTCATGCCGCCGTCGACGCCGATCGACTGGCCGGTCATGAAATCGCTGTCATCGGAAGCGAGGAAGATCACGGTGCCGACCAGATCCGCGGGATATTGATCGCGCTGGAGTGCGCGGCGCTTTCTTCGGTCGGCCAATTGTTCAGGACTGGTGACGCCTTCCTGGTTTG